>OGOB01000006.1_pt1 | contig 190276 bp, 329 predicted proteins | sample 1573611 | NCBI WGS metagenome assembly OGOB01 (sample SAMEA2582016, study PRJEB24529) | metagenome | biome: Human gut stool | place: China | collected 2011 | reverse complement strand
TGTTGTACTTACATCATTATTTTCAGGATTTAAATACAAATGTGCATTACAAATCTCATTTTCTTGGTCACAAATAGGACAAGCTCTACATATTTTAGTACGTTTAGTTATATATTCTTCCATATATTAATTTGTATATTAATTCTTAGTTAATTCAATTATAGTGCTATAAATTAAATAAGCTATTAGTAATAATGCTATACATAGTATCATATTAATATTCAATTCGTTTATTCTTTAATCTACGTTCTTGTAGAAGATGTTCCTTTTCATAATAAGATAACATACGTTCTACTTCTTTTCTAAGATAAGGCAGATGATAAACAGTCATATTGTCATTGTGGTCAAAATGTACTAATACTAAGTCTTCTATACTAAAGTCAGGATTATATGATTCAATTATATAAGCATAAGTACTAAGCTGAAGACAATAATGATAATAATTACAATCATCTAAATTATTTAGAGGAAACTTCATCTTAACAGAACTTCTTACTTTGGAATCAAAATAGCTTTTAGTATCAATCTTCTTATTAGTTTTCCAGTCTCCGATTATGATAGAATTGCCCTTTTTAACTAATAAATCAATCTGACCTGCAATATGTAATTTACCAGATGGAGAATCCCAATGAATTAAATACTCAGGATATACTGCATTTTCCAAATCTAGAGAAGTTCTATCTTTTTGACACTCAAATTTACCTCCTATTTGATATTTATCTAGAGTAATGTTCTTTTTCTTAGTATAGAAGGAATTTTCTAATCCTGCATGTATTTTAGTACCTCTTTCACAAGATCTTCTATTCTCCTCGTCCCAAGAGTCTAATATTTCTTGCTGTGCTTTATTAAAATCTAGCTCGGTAATATTATGTGCCTCTAATAGAACTGGATCAAATTTCTTAGTATTTAAAAGAGATTTCTTCTCAATCTTAAATTCATCAGCAGGTAACAATTTCTCTAAAGCTTTATATGCTGACCAAAATTCTTTATCAAATGGCTGACCAAATTGCTCAATCATAGTAGTTACAGAAGTAAACTTGATAGAAGGGTCATTAACATCCCAATAACGATGAGCTTTCTCATTAAAAACTACTGTTCCGTTTTGTTTATCAATACTTAAATTTTCCATATAACATTAACATTTTACATTTATTTTATATTTATCTAAACTAATTTTTAACTTTTCAATAATAATATATAATTAGGTGTATAACAAATTAATTAGTAATATAAACTCTTAAATTTAATTAAAATGGAAGATTTAGAAATATTTGGTATCCCTTATCTAGCTAAAGGTTCGGGAATACACATTAAAAAAGAAAATAGAGGGAAATTTACTGAGACTAAAAAGAGAACAGGTAAAACTACTGAAGAATTAACACATAGTAAAAACCCTCTAACTAGAAAAAGAGCCATATTTGCTTAGAATGCAAAGAAATGGAAACATGAAGATGGTGGTGAAGTACATAAGCCAAATGGTCATAGATCAATATTAGATAATGGATGGTTTAAGACAAAAGACTTAAAGAAGAATCATCCTCTTACATATTAGTAGGGCGGTAATTTTACTACAGGAGCATTAGCTAATACAACTCGGTATTTTCCTAATCAAGTAAAATATGGAAATGGAAATTATAATAATGTTAATAATAAATTATTATCTTAGTTAAAACCCAATGATGCAGGACATTATGATGATATTGTAAAATTAAGTAATCATCCAACGCATCCTTCTAGAGGTAGATTTAATAAATCAGGAACTAAATTCTATTTAACTGATTTCGGAATGCAAAATCCAAATCTTACATTATTTGGAACTGCAGACGGTAACTAGGATGGTTAGACCACTATGATTTATAAAGGTGGAGTTGTACTGCCTGAAATTACTGTAACTCCTAAATAGGGAAACTATATAGATAATACTTACGATTAGATAAAAATTTATCCTAATACAATTAAAAAACATTAGTAGGGTGGAAATTTTCAGATTAATAATTCATAGCCTCAAGTGCTACAAAGATATATCTCCTTAGTTAATTAGGGTATTCCACAACAAGCTGCTTTCGACACTTCACACTTATCTATGATAGAAGATGGCAGACCTGGAAAATATTATTCATTCGGAAGAAGGGCTTCCAACTTGGGTGGATGGACTAAGAATGCGACTGATAGTTTAACTAATGGTAGATATAGAAATTTATAGAATGTATAGAACTTTGGACAGTTTAAATAGGGATTGAAATAGAAGAACTATAATACAAGACCTGCCTTCTATAATGTAGAAATGAATAGAGGAAGAAATAGAGATAAATAGATTATTAATTAGTGGAATAAACAATAGGGTTTAAATCCAATCGCTCAAATATATAATTAGAATATTAACTAGGTATGAGAGATATAAATATACAACTAGACGAACTACAAGAATTTTTAGATTTTGTAGATGAGAGAGATAAGTAGTTATGGAATAAATATTTAAGAAGATATGAAACAAGTAATTAAAACTGGAAAAGGATTACTATGGAGAATAGAACACCCCGTAGAAATATCATATTCTGAGATTACTCGAGATTCCTTATTAAAACTGTGTGAAAAGATATGAAATGGATACCTAAATATTAGAAAGCAGGTAAATTAAATTTTAAAACCACTGGATTACCTTGGCAACAATCTAAGTAGGATTAGGAAATAACTAGAAACGCTCAATCTGCGGGTACTCTTAATCCTACTAATTTAAAAAATAGATTATAGCCTGCTGCTAAAAATTTAAAAGCTAAATATAATAATTTATCAGTTAAAGAAAGGACAGCTTTAGCTAAGAGGAGTATGCCTCATAGTGAGGTGGTTACAGTAAAGGATTAGTAGGGAAATACTAAAACTAGTACTAATCCTCAAGCAGGGGCTATGTCAGGAGCCGATCCAGTAGGAGAATTTATAGTAGGAACTGCTGCAGGAAATTTAGGATTAGGTTTAGGTAAAATGGCTCTTTCTAAGATGGGTTAGAATGCAGTTTCACATTGGGCTAGAAATAGTTTACTTAATGAGACTGCTGGAAATTTAACTAAAAATGTATCTCAAGGAATTACTAATAACTTAGCTGCTAAAGAATATACAACAGGTGATAATCCTATTATGCAGTTATCTTATTATAAACCTACTAGAAAAGCTTGGAATACTGGAAAAGCTGAAGGAAATGAAGCTACTTCTTATTTCTTTAAACAATAGCCTAATCAAAGATTTGAATTAGTAAAGGACGTTGAACCTAATAATTATTCAGTCCATTTTAAAACAGATAGAAATGGTTTAAACTATGGTAATAAAATGTAGTTATTTGCTAAAGTTGCAGATGAAGTACCTGAAGGTGCTAATCTCTCTACTTGGGGTTCTGTATCTAAAGGAGGCATTCATGGTATAAATAGATTTGGTAAAGACTTTGGATTTATCTAGAATGGAACTAGACAACTTACTATGAAGGGAACTAAAGAACCTGTTGAAGTAGGGATATTTTAGAAACCTTTAAATCATTACCTATAGGGTGAAGATGCTGTAAAAATGTTTAAAGAATATGGAGGAACTCCGATTCCTGAAGGAAGTCTTAATGGAGACTAGTTACGTAAATATGTAATGGAAGCTAGAGAACGTTATGGCTTAATGGATAACCCTAATATCTCTGATGAAGAAATAGCTTAGGCTTTATATAAACATACTAACGAACTTGGTAAAGGCAGCGCTGCTGTAAATAGTCAAGGAGAACCATAGCTTTTATTTAGAGGAGATACAAAAGCTTATACTTAGCTAAAAGACCATCCTTCTCCTACTGACTTAGCTACTAAATCTGGAACTATGGATAATTCTTTAGGAACACTATTTCTAGGGGAATTACCAGGAACGGGACAGAACAGCATGGGATTAGAAAGATATTTAGTAAGGGGTTAGGAATTTAATGGTCACTCAAAATTAATTGGTAGTGGTACAGGAGCAAAAGTTTTAGGTGGTGATGGTAAATATCACACTGAAATCAGTTAGGTAATTCCTAAAGATGCTAAACCTTTAGTAACTTACCCCACACGATTTGGAGATAATGCAGTATATAAACTTCCAGCAAAATATTCTGAATCAAAAACTAATAATATTAATGCTTTTGTAGTTAGAACTCCAGCTGTTAGAGACGCTTCTAAAGAAATAAGTGTACTTAATGATGATTGGTTAATAAAGGGAGGCAGTAAAGTAAATTATCATGGTCCATTAAATCCTACTAATGAGAGAAATGCTATGGCAGAACATTATGACTATATTTTAAAGGATGCTTAGAAAAAATAGTAGGGATTACTTAAATCTAATCCAAATAGCCCATTAAGAGATGAACATGATGATTATACTTATTTTGCCGTACCTAATTGGAATAAATCCAATGTTAAATCTTTACTACCTTATGATTTACGTATTCCTAGAAATTGGTCAGATCCTAATATATTTAGAGTAGCAGCACCTATAGGTATGAGTTTACCATTCTTAAATAGTTCTTAGAAATGAAATAGTTTTTAATTAAATTAATAACAGCGCATACCGGAGTAAGTAGTAAAAGAGTATGTGGAATATTAGGATGGGTAGTTAGTTTAATTATTCTAATATACTGTTCTATTAGTTAGATACAAGCTCCTAATATGATAGATACAGTTTTATATTGTTGTATGGGACTACTAGGTATAGATAGTATAACTAGTATATGGAGAAAATAATTAATTATAGTAATTAATAGATACAATAAAAGGCGGCTTAGCTTAATTGCTAGGTCGCCTTAAATATTTTATAATTTATAAACTTAAATTGAAACATTAATCTTATTATCTTCACGTTTCTTAGCTACATTAGTACAATTTACTGAATTACATGTAGTATGGTCTGTTTCTAATTGCAAAGAATATAATGTATCTGAAACAGATGGAGATTTCAATTTTGAATTTAACAGAACATTATCCATACTAGGATATGTATAACCTCCACTATTAATGTGTACAGAATTATTATAACTAGGAATCTCTTTAATACAATCAAGTATAATTAATAATTCATCTATATTTAAATCAGACAATGCTGAGTGTATATTTTTAATAGTTGCTTTATAATCAATCATTATTTAGAATTACATTAGTACCTTACTGATTGTTTATTTAATTCATCTAGATAATTAAGAAACCATTGCTTATTTTTAAACGGTTCTGTTAATACTTTATCTACTGTTTCCTCCGCTTTATTTAAAGACAGCGTAGCATTTCTATTTAAATAGTCTTCGTAAATATTATAATTTTTAGTCAATTTGCTCATAACCTTCATTTATTATTCTTATATCATTATCATATATACTAGTGTGTGTATAACCAGTTTGTCTATTAATATAATGATGGAAAACCACATTACTAGTATCATCTACATTGTCATCTATTACATAGTTCTTTTTAATTATGTAATCTAAATAATTCTCAGCCTCTTTTAAATCCCCCTCATAATCCTCTTGGAAAAGAATTTGTATTTTACTATCTAATTTAGACTTTTTCAACTTTTTAAGTTTCTTTTCTAAATTAGTTGTTTTTAACAGCTTGTCATTTAGTTTATAAATTGCAATAATCATAATACATATTTTTATAATTAAATTGTTCTCTCACAAGGATTCGAACCCTGACTAAAAGATTTAGAGTCTTCTGTGCTGACCATTACACCATAAGAGAATATTAGCTAGTTATCAAGGGAACTAGCTAAATGTGTGTTTAAGTTATTAGTTAAATTTAACTAATTGCTCATTTAAATAGTTAGTTTTATCTGCAATGAATTTTCGTGCATGTGCTTTAAAATAAGAGACAGCAGAACGAACAGATTCAATATTTTCTGAGTCCAAACAATTTTGAATCTTTTGTAATCCATCATTACCAATCTGTTCACAAATGTCTACAAACAACTCATCATCCAAACCATTCAAGAAATCTGTAAACTTCTCTACTTCAGATTGTACTGGATTAGTGTATTTAACACTAAGTTCAAAACCATTATCTGAACTATTCATTGAAATATCTAAACCATTTTTATTAAATTTATAATCTTTGTTATTTTCAGAAGCTTTCATAAGCTCTTGAAATTCTTCATTTGTCATTATTCCTTCTAACAAGTTTTCAACCATACTAATTAATATTTTAAAATTGTTTTAATTTAGTTCTTTTTTAATCACATTCTACAATAGATTAATTGTTGAAAATATAAAAGTTAAAATAATTTAAAATGTGACAATTAGAACTTTATACCTAAATTATTGCCAAAAATCACCATTTTAATTCCCCCCCCCCAATTTAATCCAATGCTAAAAATTTAGAGAGTTATTTAAGCTACGGTAGACACCCACTTTAGTCCCCCCCTCAAACTTGAATAAAAAAAGAAACATATTATTAATTTAAAAAATTAGAAATTATGAAAGATTTTAAAGCAAGTGCAGCCGATTTGAAAAAGCAGTTTGAGGAATTGAATAAAATCCGCAAAAGTGCAGGTTTGAACGAGTTAACTGATGACGCCTGGAAACAGATGCAATCTCGACAAGAGGGCGGTAATGGTTTCACTATTGGAGAGACCATTCACCTTACAGGTGAGGTTGAGATTGTGGTCGTTTACGCAAATGTAAATGGCGCACAGGTTCCACAAAACACCTTCTTTGGTGCTAAGTTATCTGATGGTCGTAATATTTCCTTACGTAACTTAATTAAGCCAAGCTTAGCCGGTTACAAGTGGGAAGGCACGTTCAAAGAGGACAACGGAAAAGAGGGCAAATCTCGCACAGAGACAGAGCATACAGCTCAACATATTGAGGGCTTTGACCCTGCAAATGTTGAGTTCTTTGACGCAGAGACCCGTAACGTTTTAGAGCTGTTTATGGCTGTAAAAGCCGGAAAGAAGCAGCTCCCAAATGAGCTTACTTTGGTGGCTCAGGGTTGTCGTCCAATCGTGGCAACACGTGCGGTATCTCAGGGAAATCTCGACTACGCAAAGGGAGCGCACAGAGTAATGAGAGTGAACGTATGGTCACTCTAAATTAATAGGTAGGGAGAAATCCCTACTTATTAATTATTACATTTGTAAGCTAGTGCCGATGAAACAATGTTCATTTTGTACTAGTGTATATTTTAAAATTTGTAAGCAAGTGCCGATAATGTAATTATTTTAGTGTATGAAAAAAATAAGAACAAAAAAGGTTATTTGTCTTAAAGGAACCTATTCAGGTAGTACATTTGTAAGTGATGATGGTAGAGAGTTTACATTATGTGGACAATTTACACCTCATCCTCAATATGGCTACTTTGAATTACATGATTTAGACGACGGTTGGTATCGAATTAGTCGACGAGTGGTACTGTAACTGTCGTAAACAACAAAATCACAACAAAACAATAAACAACAAAACAACAGAGTTAGTTAACAATGTTTCTATTTTTTATTCTGGCAAGCTGGAAAGACAGCTAAATTTAACAACAAAATTAAAAATAAAACACAGTAACATAGCTCTCTGATACACTAGAGAGGTAAGCGCGCAACGGCAGATGTGTGGGAGGGCACATTTAGTGTACTTTCACTTTATTTGCCATTTTGCCAATTTGGTGTATGGGGAGCTGTTACTTTGTATTATTTGAAAAAACAAAAATGACAAAATTAAAACAACATTAAGTCCTTTATTTAGTTAGACGGTTAAACTAAAAATAAGTTTAAAGTAAAAAAACACAGCTCACTTACTTATCTAGAGTGGAGTTGCTTCTTAATATATAATTAATTAACATTATTATAAAGCTAAGTTGTATGAGAAGTAGATAAGCAGTCGTAACACATTGAGAGTATTTGAGTATATTTTACAAATATACAAAAAGAAAGCTGAATGAAAATCAGTGTAGGAGATAGTAAGTGTTGAAGAACTACACATTTTTAAAGCAATAACCTCAGTGCTTAAAGAGAGGCTTCCCTTGAACAAGGAGTAAGAGAAATTGTTTAGTCAGCCAAGGAGACTATAAAATTCATACTGATGAGACTTGGACGAAATAGTTAGTAACAGTTGTACGTTATTAGCTATCTATGAACAATTAAATGTTTATACTAGTAAATCCAAAACTAGATAAAATTTGGAATAACACATTAACAATAAATAAAATGAAAAAAATTTTAGAAAATGGCACACGCATAATTAGCTATGCTCCTGATGAAGAGTGTACTAACGAGTTAGGAACTATTACAAGTTCCTATGAATATAATGGTAAAGTATACTATGATATTCATTTGGATAATCATGAGGAAGGTTGTGACGACCTTGATATGAATGAAGAAGGGATACACTTCGATGTACTTCCCACAGAGTTCATCAATCTCACCCCACATGATATCAAATTAAATGATGGAACTACCTATCCTGCATCAGGTAAAATAGCTAGAGTAGCCAATAGCTTTACCAACTTTTGCTGTGGTATTGCAAAGGTATTCTATGGGGAGGTTGAAAACCTTCCTGAACCTAAGAGGGGTACAATGTACATTGTTTCAGCAATGGTGCTTAGTGTTGAAAAGGAAAAGCACATTAATCTTCGCAGAAAGGATTTAGTAGCACCAGCTACTGGTCATCCAGACTGCAAGAGAGAAAACGGATTCATCGTTTCTGTACCTGGATTCGTAAGATAAAGCTCATCTTTAAACAACTCCAGTAAATAAAAGCATTGTATCAGGATTGTAACCTGACTGGAGTTCTAATTATTAACTCTTTAACTAAATAAATTATGACGTTTCAAATTATTAACACAACAACAAAACAGCCAATTAATTTGGCGGAGTTTGACAGTAAGTATTGTACATTTACTGGTACTCCAGAACTTTCCAAAGAGTTTGGGTTATGGTTTCACTGGTTAGAAGGTGTATTTAACACTTATGCGGATATTGCTGAAAAGGCTAAAGATTCCATAATGTATGAACAAGTAGTACATAATCACAGTAATCGTATGATGACTTGTGATCAAGTAGTAAAGTGTCTTATTATTTATGAGGGTAAATTAGTATTACCTACTGATGATTTTGAGACACTTAACTATGAACTTGAACAGGTGAAAACACTCATTAAGTTCTTTTTATCAGAGGGTATTCGTAAAAAATATTACTTTGAGTTTCATTATTAATTAATAACTATTTAACAATAATAAAATTATGGTATACAAATTAAGTATTGAATCTAACTCTGAAAATGTTCTCAGAGAGATTCAGCAATGGGTGAACACTAATTATAACTGTGACAAAATTCTTTGGAATGCAATGACTGTAAAGAAATAAGTTACAGAAAATTTAGTATTATAAACAATTAATACACATTAACAATATGAATAAGGTAAATAAAGTAACAGCACTTATTATGTTAGTATTAGTAAGTGCAGTAGTTGTATTGTCAATTAATTTAGTTAATTGTCACACAGCTAACAAGCAGCTGAGAAAGACTGTACTTATGCAGGCTAATCAGATTAGTGAAATGGATTCAGTAGCTAATAATTACACTACTATGTATGTAGGTTTAGTTAAGTAACTCATATTCGCACATAGTTTTAAGACAGGCTCCTGAGCATGAGTTTAAACTGCTCACTTTAATTAATTACACACTTAACAGAAAATGATTACAGGCAGTTCAACACTTATTCAGGTATTCCAGTTTTATCAGAATAAGATAAAAGAGAAGGAACATAGAAACTGGAAATTTAATGCTGCTAAATATCGTAATATAGCAATAGCTAATAGAAAGGCTCATAATTACGCAGTAAATCAGCTTATTAAAGAATCCGGATTAGAATATACTCCAGAGATGTTTAAGTTGATGTCTCTCGTAATTAATGAGAAATTCTCAATTAGAAAGATGTCTATTGTTAAAGTAGATATTGCTCTATTTAAATTAGCTAATAATGTATCGATTTAACAGCTAGTAATAAAATAATTAAACACATTAACAAATGAAAAGATTTTATTTTTACTTCACAGCATTCTATATCATTATTTACATATGTGGTATAGATTACATTGCTCATATGTCACTCTTTGTGGCAGCATTTATGGGCTTTGGGGCATTTGCCCTTTGTGTTCTTTGTTCTACCTTTATGAACGAAGAACTGTTTAAGGAATATACAGGTTGGGATTGGCTTATTAAATGGGCTAATTCCTAGTTATTAACAATATAAATAGTAATAAAAAATGAAACAGTTTAAGAAAAGTCGTGAGCCTACTAGTTTTGAAACTAATGTAAGGATTTTGCCATAAAATTTAATATGGTTTTTAGTCTAATTAAGTGTAGTTAGGTTGTATTTAGGTATCAATTCACAATTATAATAAGACAGACACTATGTCTGTTTATAGATTCACAATTTTAGATTTACAACAATGAAAAATGGAATTTTTTCTTGGACATCTGAGGGTGTCAAAGTGACTACCGAAACAGAGGTAGCTAACGGAGTGCAAAGAACTGAGATCATCTTGAACTCAAATGGTGATTACAAGCCACATGAGTTTGATGACGTTGAGTTGTTGCACTTGTTTAAGGATGACATTATTTATGCGCTTAAAGAGCGTATAGATAAATGTGAGCATGAGCTTGTTAACGCTAAGGAGCGTGGCGAGCGTAAGGCAGACTCTTGGGAATATCGTACCAAGGGAGATTGTGATGATACCTTTGAGCTTAAATCACATCAAGCAATGAAGGAAGCTATTAAGTTAGCAGAAGAAGAAAAGTTTGATGAGTTTACAGCTCATATGTGGTGCCAGTTGGAGAAAGCACTTGCTTATGTTCCTAAGAAGTGGCATCGTAAGCCATACACATTTGGTACATTGTTTGGCTTTGTAATGGAGAAGGCACAGTACGCTATGCATCTTCTCTATAATGAGAAGAAATAATTTTTTCTGTTAAGTTCCATAATCAAAAAGACCTAATTAGACTTTAGTTAGTTAACTAATTATTGTTTAGTTAGGTCTTTACTATTTAGTAAGGTTGTGGGACTTGTTAATTATGGAACAACTATGACAACAGCAGAAGCAGAAAAGATTGCAGCACAATTAGAGACTATGTTAATGGGTGTGGATATTAAGCCTGATACTATGACAATAGATTCTAGTATCGTAGCTGCTATTCAGTACGAAGATAATAAACCATCTAAATATATAATCTCTGATTTACAAGGGACATGTGTAGTAGACGGACGTTCTTTAAAATGCCCTGAATAGTATACACATTTATATAGAAATACGAATAAAGATAAAATAGGACTCTAGTACTATAGAGTATAATAAATAGTTGACATCTTGGAAAGTAAATTGGTTAATCATAAGACAAGACTTATGTATTTTTTAGATAATTAATTAAATAGATAAGATTATGGATTTTACAAAGAAAGTAAACGATTTTGGTTTGTTCAGTAACGTATTGGTAGTTAACAACGACATCATGGAGAGCGTCAGTGTAACCAAGACTGATGAAGATAAGGAGGTCCTTATGATGGCTGCTCACATTACTAGTAAGGCTATTGAAGGTAAGGTTAAGAGTGGCGACCTTACTGCTTTTGAGGGTCTGATTACTGGCATTGGTGCTACAGATTCAACAAAGATTACTCTTGTTACTCCAAATCTCAAGGACATTAAGCTCTTCACTGAAGCAGTAATTAAGACTGCTGAAGATGGCAATATGTGTCATATGAAGGATTATGTGCATGAGACAGGCAACAATATTCCTCAAGACATCTGGGATTATATCTACAAGTTAACTAACGACAAATAGTTATGACACTATTAAATATAATTTGTGGAGCAATTCCTATTATTATTATTTTAGTATTAAAAAGTAAAGAATAATGGAGTTTCTTAGAATTGTTTGGGCTATAGTATTTGGATTAATATTTGTAGCTATTGTAGGTTCCGAAATGACTAAGTAAGAATGATTATCGATAAAGATAATTTCAAATTACTAATTGAAGCCTTAGATTTCTGGGTTAATGATAGTGTCCTTCCAGTAATTCCTAAGAATAGAATAAGTGTTAGAAAAACCAATACTTGGTCTACTAACTATTTATGCTGTACTAAGGAATGGAAGAAGAGATACAAAACTAACCCAGCTAAGGCTTTGTGCGAGTTAGTAATAGACCATTATAAATATATTTATATTAGAAACTATCCAATTATTGAATTAGTTAATAACTATAAGTATCTTTATTATTGGTTAATAGGAAATGAGTATAAACAAAATAGAGAAGCACCTCTATTGTAGTAATTAATTAGATTATGGTAATAACAGTAATAGCCTTACTAGCTTTAATTATATTTATTATAGTTGGAGTTATGGCTCGAAAAAATCAGGAGAAGAAGGATAAAAAACATGTGATAGAACATCAAATCCTTCAGCTGACTAAATTTAAGGGTGAATTGATGTCTCATCACACTCTTGAAGACACTTTTAAAATTCATAGACAATTAGGGGCAATGCATTTAGCATGGAATCCTGCAATATGTCCAGATAGATATGGAATGTTCAGAACTAAAAACATATCAACTATGGATCCTAGTGAAGTATTCTTAGGTGATATTTATGGATTATGGACACATTCTCTTAGTTATTGGCTTACTTGTTGTGATGAAGATGCAGTCTCTAAAATAACTAATCAATATTATCAACAAGTGCTCAGTGGTATTAAAGCTGAGATGAAAGAATTAAAGAAGAAAATTAATTCCCTATAATCATTCTATGCCTATAAAAGAATTGGTAAGTTTTTAAGTGTTGATTATAAATTAACATTTATTAACTACCAATTCTAAATAACTGACTATATAGTTAGTTCACTTGGCAAGGTTGATGAAAAAAGGCTAATTATTAGCAGCTCCCATAGCTCAACTGAATAGAGCAACAGCCTTCTAAGCTGTGGGTTTCCAGTTTGAATCTGGATGGGAGCACAACTACAAGTTACAACAAAGATATTTAAAATATTTTCAAGTTGTAATAATTGTGAATTAAAATAGGTCGACAAAATATTGTTCTACAATGGTTTGTGATAAATAGTTGTAGGTTTCTTCAGAGATAAGTTTGGTGGATAACTAGAGTATTATTTAGGATGTACTATTTAATATATCTAGCACTCAAAGTCCACTAAACTTTCTTTTTAAATTGATATTTATTTTAAGTTATATTGATACTCTCCTCCCAGAGGAAGTATAGGACACAATTAAATTATCTAGCAGCTGTGAGTGATGGATAGGCAATAAGTGTTTAGTTTCAAAATATTGCGCAAGCTTACTTAGGTAAGATTAATATGAAATAACTGTTAGTTAAGATAGCTAATTAATTAACAGCCTGCAATCAGTATAACTATTTTAAATATAGTGATAGAAACAGGGGTTCGAATCCTTTAATTTTTGTAATTAGTTAGCTATCTAATTATGGAGATTTGGTCTAAATTTGGGAAGTAACGGGAGAGAAATGATTCTCTTAGTGCCTCATGTATGTAGAGTTTCTACAATCACCAGCCATGATATGAGAAGACGCTATCACTTTAATTTGAATTTATTGTAATTAATCATATTTTGTTAGTGTGTTATGCCTATTTGGGCAAAGTTCTTACCACTATTCTACTTATAGAAATGTGGGCTATGGAGATATAGCTTAGAAGGTCAGAGCGCGGGACTGAAAATCCCGAGATTGTGGTTCGATTCCACGTATCTCCACTATGTACGGATGCCTGAGTGGTCGAAAGGGTAGGTCTCCAAAACCTATAGAGACGAGAGTTAAACAACGTGGGTTCGAATCCTACTCCGTATGCAAAATTAGTTCCCTTAGCTCAGTTGGTTCCGTAAGGCTTGAGAGCATCGGACTTTTAATCCGAGGGTCATGGGTTCGAATCCCATAGGGAACACCGATTCTCTTAAAAGAATATTCGTTTTAAATTGGTGCTTCACTGGTTTGTGATAAATAGGTGAAGATTTGTACCCTTAGTTCAGTTGGTTAGAACGCAAAACTGTTAATTTTGATGTCGCAGGTTCGAATCCTGCAGGGTGCGCATAGAGATTTAACTTAATCGTAAAAACATGTAAATTTATCTGAGATTCTTGGTCTGCGATAGATAGAGAATCTACTTGGCACTATCGTCTACCTGGTTAGGACGCCACTCTTTCAAGGTGGAAAAACGAGTCCGAGTCTCGTTAGTGCTGCTCTTTCATATTATTTTATAAAACTAATACGATTAATGTTTAAAATATAAAATCAGTGGATTTTATAACGTTAAAGAGTTGTTAGGCTTCTGGTCTGTGAAGATAGGAAGCCATTATGGTCCGTCTAGTGTAACTGGTAACACGGTAGTTTGTGAGACTACAGTACAGGGTTCGAATCCCTAGCGTGACCCTATTGGAGAAATGGCTGAGTGGTCTAAAGCGGCACCCTGCTAAGGTGTTAGTCATGTTATGTGGCTCGAAGGTTCGAATCTTTCTTTCTCCGCAACATTTATGACAAATTGTGAACTTGTAGTTGGAAAATATGGTTCGTGAGAATAGTATTTTATTGGACTATGGTGTAATGGTAGCACTACAGATTTTGGTTCTGTCAGCCCCAGTTCGAATCTGGGTAGTCCAACAATTTTAATAGGTACTAAACAACTCTCAGTGACTCTATTAAATAGCGTAATCACCTTAAAATTAATCATTTGGGTTAAAAAGAGAAGGAACGTTAGATAGCTGAGGACAATGGAATAGTTTAAATATAACCAGTGAAAATCGCCTATTATTTAAATAGATTATTAACACATTAACAGATAAAATTATGACAAGAGAAGAACGTTTTATTAAAAAGACCAAACTATTGGCGCAAATAGATAGTGCCGAGAAGTTAGGTTGTAAGAATGTGCTTAAATATGCACGAGCAGAGTTAGCTAAACTAGAGAAGCAATTTTGGGAGGAACATCTTTCTAATCCATTATTTAGTTATATGGTAACTAGAGAAGAAGCAGATAAACTCATAGAAGATGGAGTAGACCCTACTTTTCAAATACGTGTAACCTTTAAGAATGGTAAAGTATATGATTTAATGTATTATCACGAAATTGCTCCAGGTGTTAAACATTCTGCTATTGAAAAATGGGCAAAAGATGAATTAGCTAAGACTATTCATCATCCTGAGAATATCGTAAGTGCTCACTTTATTATGGGTTAATTAAATAAATAATATGGAAATAAAAACAATACAGATTGATTCTGATACATTTCTTGTATTTAAAGGCATTGAATACAGACAAATAAATGTAGAGAATATTGTTAGTTTAGAGACATTAGATAAATATGTCTTAATAATAACTAAGGATAATAGAAAGTTTACTATTGGTTGTTCTTTAACTAGTATTACTAAGAAATTGTGTCTTGATTATATAGTAGTAACTAAAGGATTCTTAATTAATAAGAAATATATATCTGAATTAACTAAGAAACCTGATGATAAAGATAAGTATATTTTAGTACTTAATGATTCTTATCACACTACTAGAGAAGTGTCTTCATATATTGCAAAAGGAATTTTAGAACAATTATAATATGAAAAAGATAGTATTAAAAGTAACAGTAGAAGTTCCAGATGATTATGTATTGGATGATCCATCGTGGTTATTAGAGAACATTGGTATTGGATATGACTATGATGTTGAACGGATTTAATTTGTTTGAAAAATAAGAATACCAACCCCATAAATTACATGTTGGTTTTTTCCCAAATATTGTTGGCAACTAGCAGATAATTAGTTGCTCCTTTTTTGTCTAAAGGTTGGCAGTATTATTCCACTTAGACGTTAAATACTAAAACTGCCAAATGGTTCGGTGGTGGAATTGGTAGACACGAGGGACTTAAAAAATACTTTATTCAGTTTTGAGTGCTCTGATACGAAAGGTCAGAAGTAGAATCTCCCTAATTAAACAAGTTAATTACTAATTGTAAAAAGGTTAGCGTCTGTGTAAGAAACAGAGTAATGATTATAGAAGCAGTATTCAGAAATCTAATTGACTTGCAACAGAAACCTCATCTATGGTGACATAAGATTTTGGCGATGGCGAACTAAATTGTGATAGAACGCTAATCTATCTTAAATGTAAATTGAAGTGTTACAGCATAAATGGCGTAGAGACTATAGAGGAGATACCTAAGTTAGAAATTGTATATTTAAAATTAAACTGGCAAGATTCGCAGAAATAAGGGGAGCAGACTGCTATTAGAGGTTAGATTAAACCTTATATACTTACTTGCAAGATTTCTAATATGGTAGTAAAATAGTCCAGACCACAATAACTTAAATATGGCGGAATTGGTATACGGCAGCAGATTGACGGAAGCGCCTCTAAAGTCGTCGTTAAATATCTCTTGAGGATTAAGGGTTCGAATCCCTTTATTTAAGTTAGCTTGTGTAAAAGCAAGTGTGGTAGGAAAATCCCTTGGTCAGGAATGACTGTACGGGTTCAAGTCCCGTCCGAATCACATAATTGATTATTTATGTTTTGAGAAAATGGAAATTATTTATAATTACTATGAATTTGTGAAAATTTATAAGTAATGTAGAATTTTTGGATTTGTAGAAGATTTTTATCTTTCATTTTAAACTCATATTGCTTGTGAAAGTAGTATGAGTTTTAATTAATTAGTAATTTCTATGTTCTAGATATATACTAAATAAGTGATTAATCAATTAAAAATAATAACTTAAATATTAATATTTATGACAGGAAATTTTGAAAATAGTTATCTTGGAAACATTATTGGAGTACAGAGATAGAAAATGCAGGATTTTACTAATTCAAGATTAAGAAAAGTAAAATAGATGAATTAGAGAGCTACTAATACAATTAATTAGCGAAGGGCTAAATCTAGGAGTTATAATGCTAGATTGATGGCTAAGCATGGTGCTGGTTATGATATAGCCGGGGCTTTAGCTAAACAGAAAGAACTAGTCAACAAAGGTTATAAACTAGCTATTGATGGAGATTGGGGTAAACAAAGTGAAGCTGCTTGGTAGAGTTATCAAAAATAGAAATAGTAGAAACTACAAGATGCAGATAATGCTCGATTTAATCAAACTTCATCAGCTCCAAAATTAAATTGGTTTGGTAAAAATATAGTTAAACCTATTGTGGATTTAGTTAATGGAACCCCTGATGAACAAAGAGTCTCTCAAAATAGTTATGCAAATAGTAAACCATGGAGATATAAAGATGATGCATATACAGCATTTGATAAGGATAGAACTGGACATAAAGTTGGAGGGTCTCGAATGGGAGACTTAGGTTTAGTACCTAATGGGGATGGTACATATAGTTTGTATAACCCTAAAACAGGTAAAGTTACATAGTGTGCTATGACACGTAACTAGATTGAAAGAGTTCTTGGTCCTCATAAAACTGATATGAATGCTTGGGATGGTCGAGGTGTTTATGGAGATTCTACCATATTTAATGGTTATAAATATCTTCCTAAAGTTGGAGGTTACAACAAAGTTACCCATACACTATAGAATCTTGCTGCATCTGCAGCTGTTCAAGCTAATTTTAACAATATCGATTTTTAGCAAGGTGATATGGTTGATTTATATTCTGCTAATTCAGCGCATAATGATGAGGCATGGAATAATGGTACTTTGAATAGAAGTAATTCACATACTGGAGTAGTTATTCAGCCAAACCATAATAATAAAAGAGGAACTTACATTTTACATAATGTTAATGGTACTATATCGTTAGACCCGATTAGTAAGTTTATGGTTTCTGAACAAGGTCCTACTTTAGATTGGGGTATTACAGGAGTTCACCGACCAGGTACAAAGGAACATCCTTACAAGGATAGAAATGGCAATTATATATCCAAATAAACAAAATTGGAAATTTTAATTAGATATGAAGCAAATATTAATATTTTTAATTAGCTTATTATGTGTAAGTTGTTCACATGATGAGCTGTCTCAACAAGTAATTAATAAAGGTATTCAATATGTAAATAAATACAATATGAATACTAACTATATTATATTTGTTGATTTTAATAAACATTCTGGTAAAAATAGATTTTATGTATATGATTTACATAAGAAAACTGTGGTACTAGAAAGTTTATGTGCTCATGGAATGGGTTTAGGAAGTACAAAAGATCATCCCGTATTTAGTAATAAGTTAGGGAGTCATTGTTCTTCTTTAGGATTTTATAAAGTAGGAGGTTATAATATAACAAGATTAAACTTACCTAGTTACATACTAGAAGGATTATCTAATACCAATAGTAATGCAAAACAAAGAATGTTATTAATTCATCCTTACTATACTGTTAGTGATATTCCAACTTATCCTATTTATGCACCAATGAATGTAAGTGAAGGTTGTTTTGTTATAAGTCCTATAAAGTTTAAGCAATTAAGTAAAATACTAAGTAATAATAAAAACATATGTCTTTATGCATATAAATAAGGCTATATAGCAATACTAGTATAAAAGCATGTCCAGATGCTTAATCCCTGGAATAGGCTGTCTGACTGAATAGTATGGCAGTATGTGGTGGCACATAATCAACTAACTAGAATTAGCTATTGTGTATACTAGAATAGCATCTACGTGAGATTCGTAGTGGAATGCGTAGCTCAATTGGATAGAGCAACGGACACTAATCCGGAGGTTGGCAGTTCGAGTCTGTCCGTATTTACTCTATTATTATTCATATTCGATGTTTTATACTCATAAGTTTGAAAATTTTCTAAGTTTTCGGTAAAAGTTCTGTTTGTGAAAATGGAATTATTTATCTGTTTTTGGTTATGAATATATGTGAGAACTTTAATAAGTTAAGGCTCCTTAAAAAGCCTAAAGCGCTAAGTGTCTTAGTGGCAAGTGCATACCCTGCTAGCAATTAGGGAGGAGAGGAAGTAGCGACCCTTAGGCACTTTTTAATCCGTGTTTAACTCAGTTGGTTAGAGTGCTCAGCTTATACCTAAGTGGTCGGGGGTTCAAGTCCCTCAACACGGACTTATTTCTTTTATCATATTATTACATTTTAGAGAGTCTAATTAGTTAATCTAGTTAGGCTCTTTTATTGTTTAATTAAATAACACATTAACACATGGGTAGAATACATAATTTAAATAGAAAAGTTGGCAGAATGGGTTTACTTAACCTACTATATCTAACTGGTATGCCAACAAAACATAAAAATAAATATTCTGTAAAGTGTAGATATGGCAAATATTTTCTACGCGTTTCAAAAGGATATAAGAATGATTTGCCAAGAAGTCTTCGAAGCACTCCATTTAAGAGTCCCGACAGGGCGCTAATAGTTTGCAGTCTTTACAAATTATTTGATAATAAAAGGTATAAATCAAAATTGAAAATTAAATAACACATTAACATATGAAAGATATAAATAAAATTATTGATTCACTAAGTCCGGGAGAGCAAAATGTAATGTATAATGCATTACGTGTAAAGCTTGATAAGAAGCCTGAGTACACTATTAGTAAAGATGAACATGGTTACTATGTTAGCTCTGATAAGAGAATGTTCGGCACTTTCAGATTTGAAAAGAAAGAATATGCTGAACTAGCTTATCAGATATGGAAAAATATGAAACCTGATGAGCATCTTATGTATACTGTTAGAGGCGTATTTAGACTTCTTAATATTGATTCAGAATGGACAAAGTAATATTACAGGTAAATGACATCTTTTCCCAAGCGTGGAAAGGGTGTCAGAAACCTATGTGGTTTAAGGTTCTTAATATAGATAGAACTAGTAACAGCATAGAAGTAGAGTGTCATTCATTTGATGGTCTTAATGTATTTCCTGAAGTTTGGTCTTTAGATACTACAGAAGCAGGATTTGAAATTGGCGACTATAAATTAGTTAAATAATTATGTGTTGGACAGGCGATGATACAGCTATTAAAAAGATAGCTGAAAGAGATTTCTATGTCTATAAAATAGGGAAGATTGTATGGAATAATATTTTTATTAGTGATATTAGGGGGTATAACTATGCTCCTAAATGTCTTAATAGAATAGTCCCTTTAGTAACTTATAGTCCTTGTATAGGTGTTTATACGATAGATAAAGGTTACCATTCTTATAAATGGGTAGCTATAGATGACAACTCTTATCCAACTAGATGTTTATGTCTAGGTAATTATATCAAGGATTTGGAAGAATCTTTAGAAGGATATAAGTTCTGTTGTATAGCTACGTTTATAGTTCCAAAGGGTGCTGAATACTTTGAAAATAAGTATGGACATATAGTATCTTCTGAGATTATTTATACAGGCAAATATTTAAGAATAAGTAATTTTAGCAAATAATTATGTGCTGGATAGGTAGATGTGATGTAAAAATAGCTAAACGAGATTTTTACGTTTATAAATTAGGTCGTGTATCTGATAAAGGTTTTAAAAGTTTATATCAAAACTTTATTTATGAACCAAAAGAAATAAATAAAAAAGTTGAACTAAACCCTATTAAATTCTTTAAAGATGAGTCCTCTTATGTAATTTATGAAGGGTATCATTCTTATAAAGATATAGCTATGCCTTACTCTGATTTACGCTCATTTTATAGAACGATTTATTTAGGTAAGATTGCGAAAGATATTAAATTATATAATATTTATTCTATTGCAACATTCATTGTACCTAAAGGTTCTGAGTATTATGAGAATGATGGAGGAGAAATAGTTTCTTCTAATATTATTTACACAGGTAACCATTTAAAACTATAAGACTATGTGTTGGACGGAAATTAAAGATAAGATAAATGTTCAAATTGCTGATAGAGATTTTAAGGTTTATAAGGTAGTATCCGATGCTAATAAGCAATCTTGTAAGTCTATTATTATGGGCTTTGATTATACAGTAAATACTCCATATTATATACCTACTATAGAGTATGAGGTACTTGGCTTTAAGTATAAGGTAGTTAACATAAAAAAAGCATATCATAGTTATACTGGGATACATTTTATATGTAACTCTTCTTTTTATAACAGGGCAATTAGGTCTAAGGGTATGTTAGTTGGAAAGCGACGGATATCTGTTCCTTTTGAAAATGAGGGTTATATAGCAACTTTTATAATCCCTAAAGGTGCTACATATATTATAAATGCCCAAGGTGAAGTTGTATCTGATAAAATCATTTATACTGGTAAATGTTTAAAATTATGAAAAAAGTATTATTAATTATAGGATTACTATTGACCGTTACTTTAGTTAATAGTTACAATTATCCTACTAGAAGTGGCTCTAAAGCACCAGCTTATGAGTATAAAACATTAGAAATAATGTATGATTCTAAGAAAAGACCTCATAAGATAGTTATCTATAGCGAATATAGAACAGGTATGTCTGCTATTGATTTAGATGCAAATACATACAAATGATTATACTTGAGGTATTGTTAGGAATAGTTACAATTGTATTATATATAATACTTAGAGCGCAATTATTAAATGAAACTCGAACTATATATAAAGCAGGGTATTTCGCTGTAGGACTAGGAGTCTTTGCCATGATTTGGGCTACAGCTTGGACACTAAATATAGCTGAGTATAATACAATTATTTATTATCCAATTATAGAATTATTTAAATAATGATTATACGTATATATGATTACAATGGTAAGGGTAAATTAGTTAAAATCCCAGACGATTGTGAATATATTGAATTTGATGTACTTAATGGAGATATGGTATTGACTTATCCTGTACAAGTTGATGCTTGTGATGAGCCTCGTAAATGGATAGAAAATGAAGGTCACTATAAATTAACTAAGGATAAGTTTAATAAGTTATGGCATTTAAAAAGAGATAATTTAACATTTCAGAGAGTTATCTGTTTAGCTAGGAACAGAACTTTTAGAGAAGATGATTATCTTACTCCATTTGGTTTATTTCTTAAATATGGTTTTAATACTATTTATTAAAAATGGCAAAAATATTTAAATGTAAGGGTATTCCTTATTACATTACAGGATGTCCTACTAAGCAGGTAGCTGCAGTAGTTGCAATTAAAAATCGCTGGGGAGTTACTCCAGGTGATTTAATTGAAGTTGAATCTATTGACGATACTGATGCTCATGTGGTAGATAAATCTAAATTCTATCCTGAGTAACAAAATATAATTAATTATTTAGAGTCTGACTATTTAATTAGCTGGACTCTTTTTTAATAATTTTAAATTAGGTTATGTGTTGGACAAATACTATTGCAATTCCATTGGTATTGAAGAAACCTTTAATAGTTTATAAAGTAGGTACATCATCGATTTTCGGTGGCTTTATAAGTTTATACCGAGATTTTAGGTACCGTGAATCTCAGACTGTACCTACAGTAAAGATAGATCCTGAATTTGTATTTGGACCTCGAGATGAACTTTGGAGTTACGATAATTTTTATATACATGAAGGTTATCATTCATACTTAACTGAAGAGATGGCTAAGTGCAGTAGGGACGAATATGATGAAATAGGAATATTTGAAATTCCAGCGGGTGCTACTATCTATGTCAACTATAAACGCAGAGAAGTAGTTAGTACTGATATTAAATATTTAGGTTTATTGGAAGAATAACAATACAACCAATTTGGGGGATACCTATGTAGTTGCAAATGCATAGGACAGATTGATAAGGAAACGGAAACAATGGAATAGGGTAATTCTAGTAACTCCCTAGGAATTGTGAACGAAAGTTTCGAAGTACGTTTAATTCGTAAGTCCCCCACTGCGAAGTTTCAGTCATTGTATCTAATTAGGGATTTGTGTACCTAATTAGAGAAAAGAGGAGTTACCTACATAATCCGGAGTGTGTAGGACAGGTGATAAGGCGAAAAGGTAACGTGATAATGATCAGGTGAACAGTCTTCTATTATTAGCTATGTAATGTTTTAGCAAATAAATAATAATAGATAGACTTAATACATCAAGTAGCCGAAGTACGTTCGATTCGTATTACTTCTCCAAAGTCTTTGATAGACTGAAATGCCAGGTTTCATAGGAGTATATTAGCTAATTAGTTAGTATACTCCTTTTTATATTTAATACATTAACAAATAAATTATGGACAATCAAGAAATTTTTAATCAAATTAGAGAATTGCAAAAGCAACGAACTCTATTAAGTGCGCAAGATACAGCTTTAGTAAATAAGATTAATGAGCTAAGAGATAAAATAGCATTAAAGAATATCAAGAAGGGCTATTATACTGATAATAATGGTTTATACTGTAAAGTCTATGATATTAAAGAAGATGTTATATTCGTGTATGAAGCTGATACGTCTGAACTATATATTAACCCGATAGTTTATCCTTATCATAGAGCTTTTAATAATGCATATTGTAGAGAGTGCACTAAAGAAGAGTATGATAGAGCTTTAGATTATATAGTTAAACATTTTAAAGAATAAGCTTATGAGCAGTAGATGGCCTAATAAAGGAAAAATTAATTGTGCTAATTACAATTATTGGTGCGATAAACTATCAAAGAATTGTGGAGGGTGTGATGAATATGCGGAAGCAGAAGATAGATACCCTTATGGAAACGGTTCTAATTGGTAATTTATTCAAAAGTAAAATAAAAAGCTTATGTGTTTTTGGAAATCGAAACAAAGTAAAGTGTTAAGAGCAAAAAGAGATATAGTGGTTTATAAAATAGGTGTGGAGGCTAATAAAGCTATCTTCACACCCTACTTTATAACTAAATTCTCTTATATAGCAGGTATTAAAAATACAACTGATCCAAATTTCAATATATCTCATATAAATGAGGGATTTCATGGATATATAAATATAGCTTTAACCATTACTATTATTACTCCAGTATCTGTTGTTATACAAAAAAATACTAAAGATAGACCTACAATTAGTATCTATCCAACAATTAACGAGACTCTATATTTAGGTAAATTTATAGTACCTAAAGGAGCAATTTATTGCGTTAATGAAGATAATGAAATTGTATCTAATCAGATAATCTATACAGGACAATATTCTAGTGTATGGAGAGTTTTTGATACTAATTTGAAAGAATCTTTTAATTCAATTTAATATCGAGCTTATGTGTTTTTATATGACTAAAGAAAGTAAGGTACTAGTAGCTAAAAGAGGTATTAAAGTATATAAGATAGGTACTTATGCTGATAAGGGTACTTTTAAACCATTTTTCTATAGTAATTTTGACTATCCTGCAAATCAATTAGTAGTTGAACCAATTATATTTGCAGATTCAATAGAATATGGATTACATAGTTATCTTAACTGTATATTATATCCACTATATCCAGCTGCTGTAGATTTATATACTCAAAAAAATCTTCGGTATACTTTATCTCTATTAGAGTATTCAATATTTTTAGGAGAATTTCTTATTCCTGCAGGTACTCTGTATTGTTTAAATAGTAATGGTGAAGTAGTATCAAATAGGCTTATATATACTGGTAACTATATAAAAGTACAGCCAGATAAAAAATATGATACAAGAAAATTATGGAAAGAAAAATAGGTGAAGTATTTACTTATGATGGTAAAACCTATCAAGTAGTAAAATCTATTTTATGTACACATTGTGCATTTAATGGTAAACTATGTGGTCTTATTGGACCATCTGTGGGTAATTGTATACCTAATAGCAGATCGGATAACACTAGTGTAATATTTAAAGAAATAAAAGATATGGAAATAAAGAATAATCAATTAACTATTGATATTCCTGAAGGAATGGAGATAGACTTGGAAAATAGTGATTTAGCTAAGGGTATTATCAAATTTAGGAGTAAATGGATAACAATAGCAGAAATTGTTGCGTGTGAATATCTTAATTCATCTATTACTGTAAGTACGTCAACTCGTAAGAAAATAATTGCAATAAGTAATCTTATGGATATTGCTAAATATTTTAATGGTGATTGGAAATATAAAGTTAATAGCGGTGAACGCGGCTATATGATAGCTTATGATAGGAGTATAAAAAAACCTTATTATAAAGTTAATATTATTAATCCAACTTCTGATGTATATTATGGTAATCCAGTATTTAAAAATGAAGCTGATGCACAATATGTAATAGATAATCCTAATTTTAAAGATATTCTTGATGCCATTTATAAAAATTGATTATGGAAACATTAGAAGAACTAAGGAATAAATATAAGAAATTACAGGAAGAAAGTAATAATATTTACAGTAAAATTAGGGCATTAGAGAAGAAAGAGGCTCGTTCAAAGTTTACTGTTGGTGATTGTTACATAGATAAAGTATGGAACTATTTATTAAAAATTGTTTCAATAAAAAATAATTGGATATATTTTATATGCTTAAAACGTGATTCTATTAGTAGATATGTATCTAATATATATGATATTAGAAACTGGGAGAAAATTACATCAGAACAATTTAAAAATGCTTATCTTGCTGTAATAAAGGATCTTCAAGACCCTGATTTCAAAGATAAAGAAGAATCTAATTGGGATATAGTTTATAACTCTATTGTAACTAGTGTTAATAAAGAAAGTAATGAAGATAAAGATTAATACTGTGAAGATTCTCAAGGATAAATCACAGTGGACTAAACTATACTCTAATACTGTTCGCAGAACTCAGCTACGGACTCTTGCAAGAGAATCTATAGAAAATATTAAAATTTCAGTCGATGAACTACGCAATAACGATTATAAAACTTATAAATGAATACTAGATTATCAGATTTAGAGCAATTAGTTACTGAAATAAAAAAATTTAGACCTGATTGTACAGTAGCTATCGATTACTTGAATAAAGTAATAGACAAACTTAAATATGAAGATATAATATACAATATATTTCGTTAAAATTAAGTAGATTATGGAACAGAAACTTAACATAGCAGAAATCCTAAAGGATAAGCCCGTCGAGCTTAAATTGTATAGTTCCACTTTTGGCTATATAAAATTTAATGGTGTTCACAAAGATAAAGTATACTTCTTTTCAGAAGACACTAATGTGCATTCAGTCAAGTCAAATGGGAAAATGTATGATAGTGGAGAATGCATCATTTTCCCATCAAAGAAAATGCGAGACTGGAGTAAATTTGCTTGGAAAAAGGGTGATGTATTGACAAATAGTTCAGGTTTCAAGGTATTCTTTGATAAATGGGTGAATGAAGATTACACGAAGTTCCTTGGCAAGATTAAAGTCTTAGGGGATTCACATTATTATTATTATGATACAGCTTATTATATCTTAGCATCAAAGAAAGAAGCTCTTGAATTTATCAAAAGCGTAGAAGAAATAAATAACGGTAAACTCAATCTTGAGATTTCGAAAATTGAAAAAGCTCAGCCTAAGTTTAAAGATGGAGATATACTTAGTTGTGATGAAGATTCATATACAAGACATACAACCTTAATACTTCATAAGGATGAAAATATAACAGAATCAATAGTTTCTTTGGTTAGACATAAGAAACTTGTTAAAATTAATATACCTATAGATAATTTTCTTCTTTCAAGACTTTATCCTGCTAGAGAAGATGAAAAGAAAGAACTTTTTGATGCCCTTTCAAAGGTAGGAAAAGCTTGGGATGCAGAGAAGAAACAGATTGTTGATTTGAAGCTAAAGGTTGAGTTCAAGCCTTTCGATAAGGTGCTTGTTAGAAATACCGATACAGAAGAATGGTTCCCAGGGTTCTTTGAGAAGTTTGATAGTACTTGGAATAAGCCATATCATATAATGAACCGACGTAGTATGACAGATTTTGCTTTTAAGCAGTGCATTCCTTACATCGGCAACGAATCATTGTTAGGTACAACAAATAACGTGGAGGGCTAGATATGATGGACAATAATAAAACAGTAGAAGCTAAAGATAGTATCTTTAACAAATGCTTCTTAAAGATAAACCGTAGTAGTGGCAATATTACCATTAATGGTGATCCGATACCTGCATATTCATATGATGAATTACAGATTCTAAAAAACCTGTTAACAAAGGTTTTAGGTGAGGTAAATGAATATATATAAAAGACTAGACGTATGAAAGAGCTTAAAGTCGGAGAAAGAATCACTCTTGAAGCAGTTGAGCAAAATGGTTGTAGAGGTTGCTTCTTTGAGGATAATCCAGTATGTATAAAATTTGCATGTTGTGAAGGTGTACGCTCAGATGGAAAATCGGTAATTTTTAAAGAAGTTAAGGAGTAAAGCATATGAAACAAAAATTAAGAATGATATGGCGAATCCTCTGTGATAAACAGATTATAGTAATAACCGAAGACCACGGAAGAATGTATTGTGATTGGGATACAAGAAGTCTTGAAGATGTTTGTCAAATGTGTCGCAAAGTGCACGATATAGCTCTTGCGATGGATAATAAGTAAAGTATATGGAGCAAGAATATATCAAAGGTGATATTGTTATGTATGATAATAAAATACATACAATTATGGATACGCTTGGGGTAAATAATTATGAGCTATCTTATGTAGAACATCCAGTACACCAATTAGAATTATCAGGTGTTCCTGTTACTCCAGAGATTCTAGAGAAGAATGGATGGGAAAAAGATGAAGAAGCTTCTTTTAAAACACAGCTTTATTATAGAAAGAAAAGTATAAGTAAATTTATAGTTATTATAATTAGAAAAGACACTCTAAGAATTGTATATAATAGTGAGTGTTTAAACATCATACAATATATTCATGAACTACAGCATCTTCTCTTTGGTCTAAATCTTAATCATGAGATAGAAGTATGAATATAGTATTGTTAATAATAGCAATACTTTTTGGTTATATTATGTCTTATTCCGGGATGGAAATGACTAAGAGTATATGGTTTGCTGTTGTAGGTGTTCCTCTTTTCATATTCGGAGTAGTCATTATGTCAGTATCCTCTTTAAGTTTAATATGTCTGATGTTTAACACTTTGAACATAAATAGATATTAGTATGAAACATATTAAGTTCACAATAGATATAACATTGCCTCCTGATGAAAAGTTTCTCACTAAGAACGATTTCATAGAGGCAGTATACACTTGTTATGGAAATATCAGGGATGTTTCCTCTATGGCAATAATAAAAATTGATTAATTATCCTATAAAGGATTAAATATAAATAAATGACAGAAGTAGATGAAGCATTAGGATGGGTTATATTAATACTTATAACTACAGCTACTATTATAGGTTGTGCACTTTTATAAATATATTAATTAATGAACGTTGGTAAAATAGTAAAAACAGAGTTCTTTGTATATTTAAATAAGGAACTGTATAAAATAGTTCATTCTTGGGAAGAGCTTGAAGATACAGAGAAGGAGATATTTACTAAATATCCAGGTTATAATTTACTTTATGGAAGTACGGTAGATTTTTCTGTATACATTAATAAGAAAACTAAGGATGTTCTAACTTATTGGTTTAAAATAAGGAGAACTACAAATCTTAAAGATAGTCAGGGAAACGTTGTCTGCATAGATGATGAATTGGTAGATATTTCAAATGGACGTAAATGTTGGTTACTTGGTGACTATGATGAATTGTATATTAGATATGATTACTGGCTTAGTCCAAAGGGAAGACCCGATATAAAGGATGTTCAAGATTTATCTAAATTCACTATAACTAAAAGACACTCAATATTTTAATAATAAACTTAAATTAATAGATGAGTAAGATTACAGCTATAAATAAAATCATCGAATTTCGAAGAGACCTCTATTATAGAGCTCGTCATCCTGATCTTGATTCTAATTTATCTATAGATGAAGTTTCAGAGATGTTGGATGATATTCAAAAAGAATTAGAAGAATAAAATATTTGACAATGAGAAAATATTTAGTAAACTATCGAGTAGACATATCAGAAACATCAACAATTCCTTATCTTGAGTATACAGCTATCTATGAAGTGAAATCCATGATGACTCAAGAAGATGTTGAAGCTTTTGAAGAAGCTAAGACTAAGGAACATGGAAAAACTGCAACAATGGTAAGTTTCTGTGAACTTAAATATTCAACACCAACATTGGAGGATTATATTATAGCACTTCCTTACTTTACTTTTAAGAATGGTAAACTTGAAACAACAGATAATGATTGGGCTTATATTCCTACTTTATACAAGTTTGAAGGAATGTGGGCTATTGATTGGATAGACGCAGAGGAGAGTGATTCTATAGAAGTAATAAAAGGAGTAACTCCCTTTGAAGCTGCCAAGAATGCCTATAATTGGTGTGTTGAAGAAGGTTATATTAAAGATACATTAAATAATAAATAGATTATGATTAAAGAAGTTCCTGACCCTACTTTGATGTGTGAGGGATGTGTATATGACGGTAAGTTTGAATGTATTCAGCACGCATGTTGTGCAGACCCAAACAATCCCGTTAAGTACATTGAAGTGGAAGAATAATCAGTCCTTATAGGACATAAATGTAAGTAATATGAAACAAATTTCATTAGAAGAAAAGGTTAATAATACCTTGAAATGGCTTGCAAATCAAATTGCATGTATTCAAGTATATCATTGGGGTGAAGATTATAAAAAGAAAAGTTTCAATGATGCTTGGCAAAAAGTCCAAAAGCAGTTCAAGAAAGACATTGATTGGAGCACTCTTACAGAAAGTCAATGTAAGGCTTTGCATTTTGGAAGTTGGCAATCTGATGAAGATGTTGAAGAAGAGATTTCTCTCATTCGGTCTGAATTTGGGAAGGGGCATCTTACAAAGGAAGAATTTGAGAAGAAGGTTGCTAACCAGAAAAATACTCTTGGACTTCGTTTAATTCCACTATATCTTTATCCTTCTTTACCTACAGGTATTACTTTAACATCTATCGGTGGAGAAGAAATTGTATTTGACGGTTCAAATATTGACACAGACACTAGATTTGGATGTATTGCTTGGGGCATTAAGCCTAAGAAAGACTAACCATCTCCTATGAGAATATAAAATAATTTGTAATATGACAGAAAATAATGAGTATTTAGCAAATAGGCATTTTGATTTTGGAAATGCCATTCAGTTTTTGAAAGAGGGTAAAGCTTGCCGTCGTAGCGGTTGGAATGGTAAAGGATTGTTTATCGTTAAGCAGGTTCCTTCACACATTGAAGGTGATATCATTCCTAAGATGCAATCGCTTCCTCAATCTGCTAAGGACATCTTGATGTCTCGTGACAATCCTCACATTGACTATACCAATCAAATGTTAATTATCAATCTCGATGGTAGAGCAGATTCATGGGTTCCTTCTTCTAGCGATGTGTTTGCAGAAGATTGGGAAGTTGTAACAGATTAGCAAATTACCCTCTCCTGAGAAAGGGAGAGGGTAGAAAGAGGAAATATGACATGGTATAATAAGTGCATTGATTTAATCCAATTTAGATTAGTTATATTGGATGAGAAAGATAATGTGGTAGATGTATTATTTACATCGAAAGAATATAAGCCAAGTTCAATATTTGATAAACCTTTCAGTGAAGATTTATATGAATGTCTGATTGATGCTCACCAAAAGTATAATTTTGATGATTGGGAAAATGTTCCACCTATGGAGTTTCAAGCCAGAAGAAAGGGAACTGATGAATGGATATATTTATCAGACCCAATAGAAGATTTTATGAATACTTAATTAACAAATTAATTATTAAATAAACTCAAAAAGATATGAATATAGATGTTTTTGAACTTGTGCCAGACAATGATAGACCAAGAAAAGATTGCCATGATTGTTTGGGTTGTTTGCATTTAATTGCAATTAATGTAGATAGTAAACATAATGCATTTATTGAATGTGACATTGATAATGAGGATATATTTGGACTGTAACAAGAAGGATAAATAATGGGTAAAATGAATGTTAAAGAATCAATTCTAGAGGTTGTTGAAGAGAATAATCTAGAAATACTTAAAATAGACTTGTGCAATGATGAAGAATCCGCTGCTAGATTCTATGGTGAAGAAAGAGATGTGTTTTCTTGTAAAGTCTATACCACTTTAGAGGATTTAGACTTTGAAGTCAGCCCTTTCGATATGCAAGAAGAGGTTCAAGGTATAGTATATTGTCGAGATAAAGATACTAAAGAACCAGTATGGATAGTATCTTGGGGAGACGAAGGAAGTTTTTGGTGGGAAGTCAATAGAGTTCCAGACTTTTATAAAACCAATTTAAATAGTTAGGAAAAAGTAATTTATTAATAAAAGAGATGAAGAATTAATTATGATAGGAGATATAATTTTATTCTTAAAGACATGGTGGCAGCAAAATGTTACTTGTCGTCATAAGTATGTCTATAAAGAATACGGCAGAATCAACTTTGAAGAATGCCGAAAGTGCGGAAGAATAAAAAATTATATAGGTTAGAATATGGAAAAAATTTATAAAAAAGATATTAATAAATTGATGCCTATTCTTAAAGCATTTGCAGAAGGTAAAACTATTCAATTTGGAGTAAATGGTGATAGCTGGGTAGATATAGATGGCAATGAAGAAGGTTTGTTTCTTGATACTCTCATAGCTACCCCACAAAGATATCGCATCAAGCCAGAACCAAAGTATTATCCATTTGAAAACCTAAAAGAATGCTGGAATGAAATGCAAAAGCATCAACCATTTGGGTGGGTAAAAGATAGAGACGGCAATAAAACTTTTATTGGAAGTATAAATTCAGACAATTCTGTCTGTATGTGTAACTCAGAAATACTCTTTCTAAAGGATATATTCGAAGATTTCACCTTTATTGATGACAGTCCATTCGGTGTAAAAGTGGAGAAATAGTTATGGAAATTAATGAAAAAATAGATGAAATAATTCAACAAGCAAAAGAAGAAGGAGCTTATATAGAAGATTTTAGCGCATATGAACAAGAGATATATGACCAAGGTTTTCGTAATGCGATTTATTTCATGCTGTGGAATCCAAGCGAGAGAAGTTGTTCTAATTGTCAGTATCAGAACAATAGAGAGCTATGTGGGGAAGATTACTGTGGGACAAAATATTGGAGTCCAAAGTTGGAGGAATAGTTATGGCATATTGTTTTTGTGATATTTGTAATTACAAGGATAAGTGTGAACACTATCGAAAAGTAGTAGTTTGTCCTTATTCAAAAATGAAGAAATAGTTATGAGAAAATTTTATATTGGTAATATTACTCCTGAGACAAATACTATATTTGTATTTGGTAGTAACCCTGAAGGAAGACATGGTGCAGGAGCAGCTAAAGTAGCAAGAAATCAATTTGGTGCTATTTATGGTCAGGGTGAAGGTCTACAAGGTAATGCTTATGCTTTACCTACTAAAGATCTTCGAGTGAAAGAAAATTGGGGTCTAAGAAGTATCTCAAAAGAAGACATTATAAAGTCTATTAAAAAGCTTTATGAAACTGCTAAACAATATTCTGATAAACAGTTTAAAATAGCTTATAGAAATACTTATTCTACTTCTCTTAATGGATATACTGGACTAGAGATGATAGATATGTTTCTAGAAGCTGGTCCAATTCCTGATAATATCATATTTAGTAAAGAGTGGATAGATACTGGTAAATTGTAATAAAAAATAGTTATGGCATGGGTAGCAGTAGATAAAGATAGTATCGAATACATCTATGAAGAAGAACCTTTCAGAACTGAGATAGGTTGTTGGTGGAGTTATCTTGGAATAGTTCGTATTCCAAATGGCAGTATCAAAAAACTCATCGGAAGAGAATTATCTTGGAATGATGAGCCAGTAGAACTTAAATAAGATTAAACAAAATAGCTATGGGTATTCCTTTATTAATTATAATGATTCTGATAGCAGTTATTAGTGTAGTAGCTGCTACAGTAAGTATCTTTTCTATAATTATGTATATTATAAAAAATGATATTTTATAGATTTAATGAAATTCCTAAAAATGAAAAATCATGTATTTGGAGAGGTGACGAAAAAATTGGAGAAGAACCTGGGGTTTCGGTTTATGAAGCTCATAAAAACATAAATGGAACATACTCTCCCGTTCTCCCATTTCCGACAAATGAGATGGCATTTAATGATTTTATATATTATATAAGACATTTTACTGGTAATAAATATCTAGTAATAGGGGATTTGTTAGATGAAACTGGTACTGATGGTGAGCCATTAATTAAAAATGTAAAGATATTAAAAAAATTATAGTTATGGAAACAGAAAATATAAGCAATTATTCAGAAATGTCCATTGAGGACTTGGAGAAACTAAAAATAAAGTTTCTAAGTCAGAGAGATAATATAGAGAATACTATAGGAGAAATAGTAAGTAATATAAGAGCTAAAAAGATACAAGTTAATAATCATGCTCTTAGAGAACATCCTTACTATAAAGACAACGCATCTTATTTAAAAGTAGTTATCAATGATGGTACTGGATATACTGTGACTAAAATCACTCCTGGTGGTAAATGTATGGGTATATACCAGTTCAATGCAGATACTATCGACTTTTTAAAATATTATAAAATCTGTTCTCAATCTGAGTGGGAAAGTGCCATAGATAGACTTAATATATGGTTTAAAGACGCCAGTTTAAAAGTTAAAGAGTTATGACAGTAGAAGAATGTACGAAACTTATGATATATGACTTAGTAGAAGGTCATTTATCTACAGCTGACATAGTTGATAAATATTGTGAGTGGGCTTCTCCTGGATTAAGAAATTCATTAATCGCAGATTTAGAGTATTTAAAACATTTATATAAATTTAAAGAAATAATAAATGATTAAAGCAAAAGATGCAAAAGCTATATCTAGGTCTGTCGTATTAGACCAGCATATATTAGACCGAGTAAACTCTGCTATAATTGCAGAAGCTAGTAAGGGTAACCGCTGTGCAAATATTACCCTTATACATAAAGAAATGAAGCCTGAAAAAGCTTATTTTGATTATTTTTATAGTTTAGGATTTAAAACATCTTATTTAGCTAATGGAGACCCTGGACTTTATATAATATGGTAAAGATATGAATAATATAATTTGGAAAATAATAATGTTTTGTCTAGTAATATCTGTACTAGGCTTAACTGTTAGTAACACATCTCAAAAGATAGAAATTGAAGAGTTACAAGCAACTGTCACTAGACAGGCGAATGCTATTCAGCAACTTGAAAAAGAGAAGAATAATACGGAAGTAACTATTCCTCAGTATTTGGATAGTTTGTCTTATGATGATTAAGTATCTATAATATGGATGCAGATATTCAATTTGTAATTCTATTCTTTATTATAATAGGAATATTAATTGTTTCTATGACTTTTTTATTGTATTATATAAGTTAATTACTATGTATTTAGAAGGAGATAAATGGAAAAATTGGCACACTAGATGTTCTGATGCTGCCATTAAAGAGAACAAAGGTGAAGAAGATACCAAACTAAGTACTATATCAGTATCTAAATTACTTGAGTATGTGCATACTGCACTGCATCATTGTGAGATTAATAATTTGGATCCTGATAAAGTCCCAGTATTTCTTACACTAGATCATAATGATACTTTATATTCCTATGTAGGATTATCTATATGTAGTGGTCAGTTAGGTACTTATGTAACTTTAGGTTCTTCAGACTATTATAAAATGTTCTATGTTGCTCCAGACTCTAAGCCTGAAATAGGTGAATATTGGAGAAGTAGAGGTATAGGTTATGATTTATCTGGTTTTGTAGTATCTAAACTAGCTGGAGAACGTTTAACTAGATTAGTTAAATATGTATTAAATACAGATAAACCTTTGTCTCATCTAGATTACAGAGAATTTGAACCTAATTGGATTCAATTTAAGTTTCAAAAGGAAGAATTTAATCTAGAGTTGTTAGATAAACTCGCAAGAGAAAATGATAATATAATTAATGAAACTATATTAAGACAATGTATGATTAATAAAGAATAATAAAGTCATATTTATGTATAGTTTAAGAGAAATCAAGAAACTACATGAGGCTAATGTAGTTATTAGGAATTATCATTTACATCCAGATGATTCCAAAATACCTGCAGTTAAAAGGGCTTTCCGTATAATAAACAGAATTATATTATTTAGAAGATGATTCCGAAAAGAAACAGATTAACATATAGTTTTTAACATTAATTAATTTTTAGATTATGGGTGACGAAGATAGAATAGATCCAGATGATTGGTATGATATGGGTTCTCCATATAGTAGAAGAATCAGAAGATATTAAAGAGTTCTATTAGGACTCTTTTAAATGGGGCATTCGTGGTTTTGAACTTCGAGGAGATAAGGAACACAGCAAGACAACTTGGATAGACAAGTAAAAAATTAATTGGCGAAGTAAATAACACTTCCGCTTCTTACGCTATCGCAGCCTGAGAAGCCGAGCAGCACTTGCTTAGGAACAGAAAGGTGCACTATTTTCCATTTCTTTTGTAAGTTCTCTGTATACTTTAGGAACAGAGTGGTGGAAGTTGACAATATGTTAATCTTGTCAACCCTAGCAGACAAGGATAGTCTTTAAAACCTATGCTGTAAGAATGTTTTGATGCAAATCGGAGTGACTGGAGTTCGACTCTCCAATGCTCCACCGGTTCATAGAACTGTTTTTATTATTTAACGTTATTTTAATCCCTGGGCTACCTATATAGTTCAGGGATTTTTGTATTTAAATTATTATGAAAGTAATAGTATTAGTAATTTTATCTTTATTGGTATCGTGTGGTCCTTCAATTCAATGTAAGGATTCTATATTGAATTATAAGGGAGGGGTAATAATATCAAAAACAATATGCTTAGAGTATTATGCTTTCAAAATACGAATGTATAATAAGAAAACTAATCGATATGAGATTAAAACTATTCGTGTGTGCGATGGGGATGATTACAGAGTAGGTGAAACAATTAAATAATTTTAAATAATGGGTATATTAAGTAATTTATTTGAGCTAAATTCAAAAGAGGAGGAAAATCCCGTAGTTGTAAAAGTTCCTACAAAACCTGTAGTAGAACCAACTATTAAAGAATCTTTAGCTAATTTAGCTATAGAAGTAATTGGAGCTGCTAAGAATACTTCATTAGTTCCATTAGATGAAGATAATTTAAGCAGTGAGTATAATAAGCTGGTTGATTTGGGATTGAAAAATAGTGCTAATGCTAAAATTATTAAAAGACAATTAGATAATATTAATTATCATAATAAAGCTATTGTAAATGCAAAAAAAATTACTGGAATATATAAAAGTGATAAATGAACTTTTAGGAGATTCAGTAATATTAGTTAGTACCTCAGCTTTCTATGAATTATGTCATAAATATAATTTATCTATAGGTCGTCTACAAAATTATACTGGAGTTGTGCCTGCAGCTAATCTAGAAGAATTAGCACGTATTAAGTATAAATTAAGTAATAAGTACTATGAACTTCGCATAAATGAGGATATTTGGAGGGTTACTGGTGTACAAAATTATAGTGATTATAGTAATAAATTAATTCAGAAGTCTTTGGATGCTACCTTTAGTATCTTTCATGTAAAAATGGGATGGGAAATAAAAGATTTTTTCAAAGATCAAAAATGGGCAGATTGTGTTATATTTAAGAGAACTTGTGTAGATAAAAATTGTTTCTTTATAGCTTGTCCTGAGTCTGAACTTCAAATAAAAACTATTATATCTTCTAAACCAATAGACCCTATAATATTTCAATACTGTCCTTATGGAGTACTAATATATACTATGTGGGGAGATGAAGCGGAAGATAAAGTATTTGAAGAATATAAGAAGTTGAATAATCTAGTTTAATTATGGAACGAATTCAATATATTCCTGGAGATTTAGTTTATATACCAAAGTTTTGCAATAATTATACAATTATGAGCAGTGGTAAATATTACTATGAAGCTCTAGATGCAAATTATAATGATGTAGATATTGAGTGTACTGATATAGTTCCAATCCCCCTTACCCCAGAAATATTAGACAAAAACAAATGGAAAAGGTTAAAGTCTAAGAGATATACATGGTGGAGAGCAAGATTTGATGGTGTATATTACTTCATTAAACCAAATAAAGATTATCCTTCTGTATGGGAACTTTGTCGTGGTAAGACTAAGCATCGCTTCAAAAAGATTAGATATGTCCATCAACTTCAACATTTTCTATTTGGTTTAGAGTTAAACTCTGATATGAGATTATAAAGATAAAATAATTTAATTATGGAACAAAACATTTGGATTCAAGATGGTAATACTTTTGTGAAGGGTAGTGCCACAACAAAAGCACATCCTGAAGGATTGCCTAAAGGAATTTATGAAGTTAAAGAATCAATGACAGGTTATTATTTAAATAGACTTGGAGATTCTTTTGTATTTAATTACAAATTGTATGGTATTAATAGTGAGTTTATTGATCATTTTGTAAAAACTTACAATAATACTACAGGTAATTTAGGAGTATTATTTAATGGTATCAAGGGAACAGGTAAAACAGTTACTGCAGAAGAGCTTTGTAATCGTATCGGACTTCCAGTTATTATTGTTAAATCCTGTAAAGAAGTAAATGATATGCTTAAATTCTTAGCTACTCAAATTAACTTTGACTGTATCTTCTTCTTTGATGAATACGAAAAAGAATTTAGGGAATCTTCATCAGTTCTCTCTTTTATGGACGGTGTTCACAATTCACAATATCGTAAAATATTTCTACTTACCACTAATGAGTTGGAAATTAATAATAATTTGTTAGGTCGCCCATCACGTATTAGATATGTACGTTCTTTTGGTAATCTACCTGAAGAAACTACACTTGAATTACTTAATGATATTTTAATTGACAAAGATGCAATAGAGCCAGTACTAGACTTAATTAGACAGATGCAGATAATTACTGTTGATCTAGTAAAAGCTCTTGCTCAGGAAGTTAATATTCATGGTAAAGACAAAATTGAGGCAATCCGTAGAGACTTTAATCTTGAGTTCTCTAATTTTACCTATTTTGTAGAATCTCTAGAATTAAGAGATGGATTATTAAGGAATAGTCCTCATATTGATGGACAACTCTTTGATAAGATAGTCGAAAGTCGAGAAATAGTGTGCCAAGCTGCAGGAAAGCCTATTAAAGAATATTCTGAGAGAGAATTGGAAGCTAAGAAAGTCCTGGAGGGCACTTATATGCGCACAGATACTATTATATCTAATAAGGAGATAAAGTATCTCAAAATAGGAGAAGAGTTTGACGATCGTACTATATTCTACATAGACCCTCAAAAGCGTTACGTTGTAACCAGTTTATGTAATTTTAATATTTATATAATTAAATCTGGATACACTTCAAGTGCTTCAGGTAAGCTTAATCAGATATATTAAATGAGGAAACAGATATTAATATTTTTATTATTATTAAGCTTCATGAGTAAGGCTTTCTGCCAAACAACTACTCATGTAACTCTTACTTGTTATCAACCAGTAAAGAGTCAGTGTGACAGTAAACCATTAGTTACAGCTGATGGTTCTAAAATTAACTTGCGTCATTTAAAAAGGGGCAGTATTAAATGGTGTGCTATATCTCGTGATTTACTTTATTTATTTCCAAAGAATAAACCTAAAAAAGTGTTTATAGAAGGATTTGGAATATATGAAGTTAGGGATGTTATGAACAAAAGACATAAACATCGTATTGATATATTAATACACCCCAAAAACTCTAAGAGAATTAGTATAAGACATGTAAAAATTAAAATTCTTAAGTAGATTAATTATGGCTAAATTATATTGTCCAAAATGTCCTGATTTTGATGGTTTTGCTATGTGTACTTCACAGCCCTTATCTAAAGTCGCATCATATGAATGGTGTCGTAAATATTTAGAGGGATTAGAAGAAGTTAATGGTACTATTACTTTATCCACTAGTCTATTTTTAGGACTTTTACGAAAAGCTTATTTAGATGCTTATTATGGGGCAACTCGTATGGAGTTTAATAGAGATATTAAGGATAAGGATTATCCATTACATGTAGATATTGATGACACTTCTACATTGGAGGAATTAGGTTTATTAGGTGATGATTAAAAAACTTATAATAATTAGCGGTAGTTTATTGCTATTTGGTATAATAGAAAGTGTGCTTGCTGTACAGAATATGGAACTCATTGAGTTTTGTAAAACGACAGCACTTATTGCACTTATCTTTTTAATTATAATAGTCTTTATAGAATCTTAATTATGGTAAATGACACTCCAATAAAAGGTATTCAATGTCGTCTTAGAGATGCTTTGAATATAATTAATAACATTAAACTAAGTGATGTTAGTTCTATAGAAGAAATGGGAGAACTAGTAGAACTTAGAAAAGAATTTCAGCCTCTTCATGATAAATTTAATAAATTTTTAATTAAATAATATGAAAAATAATATTAAGCATGGTTTATTATTTTTAGGTGCATCTATTATATGTGCCATTCTGTTCTTACTTTTATGGAATACTCAGATATTTGATGATATGATTAGTGACAAGGGATTTCTAACTTTAGAGGGTTCCCCTAATGCTATAAGGATGGGTTTTTGTCATTGTGTCATTCAATGGGTTTTATTTATTGCGACTTTTGTCACTGCCATTACTGCTATATGTGCATTTAATGATAAAACAGAAGACTATTCAAATATAAATATTAAGAAAAAGTGGATTATAATTCCCGGAATTATTATATTGTGTTGGTTTATAAGTCCTATTGGCGCTATAATAAAATTGTATAATAAGAATATTGAATATACTAATCAGTTAGACAAGCAACAGTATGCCCGTAAAATGTTCTTCGATAAATTATGGAAAGTGTATCTTCAGAAGTATGAAATTTGTGAATTAAATAAGAATACTTTCTTGGAAGTCACTAATATGATTATGGAGGGGAGACATGATGGAGCGCAAGTTACTTGGAAATGGCTCCAAGAGAATCAAAATATTCCTTATTCTGAATTTACTAAATTTTATGGTGACTTATCTGGATTTGTAAATGGACAACGAGAAGAGTATTACAAGTTAGAAGAAGCATGCATGGAAACAGTAAGGCAACAGAACTCGATGTTGGATTCTTTTCCTAATGTAATGTATAATAAGATACTTGGTATTCAGAAATTACAATATAATCCAGGATTTACTTCTACCCATACTGAACATGTGTTTAACACTAAAAAGGAAGATATATAATGAATGAAGATGAGGTAGTAAAGGGTTGTATTCCCTCGACAGAAGTGGGTTTTTTTGGAAATAATTCCAAAGACTCTATTCCTGATGCTAAATACTATTTAATACGTCCTGAAGATAGTAAGACAGTATATATAATGAAGGAGAAACCTGATTATAACAAGGGGCCTTTTTATAAAGCGTGTGAAAAGAACATGTCATATCTAAATGCTTATTGTGTAGGTTTATTTGGCGTTCCATCTCTATGTAACAAAGGATATAATTTTCTATTTGTCATAGGATTAGTGCCAGATGAAAATTCAATAGCTTACATATTTGATGAGCCTAAGGAAAATAAAATGGATCTTAAAAAGGTTCTAGCTCGTACAGATACTTATAAGGTAGATAATGAAGTAGCTATCCATTATGAGCTTTTTGATTGGCATATTCCAACGTTACTTGATTCAAAGCCCTTCAGTACATATATACAAGAACATTATAAGCCTAAGGGTGAAGAGTCTCAAGCACTCCCTGCACCAGGTCCAACTAAGGAATCAAAGGGTACACCAGTAATTTTAAATAAACGTTTATTAATTTAATTAAGAATGAAAAGTATTAAAGAAGTAGTAGGTGCTTCAACTAAGGATTTAAAAGATTCTAGAGTTAGTAGTGCCTTAAAGAACATGGCAAGTGTCTCTGAACAGAACATTCAGAGCAAAGTGGTGAATTTCCGTAACAAGAGAATGAAGTTTGATTCTCTGTTAGATCTCGGAGATGACACTACTATGGATATTGCTTCTAAGATTAGAAGTATTGATCCAGTTAAATTCACTACAGATGTTAATGCTGCAGCTGAAGAATTAGTTATTCTTGCTCGCTCCATTAGTATTGACGTAGCAATTCATAATCAGCTATTCAGTGATAAGCCTATTAGTGGTCTTGATGCTGATGATATTGATGGTTTCGAGGACGCTATTTATCCAGTAAGACCTGAAGCATGAGTATAGAAACAAGGGTCATTAATATAATTAATGAAGAACTAGGTGTAGATGCCAAGAGTGAAGATACTTTCGATGATTTGTATGCAGACAGTCTTGATTTAGTAGAGATTATTACTGAGTGTGAACAGGAGTTTGGTTATCCTATCACAGATGATAAAGTTCAGAATCTAAAGACTGTTGGAGACTTAGTTAATCTTATTACAGACTTAGATGTAAAAGATTATATAGAAAGTACTCAGGCTGATTTACAAGTAGATGAATAAATCTTATTTATATGATGATAAGTTAACTAAAGAACAAAAATACTTATTCTCTGAAATGAATGCTGCAATTGAGAAAATAGTAGATTCTTATATTATAGAAGGTTATTCTGAGAAGGAAGCTAAAAAGTTAACTTATGATAAAGTTATGACTATAATTAGCCGTAAATTTTGCGGTAAATATTAATTCAATTCACAATTATGATTCAATTAAGTAAAGGAGGTAACATCAACCTCGCTAAAGAAGCAAATGGTGTAACAGAGTTTTCAATTGGTTTGGGTTGGGATGTAGCATCCCAGGCAGGTGTAGAATTTGACTTGGATGTAGCTACTATTCCTTTGAATGCTCAGGATAAAGCAGTAGATCCTGACAATGGTTTCATTTTCTACAATAACCCAAATTGGAAAGATGCTATTAAGCATTCAGGTGATAACCGTACAGGTGCTGGTGCTGGAGATGATGAGACAATTGTAGTAGACACTACTAAGGTTCCTGCAGATGTCCAGAAAATTATCATCTTAGTTAATATTCACGATGCTAAGAATCGTCAGCAGAACTTTGGTATGGTTAACAATGCTTATTGCAACTTGTATGCTAAAGGTAACACTACTCCTTTGGCTAAGTTTGATCTTACTGAGGATGCAAGTATGTCTCGCTGTGTTGTATTCTGCCAACTTTATCGCCACAATGGTGATTGGAAGTTCAAGGCTCTTGGAGAAGACAAGGGTAGTTATCAGAATGTTATCTATCGTGATATTCTTCGTAACTATGGACTCATCTTGCCAGATGCCCCAGCTATTTAATTAATTGATAAATTAATTCGGTTTTAATTCTTGATTCTATAAGGGAGTATCTTTAATTAGGTACTCCCATTTTTAGTTAATTAGTAATTCACAATTATTTAATAAAGCTTTATGATTAATTTAAGTAAAGGTGGCAGAATCAATCTGTCTAAAGAGTCTAACAATGGTTTGAGTAAATTATTCTTTGGTTCAAACTGGGGAGCTATCAGACGTAAGGGTTTATTTGGCATTGGCGGTTCTATCGAGAAGGTAGATTTGGATTCTACTGTTCTTCTGTATGATGCTAATAAGAATTGTATTGGCGAAGTAGCTTATTACAATTTAAGTGCTCCAGGTATTCGTCATAGTGGTGATGATCGTTCGGGTGATACAAATGGTAATGATGGTCTTGATAATGAGACTATTGAGGTACGCTTAAATGAGCTTGACCCACGTGTTGAGTATATTGCATTTACTCTCAATAACTTTACACACCAGACATTTGGTGAGATTCCTTATATGGGTCTTCGTATTTATACAGGTGATAGAGTACAGAGAAACACTAATACTCCTGTAAATGTCTTAGCTAAGTTTAATCTTGAAGACGGTAAGGAAGGTACTAAGATTTCTGATAAGCAGGCAGTTATCCTTGGTGTTGCCTATAAAAAGGATGGTGAATGGCGCTTTAAGGCAGTTGGTGAGTTCGGAGGTTGGACTTCAATTGATGCTATGAAGCGTCCAACAATTTCATTTCTTTAATTAATTATAATAACAGAAAAAATGACAGATATAAATTACGGTCTTAGCTTAACAGAAGTAGAAGATTCACGTGCTAGACATGGCATTAATGTATTGACACCTCCGAAGAGAGATGCTTGGTATGTAATGTTACTTGATGGATTTAAAGACCCACTTATTGTAATATTACTTATTGCAGCTGCAGTATCTATTGCCTTAGGATTTGTAAAGGGTGAATTTACAGAGCCTATTGGTATTATTGTAGCCATTGCTTTAGCTGTAGGTATTGGTTTTTGGAATACCTGGTCAGCAGCTAAAAAGTTTGACCTTCTTTTAACTAGTAGTGATGATACTCTAGTTAAGGTAAGACGAGATAATGGAGTAATTCAAGTAGCTCGTAAAGACTTAGTTGTAGGGGATATTGTAATACTTGAAGCTGGTGAAGAAGTTCCTGCCGATATTATTGTTAGAGAATATAGCAATTTGAAGGTAAGTGAAGCTTCTTTAACTGGAGAAACAAATCCTGTAACTAAAACTAATTTTGAATCAGAGACTGCTACCTATCCTACAAATAGAATTTATAAAAGCACTATTGTAGCTGAGGGTACTTGTGTAGGTGAAGTATTTGCAGTAGGAGATGAAACAGAAGTAGGTAAGACTGCTAGAGAAGCATCTTCTATTACTGATGTAGAAACACCTCTTAATAAACAGCTTAATGGATTAGCTAGCTTAATTAATAAGATAGCATTCACAGCTGCAGGTATCCTTATTGTGTCTCTTGCTATACGTTATATATTTATAGAGCAAGGATATGTAGGCAAAGATACTATTGATATTGTAAATGATTGCTTACAATTCTTAATGATTGCAGTAGCTCTTATTGTAGTAGCAGTACCAGAAGGTTTACCTATGGCGGTAACTCTTGCTCTTGCTTATTCTATGAAGAGAATGGCTAAAGCTAATAACCTTATTAGAAAGATGCATGCTTGTGAAACTCTCGGTGCTACAACTCTTATTCTTACTGATAAGACAGGAACTCTTACAGAGAATAAAATGAAAGTAGTATTCCAGGACTTTACAGATAGAAATGCTGTCATAAATAATATTGTACTTAATTCTACTGCTAATCTTAGTCCTGCAGGAGAAGTAGTAGGAAATCCTACAGAGGGTGCTTGTCTGCAATATGTACAAAAGTCAGTTGACATCACCGATAAAAGAAATAAAACTCATATAACAGGTAGAGTAGAATTTAATTCTAAGAATAAATATATGATTACTAGTGATGGAGCAGTTACTTATATTAAGGGAGCTCCAGAAATAGTAATGAATTTCTGCTCTAATGAGAACATACCTAATTTTGCAGAACAACAATCTAAAGGCAGAAGATGTATTGCTTTTGCACACAAGATTGGTTCTGATATAAATACCCTCTCAGACTTCATATGGGATGGCTACGTAGCTATCGAAGACCCAGTAAGAAGTAATGTACCTGATGCAATTCAGGCTGCTAGAAACGCAGGAATTAAAGTTAAGATTGTGACAGGTGATAATCCTGAAACAGCTGCTTCTATCGCTGCTCAAGCTAATATCTCTCAGACTCCTAACACAATGCTTGGTAAGGAAGTCGAAGCTCAGACAGATACTAATTTACGTAAAGTAGATGTATTTGCCAGAACTAAACCTGAAGACAAGCAGACACTTGTTAAGAGATTCCAGAGAATGGGAGAAGTAGTAGCTGTAACTGGTGATGGAACTAATGATTCAGCTGCTCTTAACCAAGCTGAAGTAGGTGTAGCTATGAATAATGGTACTGATATTGCTAAGAATGCAGCTGATGTTATTCTTCTTGATAATTCATTCCCTTCTGTTATCTTAGGAGTTAAGTGGGGAAGAAGCTTGTATAAGAATATTCAGCACTTTATTCTTTTCCAGCTTACTGTAAATGTTGTAGCTATTGGTATTGCTTGTGTAGGTCCATTTATTGGGGTAGACTTACCATTCACTGTTATCCAAATGCTATGGGTTAACTTAATTATGGATACTTTTGCTGCTTTAGCATTGGCTACAGAACCAGCTAATGAAGCAGTAATGTCTGAACAGCCACGTGATCCTAAGGCATTTATTATCACAAAGAGAATGTGGTATGAAATCTTTGGTGTAGGTATTTTGTATTTCGGCATATTATTATATTTGCTGATTAGTAATACATATAGCCTTACAGAGTTCTTCACTATTTTTGTTATGTTACAATTCTGGAACTTGTTTAATGCAAGAGTATTTGGACAAGACAGAAGTATCTTTAATGGTTTGTTAAGTAATCCTGCATTTATTGGAATATGTTTGGTTATATTTATTGGTCAAATTTTGATAGTTCAATTTGGTGGCGATGTGTTCAGAACAGAGCCATTAAGTATTGAAACATGGTTGGAGATTGTAGGTCTTACTGCAATTGTACCAGTTTGTAGAGAACTCCTGTATTGGGCTAAAAAGTTATTCAAGTAATTAACGAGAGAGGACTGGTTAATAGCTAGCCCTCTCTATAAATATTAGATTATGATTGTACTTAATATTGGAACCTTTATTATTACAATACTAGTTTGGTTTATAATTGGTATTGTATTAGGTTTATGGTTTCGATGGAAAAAGAAACATAAATGATTAAATTTAAGCCATTAAGTAGTCGAAACGAGAATTGGATTTATCAGCCTGATTTTTATTTGCATGGTAAATTGTCTACTAATTATGAGACAGATGCAGTAGTTATGCAGGATGATGTATTTCATACTCGAATATCTAAATATTATCGAGAGGGAGTAGGTTTAGCTCCAACATTCCTAGATATTCCAGAAGGCAAACATTTATGTGAAGTTGATGGGATATTATGTGCTATTTTTGTTTGGAAGAAAATAGTATTTTGTAAAGGAGGTTGGGTTGGTGACCTAGGGTACAGTGGTCCATTTGATGTTTGGTTACGACAAATAGGACTTATTGTAGATATTACAGATAAAGAAGGAGTACTTGATGCTCAAAATAAATTTAATAATAGAGAATCTTTTATATGAAATTTGAAGTAACTTATTTTGATTCTTTAAAAAACAAAGAACAAACCATTAGACTTACAGGTATTAATGAAGCTAAAGTAAAAGAAAACTTCATTAGTAGCTATGATCAGAAACGTTATCCATTTAAATCTATTAGAGCTATTTGAATGTTTATAGATATTCTAGGAGTAGCTTTGGTCTTTTTATTAGTATATTTAGTTATATTTAAACTTGACTGAAGATAAAGCTAAGGCAGCTGGTGAAATATTAAATAAAATGGCACTAGCTAGGAACTTAATGCAACATGAATGTAGATCTGATATACCTGATTATTATATAAAGAGCATAAAACAATTAGTTAGTTCTGATGATGGATTTAGGTCAGGATTTTATAAAATAATGTCTGCATTAGGTTCTAAATATTTAGATAGATATAAAAGCATACTTAATAGTTTATAATTATGGTAATTAGAGGTATATTTACAAATACTAAATTAAGTCCTACTAGAATGAATTCAGAAACTACTGTACCTTATATAGTAGCTAATGAGTGTCCTGGGCTTAAAAGAGGTGATTTAGTACAACTTGTAGGTTATGACAGTAAGTTTCAAGTTGTCTGGACTTATGCAAGTTCTAGAGAACAAGAAAGTTATGAGACGGTAACAATTTCTGAGATTAATGGTAAACAAATTAATACTATAAGTAAAAATATTTCAAGTATGGAACAATTTGGAAAAATGAATGTTGATAATGTCTTTGGAGATTTAACTAAAGATATGTATAATGAGTTTATGCCACAGGCTGAGGAGAGTGCTAGAATCAGTATCACTGATGGTGTTCTTTGTTTTAAGAATAGTGACGGTGCATACGTAGGCGTTTCTCCGGCAGGTAAACTCAAGAAGTATAAGATGACTTTCCCTATGCCTTGTATTTACAATATTAGCAAGAACTCTGATCAAATTGTAATCGGAGATATTGTAAAATCAGGCAGGTCTTATGGTGTAGTTAAGACTAAAGCAGAAGATGGTTCTATCAAGATTATGAACTTTAATGGCAATATTAACAATAAGATTGCTATTGAAGATGAGTTGATGGGTTCTGCAACATTTAGAGTTATTGTCAATCCATTTAACTTTGATTCTTCTAATGGATTTAATCCACTTGCTCTTGCTTATATGAGTGGAAATAAATTTGATGTTAAGAATCTGCTTATGATGTCTGCTATGAATGGTGGTGGACTATTTAATAATGCAGGTAAGGGATTCAATCCTATGATGCTTATGGCTCTCGCTGATAATAATAGTTCTGATTTTATGACTATGATGATGATGAGTCAGCTTATGGGAGGTGGTAATATGTTTGGTAATATGTTTGGTGCAGCAAGCAAACCTGCTACTGAAACTTCAGAACCATCGGAATTAGATAAAATTAATGCTAAGGTAGATGCACTTACAGATAATGTAAATGCTTTAGTTAGTGCATTAGCTAGTAATATTAAATCACAAGCAAAGGAGGAAGCGTAATGGGATGTGGTAGTTATTCGTATAATGATGCTGTAGCTAGAAGTCATAGTTACAGATCTCAGTCTATTGAAAAGACATTCAGCAAGAAAAAGTTAGACCCTGAAATGAATCCTCTTAACATTAATTTCAGAGAGTCTTGTGATTCTGAAGAACACCCAGAATCATTCCCTATCATTATTGCTTTGGATGAGACTGGTTCTATGGGTAAAGTGCCTAAATATCTTATTGATAATACTTTACCAGATTGTGTAGCTAGTATTATGAAGGCAGGTATTGATAATCCTCAAATCTGTTTTATGGCATTTGGCGATGTAGAGGGCTGTTATGAAGAGGCTCCTTTACAAGTAGGACAGTTTGAATCAAGTGATGAACTTATGGAGAAATGGCTCCGTAAAGTTGACCTTGAAGGTAAAGGAGGTGGCAATGGAGGAGAAGATCCTCATATGTGTTGGTACTTCGCTGCTAATCATATTAAGACCGATGCTCTGGAGAAAAGAGGTATTAAAGGCTGTTTAATCACAATTAGTGATGAGCCAATTCATAAAACTCTTCCTAAAGAAGCAGTAACTCATTATATAGGTGATGAGTGTAGTGAAGATTTAGCTACCTCTTTCATTTACAGAGAGTGCGCTGAGAAGTGGGATATTTATCACATTCATGTAGAACATGATGGTTATTATAGTGTAGAAAGGGTTTCAGATAGTTGGAAGCCTTATGTAGGAGACAATCTTATTATTTCAGATAAAGAGCATGTAGGTGAATCTATTGCTCGTATTGTTTCTAACAGTTATGGACAGCAAACAAATTCGTAATCAAATAGTACTTGGATCTCTATTTGGTGATGAGGGTAAGGGTAATGTAGTACAATGGCTATGTATGAATAGTTACAAACCTGTTGTCATCAGATTTAGTGGAGGTCCACAAGCCGGTCATCGTGTGGTTTATAAAGGTAAATCACACGTATGTTCTTCTTGGGGAAGCGGTGTTTTGCTAGGAGTACCAACTTGCTTATATAAGGAAGTATTCATTGACCCAATATGTATTTATAATGAATATAAAGTCTTAGTTAGTGAGGGTATTGAAGTTCCTAAGTTATATATAAATCCTAACTGTAGAGTTATTACACCTTATGATGTATTAGCTGACTCTATGGATGGACGAGTGAAGTATAATGGAACTTGTGGTAAAGGTATACATGCTTGTTTTAAAAGAAACAAAGATAATGTAACTTATAGTGCTCGTATGTGTCCTTATACAGATGAATATGCAGATGTAGCTTTACAGACTGTAAGGGATTATCATAATCTAGAACGGGACACTAAACTAGATGATCTTTTTAAAGAGGCTTGTACCTTTATTAAAGAACATCCTGAGACTTTTATAATCGGAACTTATTATCCTGATGAGGTTGATACTGTTATTTGGGAGGGTTCACAAGGTCTTCTTCTAGATATGGAAAGAGGATTTATGCCTCACTGTACTCCTAGTAAAGTAGGATTAAATGGAATCCCAGAGAAGTGTCTAGAAAATGCAGAAGTATACTTAGTTATGCGTCCATATTTAACTAGACATGGAAATGGATACAATCCTTATTCTATGGACTTAGGAATGTATTTTACTCTAGAAGAACCATCAAATACTAACGATGGACCACAAGGAGAGTTTAAAACAGGTCCTTTTGACTATCCTTTGTTTAAAAGAGCTGTAGAAAGACATTGTTTAGATAATTATAGTGAGACATATCATTGTAAGTTTAACATTGTCATAACTCATTGGGATTGCCTTAAGACTAAGTACATTCCTACTATATGTGATTATCAAGATAAATCTCCAAGAATTATCGGTATAATACGTTTTATAGAACAATTACGTACAAGTAATTGTATTATAAATGATATATATCTAGGAAAGTCTGAAGATTCTGATATTAAAGAATTATGAGTTTTGGAGAGTTACTTATTATAGGACTTATTTGCATAGTAATATATCTTGCAAGTTGCTTCTACATTAGTTATCGCATGGACCTTAAGAAAGTAGAAATAAATTTGCTAACTTTATTTATAGTATTATGCCCTCTAATAAATACTATATGTGCTCTGTATTTCGTACATAAGAATTCAGATTATAAGAAATCTATTGAAAAGTTATTTAATGACTAATTCTGAAACTTTAAAAGATATAAGTAAACAGATAGCTGACCTATTAGTTAAACAAAGTGAGATACAAGATACAATATTGAAGGCTGAATTATCCAAAAATAGATATAGATATTGTGATTATGGTGAAGACATGTATTGGTATAAAATCATTTCGGTTAATGAATGTAACTGTACTGTTCTAGAATTACACTTGAGAGAATCTAACAAATTTGGTTCTATTTCATATTGCGAAGAATCTTTAACTTTGGCTAATAGAGGCGATATAATTACAGAGCAAGAATTTATTGATAAATATAATGAATTTATTAACAAGATTAAATTATGAAAACAGATAATTATTTTAGTGAGACAACACCTACAAATAGTCATCCATCTGTAAAGTAGTGTGATTATTTAGGTGGAGAGCATTTCTTAATCTCTGTTTAGAATTTTTAACATTTCTTAACTTGGAGAGAAGGAAATGCTCTTATATTGTTCTCGTAGAGAACTTGCCGTTTAAGGCAAAGACTATCTATATGGGTATTACTATAAATATATATTTAATATTTATTAACTATTTAATTTCAGTAATTCAATATACTGTTGACTTGTTAAGTTAATAAATGAATTTTTAATGCAGAAATGGTGTTAATGGTAACATGCCTGCCTTCCAAGCAGGATTTGTCGGTTCGAATCCGGTTTTCTGCACGATGTTTACTTCTTCTTCCTTCTATACAATTAGATTATTTAATTAACAATTAAATTTTAAACTGTATGAAAAGAATTATCAAATCATGGTGGAAAGGAATGAAAACTGTAGCAGCTTGGTATGATGTTAGAGATTATCGAGTATTGCCTTTTACAGTAATCTAATTAGATTTCTACTAGTAAGTGCCAAATGGGTACTTACTGATGTTGGAAGAGTAAATTTAAATATATGCCTCTTATTTCTAAGGTTCATTACCTTCTCGAAAAGAAATGTGTACACAAGAGGCGCCTGGAGTATTAAGCCCTGTTGGTAAGGGAACTAGACTGTCACTCTAGTAAAACTAAGGGTTCGAGTCCCTTATATTCCGCAAAAATACTAGAAATGGGCTGTGTAGTGTAACTGGCTAACACTATTGCTTTGCAAGCAATCATTGCGGTTCAAGTCCGACACGGTCCACAAATAATGGAGAGGACCTAGCATTTAACTAGGCGGTTGTTAGAGGTAGCGGTGGTGATCCACGAGTATGCCTGATAGCTCAATGTATTATTAGAATATGGTCATGATAGTTCACCCGTCTAATGCCATATTCGTCTTTATTTTAGCTTCAATAGCACAGTGGTAGTGCAGCACTCTTGTAAAGTGCAGGTCGTGGGTTCAAATCCTACTTGAAGCTCTTTATATTTAATATGGAGCATGTACCAAAGAAGTATTTTAACTCAAGGGGCATTGAAAAGAGAGGTAACGTTACTCATAATATAGTCATGTCGAAGGTTAAGAGAACCTTATAAAAAGTCATCGATAGATGGTACTTAAAGACTTTGCTCCGCCGAAAATTCTTTAAAACAATATATCGCGGATGTGGTGTAATGGTAACATACTAGGCTCATAACCTAGAGTAGTCGTTCGAATCGAACATCCGCAACTTATAAAAAAATTTATTGTCTAGTATGTGAAGTGGTCAAACACGGCTGACTGTAAATCAGCTGCTATTTAGCTTCGGGAGTTCGAATCTCTCCTAGACAACTAATTAATAAAGTAGAGAACTAGTAATGGTAGAGAATAAGATCCTATTACAAAGTCAACCTACTTGTAGTATATAGCTCATCTATTAATTTAGGTGAGCTATTTTTGTATAGATTAATACTTAACAGATTAAAAGAAATGAACAAACTTGAAAAATGGTTATGGACTAATTGTACATTAAAAGACAATGGACAGACTAGTAATTCTTTATATTTCTATTATAAAAACTTAGAGATTAGATATTCAGACCATATGGCAAAGCAAAGTACTGGGGAATTACAAATAATTAAATCTTCTGTATTTGATTCCATTAACTATGCTGTATTTATAAGAGGAAGTGCTAAGATTATGATAATTAATGCTTCTAATACTATAGACTTTATAATACATTATGCACAAGTTAATGAATTGTTAAGTACTTCGACTATAACATTTGCTGAAGCTGTTAAGAAGGATGAATTAATTTTACCAGAAACTTTATATATACCAAGACCTATAAAGGATTCTGCAACAAATAGGATATTTAAAAAGAAAGAAGATTACTGGTCAAATTCAGAAATAAAGTGTCTTAAACAAGCAATCATGCAATATTTTAAGCAATCTTGCGGATTTAATACTATATTTACTAAATATCTAAAAGAAAATAAAGTAAGTTTTATACAGGCTATAAATCTATATAAGATATTAATCTTTAGTAATAAAACTCTATTTAGTGAAGGGAATCTTAGTAGGGTATATAATTATATAAAAAGTTTGGAATCCAATGAAATTCAAAAAATACAATTAGAGTGATAATACAACAGGTACATTTAAATAATAGTGATTTATATATCACAGGTATCTCTCCTATAAATGAATGGGAGGGAACTATAATTTATAGATTATATAAAGATGGTAATATAACTAAACATGTTGAAAAGTATAAAAAAGATTCTCAACATGATCATTGTATTACTACTCCAACTAGATTTATGTCCATTGATTATCTTTACAACTTTGTATATAATAATGTAGAAGTTAAAGGAAAGTCTTTTAAACTACAAGAAGTTCTTATAGATAATTTAGATACGCCACAAAAACCATTAGGAGGTAATTTCGGATGATATTTAAATTAAACTCAGAGGGATTTATCCTTAATTGGGATGAAGCTACTCTAGAAGAAAAAGATGCAATGATTAAGGCTATTGAATTAGCTAGAACTGCATACATATTTGAAACTCGGAGAATAATAAAGAGTTCAGAGGATGCTAAAGATTGTAGTTCTCAAGTACAAGAATTAATACCTTTTATAGGACACAAATGTAAATCACATGATATAGTAGGTGTGTTTAAGGGTATAGAAGAAACTTGGGAGGACTATTATTATATTATAGAATTAGAAGATGGTAGATTAAAGTATAATACAATGGTAGATACTATTGAATTTATTGATTAACAATTATTAACTAATAAGTAATTAAATATTATATATCATAGGAACATGAATAATGTATTTTTTAAAGATGGGTTTCTTACATCAACAGAAGCTCAAAATATTTGTAATGTAGCTAACGAAATTATTGCAAGATTAACAGAACATCTTAATTCTGTTCAATTTTACAATACTTCCATAACTAGTATTATATCTTCAGATAATGAAATACATGCAGGTATTGGTACTAGAAATGTGTCTTGGATTCAAGATGAAATAGTAACAATAGGTCGGTATAACTCTTTGATTGCTTGGCTTAAAGAAGCTATTAAAAATAAGGAGGAAGCACTTGGTGAATTATCAAGTACACGTATTCAAGATTGGTCAGAATATGAATATTATCCTGCTCCTAAATCTCCAAGTAAAGAGGCTACAGTAACTAAAGAGGATGTAATTAGAAACTTAGGAGCTACAGAACTTAATAAATATTTTACTTTGCAGTCTAAAGCTGCTGCTATTGGTAAATTTATACATGAAGGTGGTAGCGTTTCTAGAGCTAAGGTAATGTTAGGTAAGGTACTTGCTGAACCAAATAAGATTAGTGGAGCCGGTAGAGATACTGTAGTATACAAATATACACCTTCTGTAAATGTTGATGATGTAGATGGCATGTTCTTATCTTTAATGTCTGAACATAGAAATTTAAATGCTCAACTTAATAGTATTAAAGCTGATGCTATTGAAGAAGCAAATAAACAGAATATAGCTAATGAGCAGGAGTATCAGAAAGCTAGAACTGCTTATTCTAAAGAATATAATGATTGGCTTGACAAAAATGAAGATTTACAGTCAAGATTTAATCAATATATAATTACTGAGAAAGAAAAGATTAGTAAACTTAAAATTAATGTTCCGGATTCTTTGATGGAAACATATAAGTCTATTAAGGCTTTACTTACTGAGTAATTAATAAGAATAGATTAAGGATTAGCATTAAATATATTACAGGAATAATATAATTTGTTGCGGGATTGTCGCAATACCACATATTAGGTATGTTTAATGGTCGTTTCCACACATATTTTTATTTATAAGTATCACCTAAAACATAATAGGGCTAAAAATGTTATGCGGTGTTACTTGGTCTAAGTCTAAGTCTAAGTCGTGGGAACGAGTCTAAAGCTAAGACACATTCTAAGTCTATGCTGCTAATCCTTATGATATTCTTTAGTTTGTCCTATGTTTCTTTAAACTGTAGGTGCTTCTATAATTAAGATTATAGTGACTTTTAATTCCTATACTTTTCAAGATGAGAAATCGGGAGGTTGATTTCCTACAATCAAGGGGTGGAGAAACTCTCCACCCTTTATTATTTAATTTAATTTATTTAATTATGAAGAAATTATTTGTTTTTGCTTTCGCAATCATTGCCCTCTGTTCAAGTTGTGGTAATGGTTGTTCTAGGACAACAGGCAGTGTAGATTCTACATTTGTCGATACTTGTGATACAGTAGATTCTGTTAAAGTTGATACTGTAAATTCTGTAGATAGCACATCATTTTCTATGGTGTGTCCTGATTAAGCTACTCTGAAAGGGGTAGCTCTTTTTATTTATTTATGTTAGAACCAAAAGTAATTAATTCGGAAGATGCCTACAGAGGTAGCTTAGAAGACCAAAAAAAGGATATTCTGAGTAATTTTCATTTTGAACAAGTAGCTATGATTATGGCTTCTCCATGTTTGCCTATCTATAAGAATGAAGAGGAGCCAGAAATCATTGGATATGAACCTTGGAAAATACTTACAAAGCATGAACTCAGGGTACCCAATGTTTACGATTTGTATTGCTGTGCAGAAAAATTACTAGATGATGTAATTAAAGAAGTACATAAAAACCCTAAAAGTAATTATCAGGGTATAGCCTCAGGTCCATTTAAAGTAACTTATTTATATGGTAATTTAACTCTTGACTTCGTAGTAGAATCATGGGGAAATTATTAACCATATATACAGATGGAGCTTGTCAAGTGTCTACAGGTAATGGAGGTGTTGGAGTTGTATTTATTAAAGATAATGAAGTAATTTATCAATTTAATAAACACTTCAAAAATGTAACTAATAATCAAATGGAGATAATGGCTGTTATTTATGCTTTACATGCCATTAGTACAAACTTTGATTCCATTACTGTGGTATCTGATTCACAATACGTTCTAGGATGTATCAATAAAGGATGGAAGCGCAAGAAGAATCAGAATTATTGGCAGCTATTTGACAAGGTATATAATAGAGCTAAAGAATTTTGTTCAGATATAAAATTTGAATGGACAAAAGGACATAACATAGATGAATATAATAATCTAGCAGATAGATTGGCTGTGGAAGCTAGTCATTTTGCAGATTAGTTAGATTACAATTAAATATTCTAATTAATTTGAAAATGAAAGCAAAGCATAAGCGTGAGTGGTTACAGATGAAGCAGAATTGGTGGTCAAAATTACCAGCTTCAGTACAGAAGGCAACAACTAAACCAGGTTCAGTAAAGACTCGATGATTATCTTAATTATTGTTCTAGTATGTCTTATATTACTAAATCCTTATATAGACATACAACAAGATAAGATAATTATTTGGTATAATTGGTTTACTGAAAGAAAACATTATATTTTATGGAAACCCCAAAATTCTTGAGAAAGTATAAATTGGTTTTTAAAGTTATTAAATATGTCATTGGTTTTATAGCTATGATATACTTAATAAGTATGTGTACTTACTTAATTAGTAGTGAGAGTACATTTTGTTGCATTATGGGTATGCTAATATTAGCAACTATGGCTGTGTTAGTAGTTACCTTAGTTGTTGAAAGTGTTGATAAATTAAAAAGTTTATTTAAATGAGAAAAGTCTTTTTATTTGCGAGTGCTTTAATGTTATCATTAAGCTTTACTAGTTGTGAACGTATTGATGCTGGTTGTGAAGGTATCTTAGTTAATCTCTATGGCTCTGAAAGAGGTGTAGATGATGTATCTATGGTAACTGGACGAGTATTCTATAATCCAGCTACTCAAGAAGTATATGAGTATCCTACTTACGTTCAGACTATTGATTATGAACCATTTACAATTAATGCTAAGGACGGTTCCGAATTTAAAGTTGATCCAAATGTCAATCTTAAAGTTAAGGATGGTGCTGCTCCAAAAGTATTTCGTAAGTATCGCAAAGAATTAACTGATGTGATTAATGGTCCTGTATTTAAGTATGTAAAGGATGCTTGCCGCATTGAGATTAATAAATTTACTACAGACCAGATTGTGTCAAATCGTGAAGCTGTAGAACAAGCGATTGAGAAGCGTCTTTCTAAACTTCTTGACAAGGAAGGATTTGTACTTGACCAGTTTACTAGTGGTTTGCAATATCCTAAGACTATTGTAGAAGCTGTAGATGCTAAGAATAGAGCTATTCAGTTAGCACAGAAAGCAGCTAATGAAGTACAAGTAGCTGAAGCAGAGGCAAAGAAGAAGATTGTAGTAGCTGAAGCAGAAGCTAAAGCTAATGCCATTGTAAATGCTTCTCTTACACCATTGCTTGTTAAGAAGCAGTGGATTGAAGCTTGGGACGGACATCTTCCTAAGGTTACAGGTAACTCATCAACATTAGTAGGACTTGATAATTAATTTATTATGTTTGGTTTATTTATATTCTGTTTAGTTGTGGCAGCTATTGAATTTATGCTTGTCATAGATTTAAAGCCAAAGGTAGGGATTCCTCTCTACGTATTTATAATAGCATTACTACTGTTATTTGTTCCTGTACTTAACATCATAGAAGTAATAGTATTTGGTGTATTATTAACTATTTGGTGTCATGATGGTTCTAATTTAGCAGGTTCTAATCCAGTTTCCAAATTCTTCAAAATGCTTAATCGCGATATTTAAATGATAATTCAAGGTAATTTTTATCGAATTGAACCAATAAATGATAATTCTCCATTATGGGATTTGTATTTGCTTAGAAAAGTGAATAGTAAAACCAATCCCAGAGAAGAATTTCAATTAGAGGGCTATGGTATGCCTTTAGATTCTGCTATTGGTAGAATAATTAGATATGCTATTAATAGCAAATATGGAAAAGATGAGATTACGACCTTGAAAGAATATTTAAATGTTTTCAAGCAAATTCAAGAGGAGATCTATAAAGAAGTCGGAAGATAATTATTCAGACCTATTTAATAAAATAAATAGTTTGTGTGATTGTTTGAATACAATATATCATACAAACTCTGGTGGTTGTTGTTATATAGCCTATGTAATAGCAGAAATACTTGAAAGAGAAGATATTCCATTTGAAGTATTAGTTTCAGAACCTTGCTATGAAGATGATGGCTATCCTGATGATTTTGAAGACTTAAATGATTCAGTATATCATATATGTCTAGAGGCTAAACCTATTAAGGATACATATAAAATTAATGTAGGTGAATATAGTGATGAAGAATATTTTCATTATAGTAATGTCACTTCACAAGATATATACAACTTCTATACTAATAATATTTGGAACTCTTTTTATGAAATTGCTAAAAATAAGTTTATTAAATATATAATTAATTTAATATATGACAACTTCAGTAGCGATTTACGAGAAGGAAGGTCAGATAGTTCAAACACATAATTCTTTTATTTATGAAGATTCTATCTATAAGGTATTTAAAGGTGGGATTTCTTTATTTGAAGAAAAACAATATAGTACTAATAAACCTTTGAAACTTAAAAAGAAAGACTTTATAAATAGGAAGAAAAAAGCAGATGAGTATTTTATTAGATTTTTAACTCTGGAATTTGCTCCAGAATCCTACTTAATTAAAGAGGGTTATACACTAATTAATAGTAAATGAAAATGAAGAAAGAAATTGCTAGTTATAAGCTTGGTCAGTTTGTTGACTTTAAGGGTGTTGAAAGATTGGTAGTTGCTTGTGCTGTAAGTATGCCAGTGAAGGAAGGTCTTACTGCAACTTGGAATATTCCAGGTGTTGAGGATTCTTTCGAGATTGTACGAGCTATATCTATCGGCATTGCAGTATACAATCCAGAAGATGAGTTCAATCTCACTTTTGGTAAGGAACAAGCTTATAAGAAAGCTCTTGCAGGAGATCCTTGTTGGTTTATTGGTAAAGGTGGTGTAATTACTAAAGAGTGTATTGATGCACTTCTGACTGAGAAAATTAATCACTTTATCAAGAATCCTGAGATAGTTATTAAGGATTACAATGCTAATAAGGCTAAGTATGAGCAGATTCAGAAGGAGAAAGAATACATTCAGAGTGCCTCTCCTGCAGAACAAGCGATATTAACCTTAATGTCTAGAGGGGTAGATGTGCAGGGAGTTATTGATAAGACAAAGACCCTAGTAGATGCAATTGAAAACGGTTCTAAGTTGGTTGATTAAACTATTTATAATTGTAGGAATTTTATTTATAATTGTACGTATAGAACAATTAAATAATAATATACAGAGTGTCCCTTCTAATAAAGAAATAATTAGAGATTCTTTAGTTAGGGATACTCTAAATCACACTAAGGATTCCTTAACAATTAAAATAGTAAAAATAAGAGAGACGTATGAAGATAAGAAAGCTATTATTATGTCTAATGATACTTCTGCCGACATACAGTTTTTCACAAACTACATCAACCATTACAATAACTCCGGAACAACTGAAAACAACTAATCTTATATTTCTAGAGCATGAGAAATATACAAAAGAAGTTCCATTGTTGAATAAGAAGATTGAAACACTAGAAAAGATAAATAAATCTTGGTTACATACTGATTCTATAAGAAGAATTAATGAAAAGCAATATAACGCTATTATTAAAAAGGATAGCATTAGAATAACACAATTACAAAGTTCACACAAAAAATATAAAGTTGTAACTAAGATTAGTATAATATTAAATATCATTCTTGCATGCCTGTTAGTAAAGTAAACTATAAAGATCCAAATGGATTAACTTATAAACATCCAGAAAGAAGTTGTAAAAGATGTTTAAAATATCCATGTATAGCTAATATGGATAAGTTATATAGCGATTTTGCTAAATATGGATGTAAGCACTTTGATGATATGAATGTGTTTCATTAATGGAGCAAATAACAATTCATGCTAAACTAGTTGCGGAACAAATAGACGGAATGGGATATACTAATTATGTATTTGAAGATTTAAATCCTAAGGATGAAGACTTTAGATATATAATGTGTGTTCGATTTCCTAATTGGGAGCAAAAAAGTATCGAAATTGATGAAATTGGATATTTAAATATAAGATATGTAGAAGGAGGAAAAGATACATGGTTTGATGGTCAGAACCTAATACCTTATAAATATACTAATGTCATATTTCTCAAGTTTATTGAGGATAAACCTAAAGTTGATATAAGTGAAATTATTTTAGATTAAATTTATATTGTAGATTATTAATTATTAGATTACTATGAAACATTATTTGAATTTAATTATATGACAGTATTAGGAGATAAGCTTCAGGCAGCTATGAGTAAAAAGGCAAGTGATATTACTACTTATGTATGGAAGGGTCCAAAGGTTAATGGAGAGCAGCAAGAAATCTTAATGATTGATGCTTCCTTTGATCAACTTAAAAAGTGGTATCGTCATTGTCAGCAAATGCTTTATAATGAGGATTCTAAAAATCCAGGAAGAGTTACCTTACTTGAGATTGTACAGGATCAAATTAGTCGTTGTAGAGCAGAACTTCTTATAAGATGGCTTATGGCTGAGAAGCAGTATTCTAACACAAGATGTTTGGAAGATTTACGAAAGTTAATCAGTAACAATAAAGATACACTAACCCCAGAGGCAATTAAATCATTCCCTATTAGTAAGGTAATGGATGGTCTTCCTATCGACTATCAGCAAGTGCCTGTTAAATTGGTAATGGATGCTTGTCTTGACCTTTTGGGAATTTTTGATAATAGCCATATTACACTTAACTTTATTCTTAAAATGGGTCTGTGGTTTACACCACGTGAGATGCAAAAGGATTTGTATCGTAAAGACCCTGAAACTGGTAAGGCTAGAAATCGTTTTGATGTAGTTAAGGAAGAACTTAGAATTAGTTTGAGACCTAATCAGTATTTACGTATTTGTGATACAGGTTTGTCTTATACTGAGTTTAAGGCAATCTATATGCTGCAGAGAGATAAATATTCTAACTTAACTAGTGAGCAACTTAAATTACTTTCTAATAAAATTCTGTATCGTTTCCAGATTCAGTGTGAAGAGCAGGCTAAGCAATGGCTTACTAAGATAGATGAAATTAATAAAGTTGCTGCAGATAAAGGTTGGGATGTAACACGTGCTGACTTGTAATAAGTTAGCATACTAGTGAAAATATTGTCATAAGTGCCAGTAATGCACGATTTATTTGAGCCTGTTTCTCGAGATGAAAGACAGGCTCAAGCACTTAAAGCTTGGATTAAAGCTAAAGGACACGGAACTATTGTAGGATGTACGGGATTCGGCAAGACTAGGGTAGCTATAAATGCTATAACTAAATTACGATCAAAGTATCCTACAATGTCAGTACTAGTGGTAGTACCTTTCGATAACTTAAAAGAACAATGGTCTAAAGAACTTGATGAGAGAGGTTTGGGATTTAATACTGATGTAAGAGTAATGATGGGAGCATCTAAAAAGGAATGGTCTTGTGATTTACTAATTATCGATGAAGCCCATAAAATCAATAGTGAAGTTCTTAGTAATGTTCTTACAAATACTAAGTTTAAATTGATACTTGGTTTAACTGCTACTTTCGAAAGACTGGATGGAAGACATGAAATTTTAGCTAAATATGCTCCAGTTGTAGACACTATAACTATGGAGGATGCCCTCTTTAATGGATGGGTAGCTAAATATAAAGACTTTGTAGTTGTTATTGATGTCCCTGATATTGATGTTTATCAGAAATATAATAAAGAATTTAATGAACACTTTGAATTCTTTCAATGGGACTTCAACAAGGTTATGTCTATGACAGGTAAAAATGGTTTTACTAATAGATGGCAATATTGTAAGGATACCTATCCTGATGATTATGCTATGCAAAAAGACTATTTAAAATCTGTTACATTTCATGCTATGGGTTTTATGAAAACTATGCAATCTAGAAAGAAGTTTGTACAGAATCATCCTGAGAAAATAAGAATAGCTAAAGAGATAATTAAGTATAGAAGCGATAAGAAAATTGTCACTTTTAATGCCAATACAGCTATGGCTGAAGCTTATAAAGAGGGATATGTTTATACCGGTAAAGAAGGTAAAAAGAAAAATAGAATAACCCTAGAAGAGTTTTCTAAAATGCCAAGTGGAGTGCTAAACAGTTGTAAAATGGCAATTGAAGGCTTGGATGTACCCGATTTATCAGTAGGTATACAAACTGGTATAGATAGTAGTAAAACTAAAGCGGTGCAGTCTCTTGGAAGAGTAGTACGATTGGCGAAGGGTAAACTTGGTGCTGAGTTTTTTACATTAGTAATTAATGATACTGTAGAAACTAAATGGATGCAAAATGCCAAGAAGGATTCTCAGATTGAAATTATTGATGTAGAGAATTTAATGCATGTCCTTAAAGGGGAACCATACGAGCTTTATAAAAGGAAGATTAAGAATTTTACATTTAGGTTTTAAGACATTAGAAATGGAAATGTATTACACAAAGCGAGAGTATAATCAAATGAAAAATGCTCTTACTAGTGAGAATAAGCGTTTGAAGAAGCAGATTGAAAAGCTTCAGAAGAAAGTAAAGGAATTAGAATACACTAAAGAGGTGGTATTCGAACCAGATTTTGAAATGGATCCAGTGGCTGAAGAAACCACTGAATAGATAAGTCTATAATATTCACGTAACTAGACTCTAAAGCTATAACAAGTATTACAAGTCTAGTGTTAACTAGCTAAATATGTTAATTATACGTGAAGAATTTAGAACTTAAACAGCAGCTTGTATTTTGTGAAAAATATAAAATTGATGCAAATCAATTATTGTTGCTAGAAATTATTCTCATCGCTCAAGAGGGTGACGATGCAGAACTTGTCCAGCTTTATTTTCAATCAGAGGCAAAGGGAAGCCTATTGGAACAATTAATTAGATTACAAGAGGTAGGAGTAATATTAAAGTCTTATAAGTTACCTAAAAAAGGTGAACGATTAGATTTATTTAGTATTCCTATTAATAGAAATCTTGTAAAAGACTTTTATAAGTGTTCTTTTGAATTAGGTAAAGAACTGTTTGAAGAATATCCTCAATTCGGTTTCATCAATGGGAATCCAGTTGGTATACGTAGTGTTTCTAAGAAGTTTGATAGTCTAGAAGACTTTTATCGCTTCTATGGAAAGACTATTAGGTGGAAACAGGAAACTCATGACCATATTATTGAATTAGTTAAATGGGCTCGAGAGAATAATATTCTCTGTGTAAGTTTGTGTAACTTTGTAATAGATCATAGATGGGATGAATTAGAAGCTCTTCGTAATGGAGATTTAGCCAATACTAATTTTGACGCTATTAAGGTTGTATAATTAAATATTATGGCAGAGAGAATTAGTGGTTTAGAGGAGTTCTTTCAATTAGTTAAAGAAGGAAGAGAAGGACACAATATAGGACTTAGTACAGGTTCACCTAAGTTAGATTTATATACCGATGGAGTTCTTCCAGGTACCTCTTATTTAATAGGAGGTGCTTCAGGCAGTGGTAAATCTACCTGGGCACTTTGGACTTACGTATATCAACCATTAATGCATTATTTAAATGGGGATAGTCCAGAAAGAGACCCTAGATGGTTATTATTCTCACTAGAGATGACTCGTAGTCAAGTATATGCTAAGTTAGTTAGTATGTACATATTTGACAATTTTGGAGTTGAATTGCGATTTAAGCAGATATTCTCTAGAGGAAAAGACTGTGTATTATCTGATGAAGAGTATGAACTCTTAACTAGGAGTGCTGACTTTATCAAAATTCTTGATGAAAGATTATCTTTTTATGAAGGTAGTCTTACAGAAGCAGTCTATTTAAAGGAAGTAAATGAGGAATTATTAAAGTGGGGTAAATTTGAGAATGGTAAATACATTCCAAATAATCCTAACATGTTTCTAGGTATTATGATTGACCATATGACCTTGGTAAAGGCAAGTGGTGGTCGAACTAAGAAAGATGAAATTGATGCAATTTCTAGAGATTCTGTTCAAATCAGAAATAATACTAAAATTGTATCTCCGATAATGATTTCTCAGTTTAATAGAAATGCTAATGGTCAGGAGAGAATGAAACAAGGTCTACAAGACCCATCTATGGAAGACTATAAAGACAGTGGATCATTACTTGAAGACTCACAAGTAGCTATAGGTTTATTTAGTCCACATAAATATAAATTATCTACTTATAAGAAATATAATATCAAGATACTAGAGCAGTGTTTTATTGGTGTATTTATCTTAAAAAGTAGATTTGGTTCTTCAGACTTAATGATTCCTACCGGTTTTTATGGTGATTGCAGTCATTATGCAGATTTACCTAAACCTGAGAATATATTTGACTGGGAGAAATATACTAGTCCTAATTATTTATTAGAAGATGGGGTTCAGCAATTAAATGTTGAACTTAATCATATAGATGAAGAAGAAATAGATGATAACAATCAAAATTCTAAATATTCATTTATATTATGAGTAATCTTATTTGCTTGGCAGGTTTATCAAATAGTGGAAAATCAACTAGTCTACGCACTCTTGACCCAGAGTCTACATTTATTATAAGTTGTACTAATAAGCAGCTTCAGATTCCAGGATTTCGTAAGAAGTATCCTAAGGTAGCTATTAGAGATAAAAAGCTCATTGGCAATTGGTATATTCAGAATAATTATACTAAAATTGAGAATGTATTGCATATGATTTCTGATTCTCGACCAGATATAAAGGTAGTAGTTCTTGATGATATTAATTATCTGTTATCTAATGAAACCTTTGAGAATGCTACTACCAAGGGATATGAGAAGTTTACATTGATGGCAAAGAATTATTATGATTTGCTAGCAGAGTGTCAACTTCTTCGTGATGATTTAACTATTGTAGTTATTTCACATACTGAAAATTTTGGAACTGATTTGGATCCACAATATCGTCTCTGGACAACTGGTAAGATGTTAACTAACCAAATTAATTTGGATGGAATGTTTTCATACATTATTTATTCAGAAAGAATTGTGGATGATGTAGATGGAGAAGTACATTATCGTTTTAAGACTAGAACAGATGGTAATGATACTTGTAGAAGTGTGGCAGGCTGTTTTGACGAAAAGTATATTGAGCCTGATATGAAACTGGTTATAGATACTATTAATGCATTTGAAAACGAAGATTAAGACTATTTAACTAACTAATTAACTAATTATTGAATATATGAAGCTGGACATTGTAATGCACTATTCTGTTGATGAAGCAACAGGAGAAATCACTTTTATTGGTAAAGATGAGATTAAGGTAGACACTGCTAAGAAAACTTCTTCTTCTTCCAGAAAGAGTTCTACTAAGAAAGATGAAAACCCTGAGCCTATTGTAACACTTGATTCTACTAAATTAACGCTTACCCAAGGAGCAGTTGATTTATTACAAGTCTGTGAAGATTGTCGTATAGACATCAAGTATGACAAGAAGGGCAAACAGCTGCTTCCAAAGATTGGAACAGATGCTGCTTTTAAATCTAAGGGAGGTAATTTACTTTCAGGTAAGAATACTGTAAGATATGGAGGTGCTAATAATAAGAAGTTAGCAGGATATGGTACTACCTTTAAAATGGAACCAACTGAAGATGAGGGTATTTATTGGCTTGTAGGAGACAAAATGCCTGAAGAACAAGAGGTTCCAAAAGAGTTAGTTAATATTGAGGATGAGCTTGATATAACTAACTTGGATGCTATAGAAGAGGAATCTACAGACCTATCTGGTCTGAGTTATACTCTCTAATAAAATAGAGTTAATTAAATATATTAGATAACAATTAATTTATTAGATTATGATTACTTAAATTTTGAAAATTATATAATATATGTCATTTAATTTTGCTATTTCATCTGATTCTGCAGTTCGTAACAGTCGTCGTCCACTCGCACCATGGGAAATCCATGATGTAAAGTTTAAAGGAGCTGAAATTCGTGAGTTTAACGGTAAGAAAGACCCTAACGCTCATTATAAGTTGCTCTCTATTAAATATGAGAATGAGGATGGCTATTTTAATGTAGATTTATTCTTCCCTAAAGATGGTGATGATGTACGACCAGAATTTGATGGTGCTAATGGTGGTAAGGTTCAGATGGCTTCCTCATTTGAGACCACTATGGCAATAGTAAAACAGACTGCACAGGTTCTTAACCCTAAAGGTTTTGAACAGATGCAAAAGCTGAGTGTTAAGTTTAAGAGTTTTGATGATGTTGCAAAGACTTTCATTAAAGTAACTACACCAGCTATTGATACAGATATTAAAATTAAATTGACAGGTAAGAATCGTGACGGTAAGGTAGTTGCTCAGATTCCACGCATCTTGGCTTTGAATAAGGAGGGAGAAGCATTTATTTGTGACAATTATATTGGTCCAAAGCTTTTCTGGTCTGATTATGAGGCTGGTAAGCGTGATGAGTATTTGAAGTCAACTCCTACTGATCCAGATAAGGCTGTCGCAGATACAGCGGGAGTAGATGAAGCTCCTAAGGACGATTTGGATCTCGATAGCTTGCTTTAATTAAATAATTCTCTATGGACTTTAGTTTTGAACCTAAAGTTACTAGGGAGTTTCTTCTAAGTGAAAACAATGAGGAGACATATATGAGTTATTATTTAGGAATACCTGTAGATAAGGGCTTGTATGTGTCTCCTCTACGTTCTGACCATCATAAAACTTGTGGATTTTTTAGAGGTAAATCTGGCAGACTTTACTTTAAAGACTTTGCTACCGGAGAATGCTTTGCCTTTGAAAATGTTGTAATGAAAAAGTTTAATTGTAATTACCATGAGGCTCTGAGAATTATAGCTAAAGACTTTGGGTTTATTAAGGGAGAATCTCCTATATCTAAACCTGTAGTTAAGCAAGCTGAATTTAAAGGAGACAAACAAACTTTCATTCAAATAGAGGCACAAGAATTTTCCGAAGAGGAACTAAAATGGTGGAATCAGTATGGTATAACTAAACCTATATTAAATAAGTATAGAATATTTAGTTGTAGAACAGTCTTTTTAAATGGTTCTATAGTTAGTCAGTCTACTCCAAAATGCCCTAGTTATGGATATTACTTTGGAAAGAAGGAACATGTAGAACAGTGGAAAATATATTATCCGAAAAGGTCTGATTATAGATTTATAGGTAATATATCTACTAAAACTATTCAAGGTTATAGACAATTACCTAAGAATGGTAAGTTATTAGTAATAACTAAGAGTTTAAAAGATTGTGCTTGTTTATATAGTATGGGAATACCTGCATGTGCTCCACAAAGTGAAACTCAATTTATTTCTAATACTATCTTAGAAGATTTAAAGCAGAGATTTGATAAAATAGTACTTTTATTTGATTCAGATCTTACAGGAATACACTATACTAATGTACTGCGTAGGAAATATGATTTCTTAATTCCTTGTATTATACCTAGAAGGTATGGGGCTAAGGATATTAGTGATTTCTATAAGAAGTATGGGAGAGAGGAGACTATTAAATTTATTAAAGAATCTATTAAATATATAAAAGAATGGGAAAGACATAGGTGAATACTAGTGTAACAGTAAAATATAAGAATGGCGACACACAAACATTCCAAACAATAGAAGAAGCTTCCGAAGTAACTAAATTAACAGTTAATTCAATTAAGTCTAGAGCTAATAAACCTGGCTCTGGAGCTAAATCTAAAGATGGAATGACATTTCAATGGGCAGATCCTGCTGTTAGAAGAAGTCTTACTGCTAAAAAGAGTAAGAAAAAGGGATCTAGCTTTGAACTTGATATTGTACATAAATTAAGGGAAATTGGATATCCTAATTGCATGACTAGCCGTAATAAAGATAAAACTTTAGACGCTAATAAAGTGGATATTTGTGATGAGGAAGTTCCTTGTTATATACAAGCTAAATATACTCAGAACATGCCTAATTACTTCACAATTAGAGATGCTTGTAGTTTAAAGGACAAGCCTTTTGTAATGTGTTGGAAGAAAGCAGGCAAAGATGGAGAACAAAGTCCTGGTACAGTTGCCGTTATACCGATAGATTACTTTTACCAACTAATTAGTAAATAAAATGAATACTTATTTGATTCCTTGGAGTGACCCAGGAGAGTGCGATATTCTCAAAATTACCGCAAATAGTTATGAAGACTGTGTAGACAAAGTAATTAAACATTATGCAGAAGAATTTGATTCAGATGCTTTGGCAGAGTGTACAGATTACGAAGAATTTATGCAGTTGATATATGATAATCACGATATTTTCTTGGGAAGCATTCATGAAATTGAAGAATATGAATAACCTACGTATTGCACTAGATATAGATGATACCATTTTAAAGTGGTTTGAGGCTTATCAAAAGCGTTTTCCTGGTGAACGTAATTTAGTGCAACATATAATTACCAGAAATGTACGTAAGTTACAGTATGATAGAGAATTTTGGGAAAATCTAGAGTTATTAGAGCGTCCTAATTTTGAACCTCATATTTACTCAACTAAACGTATAAATCAAAAGAGTTACACTCGTAATTCTTTAATTAAAAATGGTTTGCCAATAAAACCCATTTATCAGACTTATAATCAAAATGGTAATAAAGCTGATATAATAAAGGGAAGATGTGATGTTCTTATAGATGATAGTTTATTTAATGTAACTAAGGCTATACAGAGTGGATTACCTGCCCTTCTTATTGATAGACCACACAATCAAAATGTGGAGTGTGAATTTCGCATTTATAATTTAGATTATGAAGAAATCCTAGATGCATATATGAATGAGTTAAATGTCTTAGAATGGCAAAATTAAGAGACATAGTTAAACTTACTCCATTAATTGACACTCTTAAATTAGTTAAAATTGATGATGCAGAGTATTTCTCTTCTAAATATGGAAGTTATATAAGTAATTCAAGGTTAGGATTACTTAATCCATTTCAAGGAGGTTCAACAGATGCTTTCTTTGCAGGGTTCAAAGACGAAGGATTTGTTTCTAGTTTAGTTATAGGTTCTGCAGTTCATTGTCTCACTTTGCAGGATGAGAGTTTTGAACTTGCTCCTGCTCTAGGAAAACCTACTGCTAAACTAGGAGCTATGGCAGATGAACTTTATCCAGTATGGTTACAACATCCTATTAGAACCTCTGATATTGAAGAAGCTTCAAGTAAGGTTAATTACTATAAAAATAAGCTCACTCCAGATATTATTAAAAGGGTGAATGAGCAATGTATTCCATATTGGAAAGCTAGAAAGAATGCACAATTAAATAGTACCAAGGAACTTATCTATTTAGATGATAAAAGTCGTGATACTGTATATAATTGTGTAGAAGCATTAACTAAGAATCCACAAATTCAAGAGTTACTTAATCCTTCAGGACTCTTAGATCCTCCTCTTTCTATGAATGAACAAGCATTCCTATTAGATATAGAGGCTGAATGTGCTAATGGTAAGAAAACCATATTACACTTAAAAGCTAAACTTGATAATTTTACCATTGATACGGAGCAAGACATTATTACTGTAAATGATGTTAAAACTATTAGTAAAGTAGTGTCTGCTATCGATGATAATATCAATAGATATCACTATAGTAGGGAATTAGCTGAATATTTATACCTATTAAATTTGTATGTAGCAAAGGAATACAATATATCAAAACCTTCAATAAAGGCTAATTATTTAGTAGTATCTACTATTCCACAATACTATACTAAAGTTAGACCTGTAACTAATAAGGAAATACAAGAAGGTATGTATGAGTTAGGAACCTTGTTACGTCATGTAGCATATTTAATTTGCTATAAAGGATATTCTCTTTAATGGAACTCAAAGATTTAGACTTTGATAAGACTCTAGCAATATATAAAAAGTTCTTTAGTGTTCATTTTTTAAACAGTAACTTGGGTGATAAATTAGCTGTAATAGCCTTAACTTGTTATATAACTAATGAACTCAGGAAAAAAGACAAAGAAATTACTTGTTATGATGTTTTATTAAAGGTAGGAAAAGATTTCGGAAAAGAAGAAAAAGAAACCTTTCTGAAATCACTTGGTGCTATTTGTGAGGACTTTATGTATGGAGTTAAAGACTTCCCGGACTATGGAGTGCCTCTCAAAAATATGCCAAAACAGCTTAAAAAATTATTAGATTCTTATGTACCATTTTGATAATATTTTATCAAAAATTTGTACAATTATTTAGATTAACATTAATTAACACTATAATCCTTGGATAATTTCCTAAATGGATTATTGTTGTTTACATCAGTCAAGAAAACTGATTTTAGATAAGTATTTCGTAGATGACATGAAAATGATTAATGTTTAATAAGGATTTAATAATTATGAGTACAAAGGTTTTGAATTTTAAGAGTGTAGCAGTATCAGCAGAGTCTAAGGATGTAGCAATCGCAAACATTGAAGAGCAGTATTTCCATATTAACGGTGATGCAACTCAGGCTTACAAGAACGCAAAGGCTAAGCATCAGGGTGTTTGGACAGAGCGTGACGACAAGGCATTTAAGTTGGATTATTTGGAGAAGAAAGGTAAGAGCTGTCCAGGTGCTGGTTACATTATTGTAGTAGAGGCTGCTATTGGTGACACTCGTGAGCGTCCATATAAGATTGAAGATGTAAAGAGCGAGGGTAAGAGAAAGTTTAAGTCAATGTATAAGTGGATTGACGCTGAAGGTAAGACAGTATGTCAGGTTGATACTAATAAGGCTGATGCTAAGAATGCTATCAAGGAACTCTATAAGAGCGGTGCATTTAGAGGTGATGCTAAGTTGGTAAAGACAAAGGATGTAGTAGAGGGTAATGCAGTTGTAGCTACAGCTAAGTATACTCCTTCTAAGAATACTAAGCCAGGTTCATACATTGCTTTTGGTATTGAGAATGCATAATAATATATTGGGTAACTAACATTGCTGTTAGAATTAAGTAAGGTGATTGTCCGTGAGGATAGTCACCTTTTTTTCTTTAGATACATTAATAGCTAGATTACTTTAAATAATTAAGTAATTAAATTAAATGCAAGTAACTTTAGAGCAACTTTATTCAGGAAAAGCCACTAGAATTAAAGAAAAGGAATATTTTACGACTGAGCAGTATGTAATGCCATTTATAGACAGAATGTCTAAATTTACAGACAAGTTTGAAATTCAGGTTAAACCCGCAGATCAAATTAGTCTAACTAATGATGGTGAAGTTAATTTTGAAAATATCGTATATAATAGAGTGTGGGTAGAAGCACAACTTCCAGGAGAATATGCTTATGAGGGTCACACTCAGTCAGTTAGTCTTCTGTATGCTTTAGATACCCGTAAACCAGTATATAAGATATTTCAAAATGCAGTACGTAGTGCTTGTTTAAATATGTGTGTATTTTCTCCAAATATGCTGCAAGTTAGAGAATTAGAACCTGAAACAGCTATGGAATATACCTTTGTAAATCAAGTTATGGAAATGACTGATAATACAAAGGTGATGCTGGAAAATTTAGCTAATACATATATTAAGAGAAATGAACTCTATGACAATTTGGGACATTGGGTAGATAATTGTATTAGTAGCAAATTTAATTCGGGATTTGGTACTGTAAAGTTGGCAGAATCTACAGCTATTGATGCTTATAAAAAATTAGTAATTGACGAGAAGTCTGACTATTTTGTACCTAATAATGAGGATATTTGTATGTTCGATGCTTATCAGGCATTTACAGACATCATTACTCATGATAAGGGTAGGGATATAGTTAATAAATTTGAGAAGATTTATTTAGTTAAAGAGATTCTAGGTATTAAATAAGAAAATATTTGGAATTAGCTAAATAATAAAATATAATATAGATTCAGTAATGATTAGATGTTTATAAATAGATTATATTTTTAACGGCTTAATAGCTTATTTAAACATTTAACAATGAAAAAGGAAACCAGAAATCGTATTGAGAAAGTATTGAACTATGCTAAAGAGAATAATTGTAGTGTAAAAGCAGCTTGTATTGCAAAAAACTATAATTATAGCACTTTAATGAATACTATTAAATATACTCGTAGTATTGGTAAAGATGAAGATATTATTTCTCTATATGATTCTGTAAAGAAGCCTACAGGTAATTCTGTAGAGCATATTGATACTGATGAAAGAGCTGAGACTGAACAGATTCGTAATGAAGATGGCACAATAGTTAGTTATAGATTTAAGGTATTTCGTCGTGATAAGACCCCTGTAATAGGAGCCTTAACTAGAGATGAAATGAATCTTATCTATAGACTTTATTCTTATTATGGTTCTAGTCTCACACAGCGACAAGTAAGTAGACATTTTCCTGATTATTCTTTAGTTGATTTTAAGAGAATCTTACGTGCTTTTAATATAACTAAAGCTTCTAGTCCATTTGCTCCTCATGTAATTGAAGAGCATACACCAGAAGAACTTCAGGAAATGCAACTTAGAGAGAAGGAGAATGATTTCTTAAAAGCTGTGGAAAAGAATGAGGTAAGAGACCTCAAACAACTAGTTATTAAACTCACTAAAGAACAAATGAAAAGTTCCATTAGTGAGGAGAAACTAATTCAATTAATTAAAGAAACTAATAAAGACTATAAAGAGTTTCCAGTTAACATTAATAGCAGTAATCCAACATATCCAGTATTAATTATATGGTTGTCTGATTTACATATTGGAGCTTATAATGCTAAGTATAGTAGTTTTGTAACTCTTCCTAATTATGATAAAGAGGAGATTAAGGCTAGACTAACTAAGATTGTACAGACATTTGCTGGGCAGTCCTATGGAGCAGTTTATGTAGTTAATCTTGGTGATTCTATTGATGGTTATAATAAAGAAACTACTAGAGGTGGACATCAACTCCCTGAAGTTATGGATGATAAAGAAATTAGTGAGACTTATATAGAGTGTATGATGGAGTTCTTTAAGTCTCTTAAATCTAATATAAAGAGTGACGAGTTTAATTATCTCTGTATAGGTGAGAGTAATCATGATGGTAATTGGGGATGGTTAAATAATAAGTTATTAGCTGCATATTTAGCTAATGAAGGGGTTAAGAGTTTCATTAGTAACTTTCCCATTGACCATTTCACTATTGGTAAACATTCATGGATTTTCATGCACGGCAAAGACAATAACAATCAGTCTCGCCAATTTCCACTTACACTTAATCCTCAAACTGAATTATATTTTGCTAACTATATAGCAGAACAGAATATCAGTAATAAATATATCTATGTAGTAAAGGGTGATTTGCATAACTATGCCTATACCACAGGCAAACAGTTTGATTATATTTCAGTAGGCAGTATGTATGGAAGTAGTAATTATATTGTTGCTAATTTTGGGCATACTAAATGGAGTATTAATTATTCTGTAGTTACAGAAGATGATATGTTAATGGGTACAGTTAAAGGAAGTAACTAGATGAGCATCAAATCGTGGAAAAATAGAAACTATATGTTAACTAGAAGTGATATTTTAAATGAGGCAATTCATAAATGCTTGGTTGAAATGTATAAATGGGCTCAACCAGCTATAGATTTAGATAAGCTTATTGCAGATGGATATAAAGATTCTAAAGAAGATCCTCTATATAAGAAACACTATTTGTCAGAAAAGAATTTTATCTATCTGAGAGACATATATAAAGATGCTTATGGAATTACTGATAATTGGAATGACACTTTTGAATTACTAATAGATTATCTAGTTAAAGGGGGCACGGAAGACGATTATAAACCTGCCACTAAGGATAGACCTGCTTATAGAGATTATAAAAAGGTCCCAGCATTAGATACCTTGATTGGTAAGGAAGCTACTGATAAGTGTCTAGAGCATATTAAAAAGTGTCAGAATTTTTATTGTGGACATTCTAGAGAGTCTAATCAGTTCGATATGACTATGGCTTTAATGGTGGGAAGTCCTAATTCTAATGCTGAGTATGTAACAAAGTATTGGCAATCTCATGGAAGACCTGATTTTGCTATTAAGGATTTCAAGATTGATGATATTATCTATGATGATGAATATCCTGCTGTAGATGAATTTTTAGAGTCTTTAAAATAAATAGTATGAAAGATATTATATTGCCAAGTGAAACCTCTGATGCTATTGATTTAGGTGCTATTGACAATGAAATTACAGGTATAGTCATACCTTATAAAGGTAACGATGCTGTTGGTTACATAGCTTATACATGTGGAGAAGCTATTCCCTGGGCATTGTTTAATACTATTGATAATACTACAATAGTTAAAAGTGCTAAGGGTAGTGAGTATTCTGAAGAAACTTTAATTGAGTTAGTTAAAAGACTCATAAATGATAAAGTCGCTGATAATTTTAAACTCATTAATTTTACAATAAATTTAGATAACTATAATCCAGATAAATTATCTTCAGATGCTAAAAAATTAATGAATAAAAAGAATGTATGGTCATTATAAAAAGAGACGGAACAAAGGAAGAGTTTAATGCAGATAAAATATTTAATGCTTTAACTAAAGCATTTAAAGCTTGTGGTTATACTTCTGTTGAAAATGTTATTCGGGATATGGTTTCAGAAATGAGATTCTGGGATAATATCACTGTAGAAGAAATTCAAGATGAAGTAGAAGAGACTTTATATAATTACGAATATTTTGATGTAGCTAGAGCTTATTCCATTTATAGAGAAGAACACAAGAAAGCTAGATTTATTAGAAGTAGACTTAATTACATGGACACTTATAAAGATTCTGGTGTAAATGCATCCACTTCTTCGGAAACTGATGCTAATGCTAATGTTGCTTCTAAGAATGTAGCTAATCTTGAGGGTGAAGTATATAAAGTAACCAATAGAATTATTCAAAGACAACGAATGAAAGATAAACTTAATAAATTGTATCCAGGTCAAGAACTTGGAAGACAGTATATTAAGGATTTGGAGAATCATATTATCTATACTCATGATGAGGCAAGTACTCCAGTACTTAAACCTTATTGTAAAGCAGTTACATTGTATCCCTTAATGCTTGAAGGTGTGGGTAATATTGATGGAGTTACTCCTAGCGCCCCAAATGATATTCAATCTTTTAGTGGTCAGGTAACTAATGCTGTGTTTTTGTTTAGTTCTCAGTGTAAAGGAGCTGTTGCTCTCGGTGATTATTTTATAGCTCTTAATTATTATGTAATTCAAGAGTTTGGACCTGTATGGTATGAGAAGGTGGATGAAGTTGTAACTAATTCTCACTTTCTGCATCAGTATACTGTTGGACATTATATCCGAAAGGGTATGAAGCAGTTTATTTATGGAGTTAATCAACCTGCAGGCAATAGAAGCTACAATTCACCTTTCTCTAATGTTTCTTTTTATGATAAAATATATTTTAAATCACTCTTTGGAGAATTTTATTATCCTGATGGAACACAGCCTGAATGGAATGCCATAGATAAGTTGCAGAGAATCTTTATGCAACTTTTAAGAGAGATTAGGTTAATTAAACCTCTTACATTCCCAGTAACTACTATGGCTCTTGTACATAATGGTAAAGAATATCTGGATCCAGAATATAAAGAGTTATGTGCTGAAGAGTGGGCTAAAGGTGGAAGTTTCTTCTGCTATACTAGTGACAATCCTACATCTTTAGCATCATGTTGTAGAGTCTTAAATGAAATGTCTGATAATACTTTTAGTTCTACTACAGGTATGACCGGAGTTATGACAGGTTCTTGTAATGTAATTACCCTTAATATTAACAGAATTGTTCAGGATTGGATAAAATCACCTTTAACTCCTGATGAATTGGATTCTGGTGAGGAATGGGCAAATAAGTTTAAACAATACTTAATTCCAATTCTTGAAAGAGTATACAAGTATCATATTGCATATAAGACAATGCTTTACGAAATGGAAGACGCTAAAATGTTCTCTGATTGTAATGCAGGATATATTTATATGCGTAAATTGTATTCTACTATTGGATTGATAGGTTATTGTGAAGCTGCACAATTCTTGTGCCTACCTGTATCTAATAATGAGGCATATAAGAATTTTCTTAAATTAGTATTTGGTACTGTTAAAGAAGAAAATAAGAAAAACTCTATCCACGATAGCAAGAGACCCTTCCTATTTAATAGTGAAGCTATCCCAGGAGAAGGATTGGGTGTAAAACTCTATAATTGGGATAAGAAAGATGGTTATGCAGTACCCGAAAACCAGAATCTGTATAATTGTTATTTCTATAATCCATGGGATGAGACCTCTATTCTTGATAAATTTAAGCTTCATGGTAGAGGAATAGCTCAGTATTGTGATGGAGGACAAGCTCTTCATGCAAATCTTGATGCTCATTTGAGTAAACAACAGTATTTACACCTATTAGATGTAGCTAAAGATGAAGGTACTAGTTATTTCACATTTAACATTCCAATGTCCCAATGTAGAGAATGCGGACATGTAGTAAATGCTCCTATTGACGAGTGTCCTATTTGTCATTGCAGACACATTAAATATTATACTAGAATTATTGGTTATCTTGTATGTGTAGACAATTGGAGTAATCCTAGACAGCTAGAATTTGCAATACGTAAGTATAAGAGTGGGGATAGAAGCTTTACATATAAACCAAATCTTTAATATGCATACAATTTACGGGGATCTTGATTATGTCCAAGGTTATTTAAGAATGGGTCATTTAGAAATGGAATTGAATGATAAAGATTTTGAGAAATTTAAATCTTTGTCTTTAAAAGAACAAAAAGAATGGCTTTGGGATGAAGGACGAGTGAATGTAGATGATTTTAGCGTTGATGATATTGGTAGTATTATTGAAATAAATTATTAATATGACAGAAATTGATTTTTAATGAAAGAGTTATTAAAGTTTGAAGCAGAGTGGTGTGGTCAGTGTAAAGCTCTTAAACCTACATTGGATAATGTACTCAAGGATTTTCCTGACGTTAAATTAACAATAGTAGATTGCGAGATTGAAGAGCAGAAAACACTAAAGTATCAGATTAGAAATATGCCTACTCTTATCTATTTAAAAGATGGAGTAGAAGTAGGTAGATTATCTGGAGCAGTTCCAGCTAATAAGATAAAGGAATTACTTAGTAAATAATGGAAATAACATTAGTTAAAGAAGAAACACTTGATGAAGAAGCTCTAAGAGACTTTATCAATCAAGAATTTCAAAATAAAAGCATAGATGAGATTTTAGACTATTTAGAAACTGACAAAGGACTTGAATATCTAGAATCTTGTATATGTAATTTGGTAGGTGAAGTTGGTATGCAAATAGATGATTCTACCTATCAAAATATTTTAGATTATTTAGAAAATAATTTATAAATGGTTAAGGAGACTTAGGTAACTAGGTCTCCTTTTTCTATATATGAGTGTGGAAAGAAAACAGCTTAAATCAGTTAATTGTTCTCTACGTAACTTTACATATGGTCTAAATTCTGATTATATAGTAGTAACAGAATGGGCTAATGGAGAAGGTTGGGATATAACAATTAACGATAAACAGATTAGTCTACATAGTGGAGAATTAGCAGCTATTAATTATTTAACTGCTATGATAGATTATGACTATGAATCTAAGCTTGACTAACTATGGAGGAAATAATTGTACTAGACTATTGTGATGGGTCTGTCTGGATTTATAAATTACCATGGTTAAATATGGATGATACTGCTATAGATGATTGGTTAGATTCTATGGGATTTAATTTAGATGACATAGAATGGATGGTTAACAAAAATATTACAATTAACGATGAACGATAATAAAAAGACACTAGAACAAACAGTTGACATCTTGATTGAAGGTGCTAGAAAAACTTCTAACACTTTCATTTTAGAAATGGCTAAATTAATTAAGGCTGCATTAATTAATAATAAGCATTCTGAAAAGCCTGTTTCTGAATTAGAAGTTTTACAGAAAATGGCTAAAGAGCGTGAAAAAGCTATAGCTATTTATGAGAAAGCTGGTCGTGACGATTTAGCTCTTAAAGAGACCAGAGAACTTGGTTATATTCTAGGTATAATGCCTAAAGAGCCTTCAGAGCAGGAGATTGAAGAACTTATTGCTGAATTAATGGAAGCAACAACTCTTACTATTAAGGACACTAAAGGGGTTATTGCAGATGTTCAAAGTAGATTCCCTACTGCTCAAAAGAGTACTATTGTCAAAATATTTAAATCTTTATTACAATGAAATTATACGGAAAATTTGATGGCAGTGCTATTACTGACATTTCTTGTAATTTAAGAGCTTTTGGATGGTTTGATGATGTTTATTATACCACTAAAGAAGCTGTATCAATGTATGATGTTTACGTACCTTTTGAAGAAAATTGGGATGCAGATTGGCTTCCTTATAATTGTACTATCGTAGAAGATGAAGTATTTTTCAAAGATGGTAAATATTATTATGAAGGAGATGAGCCTGATAATTCAGAAGAAGGTGAACGAACTCTTGAATATAATGAAGGTAAGTTAGTAAAACAGCAATTTAAACCATATTAATATGTATTTTGTATATCAAAAGAGTATAAGTATAGCTAGTGAATATAGTTATAATGTAGAATCTATAATAGAATGGTTTAAAAACTATATAGATGGTGATTATATCAAAACCGTTTATGAAAAGGCTGTTACTGCTAGAGATATAGTAGATGACATTTTTTGTGAACCAGATGAGTGGTATGATGCTTTTGTGCAAAATTTTGATGTAGAACAAGATGTTATAGATAATGTGTCTCAAAATGATCTCTCTAGACAAATAGAAGAAGTGGCTAAGGATAAATTATTAGATTACTACACTAAGTATTTAAAAGAATTAAAACTCGAAGAATGGTAGATTTAACATGGCGTGAAATTCGACAAGTGTTTGTTGAAGAAGATGCCCTTTACTCAGCTTTACTTTACGTATATCGCACCTATATAGGAACTGAAGATGATGGTATAGACGAGATTATTGAAGGCATACAAGATTATATTGAAAATTATATAGAAGAATTAATTAAGGAGGCTTCTCCTTATAATTATTCTAATGGCGATATAGATGCTGAAGATATTACGGAGTTAGTTACTGAAGATAAATTCTTAGAAAAATTTAAAGAGTGGTACGAAAATGAATGATGAAATTGAATTACATTGGACTTTAAAAATAGATTATACTTTTGAAAAGTATACCCTCTTTGAAGCTTTAGTCAACTTATGTCTCGCTTATTATGGTGATATACCAGAAGAATATGATTATGCTGAATTTATAATTACCTGGTTAAAAGATAACTTAAAAAATTATAAAGAAGAATTTCTTTCTATATTAGATTCCGAAATAGATACCGAAGGTGAGATTAGTAATGATAATATTACTGAATTATTAGATAACAAAGAATTTATGACAGAGTTTGAACAATATTTGTGTGACTAAAATATTAGTAATCCCGGATATTCATGGTCGTGGTTTTTGGAAAGAACCATGCAATAATTGGACAGGTAAAATAGTATTCTTAGGGGATTACCATGACCCTTATGGAGAATACGTAGATGGAGAACCTGATAAAGCGGTATCTTTAGCTAATCTTAGAGAATTAGCTGCTTTTGTAGAGAATAGACGCCATACTTCTGATGTTATATGCTTATTAGGTAATCACGATTTAAGCTATTTCAATGGAAATGGTAAATGTAGATTTGATTATTGGCAACAAAAAGAAGTAAAAGAGTTAATTAGTGGCTTAAGTCCTCAATTATATTACATATATGAAGATTTGACTACTAAAGAACCTCATAAATACTTATTCTCCCATGCAGGCATTACTGGGGACTGGTTAGTTTGTAATAATCTAGAATTAAAAGATTTAAATAATATAGATATAACTAATCTTAGTCCTTTAGACCAAATTCCATACTCTAGAGGAGGATATAATATTTATGGTTCTTGCGTTTGGAATAGTCTAGAAGACTTTCAGATACAAACTCCATATAAAGACTATTATCAAATATTTGGGCATACTTGGGGAGGCAGAACCAAGCCTTTAATTACAGATAAGTATGCTATGTTAGATTGCTGCAAACCATTTGTGTTAAACACAGAAACCAATAAAATTGAAGAATGGCATATATAAATCTTGACCTTTATGAAGAGGTAAAAGTAGAAGATTTTATTGATTATATAAAGTCCTATTATCCTCAGTGTGGTTCACTCTCTAACGAGGATTTAATGAATTATATAGATGACCATATCCATAGTCTTATAGAAGCTTATTTAAGCTCTTTAGGATTAACATTTGGAGATATTAACTGGGATGACGGATTAGATACTCTTTATGATGAATGTGTTGATTATTTAAATGATTAAATATGTCAATTCAATGGTTACTTTCTCAGAGTTTCCTAACGAAATTAGTCTGTGCATCAATATTAGTCAATGTCCTTGCCATTGTCCTGGTTGCCATTCATCTTATCTTGCTGAGGACATAGGAGAACCTTTAGGAGAATTAGCTTTACATAAGTTAATTACAAAGAATAAAGGTATTACCTGTGTTGGATTTATGGGTGGAGACATAGAGCCAAAAAGTGTTAATGCTCTTGCACAATATATTAAAACAGAGTATAATTTAAAAGTTGGTTGGTATAGTGGTAGAAGTCATTTATCTCCAGAAATTGATTTGCAGTATTTTGATTATGTAAAATTAGGTCCTTATGTAGAAGAAAGAGGAGGACTAGATAATCCCAATACAAATCAAGTAATGTTGGAAATTGATAACACTTGCGGAAGACCAATAACTAAAGATATAACTAGTTATTTTTGGCGTAAAAGTAATTAATGACTTTAGAGTTAGCTTATAATAATGATATTTTAGATTTTAAAAAACAATTGGAGGACTTAGCTGCTATTTATAGTGTCACTATAAGAACTTATAATGAGTCTCATTATTTAGAGAAAAAGAAAGCATACCGATTAAAAGGTGGTTATAGTGCTAGATTAGTCCCTTTTGTTATATTTAAAGATAATAATCACGAGATTCCTTTTTATAGTGAATCAAATGAATGTACTTTAGATAATATTTCTGAAATTTTAAATCGTTATTGTAATGTTGAAAGTACCTGTAATTAATGAGTCTAATAATGACCTTCCTAAATACGCAACATCTGGCTCTGCTGGATTTGATTTCTGTGCCAATGTAACTGAAGTAAAGGAAAAGCTTACTTGGAACTGCTCCTTTTTACGTAATATAAATAAGATGATTGTTGAGATTACAATTCATCCAGGAGGTCGTGCTCTAATTCCTACGGGTTTGCATATGGCTATTCCAGAAGGATATATGTTAGCTGTTGTAACTAGAAGTGGTCTTGGTCTCAAGAAAGGAGTAACTATGGCTAATTCTTTCGGAGTTATAGATGCTGATTATCGTGGAGACATTGGTCTTATTGTACAGAATAATGGATTTGAGCCATTTACAATACAGCAGGGAGATAAAATTGGACAAGGTATTATTTATAAATGTGAACAAGCTGAATTTACATTAGTTGACGAACTCGATAAAACGGAACGTGGAGAAGGTGGTTATGGGCACACTGGAGTTCGTAATTGATATTATATTAGATTTATTAGATTAATTAGATAAGTATTTAATATTTAATATTGATTATATATGATTACTAAGGAACAATTCACAAAGGTTATTGAAGACACATTGAAGTTAAATAAAGAATATGATAGATGGGATGATTTTGGCATTAATTTGTGGGAACTTCCTATTGGAGATACTGTAGCGGATCTTGCTGAATCAATTTGGAATATTGTATTCGATGAAGATGGAGTAGATTGGATTAACTGGTGGATATATGAAAGACCTGCTTTGTTTGAGGGTGATGAAGTAAATAAAGCCTATAATGAAGATGGTTCCGAGATTCCAACAGAAACCGTAGATGACCTTTGGAATATTGTAGAAAAGTTTCGTAAGTAATGATTGAAAAGGATATAAAGGCTACCTTATCCTTTGATCCGGATTGTAATTATAATAAATCTGGATATATTTTATCTTTAGTTATTCCTAAAGAACTCGATAATTTTGTAGATGTTATGACTAAATCACATAGAGATACAGAATATACACTAATAATTAGTCACTCGAATGATTAAATATCTTTTAGGACGCGCTAGTACTGGTAAATTTCGTTTTGCAGTTGTAGAATGTGATGAAGAATGGCATTCAGATTGTGAACCAGCCGGTTATATAATTCAACGTAGTTATGGTCAGGTGAGAGGAAAAACAACCCTCTCACCTCAAATTATTGTAGATAGAACTAAACAGAAGAGAAATTGGCAGGAGCAATATACTTTACAATTTAACTCTGAAGTTAAGAAATATTTAGATAAGGGCTATAAGGAAATTGACAAACATCCTAACGAATATACTGATGATGAACTCCTTAGTATATTTGGAGATGTTAAGACCAATCAGTATGGTGTGATTAAACCCCAATTAGCTAAACAAGCTGATAAGGTTACAAATCCTAAGATATTTAATAAAGAATGGTTAATTAGTAGAAAACTTGATGGTGTAAAGGCATTATTCTACTGGGATGGTAAAGTGATCTATACAGCCAGTCGAGGAGGCGAGCATTACGACTATAGTACAGTTCATTTACGTACTAACCCTTCTCTAGTAGCCTTCTTCAAAGAGAATCCTACTGTTATTCTTGATGGTGAGCTCTTCGTAAGAGGCAAGACTCTTCAGCAACTTTCGGGAGCTGCTAGAATGGAGAAGAACGCTTATGACTGTGATTGGTTGCAGTATTGGGTATACGATTGTTATAACTCTACAGATATTGACATGATAGCCTCAGAACGTTATAAGTTCTTGGAAGATAAATTTGCAGAAGCTCATAACTTCCCTATTTATAGAAGTAGTGAGGATGAATCAGAAGCACCAATTAGACTCTTGGGACATGAATATGTATCTGGTTGGGATAATATGAAAAAACTTCACGATGAATGGGTTTCCACAGGATTTGAAGGAGCTGTAATTACAGACCCTTCTAAGTCTTATAAAGTAGGTTCTCGTTGTAATAATCTTATAAAGATTAAACAATATAAGTCTGAAGATTTTAAAGTAATTGGGTATAAATTAGGACTTAGAGGTTCTGAGGATATGACATTTACTTGTGAATTAGAAGATGGACGTACTTTTGAAGCTATGCCAGTAGGTAATAGGGAAATTAAGGCTGAATATGTTGAAAACTTTGAAACTAAGTACAAAGGGCACAAAGCTGAATGTACTTTCTTTAACTATTCAGATGATGGCATTCCTACTCAACCTAAGTTAAGAATCTTCCGTTTTGATTTAGAGTAAATTTTACTAGTAATTTTACATATATGAAAATAAAACTGATAGGTAAAGGACACTACGAGGTAATTTATAAAAATAAAGTTATAGGTAGATTTGATAAATATGATTTAGATACATTAAATAATGCTCAAGTAGGAGCAACTCTAAATTTTGCAGACTAATGTATTTTAAAGGAACTATTGTAATTACAGATCCATGTTATATAATTAAGGAGAATCCTATTAAGTGTCCTAATGAAAAGGATTTTGGACTTCCAGCATCTATAATTAGTAAACCATTTAAGGATTATTCTACTCCAGAAGAATTGGCTTATAAAGCTGCTTTAGATTATTACTTCAGTGAGTCTCGTAAATATGACGATTGGGGTAAATGTGATTATGGAGAGAATATGGAAGTATTAGGTATCCATAATTATATTTCTGAATCTACTATTTATGGAGATTGGAGTTGCACTACCTATCAAACAGAGGAGGAACCAAAAGAACTTCTAGAAAGTATTCTACGAATTTTAAAAGATGACAAACGTGAGGAGTTAGACACCTTTGATGGGGATACCTATATAGGAGGATTCTGTGCAGATGCTGGTCTTGTAGGAGTGTTTTTACTTGATGAGATACTTGCATATAATCCTGATTGGAAATCTTGGATAGAAGAGCATCCTTGGTGTGCTACTATAATTGAGGATTTTGAAGGTGAAGTAGAGTATTATATAGATAAAGTAGATGAAGAAGCCCATATAGTAGGGACTGGAAATATTAACTTTTATACAGCACAAACTGGAGCATGAAACATTATTTAATTAACTATAGTGTAGATTGGTGTGATGAATTTGATATGCCTTTCTATGAACTATTAGATGAAGATATGTATCGCATCTATATGTATGCTAAACTTAAATTAGGTAGTGCATTTACTACAAAGGGGTTTGGTTCTAATGAAGCCTGGGAATATGAGGTGTACCAAGGTCAAGAATATGGTTTAGATTTATTACAATTTGAACCAGTAGAACTTTCTGATATAGAATATTCTGTTATTAAGAATCATTTGCCAATAGGCACCTTAGATGTAATGGATGATTTGCTTAACTATTTAGAAGACAGAGCAAATTTAAAAGATTCTGAAGACATATATAAGATGACTCCTGAACAAGTAATGAAAATTATTGATGCAATTGCCAAGTGAGTTTAAGTGTGCTGGAAATACTATTAAAGTAGAATTAGTAGAAAAAACAGATAATAATAATTATGGAAATTGGTGCGATGCTACCAATACTATAACTATAGCTAAGACTATAGAATTAGAGGATAAAACTGTGGTGAAGTTGACAGAAGATCAAATAACCAATACATTTTGGCATGAACTTCTCCATTGTTTTCAATTCTATTTCGATAATAGCTATAGTGAAGCACAATCACAAGTATATGCCAACTTTCTGTGTGAATATTTCAAATCTGTTGCTTCGGATGATGAATTTGCATAATGCCTAAAAAGAAAGCAGTTGTTCCACCAGTAGTTATCGAAAGGAAACCAAAAGTTAAGTATGTTTCTAAACTAAGGGAATATGCTATTAATTTCGATGCTACTATAAAAATACATCAAGGAGGGTTTGAATCAGCCCTACCTTGGTGTATCAAAGTAGATAAAAGTAAATATGCTAATTTAACTGAAGCACAGATGGTGACTAAGGTTAAAGAGGCAATTAGATTGGCAATCTTAGATAAGTGTCCTTGGGTATCTGAGATTATTTCATTAGATAATGTTAAGTTCTCTCAAGAATTAATTAATAATGAAGCTAATCAAGAGCAAAAATTGTAACATTAATTATCTAGCTAAAGTAGTTGATATTAAGGTTTTTAGAAAACATTCAAATCCAGAAGTGACTAAACTCAAGTGTTGTACTATTGATGGATTTAATATTATTACTTCAATAGATGCTGAACCTGGGCTTTATATATATTTCCCAACAGCTTGTTGTATTAATCCTGATTTTTTATCTTATGATAATTTATTTAGAAAGTCTGAGAAAAACAACAATCCACATAAAACTGGTCTATTTGAAGATAATGGTAAGGTTAAAGCAGTTAAGTTAAAAGGTGAACTATCAGAAGGATTTATTGTACCTGCTGTAGAATTTACTAACTGGCTTATATCTATAACTAATAGAGATATTGAATTAATTGATGGAACTGAATTTGATACAGTAGAACATGAAGGCAAGACATTTTGGGTTAATAAGAAATTCATCGTTAAAGGATCACAGGGAACTTCTGGAGGAGGCTCAAAAAAGACACGTAAAGTTAAGAAGGAACTCGATAAAGTCATCCCTTCTCAATTCAGATTTCATTATGACACAGTTATTATCAAGAAATGTCCTAATGTAATTCAACCTGAAGATTTAATTAGTATTACTGAGAAAATACATGGAATGTCTCATATTTCAGCATATGTAATGTGTCATAAGGAACTTACTTGGAAAGAAAAATTAGCTAAATGGCTTACGGGTAATAACTTTGATATTTATGACCATCTATATGCTTCAAAGAATGTGATTAAAAATCAGTATTATAATCCTAATGTAACACCAGGATTTTATGGTTGTGATACTTGGAAGTATGCTGATGATTATCTACGTCCATATATTCAAAAGGGTATGACTATTTATGCAGAGATTGTAGGATACAATCCAACTGGCACATATATTCAAAAGGGATATGATTATGGTTGTGAGAAGCCTGATGCTGTTGTAGACAATTTGATATATAAGCCAGAAAAACATTTTAAAGTAAGACCTTATAGAATCACACTAACTAATATAGATGGTGAAGTACATGAATTTAGTGCAAGAGAAGTACAACAGTATTGTAAATCAGTAGGGCTAATTCCTGTAACTGAATATTATTATGGGTATGCTAAGGATTTATATCCTGAATTAGATAGTAAGGATAGAGACTGGGCAAAAAAGTTTTTGGATAAACTATCTAATGATAAGCGTTTCTATATGGAATGTAAATCGCCTTCTTGTATTAATAAGGTACCTCATGAGGGTATAGTTATTAAAAAGGAGGATATGATTGGTCACGCTTGGAAATTAAAATGTTTTAAATTTGTAGATAAAGCTCAATCTGACCCAGAGATGGATAAAGAAGATGAACTTAATTAATAAAGTACATACTTTCATCAAGCATTGGAATGAATACAGAAACCCATTCTATGTTTGGTGGAAGTGTAGAAATTGGTTTCAAAGACCCAATTGTTATATTCATTGTGGTAAGAAAATATGGTTCTTTGGATTACCTATAACAGATAGATATTATAATAGAATATTAGATATTAGATTTAGCGCTGTTGGTTGGAAATGGAAGTATGAGAGAATTGAGCATGAATGGAATCCTTATATTGCTATCACTTTATTTAGGAAGTGGCAATTAATATTTATGTTTAACTATGCAATTATAGGAGATGATTATTCTTATATTGGAAATATAGCTACTTGGGAAGCTATGCTAGATATAGTATATAATAATAAATCTCTATATCAAGTAGTTAATGGACATCAATGGTGTAAATCTGTAGATAATAGAAAGGAAGTTATCACAATAAAAGATAACTTATCTTATGATGGATTCTTTGAATATTTAATAGAATATGAAAATATGCTCAATGTCTGATTTACATGGTAATCTTATCCATATACAAAAGTGTGATTTGTGTTTAATTGCAGGAGATGTTGTACCCTTGAATATACAGAAAAATAGAGTAGAATCTATTGTATGGTTCTTTCAAGATTTTTTACCCTGGATTAAGGAATTACCTTGTGAAGAGGTGTATATGATAGCAGGTAATCATGATTTTATATGTGCTTCAGAATATCCAGTAATGAAAGCTTTGGAGTATCTTTCTGATTTTAAGTTTACTTATTTACTTAATGATTGTGCTACCTATATGGCTCCTGATGGTAAAAATTATAAAGTATATGGATCTCCACAGTGTCACCTATTTGGGCATTGGGCATTTATGTATAGTGAATTATATTTAGGAGGCTTATATACTCAGGTTCCAGATGATATAGATATATGGTTGACCCACGATACTCCTGCTTTAGGAGATTTGGATTTATTACCTCCGAGTCGATGGAGTCAAGAATCTATCCATGCAGGAGGTCAAAGTTTAGCTGAAGCTATTCAGAGAATTAAACCTAGATATGTATTTTGTGGGCATCTACATACTTGTAAAGATAAATATCTAAAATTGGATAATACAGAAATATATAATGTTTCTATTCTTGATAATGATTATCATATTAGTTATGAACCTACATATTTGGAAATCGATTAATAAAGAAGAAGATAATATATTAGATATTTACTGTTCTAGATTCTACTTTAATTAAAAATACTAGTAATGAAAGAAGAAGTATTCAATCAACTTATTACTGATTATAAGGAATTAGAAATTAAAACTACAGAACTTAGAGATTTCTTAATTCATAAAGTAGATAAGACTTCCATAGATGATCTTAATAAAGATTTGTTAATAGTTCAACTCAGAGCAATGGAAGCTTATCTTACTATTCTTAGTATACGTATAGGTCTTAACAGACCAACCCAAGAAGAAAAGCAATTAGATGAAGCTAAGAAACTAGCTAAGTCTACAATTAATGAATAAAAGAGTTATTTTTTCTGACAAGTCTGACTCTCTACTTCAGAGTTATTTTCGAGATATATCTAAATATAAAATATTAGATAATGAAGAAATAAATGAATTAATCATTAAAGCTCAAAATGGAGATGAAAAGGCAAGAGAAAAAGTAATTACTTCTAATTTAAGATTTGTAGTAACTATAGCTAAGCAGTTTCAAAATAGAGGTATTCCTCTTATGGATTTAATATCTTCAGGATTGGAAGGCTTATGTAAATCTGTAAATAAGTTTGACCCAACTAGAGGTGTTAAATTTCTTAATTATTCTGCTTGGTGGATAAAACAATGTATTTATACTACCATATATTGGTATGGTCGTGAGATTAGATTACCGGTAACTCAACACTTAAAAGTAATTCAAATATTAAGAGCTACTAATGAGTTTATCAAAAAGAATGGTAGAAATCCAACCACAAATGAATTACACACTTTAACTAATATTCCTGAAAAGCAAATAGATTATTTAGCACAATTTTCTAACAGATTAGTCAGTGTTGATGATTTTATTGGCGGGGATGAAGAAAATAGTCAAGTGTGTGATGTGATTCCGGATGGAGAACTACCTCTTGATGAACAAGTTAATAAGAGTTTCATTAATAAAGAAATATGTAAATGTCTAGATGTACTTCCTGTTAGAGAACATGATATTATCATTATGCTATTTGGTATAGGAATGAATCCTATGTCTAAACAAGAAGTAGGAGACATGTTTGGTATCGGTGTTGAAAGAGTTAGACAGATAAAGGAAAAGGCTTTAGATAGAATAAGAAAGAGATGCAATTTACAATTATCTAAATTAATATAATGATATCTAAAGAAGAATTTCTTAATGGAAATTGGTGGCTAGTTATTGCTAAGTATCCTGTTGCTTGTGATGCTTCAATAAAAGAGGTGATTGAGAGTGAAGAAGATCCTACATTAGAATTGGATTATGCAAATGAATTAAGAGATGAGTGTGTTAACTCATTCAGCTATTTAGATAGTCCAGATATAGACGAGGATGATGAGGACCAATTTGAAGATTGGTATGAACAGCAGCTTGAGGATATAGAACTTGAAGCTATAAAGATAGATGAAAAGGTAATAGATGAATATGGAGTAGAGTGGTTAAATGATTATTTAGCATGACAGAAAACTATCCAGCAGGAGCTTATAATGACCCAAGTGCACCTTGGAATGAACCTAATGATAGAAATATTACCGTAGAAGTAAATGTTGAATTGGGTACTTTTGTAGATGTTACAATTCCTCAGTATAAAGAAGGCAGACATTTAGTTATTAACGAAGAAGAATTAAAAGAAGCCGTAGAAAAAGCTATAAAAGATAAATTAAATATTGATAATGAAGATATAATTCTAAATAATTTAACTATTTGTGATTATCAATGATCTATTTAGTTAGTCATAATAAAAGTTTATTTCAAACTGATAAATATATAGAGGCAACAATGGAGCAGGCAATGTCTGTTCTGTTGCCTCTTAAATTATGTCAATTAGATACTGAAACTAAGGGACTTGACTGTCATACTAAAGCTTTATTGACTATACAGTTAGGTAATAAAGATAATCAAGTAGTTATTGATTGGACTACTGTAACTCCAAGAGAAAAGCAAATAGTTAAAAATTACCTAGAATCAGACAGATTGTTTCTAGGATGGAATTTAATGTTTGATTTAACCTTTTTATATGTTCAAGGTATCTATCCTAAACATATTTGGGATGGTATGATAGCAGAACAGCTCTTATATCTAGGGTATCCAGCTCAAATGCGTGAAAAGAGCTTAAAGGCAGCTGCATGGAATTATTTAAATATTAATATTGATAAGACTGTTCGAGGTAAAATTGTTAATGATGGTTTAACTACTGAGGTTGTTATTTATGCAGCAGGGGATGTTACGTATATAGAGGATATAAAAGAAAAACAAGATATTGAAGTGGAAAAACAGGGCATGAAACTCGCAGTAGAGCTGGAATGTGAATTTGTTAAATCCCTTGCTTACTTTAAATATTGTGGGGTTCACCTCGATATTACAAAGTGGAAAGCTAAAATGACTAAAGACCAAGCTAAACTTGATAAGGCTATTTCAGAATTAAATGCTTGGGTAGTAGCTTGGGATAAAGAAAATCCTCATAATGGCTATGATATTCAATATCCTGAACTTAAATATCCTAAATATTCTGCAGATTATCCTGCTGAGGTAAAGAGACTGACTAAGGATGGATATAAAAGATTTCCTCAGGAAGACTTACAAACTCCTGATGGTAAGGTTGATGCCTATAAGAAGGTAATTAAGAATCAATTTACACGAATTGACACTCAAGGTGACTTATTTACAGGATTTGATACTGAACCTAAATGTGTGATAAATTGGAGTAGTCAAAAACAGGTAATACCTCTATTTGAGTTACTTGGAATTAATGTAGAGACATTTGACAAAAAGACTAAACAGAAAAAGAAGTCTATTGAAGCAAATGTTTTAAAGCCTCAAAAGAATGATTTTCCAATTATTCCTATATTTTTGGAGTATCAAGAAGCTGCTAAAGTCGTATCTACCTATGGACAAAACTGGTTAAATGCAATTAATCCTAAAACAGGTAGAATACATGCAGATTTTCATTCTATAGGTACTGACACAGCAAGAGTTAGCTCTGGTGGAGGTGTTTGGAAACTGAATATGCAAAATCTACCCCACGATCCAGAAACTAGAGCATGCTTTACATCTGAGGAAGGTAATGCTTGGTTATCTGCTGATTATCAAAGTCAGGAATCTCGTATTATTGCATCTGTTTCTAAGGATGAGAAGATGATAGACTTATTTGAACATGGTTGTGGCGATGTTCATTCTTTGGTAGCCTACATGAGTTATCCTAATATAATTCCAAGAGACACTAAGATTGAGGATATAAAGAAGCTCTATCATAATTGGAGACAGAAGGCTAAATCTATCGAGTTTGCTATTAATTATGGAGGAGACTATAATACTATATCTAAGAATGATGGTATTCCTGTAGAAGAAGCCAAAGAAATTTATGATAATTTTATGGAAGGTTTTCCAGGAATAAAAAGATACCAAGACTATTGTAGAGCAGCTGTTATGAGGGATGGTTATATATTACTTAATCCTCTCACTGGACATAGAGCACATATTTATGATGCTGAAGAGTTAAAAGAGACACATAATAAAATGCAGGAACCTGGATTTTGGGAGTATTATCAGAATGTAAGAAAACGTAATCCACAGGATGAAATTGTACAGGAAGTAAGACATTATATGCAGCGTAAAGCAGCTTCTGAGAAACAATCTATTAATTATAGAATACAAAATAGAGGAGCAATGTGTTTTAAACTATCTTCTATTAAATTATTTAATTGGATTGTGGATCATAAGTTAATAGATAAGGTAAAGATGTGTGTGCCAGCTCATGATGAATTTAATCTAGAGTGTCCAACAGCAATTAAAGAACAAATAGGTAAAGTACTTATTGATTGTATGATAGCTGGGGGTAAACCATTCTGTCCTAATGTATTTTTAGGAGCAGATATAGATATAAATGACCATTGGGTTCACTAATAATTAAATAATTATGAAATTAAAAGGAACAATTGAAATTGACGAATCTGATTATAAAAAAAGTTTAGAATTAGCATTTCTAGATTATCTAGACGAAGATGTTCGAACTCCTGAATTGTTTAAGGACCGTATAACAGAGAGATTACTAGAAGATTTTGAATCAGATATTACTTTAGATGAAGAAACTATTGCACAAGCAGTAGAAGATACAAAGAAACTTATAACTGAAATTCTAAAGAATATTTAATGATTAAATTAGCTAATAATATTGGATGGAATAAAAACTGGAAAGATGCATATTTTTATGAGAAAGGTATAATTGTAAGTATGTTTACAATTGTATTAATGATACTATTTTTAATCTTTGCTAGTATAGTATGAGATATTTAGTAAATATGGTGTATAAATGTAAAGGCAAGAGATATCTTACATATGAGGTAGATGCAGAATCAAGAGAAGAGGCTATCGAACAAGCTAGAATTGGAGATATAGATGCTGTATATACAGATTTAGATGATATCCAATTAGAAGGCGAACCAAACATTATTGTAGAAGAAAATGAGTAAATTTATTATTTGTAGAGGACTTCCTGCTTCAGGTAAAAGTACTTGGGCTAAGCAATGGGTTCTTGAAGACCCTGAACATAGAGTTAGAATTAATCAAGATGATATTCGTCTTATGTTGGGTAAGTATTGGGTTCCTAGTAGAGAAAAATTAGTACAAGAGATACAATTTGATGCAATAGTTGAAGCATTATGTAGAAAATTTGATGTAGTTATTGACAATACTAATTTAAATAAAAAAGTCTTAGAGAAGTTTGACCGTTTAATTAAAACTTTTGAAGATTACGAAATAGAATACAAAGACTTCTTTGACACTCCTTTATCTGTATGTATTGAGCGCGATAAAAATAGAGATTTACAAGTCACAGAAAAAGTTATTAAAGGTTTTTATAACAATTATAAAGATATGTATCCTTTAAATGGTAATTAATTATGGAGGTTATAGTAACAGAAATTTATAAAAACGCAAAAGAATTACTTTATAATACACCTACAGAGGGTAATAAAATAGAGATAGAAAATGAAGAAGCAGTAATTGAGGCAATTCGAGGCAAAATATGCTTATTAGTAAGTAATGCTCCAAAACCTTGTGGCAACACATTTTGTTTAAGTCTATCTCAAGAAGAGCGTATCGTATTATTTAATTGGCTAAAAAATAGTAATAAATTAGATCAATTAATTACATACAATTTATGGTGTTTAGGTAAAAATTACTTTTATTTGTAATTAAATGACGATAGATAATTTTAATGCATTTACTCCTTGGTTTGATAATCTCTCAGACCAAGGAGATTTTTTCTTTGTACAAGTAATGCAAAGAAATAAAGAAAAAAACAACGTAAGTAGTAGTGGCTATGTTATTAAAGATTATCATTTCTTTGATAAAGAAACTTTCTTATCTAAGAAGGATGAAATTACTACTTTGTGTAAGACTTTCAATGCTAGAGCTTATTTTTGGATAAACCCTAGAAATTGTAAAGAGGTACAATATGAAATAATCAGAGAAGCTCTAGAGGCTATAGAACTAGGGACTCATAAATTATTTAAATGCGTATCTAAAGCTATTGGCATTAAAAGATGTAATAGATATAAATCAAAATGGATATTAGACTTTGATACTAAGGATTGGAGTCTCATAAATAAGTATCTAGAAATAATTTATAGATGCAGACCGGATGGTGTCAAAGTAAATACATTCATTAAAACTGTGAATGGTATTCATGTTATAACAGATCCATTTGATTTAGAACAGTTTAAACAGAAACTGGCTATAGCTAATTTAGATAATATAGATATACATAAGGATAATCCAACAGTTCTCTATTATTCAAATGAGTAAGAAATTATGGATAGCTAGAGATTCTGATTATATAACGTATGATTACCCTAATGATGATTATGGTCAGAAACATAAGGGTAAGTTACATATATTTTATGATACTCCAGAATTAGAGCTTAAAGAAGATAATCCAACAAAGTATTGGGGATGTTCTAGAAGATATTGTTGGGGATGTGCTAGAGAAATAGCTGTAGTTCCTAGTTATATGTATCCTGAAATAGAACCTTGTACTTGTTGGCAATTAGATAATTTAATTAAATATAAAGATCAAAATTTTATGAATTATGAAATTATAGGAAATGCCTGATAAATTAGGAGTCTCAATAGTTAAATATTTGTGTCCAATTTGCGGTAAGGAAGCTGATAATGGAATTATTATGAACTCTCTACTTACAGAAGAAAATGCTAAAGAAGTAGAGAAGTTACACGATAAAGCTATTGGATATGCTGACCATGCTTGTAAAGAGTGTGCTGCCTATAAGGATAAAGCTGTATTTTTTGTAGGTATAGATGCTTCTAAATCTACTAAAGCAGACCCTTATAGAACAGGACAAATTGTCGGTGTTAAAAAAGAAGCTGAAATTGTTGAACATTGTAAGAAATTTATTCAAACATTGTCTGATGGTTCTCAGTATTGTTTAATAGATAATGAAGTAGGAAAGACAATAGGATTATGGTAAAATCAATGAATCCTCTACTGCTAGATCCAGTTAGAGTATACGTTGGTAGATTAAAGAGTACAATTCAAAGTTTAGAACATAAAGTTGATAACTTTAAGAAGTATGATGCTAATCGAAAAGTTTATTATAGTAAAGCTATGCAACGTCTTGGAGAACTAGAATCTTGGATAGATGAAACTGATCCAGAATTTAAGTTACGAGGCAAAATACAATCTCAGAAGCAAACTATAACTAACTTGAGTGCTTTGATTAAAGCATCTAAACTTGAAGTTCCAGAAGACTTTGATTTAGCTAAAGCCAAAGTTAAAATACTTGAATTACAGAAAGAGATAGAAGCTTTGACTAAGCAAAATACAAGTCTAAAAGCTTCTGTTTCTGAATTAGTGTATAAATTAAATAATCAATCTTGATATGAAGTTAATTAAACAGTCATTTGAATTTATCAATCAAACAGATTTCTCTTTGGTGGGAATCAAGAAGCATATTGAAAGATGTGCACGAGTAAGTTATAAAAGCGAAGATAAAATTACAGATACTTCTTATGAGAAGTTTGTAAATATGCTAGAATCTAGAGGACATGATAGACCTCTTGAGTTTGGCACCGTTTATTTATCTAGAACTGCTCAAAAAGAAGATAATATGGCGTGGCTTGACAAATATACTTATAGTCCCTGGAGTAAATTTAGTTTTGGAAATGGTAGTACTAGAATAGATGGAAAACTCTGGAATACTATTTATGTCACCACTAATTATAGGGTTATAGTAGAAAATCATCTAGAAGAAGATTTAAAGTATCTTTGTGAACCTACTGAATATCATTATAAAAGATACACAGCTCATATGGTTCTTGACCGTGGAGTTATGGACGAGTTCAGAACTCATGTAGGATTGTCTCATTTAGCTGAAAGTACTCGTTATTGTAATTATTCTAAAGATAAATTTGGCAATGAGATTACCTTTATTAAACCATGCTGGTGTAATATTCCTGAAGGAGACTATGGTACGCCAGATTATATTCCTGATAGGCTACCTCGTATGGGAGCAACGGAATCAGGACTTATTGACGCTCTTCAATATGCAGAATATTACTATTTCTTTCTTTTATCTGAAGGATGGACACCTCAGCAGGCTCGTTCTATACTTCCTCTAGGTATTAAGTCTGAGCTTATCTCTTGTGGATTTAAAGATGCTTGGGAAAACTTCTTTAAGAGAAGAGATGCTCCTGATGCCCATCCAATGGCTCAAGAAATAGCTAAGCCGATGCATGAAAAGTTCAATGGATTAGTTTACTTTTCAAGATGAAATCTAAAATATGGAGTTTATAGTTGGCATATATGTAATATCAATTATAGGAGTAATTCTTTCAGTTAGATATGATGATGCGTTTTTCCTTGAAAGACCTGGAACACTAGCTATTGTATTTTGTCCTGTAATTAATACCACAGTATGTTTTTTGGAGTTATGCTGTGTCTTTGGAACCTTAACAGATAAAATTGCCAATTTAAAATTAGACAAAAAGTTTTATGAATTAATTAGATTAGGAAGAAAGTAAATATGAACTTCTTAGATAAAAAAGTAGAAGAGATTCTTAAAAATCATCCTAGTGGTGAAGATTTCTTTAATCACTTAGATGATATGATTCGAGGACACAAGAGTATTATTGATGCTGCTTGGGATAAGTTGGTTCAATGGTGTTATGACGAGCATCTGTGGGTAAATAGAGGCATTCCTACATTTGGTTGGAATGGTCTGATTCTCACAGGTGCTTTCGGAAGAGCAGTATTTAATTACATGCCTTATGAGATACGTAAAACCTTTGAACAAGTAATATTAGTTAATGGAGGATTACGACAAGAAGACATTAAAGCACAAATATTAGTTAATCAAATAGATGTTGATGATTTTATTTTATTTGATGACTCTTTTTATTCAGGTACTACTAGAAATAAAATAGAAGAAGCTCTCAAAGAAATTCGTCAAGGTTGTAAAATCATTCAGACTGTGTGTATTTATGATGGTGGTAAAGACCCTAATGTAACTTCATTATATAAATATTATAAGTAAATGGGTAAAAACATTAGTTATACTTGTGATTTCTGTGGCTCTACTATAGATTTAGATAGGCAAGTAGGAATAATAGAGTATTATACTCGGTATTAGACACTTAATGAAAAGAAATATATATGTAATAAGTGTCTCGAGAAAATTTCATTAATTTTAAGCAAATGAATCAAATAGGTAAAATAGAAAAATCTTATTCTTATACTATTCCAGAGGGTCCCCATAAGGGAGAAACTCTTTGGAGTGGTAGATATTGTGCAGTTAGTTGTGTAGTATTAGCTAAAGAAAAAGATGGTAAATGGTATGTATTAATTAATAAAAGAGGTAAAGGCACTCCTGATGACCAAGGTAAATGGAATATGCCATGTGGATACTTAGATGGTGGAGAATCTGCTACTGAAGCATGTTCTAGAGAAGTTGCCGAGGAATGTGGAGTTAGTATTCCTTCAGAAGCTTTTGCATTAATTAACGTGGAGACTGACCCTAAAAAGTGTAATAAAGGTAATGTTACTTTAAGACATTTATGTATCCTAAGTCTTAGAAAACATATTGGTAAACTCCAAGAAGGTGGAGAGAAAGATGAAGTTGATGGAATTAAGTGGTTGCCTATAGAGGAAATTCCTAATTATAACTGGGCATTTAATCATAAGTCAACTCTTTTAAATGAAATTATACCTAAGTTAGAGGAGTATTATCATAATTATGTACTGGATACAATAAAAGTAACTTATGAATAATTAAATATTTAGATTAGTATTAATTAGATCAATTATTTATTTTTAAAAAATATTGTTATATGAACTCATTACAGAATTTGTTTGGTCTTTCTTTTAGCTCTAAGTTGAATAATATTCAGTCTTCTTTTCAGACTGCTCACGATAAGGCAGTCACTTTAATCTCCAAAATGAATGATAAGATTTCAGAAAAAGAAGAGGAAGTAAAGAAGATTCAGTCTGAAATTAAAGACATCGAGAATATTAAGGCTCAGGCAAATAAATTTGTAGGTAATCTTAAAAGCATCTTAGTATAATGTATAAAATTATCGAAACTTTTGAGTACTATGTAGAAAATCCAAATGATTTTTGCCCAGTACAAGAAATAGTAGATAAAGAGAAAGACTTAGGAGTTGATGCTTATTGGTATAATACAGAGAATGCACCTAGTCATAAGTATGGAGATAGCCCTTGGGGTAATAGTAATATCAGAGTAATTAATAAATAAAAATGTATAAAGTAACTGAAGTTTTTGAATATTTAGTTAATGATAATACTAGTTTTTTATCAGCGCACGATATATTAGATTGGGTTGCCGGAATGACTTGTCCATTATGGGATGGTTATCAAGATATGCTACCTAAAAATTCTGAAGGAGAGGAAGAATATATACCGTGGGGTAAAAGCGAGTTATCTTCTGTTAACTTATCAAATGACAAAGCATTCATAGATAAGAAGGTTCTCTTAATGTTAATTCAAAATTCCGAAAAGTTAGAGGCTTTAGAGGCTAAAGGAGTTGATAATTGGGAGGGTTATAGCTTGGCTATGAAAGAACTTAATACTGGTTATCAAAAGGATGCCATAACTGATGAAGTATTAATTAAGCAATATTGTGAATGATTGATTTTGAAACTAAAAAAGTGCTGTTCATTGATTTGGACAGTACTTTAATTAAAACTGTATCAGGTAAAACATTTCCTGAAGATATTACTGATTTTAGAGTACAACTTCCTGTATTAGATAAAATAATAGAAAAGATGTCTAATCTCAAGATGTTTTTTATAGTAAGTAATCAAGGAGGTTTAAAGACTCTTACAGATAAACGTATTTTTAATTATAAGATATGGGCTGTAGAAGGTATATGTCATGGTTATTTTATTAATAACCTTAATAATTTTTCCTATAGTGATAACTTGTATTGTTGTTCTATGGATAAGAATGATACTTATCGAAAACCTAATACTGGAATGTTAGAACAATTATACTATCAGTATAAAGTAGAATCTAAAGATGAATGTATTATGATAGGTGATGCCTCTGGTAAACCTGGAGATTTTTCAGACTCAGATAAGAAATGTGCTGAAAATTTTGGCATAGATTATATTGACGTTAGAGACTTTTTGGAATTATGAAATTAAGACTAGACGAATATTATTACATACTTAATATAAATTATGGGTGGGAAGAAATAGAAGACTATATGCCTGATGATATCGCAGACAAATATTTAGAATTTTGTGAATCCCATAACTCAGATGAAGTATATGATTATTTAAAAAAATTATATTCATATATACAGGCAATAGACCTCGAATATACTATTCTTGATATTGATTTAGAAAAAGGTTATACTGAATACAAAGCAATTGTAAAAGTTAATAATAAGTATTATTCTTTTGACTATTATCAAACTCCATATTGGAGTTTTAAAGACAAGGTAGATGAAGACACAGATTTAATAGAAGTATTTCCAAAAGAGGTAACTACAGTTATATATGTGTAATTAATTAATAACTAATTAATATGAATGAAGATGGTTATGTATGTGATTTAGATTTAGCTAAGTCAATATTAATTATGTACTTCTCTAATAAGTTTATTTTTGAACGTGGATTATGTCCTAAAATTAAAGATGAGTTAGTAGAATTTGAAGGAGGTTTCACCTTTCTGGATGGTGATCATTATAATTTTGGAGGTCCTGATCAAATGTCTGGATATGTAATCCAAACATTAGAGGGATGTTTAAAAGAATAGGAAGAATGTCCTTCAATGTCTGGTGCAGCTGCATATTTAAATACATTTGATGTTGTATTCTATGAAATTGAAGGTGAAATTAAGTGCTTTGTTTTAAAAGAACTTGACTAAAATTTCTAATAAGAAAGTAGGAGAAGCAGAGAACATTAATATAAAACTATTATGACATTAACATTCGGTTTAAAAAGAAGTAGTACTAAAAGTAAAAGAACTCATAAGAAATTTCCTAGATATAAGTTTAAGGATTTTACAGCTATTCCTAGAAATTTAAAAGAATGGGGGTATTGTAAGCATAATTGGAACGATGATGACTATACCTATATTAATGGTGATTTTGAAAAATTTTTAAAATGCAATGTAGGGCATCCAGTTAATAAAGTGTTTTCTAAGTTTCTGTCTAGATGTAATAATCTGAGTAAATTTAATCCTAAAGAAGAATTTTATAGCTTTATTCAAAATAAAGAAGATATAGATTCTCAATGTGGCGGGTTTTATGTAACTAATGGTATTCTTAATTACAAGAAGCCTGTTAAAAAGAGTAACTATCAAGTAATTAATAAATATAACGAGAATCAGAAAAGATTTAATAAATTATATTTAAGACCTTTAATTAAAGCTTTAATAGAATCAAGAGTTCCGCAGTGTATTGGTAAATATTTATTAAGAGAGGGCGAAAAAACTATCTATATAGATTTTTATCCAGGTGCTGGATATTATGGAAACATTTGGAATAAAAGACAAATAACAAATATAATAGGAGTAGGTCGTGGAATCAACTATGATGTTATCAATACACAAAGTGGTAAAATTAAGTACCTTTATAGTATAGATACAAGTTGGGTTTATGGTAGACCTAATATTTGCTTTTATTTCAAGAAATAAATATATTATAAATGATCAAATATACAAAAGAAGAAGCAAAACATATTTGGGTAACTTCAGATACCCATTTTAATCATACTAATATAATTAAGTATTGTAATCGTCCATTTTCTTCAGTAGAGGAAATGAATGAAACTATAATAGCAAATTGGAATAAAGTAGTTTCTGAGTATGATACAGTCTATCATTTGGGAGATTTTGCTTTAGGCGATAAATCACTTATCCCAAATATTTTAAGGCATCTAAACGGGTGTATCAAGATTATCATGGGTAATCACGATAACCTTGACCTTATGCTAAAATTAGGTAATGAAGACCGTTTGATTACAGACCTCTTTTGGGAAGAGGTAATTAAAGTGGAGAAGAAAACTATAATTCTTAATCACTTCCCCTTTGGTTCTCTGCCCGATCCAGCTACCAATCGTCCTATAATTCAATTACATGGTCATGTGCATAGCACACCGAATAAACCATGGGATTATTTTGATAATCAGTATGATGTAGGTGTAGATAATAATAACTTCACACCTGTAAATCTGGCAGAATTATTAGATAAAATTCATTATAAAGTACATATTAAATAATGCAGTTAATAACTCCTGAATATATAAATAATAATCTTAATCTTTTTAAATATTTGCAAAAGATTGGAATACTTCCAGATGATTCTAATGTAAGAGATAAAAATATTGGAGAAAGTAACTATTCTAAATCAATAATTCAACCTTGGTCGGTATGGCAAGATTGGAAACTAAATCCTTGGGATGCTGATGTAGTTAAACGTATATATAGAACTAAAGTATTACAAGGAAAGACTGAGAGTGAAGCTAGAATAGAAGATTATGAAAAGATTATTCATATATGTCAAGAGAGGATAAGACAATTACAAAATAATTAATATGAAAAAGTTAAATAATGGAAATCTCTATACTAGAGATGAATTTAGAGAGCGCGTTGAGGATGGATTGTTTATAGATTCTGACGGTGAGGGACAGTATTCTAATGAGAATGGAGATTGGACCCATAAATGGTTATCTCCTTCTTCCTTCACATTAGATGAAGATAAAAACAAAAATATGGAATATACACATGTAATATGGTATAATAAATAATAATTAAGGGCAGGTCAGTGGAGTAAAATCCATTGGCTTGCCCTTTTTTTACTTTATAGGGGTGAGTTAGCAAATGCTAGCTTGTCCCTATTTTTTTAATTTATGTGTGATATATGATACTTATTACAATAAGTACATTGATAAATAGTATAAGTATCTAAGTGCATCTTTTTAAGATATTTCTCAGCTAAATCTGTGGTATCAAATGTCATTTTAGTTTTACCTAATTTATTATAATGACATCTAGGATATTTAGTAGATAAATTGTCTCTAGGTTTCATAAAAATAATTATTGATTTTTAGCCCATAATTTATAAGTATCTTGAAAACTTCTAAATAATGCTTGTGAATTCATTACTGTTTCTCCTAAAGATTTATTTCCAGTAACTAAGTTCCACATATCATTAATTATTTTAGACTATAATTTATAGGTAGCAGGATTAGTAGAATTACCTAAATAGTCTAATACTGCTAATGGTCCTTTAAATCCGTCAAAAGCACTATGACCTCCTTTATATATAAGTTCAGTAATTGCATTACCTATTAAGTTCTAACCATCTGCATTTTTCTTATGGTCTTTATACATAGGATTAAATACTAATCCAAATAGACCTGCTACTATCAGACTAACTAATAAATCAGAGAATAATTTACGTAAGTTAGCCTATTGTACTTTATTATTCCAAATGTTTTCTTTAAAACCATCTATACCATTATAATGAAATTCTTTAAGAGTATCAGCTATTGTATAAATTATTCCTTGGACCATATCTGGAACATATTTAACTACAGGAGTATTTTCATCACCACCTTCTTCTAAGGTTACTGCTTCCCCATATTTATTCCAGTATAGAGGTTTACCGTTTCTAGTTTCTTGCTCTGCATGATAAGAACTATTTGAGATTTGTCTTGATTTTCCATAATTATCTATTAAACCATTCATCCATGTAGAAAAAACTGCAAAATTACGACCTATTGCAATGTTCTCATATTTAGCTTTAGTACTCTAGTTATATGCTCCATATATACTGTCTGCAAGATTTTTAAATGAAGTTATTTGAGCTTGAGTATATGCATCAGGTAAATCATCTCCCTCAGTTAAGCTAGTTCCATTTTCCTAATTCATCATACGCATTAAACTAAGGTATAAAGAACGCTACTTCTAATAAGCAACTTCATCTGTTCTATCTCCTTTTGCATATAAATCAAAACGTTTGTCACGTCTCCAATCATAAACTAACTAACCATCTTTAATATAGTAGGCATCAAATACTCCATCATGTTTCATTTGTGCAGTAAATAATACCATTCTATTTAAATAGTCAGGTCCATAAAGAGTGGAGTAAGCCCAGTTTTCCCAATTTAAAATACCACCTCTACAAGTTTTCTAACCCTCAGAAATTTTAGCAATATCCATATTAGATAATCTATACTTAAGATTTAACTGATTAAGTTTACTAATAGTCATAATATTTTGAGGTCCTTCTACTATTACCTCCTTATATCCACTAAGAACTTCAGCAGCAGTTATATCTGTTTGATACTTATTTATACTTCTTGCTAAGTTTTCAAATAAACCTTGAATAGTATCACGTACAGTTCCAGCTACATTTCCAGCAATATAACATTTACTAACAGCTCTTCTAATAGGATCAATTAAAGCTTCAACAGTTTTAGTTTGAGGTTCCATTATAGACTGATTAAATACAGAAACTGACAAAAAATCATTTATAGTTTTTACTGTATGTTCTACATTTCTAAAATCGTCTTCTGTTTCTCCTTTTAAATACAAATCAAGTAAAATACCTTTAGTTCTAGTTAACATCTTCTAATATTCAACAGACTAAATATGCTTTTCCATAAAGTCAATTAGAATATTTTCAACATTAGTTTCAAAGTAATCCAATCCCTTTTCATTTAACCAGTTAGCTCGTCTATTAGAATCTTCAGATCTTTTAAATGGGTTATATGCTTGTAAATTTTCTAAGTCAGCTTTTCTTTCAGCTTTCTCTTCTTCATTAAGGGTGTCATCCATAAATTCATTATAAGCATCTACTGGATGTGTTATCCTTCTCATCCACCTTTGTCCAAATTCCTTAAAACTCTATTTGATTTTAGTTCTACGAGTAGCAATTGAAGCTCTTTCCAAAGGAACATCCAAATAATTTGTATTTTTAATAGAATCAATAAGATGCGAATCGTTAATTCCAGTAAACTACCAAGTCTAACCTCGCATTTCATATCTTATTTTATTTATTTCAAATAAAACATTTTTTAAAAATTCTCTTTCTGAAGTATCTAAGTCGTTAGCTTCATCATAAGGATTTTTAAATTTTAATTCCCCAACACTTAAATAATATGGATCGTAAAGATTTTTAAAGATTCGCACTTCATCACCTATAGTACTATTACGTAATGCTGTATATCCTTTTGCTTCAAAAAATTTATTCATAACTTTACGTAATGGAGAATATTCATGTAAAACTCTATCGGCTACTTTGTTTACAGCCTACTAAAACATAAAACCAGTTATACGAACATTTGTATTAGGGATACTTTGAGTTTTAAATACATATTCAGACATCTGTCCAAAAGCTTCATTCTCAAGAGATAAATCTCCATTATACATATTTAACGCTCTTAAAGCTGACATATAAACTTTTGCTAAAGAGGATAATGTTTTATCTGCTGAATAAATTAACTCTTTGATTCTTCTAGGATTCTTAGGTAATCTATCCATATGCTCTATTTTGTCAATAATAGTCTAAAGCTTAATTAATTTACCTTCTACAGTTTTAGTAGTTTCTAAACCATCTACTATAGTTCCATCTAAATTAGTTTTTGATGTAATATCATCTTCTATTTCCTTAAGTTCAGATACTTCCGGATGACTACTTAAAGCTTCTCTCCAAGTTTGAATCATTAATTCAGAAGGATCTATAGTTTCTACACCTTCAAAGTTATTATTTAAACTTAGTGAACTATTATTTTCTTTAACTACATCTACTATTGTTTTAAATTGAGGTAATAACATAGATATGTCCATTTCACAACCTTTTTTATCATGCAAATTGGATATTCCCACCACTTTTAAGGTTCCCAATTTAGGAGTAAAAGGCAATTTAGGTAATATCTAATTTAAAGCTGTGAGAGTCTTTATAGCTTCGATATTGCCATAGTTAGCTGGCATTGTAAAATTCCTATTATTTAAGTCTGTAAGATAAGAACCTAATAAATTTTCTCTTCCTTTATATTTAACTTTAGTGCTAACATCAAATGGAGTAATTGTAACAACATCAATCTAATTAGTAACTTTATGCTTAAATAATAATATATTAGCATTAGTTAAAGTGCTATTATCTATTAGTTCCCACTTGTAATCTGGTTTACCATCCGGGTCTCTAGTATCAAATTCAAAATACTTATTTAACTACTTTTGTATAAAAGAGCTATTTTTTAGGGAACAATAGAAAGAATCCAGTCCCTATTCGTAGGCAGCTTGTATATCTGCTACTACACGATAAGATGCTTTCTATGCTGGTGTAGAATTTATTAACTAATCTTCCAATTGAGTTACCATGGCTACAACCTGTTCATTATTTTCACCTATTCTAGTATCGTCTACATGAATAGCTTCTTTCTATCCAGGGAGCAGTATATCCCAACCTTTTTCCTCTGAAGGTTTAGCTATCATATTCCAATTAGCTTTAACCCATCCTTTAGCTGATTCTTTAATACCGCTCGCTGTAACTTCTATACTCTAATTAGGAAAGATTCTTGCTAATTGTGTATTGATAGTATTAAAATCTTCATCATTAATATCAATTGCCTCTATATTTGAATCTATAAAATTAGCTACTATATTATCATATTTCTACATAGTATATTGAGAATCCTTCATATCATAGCTAATAGCCTTAGATGCTTCTATTCCTGTAATATTCTGGAACTAATTATCATATTTAACCTTTATAGGAATAAGATTAACTCTAATATCAGTAGCATTTATACCATTATATGCTAAAATTCGTTTTAAGAACGCTAGTTTATATTTGTACTTTTCTTTTTTAACAGCAGCCCAATCAGATTCATTATCTATAGATACAGCAAGATTATATATGTCTAAAGTTCCATCTGGTTTTACACATAAATAGTCAATATGTCCTATAATATTTTCTATCTAATCACGTAGTTTAGCAGAGACATTTAAGTTCCTCAATAAATAAGCTCCATTTCCTCTATTTTTCTTAAGTACCTCTTTTTCTACAGAGTTAACTACGTCATGTAACTAATTAAATACTGGTTGTAAAGATGTATTTAAAGTAGCTCCAGCAAAATGTCTGTCATCATCCTAACTAGTAGAAGAGACTATAATTCGGTGAGCATCAGCAGCATCTTTAGCTATAGTTTCCCAATTCTACTTTCTTTGTTTTATAGTATCTTCCGCCTGCTATTCTGTATATCCCTAATTTATTAACTATTCTTTAACTATAGGTAAGTATTCGTTATCAAAATCTATACGAAACATAGGAGGTCTACCATCTACTTTAAAGTAAGCTGAATCAATAAATGTCTAAGTAGTGAAATCCTTTCCTGCATTTATATCTACATCATCTATAGGAGATTCTTTATTTGCAGAAAATTTATATTCCTTTTTAAGTTTATCTAATTTATCGTATAACAGGGTCTATTTATCATGCTCTAAACTATACAATATAGCTAGAGCACTCTAAATATCACCATCACTAAATTCTTCTATTAAAGATTGATACGAATTATATACTTTGTTATTAAATCTATACTTACATCCCATTAACAACCAAATTCTTTTATTTTACCTAATTCTATATTCTATCTAATTAAATTAGCTATCTTCATATTTCTTTTTATAGCTTCTGAATTTTCTGAAATTCCTTCTTTCATAAACGTGTCAAAAGATAGTCCTGATTCAGCTATAGGATTTACTACATTTTGAGGAAAATTGTCAAATATGAATTTGAAATCTTCTAGAAAATCCTGACCTTTAAATTCTTTAAGTAAACTCTATTTCTAAAACATCTAATCAGCTATCATATCTGCAACACACTCCTCTAATTTATCCTACATTGCAAAGTTAGTGTAGGCTTCATTAATATAGTCTAGATTAGTTCTAAATTTAGGCTTTTGCTAGTATTTAGCTATAACCGCTTGATAACTGTCAGGATAGTTAGCCTTTAAAACCCCTAAAAATATATGAGCCATCTCATGAAATACATCAGACACGTTAGCATTACTACTATTTATATAAATTTGTCCATTATATATAAAGGCTCTGGCATTTTTTACATCAATTTTATTCTACTACCCAAAGTCATTTAGTTCAGTTTGAGACATAGTATTTATAGCTATACCAAACTTTTCATTAAAATATTGGACTGCCTATTCCATTGAAGCTGTAGTAGGTTTTGTAGCTGCCTCATCCCCAAATTTACCAGTAATATCTATTTTATTACCGTTATTTTCTAGATATTTGAGAGTAGCTATTTTACCTCGCATTTCTTCTACTAGATAACTTTTGGTTTCAGCTTTATTTATCTAATCTACTATCTCCTTACCTAATTTCTAATTACTTTTAATCAACTAATTAATATCAGTATTTTTATTTTCAGCTGTTTTTAATCCCTTAGTAAATAAATAAACAAAAGCAGCAGCTTTCTCAGGGGTATTTAAAGTTTCAATACCTTCTATATCAGGAAATACTCTTCTAAAATCTGCTAAGGTACTATTTAATACCTAGTTAAATATTTCAGGTAACTTAGATATACTAGGTAGCTAAATATCCAGGGTAGTTATTATCTACCCCTCTTTAACTCCTTCTAATTCTATTTTAGAAGTACGTGGAGCAGTTGGGTGCATCTTAATTGAGTATAATCCTGCTTCTCTAAGAGTTTGTGTAGCATTCCAATCATCTATTTTAGCTTTTGCTGCTTCTAAAGAGCTAAATGTTTGAGAATATGAATTAGGAGATATTATACTTCTAGATATAGCATAGTGAGTAACTTTAGCACTTGGATTATAATATTTATAAATATAAACTCCATGGTACATACCATCAGTATCAACTCCTTCTTCTTCTTTTACAGGACTAAATAAATATTTAGAATCATAACCAAAATTATATACCTCACCTAAGGACGAATATGGAAAAGATAAAATTAACTATTTAGCAGATTCTTTCTACTATACTTCTTCTTTAGTTTTATATTTAACCTATATTTTATCATCCTAAATAGATATATCAGGGTTTAAATTAGCTAATGCTGTTTTTAATAATCCAATTACCTGTTCTGGACTGTTCTTAATAGTTTTAGCTAAAGAATCTAGTTTAACTCCCTATTTATCCCACTCTTCCTATAATTCTTTCCATTTCTTTTTAATTTCAGTTTGTGGAATCTTTTTATCTACGGCTTCTTTAATAACTTCCTTTGCTTCCCCACCTATTATTTTAGAAACTTTTGCTTTCATTAAATTAGGGTCAAATGAGAATATATTATGTAAGAATGCCTATAAATCTTCCTAATTTAAACTATTAAAATCCTAAAAAGAAGGCATATCTTGTATATAATTAGAAAGTGCCGAATATAAATTTCTCATAGTAAGTTTATATTCAAATCTATTTTTATGTTTAGGATCTTTTACGCTCTTTATAGCTAATTCTAAGTCTGACTTACCCATGTCTGAATTATATATGTCCTATATCTTACATAATATATTATTAAGAGTCTTAGAAGGAATTATATTATTTCCATTTGAATCTTTAAAAGGCTTATACTAAGATTTATTATCTAAATAATCTAATAAAAGTTTTTCCCCAGTAATATTATATTTAGCTATTATAGAATTTAGTTCCTCTTGATATTCTTTCAAATCTTCTCTAAGTGTGTTGTTATTGACAGCTTTCTTTATTTTCTATCTCTAATCAAGATAATTAAATAAGTCCTAAGCACCATAAAATCCGTTTATAAAGAAAATATCTGAACCACTAGGACTTATCACCCTACCAAAATACTTAGAACCATTTAACTAAATTTGATTACAAGCTACTATAGTATGATTCTCATTAATCTCTAAATCAGGAAAAGCTTCTTTTAAATCTGGATATTTATCCTAAAGCTATCCAAGAGTAGTATTACTAATAAACTCATGTTTTTCTACATCTGATTCTTTTAAAGCTTGTACTCTAGCTGCCCTAAAAAGAGCAGCTAGTTTAGTACGTTCAGCTTTAGGCAATTGGGTAATTAATTCAACTGCTCTATTTATATCTATATCCTCATCAGTATTTTTTAATAATGTTTGCTCCTAAGTCTATAATTTACCGTCTACATAATTATTAACTAATACTTTTATATCACATCCCATTAATTAACAGTCTTTTATAAGTGAAGCTTTATTAGAAGTTATATACTAAGTTAACAAGTTTCTAATACCATCTATAGTCTATTTTTGTTCATCTGCATCTAAATCCTCAAATTTACCATCAAAATCCACAGTCTTAGTTAAGAATAATGTATTATGCATATTAGGCATTTCTAAAGGACTATTCTCACTAAAATTCTGCAATCTATTCATTTTACTTTGATAGTTTTCATCTGGTACAGGCGGTGGAATTAAATCATACTCCTAGTACTAGTTATTACTATCTAATTTTTTGAGTACATATCTCCGAATAGGGTTATTTACTTTAACAAAAGGCTCCTAATGGTAGCTTTCCGCATAAGTACTGATTATAGGAGCCGCTGCTATCTAATAATCAGTATAGTTATATTCCTAATCTGTTTCGATATCCCAGTCCTAATCGGATATAAATTTTAAATACTAATTTAAAATATTTTTAGGATTAGTACAAACTTTAAAAGATGTAGTAAGACGTTCACCACCATACTAGTTATTGTTTACTGCTATATTATACATTTGTAAAATATCTGCAATAGTATAATCCCCCTAGTACTATCTAGTCTCAAAATCAGCCATTCCTCTTAATATATCATCATAAGCCTCTCTAGACTATATGGTTATATCAGGATTAAGCAAATCTATATCAGTTGCTAATACCTCTGTATTATTATAAGGCACTAAGGTAAGATGTTTAACTAAAGAATTATTAGAGTAATTTTCCTTTAAGTAACTAAGAAACTCATGCTCAACCCAATGTTTTAAAGTAGCTATACCATTTATAGTACTTGGATCGATTTTGTTGACTTTAATGCTCTAAAAATATGGATCAAATCCATCTACCTAATTAACAGCTATAGGAGTGAGTGTTCTCATAAAAGATAATGTATTTAACTTATCCACATATTTAATTACTCCATTTAACTATTTATCATTAACACTTTCAGAATTAGCCAATAGCTTATTAACTAATCTACTTTTGGATGCAAAGGTATTATTTGCTACAACAAGTGACTTAAACAACTATAAAATCTATTTATAATGTGGAATCTACTCCATCATTTCAAACACATTAGCAGTACTTTTAATTATATCATAGTAATCAGATGCTTGTTTTCTATATTCATCATCTACTAAATATTTATATATATCAAAGTTATTAATTAAATCTTGTTCGTGAGCAATATCTAACTCATTTGCTATATACTCTGGGTCCAAAGTAGGATTATTTTCGTGTAGTCTATTAATTAACTATTCTTTAGCCTATTCTGCTTCCTAAATTTCCTTTTCCTTAGCCCCTTCTTTAGGATATATTTTAGATACATTCATATTTAGAGCTTTCTCTCGGTCACTAACTATTTTAGACATACGATTCATTCTAGAAAGTAAATCTAACTCAGAAGTAGGTAATCCCTAATTAAGTCCTAACCAAGCAGATGATATTGTAGAAATTTCAGAGGCATCATTATATAGATTTCTAAATTCTTCTATATCACCTTTAAAATCAGAATCTTTATTATACTGTGCTCTAACCTGTCTCAATTTATCTGTTAAATCTTGATAGTATCTAAGATAAGAGTTAACTTCAACATCATCAGTATCAATTAATTCAGTTAAATCTACATCCTTATTAATTATAGCATAATTAATATAAGCTTGCATAATACTTCCTAACCCTTTAATATCTTCTTCCTCAGACAATCCAGCATTCTATTTAACTAAATCATAAATATCAGTATTTTTTAAATAGTTAGTTACATATCTATTTTTATTTATCCAAGTAGTTCTTTGCTCTCCAGTATCGATATCCTCCTAAGTTGTTCTTATTTGTCCATGTAAGAATTTCTTAACTCCAACAATACCCTAAGCTAAATTAATAGCCATAGATGCATTACCACTTTCATTCTAGAACATATTAGGATTAGCTAACTAATCTATGAGTTCTGATACTGGACTAGTCATAAATGCAACTAAATCGTTTATGTTTAATCCCATCATCATTCCATATACATACATTCTAGCAAAATTAGTTCCTGCATTTATCTTAGCAAGAATAAGCTCTTTAGCATTATCAGTGGCTGCAGAAAGAAGCTAAGAGATTAATTGATCAACATATTTATAATCTTCATTATCAAGAACCCCAAATTGACTCTATAATGTAGACTTTATTTGTTCATCATACTTATTTAAATCAGGAATATGATTAATAGTCTATTCTATTGGGGTGCCCTTAGCTCTTCCATTTATTCTTTTATAAGTATGCTAAAATTTTAATTTATTTATTGCCTCCTAATTACCAGACTTTAGCACTTTTGTCCAATAATAAAAAGTATTAAACCATACTTTTTCGCCATTAGCCGCCACACTAATCACATTCTTACCCACAAGGTTTTGATACTACATAATATATTTAGTCATAGGATTAAGCATATTTAAAGTAGCTGCCTAGTTACCTTTTGGAGAATTATCAGCGGCTTTACGCATAATACCCATAGCAATAGCTGTATATGCCTAATCACGATTTCTAATATCATGTGATACCTAATAAATGTTTGCAGAAGCTACATTTTTAAATGCTGATTCTGCTACATTATCAGAAATAAGGTAATTCTCATGTTTATTAATGGTTTCTATTAAAGTGTTTAATACCTTGGCATCACCTGAATAATTAATACCATTATGTTGTTCAGCAATTCTAATTATTTTAGATAACTATCTAATGAAAGCTGCATTACCCAATTTATGCACATTCTATAATACTTCATTTACATCCTAGTTTTCAGCTAAATTAATTAAAGTATTTATCTCACTAGATATATCATAATCACCTTTATATACAACGATACGTTTAGGAATAGGTAAAGTCTTACTAGCTTGTAGAGTTTCTACACTATTATAATTAAATAAAGGACTCCATCCTATATAAGCAGCATTTTCATCATAAGACTGTCCCATTATATAAGCCTTATCAATATCATAGTCAGAACCCTATAAATAAGTCTAGAAATGACTTACATAAGATATATTTTTAGAGTTTTCAGTCCATGCTATATTTTTCATAGTCATAAAGGACTATAAAGATTGAGCAGGAATACGAGCAGCTATAAAGTTCTAAGAATCTAAGAAACTAATATATCGTTTATGTGCTTCTTTTCTTAAGAAAGCTTCTAATAATTCTTTATACGTAGCCTTATTTTCTTTAGATAAAGCTATAAGTTCATCTTTAGATTTCTATTGATTAGTAGTTGTAATACTATCTAACTAAGTCTATAATAAGTCTTTTACATCCTAACCAATTAACTAATTTCCCAAGAAGAAACTACTTGCAGACTTAATATGATTAAAAGCATCCTTACTATATGTTTTAGAGTTATTTACCTAAGCTAATTTATAATTATCTGCTCTATAAATTTTAGCAACAAGAGAAGCTCTCTATTTAGCTGCATCTTCTTTATTACCTAAAGCTATCTCAAAATCAGATAATGGAGCTATTTCATAAAGGGTGTTAGTTTTATAAACAACTCTTCCTTTTACTATCTATTTAGTAGTTTCTACATACTATTTAATGTAATCAACACGTCTTTGAACAGAAGTTGGATCATCTAAATCCCTTAATCTATACTGATTAGGATCTAATACTATACCATCATTATTTATAAATTCCCCATCTTTATATGTAACATCTGGAGCGTTAATCCATTTACCAACTTTAAATAAATCCCTATTACCTCTAGTTAAATAAATTTCTTCTTTATCATTAGTGCTTAACTAACTGGCTTCAAATCCCTTATACTAAATATAATCATTATTTTTAACTGGTGTTAAAGTAATTAAAGTAGTATTACCTGTATCTTTTACAAAAGCAAAATCATAACTAGTATTAGCAGGAGCATTTATTTTATTAAACTTCTTATAAAAATAGTCCTCTCCCTATTTAAGAACTTCAGCAAGAGATTCATTTTCTATTCCAAACTTATCTTTATAGATATTAGACATCACAAGTTCAGCAGCATAATTCTGTAAACTTCCCTACATAATAGTTTTCTCGTTACCGAATCTATCAGTATAAGTTCCATTATGGATATTATTTAATTCAGCCTAAACTAATGATTGGTGATTAGCTTTTTTACCTTCAGGATTAGTATAAGCGTCTCTAATAACTGGAGAATCGAATATATTCATATATTCTCCTGTTTCAGAATCCTACCATCTAAGTAAAGAAGGTCTTAAATCATGGGGTCTAACTATATTTTCCTAATATTTAAAATCATACTACTGTCTTTCTCCGGTAACTACCTCACCATTTGGTAGTATAACTTTACCAACCAACTAAGTAGCTATAGCAGATAATTCTGAAGAGTCTGCTATCCATTTACCATCAACCTTAGTTAAATTTAACTCTGCTGTAGGTGAAGTTATTTTATATGTACCTTTTTTATAATCAACTTTTATAGATACATTATTAGCTATTTCTATATCGTTAATTCCATCCTTAAACTTGTAATAGTCATCCATAGAATTTAATTCTACAGTATGAACTTTGCCTTCAGAGTCAATAATATTTACATTATCGGAAGGCATAAACCAACTTTTATCAGGTCTTATTTCTACTTCTTGTTGCTTTCTATTTAAATATCTCTAAATAAGCTAATGATTATAACTAGTTATATCCTATGTATCAATTCTATCAGGATTTTCTATTTTTAATTTTTGTACCTAATCTTCTAACTATTTAATGGATTGTCCATTTATAAAAAACTCTCCTATAGAATTAGTTTCTGGAGTATAATCCTGATGACCCTATAATAGAGTAATTAGAGACTATTTATAATCTTCCTATGCTCTTTTTAAGATGTCAGTTGCCATTAATTTTTCACCACCAAATTCAAAATATTGAATCATATGATAAGCAGGAACCATAACACATCCAGAACCTGGGTGCTTACGTTTGATAGCTTCTTTGTTAATTGTACTGGCTAATGTAGCAATGAAATCAGAATATACATTAGGGTCACTAAATGGTATTTTAGAACTATCTTGCTAGTGATTTTTACTTTTATAGAATACAGATTCTACTGCCTACATAATTACATGCTATAAACTCTCCCTATCTTTAATAGAAGAAGATTTCATTACAATTCTACCAATAGCGTCATATAAATCTGACTAAGCTTGTTTTGGATCTTCAAAATTCTGAATAAAAGTATCTACAGCTTTACTCATTTTCTTAGTAGTAGCTAAGGAAGCTCTTCCAAGACCCTAAAATATTTCATCAGTGTTATCATAGGTAAATCCATATGCTGATGTAGCAGTAATAACCTAAGAAAACTCTGTAAGTTCAGAGTCTATAATATCATGGTCAGCATTCATCTACATTCCAAGACCATCTGAGTCTACTTCAAAGTAACTAAGGTCTTTATCATCATACCAAGCACTAGACTGATTAATATTCTATGCACCATTTTTTACTGCTGTATTATTTAAAGCATAACCAATATGATACTATTTAAGAGGCTATATATAATTATCCTAATCAAGAGGAACATTGTCAGTACCTTCATTAACTTTATGACCAACTGCATTCATAAAATTAACAACCACCTCGTTACTAAATTCTGAGTAGTTTCCCTTACTATCAATGCAATTAATACCTCCTAAAGCTGTATGTAATTCAAATAAAGAATTAATGGTATGTTTATTAGTCATTTCTGGATTAGACTAATCCATTAAAAATGCCTATGCCTATTGCCAAGTATCAAAAGTAATATGATTACTTTTCTAGTTAGGGGAATCATAAAATACATGATACACTTTATGCGAAGGAGCTTCTATACCCTTAATTACAGGTGCCTCTGTAGTATAGTATAGAGTATTTCCTTCTTTAGTTATAGTTTTATTAAAACCAGTAATTTGAACCTAGTCACCATATTTATTTTTATAGTATAACTAATTGTTTTTAATTCCGTCAGCATTTCCAAGAATAACATTATTAAACCACCTAACTGTAGCCAAAGTTTTAGATTCATCAAGATTACCTAAAGCTATGGATTGCATTAAATCCACATCACCCTTCCATGGTAAGTTAGTCATCTTTTTAAACATTTTAAAAAGACTAGTGTGAGAATTTAAGGAAGCTCGCATAGTTTCATTAGTGATAGTATCGGTTGCAAACTTAGCTAAGAATGCAGTACCTGTTACTGGGTCATAAGCATGCCAAATAGGTTTTTTAATAAATCCTACAGCCTGAGAACCTAATGCTTTATTCTCCAAAATAGACTAGAATGGATTAATTTGAGCAGAACCATCCGCAGAATCAATATCATCTTCATGGTCTCCTCTATAGTTATACACTGAGGCGCCCTCGTCTCTAATTACTGCACATTTAGTTTTAGCAGAAATACCATTTATAACTTTAGGTAGACAGTACTGTAAAGTGGCAGGTATAATTACATTACGCTTAAACTAAGTACCCTAAGCTACATTAGCTATCATAGTCATAGACTAATGATAAATATCATTTATAAAGCTTGATATATTAGCAGGTATTGTAGTATATTTTAAGTCAGCAACAGAGTTAGTTGTATTTAAAAACTCTTTAGCTTGCTAGAAAGTATTTTCATCTACCTACATTTTAGTTTTTGTAAAGAAATCTACAGAATTATCACAAGATTTTACTAAATTATAGGTGGTTTGTTTAGCTTTATCCGGGTGATTAATCTCAGAACCAGTTAAACTCATACGTAAATTATTACTTAAGAATCCTTCAACATAGAAGAATTTATCAAGCAATGGATTTACTACAATATCTTTACTAGAATCTATTTTAGTATTAGATATAATGTTTAAACCATTCTATTTAGCTAAAATCAACTTACCTGTCTTAGCATCTACCCAGTTTTTAAAGAAAGCACTTCTACCCTTAGAGTCATTCTTATATAATCCTAAAATAGTCTACATGATAGGATTATTAGAAATAGATTCAGGTAACTTTTCACCATAATAATTATCTACTGAATCATTTAAATTAACTACTTGATAAGTGCAGTTATTATCAAGAAAGTTTTGTACAAATAAATGTTTCTATTGCTCTAAGAAGGCATTCAAAGTGCCTTTGTTAGCATATAACTCTTCGGCATAATACTATAAGAGTTCATTTACAGCTAAATGTTTACCTGCCTTTCGATAATCAGCATCTAAAGTAACTTTCTCGCCAATGGAATCAGCTAGTTTAATTAATTCTGGCTCAGTAATATTAGCTAACATCTATTGATATGTATAGTTAGTCCCATGCTAATTATTATAGGCATCAGTTAGTCTTTGCAGTTTATTTTTAGTTGAATTCCATACATTTTTATAAAAGGTGCCTATAGTGTTAATAGTCTCTTTAACTATAGTGTCTTTTAGATTTTCATCATTTATAATATCGTCTCCAAATAGATTCTTAGTAATTTCATAATTAATGAAAGTAGTTTTATCAGAATAAGCTGTAGGCTATATTATAAATGTTCCATATTGTAAATAGCTTCCCCAGAACTTATTAAATACAGAATGAAAGAATAACTCTCCCTACGAAAAATTCTTTAACTATTTAGACTCTTGCCACTGTGAAGTAGCTTCTAAGTCATGTTGAATACCTTTAATTTTAGTAGAATCTTGAACAAAGAACAAACTATTTGCATTAGTATCTTTCTATTTAAATAAATAATGATGAATATTAGTACCTAATTTATTTACACTATTATTTGGAATATTATCACCAGCTTTATTTTTAGTAGTAGCCTTAGAAGCTTCTCCTGACTACATGGAATAAGCGTCACTCCAAGCTTCAAGTATACTATCCTTAAAAGAAGCAACTGTAATTTTTAAGTTATTAAACATATTAGTAAACAGTTTGCTCTTTTTATTATTTTCATAAATTCGATAAATTCCATCTTTACCTGTATTAGATAAATACTATGCAAAATCCTAGTCTCCAGCCTCATCATAGAGATAATTAACATAGGCTGCTTTAATAGCTAACGTAGTTAAATTCTTTAAATTATCCTTATTTAACTACTGAAATATCTCAAGCTGCTGAATTTTCTATGAAGGGTTATCTAGAATCTTTAAACTTAAATGGTCATCAATAAAAGATAATAGATCTTTTAATTTTCTTTCCCGTTCAGTGAGTTCCTCATTTCTAAGTAATTTCTATCTAAAGGAAGTTAAATCAATTTTATTTAAATCATTAAATAATTCATTATTCTAATATTTACCATCGGAATTTAATATCTGAGTAGATATATAAGTAACTTTTTCATCTCCAATTACTATAGAATACTGTTTATTGCCATCTACAGTATTAATAGTGTCAAACTACCACTTACTACGTCTAGCTTCACGTTCAGAAGCTGAAGCATTATTAATATTTCTATTAATTCTTACCCTAGTTTTGTAAGTATCTGCATTATTAAAGTATCTTTTCTTTACCTTAATTTGAACCATACCAGTTTTGCCATCAAAAGACGTTTCAAGATAATGCATAGTAGTATTCCTATCTATAATACCCGATATTTCAGCAGACAACTAAGCAACTGTACCGTTTATCTGTTTAGCATTTTTTAATTCCTAAGATCTTAAAGAATTTGGATTACTTTCATTTAAAGCAGCTTCATATAATGAATATAATATATTTAAATCATATTCGGTAGTCGCAGTAGTATTATTTAATGGAATTGTGTCAATTAATCTCTAACTGCTTCCTTTTATCGGTTCAAATAACAAACTTAAGGCTTTATATAACTAATTCTATGGATTCTCATGTAAATCTATTAAAGCTAAAGCAAAATCATTAACAGCCTATTCCCTATTATCGTTATTCCTAGCCCATTGCAATAAATCAAGTTTATTATATAGAACATCATCAATAAGATTTCTGGCAGCCACAATAACTGAAGTGCTATTTAATCTTCTATTCTAAAATTGGTCAGTTTTATAATTTAACACTCTTATCTAACTAAAGAATGCTTTAACTACATTTGCTATATATTTTTCTGATTCTACTGATTCACTTTGTTGCCAACTTTTTTTCTAATGAGCTGTTTCCTATTTGTATGAATATTTGGTAGGGTCTCCAAACTCCATTCCTTTCTATCCCTGTTTGATGTCAATGGCATCTCCTAAAGAGTCTACTAGCATTTCATCAAAATGAATTAGAGAGGTATACGCATTTGCAGCATTTAATAAATCATTATTTTCTAATTCAAAACTATCTAATATATCTTTGATTGTTTTTCCGTCTATTTCAGTATCTAATAAATCTTGATATTTCTTAGTATTTAATAATCTTTTAACTTCATAGAAATAGGAAGACAAATGGTCTGCTAAATACAATGTATTCCTTACATTATCTTGCTATTTTCCAGACCTATAAATATTAAATAGGGTCTTTTTAAAATCCGGATTTTGTAATAAAACATTTACTACCTAAGTATATGCCTGTGTATTAGATACTTTATCATAATTATTAAGTCTTTTAGAGGATAAACTATCTAGAGTCTATTGTAAATTAGGAATATGTTTCATATGATCATAAAAAGCTTGCATTACATAAAAATACTTACCTCCTATAAATCCTTCTTCATTTACAAATTCATTAGGTAATTTTTCATACTTAGAATCTACTGACTTTAAATATTCTACTATCTACTTAAAATATTTATTTTTAAGATTAATAAGATTCTAATTTAACACATTATCTGCTTGTACAACTAAGACTCCATTAGCTACATTATAATAACATGCTGCAAAAAGGTTGTCATTAAATCCTTCTTTTAGTTGTCTAATAATATTATATGCTCCAGTACCATATATTTCTTTAAGATGTTCATCTAAACTTAACTAATTATTATCTAATATTTCAAAAGTAGTTTTAGCTTCAATAGAACTATCTCCCTCTGGAGTAGACCCAGACGAGTGTTCGTCTAAGTCTACATGAAGGGTTTCTAATACTTTACTTCTTAATTCATTAAATTTAGGAAGCAAATCCGGTTTTCTAGAAGTTAGTGCTGCTATTGCATCATCCATAGATTTATTAAATCCTTGAATAGATTTCTAAATACTATCTTCAGAATCTAACGAATCTAATTTATATCTAGTTGTTTTAGGTATTCCCTATTTGTTTATAAATCTATCAATAAATTTATCAGCATTCTCGTCACGCGAATAAGTCATTAAGGCTCTACCTATATCTGCTGGACTATAGGTATTTAGCAAGTTACATACTGCCATTAACATTCAAATATTTTATATAACTCTGGATAATCATCATATATTAGTCCAGTTATATCTACATAATTAAGGTCATCTTTCAATTTATGTAATGCCTCAGAAATCTAATCCTCATTAAGAGTTTTAGCATTATTTATAAGAGTGTTTAATTTCTATATAAATTCATCTAGAGTGCTAGTATCGTCAAGTTTATTTTTAAATTCCTAACTATTTAATAGCTAATTAAGGGCTACTGATTTTTTTACTTCTTTACCGTTAAAGTTAATTAACTCATCCAATTTATTATTGACTTTCTATACCTAATCGCCTTTAAGAGTCCAGGTTTCAGTATCTAATTCGTACTCAGTTCCGTTATTTTCCACTATTAATTTAGATTCTCCATTAATACTCTTAGTTTTTAAATTAAATTCTCCTTGAACCTAAGAACTAATTATATCCTTTAAAGTCTATTTCTTAACATCTCCAGTTTTCTAATAAGTGTAATTTATAGGCAGCTCTAAAGCCTAGTCCTAACCAACTGTTTTAAATACATCTATTATCGAGTTCTTAGTAATTTCATTTAATTTATCAACAGCCTCTTCTAGGGTATCTTCATCAAAGTTAAAACCTGAGTCATTAACCTGTTTAAGAACTTCTGCAGCTACAGGCATTCTCTATTCTAATGGAATTATTTTAGGCTGAGTAGTTGCTGGAGCAGTACTAGTCTAAGTATTTGTAGAATTAGTTGGACTTACTGTGTTATTTAACAGTTCATCAATAGATAAATCAATTCCTGCTGCTCTTAAATCATTGTCGGAAGTAAATAATTCATCAGAGGTTTTAATAGGATAAAATACAGTTTCTTTTCCTGCTTTAATACTAATTATATCAGTAGAACTAGCACTCTCTTTAGTTCTAGATATATCAGGATTAATAAAAAAGCCATAAGGGAATCTAGCATCATCTGCTCTCATTAATGGATTGTTCTTATCATATTTTCTATGAATATCATCAGTAGTTCCATGGAACATTAAGTCGAACATATCTGCAAGACTTCTATCAGGATGTTCTCCTGATTTAACTTTGGTATCATTTCTTGTTTTTAATAATCCTCCATTGCCAAATAAATCCCCTATCTAAGTACTTACTGTTTTCTTTGTTCCATTATCATCCCAAGATACTTTAGCAGATTCTGTATAGGTGCCTGAAAGCTAATCAGGATTATACTAAAAGAATGTAACGGTTCTAAGGATATTATTTAAATATCTGGGGATTGCAGACCACTACTCACCTTGTTTATAAATAATGTCTATTTTAGATTTATCCTTTTTAGTTTCTACAATTCTTAAATCAGACGTAAATAAACCAGAAAGAGTTCTCTAATGATCAGCACTATTTATATCAATAAATTCATTTTCTTCCCAAGGGGTATCAGGTTCTCTAGTTCCATCAGGATTCTAAGCACCAGGATGTAATAACTAAAGACCTAAAGTATCAACATAAGGAGAAGGACATATGGCTCCTAATATTCTATTACTTAACTAATAGAACTGCTTGGCTTTATCAGGAGTTATAACTATTAAATTAGCTTCAGACTTATTTCTATAAGCCTAACTACCTGCAACTTTAAATCGCTAAACATGAAAGTCATGTTTTTTTGAGTAACCTAATCTAAAGGTAGGTATATCTTTACATACTTCCTAGTTAAACTTTTCTAAATTATTTAAATCAGCTCTAGTTAATTTTTTACTAGTTAAATAAGTGTCTGCATCTACCTATTTATTATTAAATAAGTAATTTTGAGCTTTAATTAATGTGTCTAGTTTCTTAGCATCGTACTAATTTTCCTACATCCAATTATTTAAAGCTTCATTAAATTTACTTAAAGCAGCTCTCCAGTTCCATAAGGAAACAAACATCTAAATTCCATGATAATTAGCTCTATAAGGAAGTCGAGTATCATCTCCTCCCTAAATTTTATTACAGAATTCATTACTTGTCATTTGACTAAAGGTCATACCATAATTATGAAGTCTAATCATTCTAACTATAGGCTAATTATGTTCTGGATCTTGAATTTGTTTTATGTACTATTTAACTAAATCTTCTGGTTTTAATAAGGTATCAGAAGAAACAAATACTACTGCTTTTCCTTTTAAGGAAGGGTCAATATTCAATAGAGTAGGGTCTTTAGCTGCATAAGTATATACTTCTGAAAATACAAATCCAGGATTTCTGTCTTTCATATTATTAAAATCCTTAGTGTTATCAACAGCATTAGGGTCAATTCTACCTCCCAGTCTTATTTCAGATCCAGTTCTTTTAGTAAACCAAGTATGTTTCTATCTAACTATTGCTTTACTTATATCTATAGAAAAACTACCTTCTTTATTATATTTGTTTATCCAAGAATCAAACAAATTAGCCCATTTCTAAGACCTATTTTCGATTGTACTAAGGATATTTTGTAATTTAGATTTTCTTTCATTAGAAATAGTTGGATCAGAAAGTTCTTGGCTAATTCTGTCTTTTATTTTACTTAAATTGCTAGCTAAAGTCTCAGGATTATTAATACCTGCTAAGTCAAATTTACATATTTGTCCTTTTTTATTTTTAACTTTAAATATAATATTAGCCACATACTTATTTCCTTTATAAGTCATACCTACTTCTGGCATAGGCTTAAAAGAGGGTTGAATTTCCCCTTCAACAGAACGAATCTCTAATTCATAAGTGCCTGCATCCCAATCAGCTTTACTAAAGTTGTCAGTTATACAAGTTGGCATTACTCTAGTATGTGTACCTAAAATGGTTTCATCATAACTATGATTAAAAATCAAAGCAGATTTTACCTAATATAGCTATTTTTCTAAAGTCTGCTTATCTGTATACCAGAAAACTGATTTCTAATCTGTTAAAGCTGATATATTACGTAACTCCCCATTCTAATCGGGTCCAAAATGCCATGCATTTCCTTTATACTCTTTACCATTTTTACCTTTATGAGTTTCTTCCACAGCTTTAGCTCCAACTAAAGTACAATCTCCCCAAGACATTACTGTAAATTCACTTTTTATTGAATTTTCAACTTCATGTGAATCTTTAGTTTCTTCTTCAGAATCAATTAACTAATTAACAGCTTCTTCAGTATCTTTATCTATATTTAAAGATTCAGGTGCTTTAAAATCTGTAGGATTTATAGCCTACTAAGTAGTCTAATTAGATGTTTCATTTAAACCTTCAATAGGAGATAAATCTAACTAATCTAATATAGATAATTTACGTTCTTTTAGCTACTCTATAGTACTTTTTCCATTAATCTTATCTTTAAGACTAGGAGCTTTAGCAGTATAATCATCTTGAGTATTATTACCTATGATATTACTTAATCCATTATCGATAAAAATAGAAGCAGTTTTACCACGACTCATTAAAGTATATAAATCTTGTAAAAAGTCTCTAATATGGAAATCTGCATCGGGTTTAGTGAATGGTTGATCAATTACTACATATTCAAACTCCTAACCCTACATCTAATCCTTGGATAATACAGTAGGATTCATACCTGCTTGTTTCATAGCCTAGTATGCAGCACTAGACGTATCTCCAATGAATCCCACATTAGTAGAAGTTTTTAATTTATTAATGGTATCATTTGATAAAGTCTTGGTAATTAAATCACCTGCTAAAGTATTCTAATTATAAACTCTAAAGTTCAATTTAGAAAGTAAAGGATTAATAGTTTTCCAATATGATGATAAATCAGATTCTGACATTTCATACATATTTGTAATAGCCTAAGATAAGATAGTCTTTACGCTGTTCAAATTAGCTTGTTTCTAAATATTATTATCACGTAAAGATACACTTAATTCAGGAGTTCTAGAAGCAAATAAATCTACAGGTCTCATATTGCCTATAGCATTATTTTTATTATAATACCCTTTCTATTTTTCATCTCCAAGTAACATTAAAGTTCCTCCATTTTTCTACATATAAGTATCTAAAACTTGGAGTACCGGAGCTGGGATATGAGTAGCTTCATCTATAGCTAATATACTTGGAATCTCATCTAACTAATTAAACGTAAAGTCTTTTTTAAGTTTAGTCTAAGCAAAATCACCTGCAGAATAACTAAAGTATTCAGAATCTTTCTCTAACTAGTTTTTACTTGGCTTATACTCTATATCTAAATCTGATTTTAAATCTGCCCAAACTGTGTCTCCTAAAAGTTTTCTCATTAAGGATTCAATATCCATTGACTTTCCTCTTCCAAATGAGGTAAGTAATCCCTAAGCCTATGTAGAAGTTGGTCCCACACATAGTACTTTGGTCTCAGGTCCTAGAAAATCAATAACAGATTTACCTACTACAGAAGTTTTTCCACTACCAGCATCACCAGTAATTATTACTGTATTATTAGCATTATACAAATTACTTCCAGACTTATCAAAAGCATATTTCATTATATCTCTATAAGTCTAAGTAGTCTAAGCAATAGCTACTTTTGAAGCATATTCCTGACTAGCTATTGGTGCTTTATCAGAGTTCTATCCTACTGAAGTTTTTAAAAAGTTATAAAAATCAACTGGATTAAGTGATAATATAGTTGCTAAATATTGGAGTTTGTCATATTCTGACATATCTCCATACTACATTTTAGGGTTTAATCGAGTATTTCTCTAATCTCCTAACTAATTAAAACTAATTAGTTTGTCAAGAATATTAGATTCTTTTAAAAACTCAGAGACAGACATTCCTGATTCCTATAGAGCTTTCTAAAAATTACCATAAAAAGCCTTTTCATAATTAAATAGAGAAACATCTGGAACATTATCATCCAAACTACCTTCTAACAAGTTATAATGTTTATCTTTTACATCGATAACAAAATGTTGTTTATTAGCTTGCCATAAACCATTAAAACTTCTAGTTAAAGCTTTATCAGTTTCTTCAAATTGTCTTCTCTTATTTATATCGTTATTATTAGATAAATCAATCCAAGCATCAAGAGTCTTTATAAACTAATTAAGTTGCTCCTAATATATAGTTGCATAATCATCATCAATTTCAGGAAGTTCTTCCCAGTTTTGAACAGCGTCACTATGTTTTTTAGCATACTCATTTATTACTTTGTTATGTCCTATAACATTGTTACCTGTAGGAGTACTAGAAGCTGCATATAAATATGTAGCTACCATAGCCAAAGCATCTCTAGTATTCTAAAGAGTTTTCATTTGCTCTCCATCAAGTACTAATTCTCCAATATTTTCAACTTCATCAAAATTAGTGTCTAATTTAGTTAAAGTATCAATAACATCAGGCATTTGAGTTTTATCAAGAACTTTTCCTGCAAGAGATTTAACTAATTCAATTACTGGATTCTTAATAGTACTCTATATGGAGTTATGTAATTTAACTATAGCATTGTTACCTACATCTGCAACTAAAGAATTTACTTCATTATTTACACCTTGAGTTAATGTTGAAACATATGATTCAACATCTGAATCTAACTAATCCTAGATTCCCATATCATCATTTACTAATGAAGATATACTAGTATCAGGATTAATTATACTTGCTAAATCAATAAGATTATTAACTACTTTATCAGACTATTCCTTAGATATTTTAAATTCATATAAATCTAATAAACTATTTATTTTCTATTTATACTAAGGAGCTGATTTCTATAACTAATTAAGATTCTATATAGTAGCTTGAGGATCATTTATATTAGCTAAGATATTCTATATCTAATCCTATAATTCTGGATCAGTAATAGCTTGTAGTTGATTAATAATATCCTACTTCTAATCATCGTCAATATCATATAACTAAGAAGGATTGTCTATTAATTCCTAAATAGTCATATCTTCTATCCCATCAATCGTAAATAAATCTTCGGGATTTAACTCTTCTCCTTTAAAATTTGTATAAACTTTAGGAATACTTGCTGCTTTCTATTTAACTAAACTCTTAGTTTTAGCTAAAGCACTATTCTTAATAGTATCTAATACTTCCTTAGTATTACTTAAATCTGTATTAAGATTACCCAAAATACTCTTAACTTCATTACTTAATGGTGCCAACTATATTTTTCTAGCTAATACATCTTTAATTCTCTTAGGAATAAGTTTCTTTAATGTTCCTGCTGCTATTGGGTCTAACTAATTACCTACTACAGCTAGCTACTACATTATATTATTAACCCACTCAGCATCTTTCTAATCGTTAAGAGCTTCAATTTGACGTGTTCTATTATTCTTACGATTAATAAAATCCTAATCAGATTCTTCTGCTCCAGTTACAGGGTCTATCAATTTACTATTTCTAGCATTATATTCGTCATCTGATTCTGTATCTAATTTAGTATCATAATTAGCATAGCTAGATATTAAATCCTTAGAATCTAACTAACTAACTATTTGCTGAAATTTCTAATGCCATTGTTTAAACTGAGGAGCATTATCTGTTAGATTATGTAACTCAGGATTAATAACTTTTTCAATCTATTTAAATCTATCCCAAGATTTAGTTATTGCTTCCTTAGTCTAAAATTTCTATTTTTCTGGTAAAACTACTGTATAAAAATGTAATTTATCTTCATCAGATATTTCATCCATGGACTTATTCCCAAACTACTCTTTCCACAATGCTTCAGCATCTATATCCATAAACGGACTGTGTAAATTAGGGTCTAGAGCAAAATTTAGTTTACGAGTATAATCAAGAGAAGTATCTCCTGATAAAAATTCATCTTTAGCTTGTCTAGCTTTCTCTACTTTCTACTATAATACAGCAAGAGCATTATTTCTATTTTGTTGCTATTCAGGAGTTAGGGCTCTAAGTTTCTAGTCGGTAATTTTATTAGAATCAGTAAGTTCTGTAGAACCATCTAATGTTTGAGAAGCAGTTCTGTAGTCTAACTCAGCTTTAATTAAATTAGATAGGACTTCATTAAAATCTTCATAATAATTAGTTATAGGAGCAATATCTTTATACATCTAATATCTTTGTTCTCCTAATACCATTGTATTAAATAACTAATCATCAGTTAAACCAACTTGATTATTATTTATTACAGTATCTATAGCTGTAATTTTATCATTAATTAAGTCTGCAATTTTCTAATTCTAAGAATCATTCTCATTATTAGTAGTTAACCAAACATTTTCTCCTTTAGAAGTGGTTTCATAATCACTAGCAGATAATTTAGTACTTCCTAATTTACCTTTCTTACGTAACTTTTCTACTTCATCACGTAATTCTCCTATATGCCCATTTCTAGTTAAAGTAGCTAATTCTTCATTAGATTTATCTCTTTTGTAGGAAGCACCATCGAAAGCTTCTTTTGCATAGAATACACCTCCACCAAGAGCGCCTCCTAAAAATGACATAGAATATCTTTCCAATGCATTATCCCAAGCTCCCACATCAGCAGTTGAAGTATCTGCTCCTAAAAATCCTGCTAACTAATATATAGATTTAGCAGTATCTGTAACTAATTCTTCACCTACTTCTTCTAAACCTTCACCTGCAGCCTTTCCAAAAAATCCTGTAGTATGGTATTTTAAATCATCTGCATAGTTACCTAGAAAAGATTTAGTTTTATTTAAGGCTGCATGTATTTTCTACACTGCTTTATTAGCTGGAGTATCATTAGAAGCACTTATTTGATCAAATATAGCTTTTAAACCTCCCTTTCTAACACCTTTCTCGTCTGCTTCTCCTAATAATTCATTTTTAATAGCATTTCTAGCTGCCTTTACACTATCTTCTGTAGCATCATCAAAAAACAACTCTCCAAGATGTGCATATTTGTCTACAGCATACATACCTAAAGTACTACCTAAAGCTATAGCTGCTGCATCCTATTTAGAAGCACCATGTTGTAAGGCATCCCCATATACATCAGAATTAGATACAATAGCCATATAAGCTAATGAAGCATCACGTCCTAGCTAAGTAGATTCTTTCATAGCTTTTTCAGCTGCTGGTAAGTATTTTTTAATACAAGCAGCTCCTAAAACACTATCTTGCCAATTGCCAGTCTAAGATAATGCCTACATAGGCATAGAAGAAGCCTTAGCCTTGTATAATTTAGCTGCATCTTCCATAGCTTCTTCTATATAATTCTTACTACCTTTTAGTTTATTAATAGCCTAGGCAATACCTTTTTGCTGACCCCACTATAAAGCTACATCAGAAATAAGATTACCAAAGTTTTCAACACTAAAGGTATGTTCTTTAGCATAGTCAGAAGTTCCAGAAGTAAATTTATCACCCATAGCAGCTATGGTATTCATCCATTTAGGAGTTTCTGAATCACTAAATAAAGCAGTTGTCATTCCATATAACATAGGTAATGACTTAGCCATTTCCCTAGCTATAAGAGCTGTAGAATAAACAGTTCCAATTGGACCCCCTACAAACATAGGTATAAGAGTAGCTACATTCTTAGCAATTACCCCTCCTACAGACTTTTCAATATCATCAGAATCAAAGAAATCATATTTGTTTAATTTAGTACCATCCACAGTAAGAGTATCTAAAGAGGATAATACTTGTTTACCAATGGGATTTCTACCTCCTAAAGTTTCATAATAATATGTACCTTCTTCATTTAATTTATAGTCTCCTTTCTTATGTTTAGTGCCATCTTTGTCTATAGTATCCTCTTCATATTGAGCCAATACTAATGGGTCTGAAAATAAAGATTTTAACCAACTTAAACCAAAATCGGATTTACCATTAAATAGTGCATTATCATTTGGTGTCCAATTTTCAAATTTACCAGTCTCAGAATTAAATATTTTCTATGTTTGAGCCAATTCCGATCTACTACGTTCAGGTTTACTCCAAACATTTACTCCTTCAATACCAATTTTCTATCTATCAGGATTATAACCTCTACCTATTTTAAGACCATTACTTCTAACCTTATCATTAGGAGTTCTTAATGTGTCAAAAACATCAAGTTCAAATCCTGCTGGAGTTTTATCATTTTTAAACTACTAGAAATCCTAAAGTCTCTAATCATAATATTTATCAAACTTTTTCTAATCAAAGTCTCCATTGTTTCCTTTAAAAGCAGGATTATTCTTAATAAAATCTGACTTTAAATACTAATCTTTCTTTAAAAATTGTGTATTATCTATACTCATATCCGCGATATTTTTAAAGTCAGAAACTGTAAAATCGGGATTATTTATATTTGCCACTAACCAATCGTTCATAATACGTCAGCGCTTGTAGTTTTTGCATTATTCATTCTCTAGAAGTTCCTATACTTCATTTCATATTTAAGAGCTTCATTATAATCTAAGTTCTAATTACCTCCTCTAACAGCAGCACCCACATTATTAGATATTGGAATATATACAGTTGCTTTATAAATATTTTCAGTACCAAACCAATCAAATGGATTGTACCAATCAAAAGTATCTATATCTGGAACTTTAGCATCTTTACCAGTACCCACAGTAAGAGAATCTTTAATTAATTGTATCTAATCATCCGTAGGATTTTTGATATGTTTAACATATGCAGTGTCTTCAATACCATTTTTCTCTGTAGTATAACCTTCAGTAAGTATAAATGGAGCAGTATGTTTAGGATCAGGAGTACCATCATCTTTAAGATACTGATCAAGATGGTACTTTGCCTTAATAGCTTCTACTTGTTCCTTAGATGCATTTCCAAGTCCTTTAATTTCATTCATAGCTGCATTAAAATCATCAAGAACACTTAGTTTTACAGTTCCATCTTCATTTACTGGTAAGTCAGCCCTAACAATTCCAGTATTGTTATATGTGATTTTAGATAACTACTCAGGAGTAAGTTTCTAATCTCCAAAAGTTATACTTCTAACATTTTTAACTATATCCTGTAAACCCGATTGAGCTAACATATTCTATAGAGAAGTATTAACAATAGGTTCACCTTTTTTATCGTTGATAGCAGAGAAGAATGAACCATATACCGACATTTGTACTCCATCACCTTTATCAATAGTTACTGGAGCTATATCAGCTCCTCCCATATCCTACATAACTTGTAATGGAAGAGATGTTTTCAACTCCGTATCATCCTTACTTCCAGCATTAGCATCTTTAGACATAGATTTTTTAGTAGGACCACCCTCTAAATCTGCAGTAAAAGATCTATCTTCACTAGTTTTGGATAATACTAATGTACTAATTAAGTTTAAAGCTTCCTTATCAGTCCCTCCTTCAGTTCTAGTCTTTAATAAAGATTTAGCATTCTGTGGTAATGTTTTATATATATAAGCAATAGCCTACTGAGCCTACTGAGCCTGTGTTTTATTGATTATTTGTGCTTTATATAAATCTTCTATAGAAGCATCATATTGCCCGGTTTCTTGGGCTGCTTTAATAAAATCATTAAGTCCTTGTATAAGCTAACCCTATTGAGTTGTAGCATAAGCAGTTTCTGAATTACTATTAGTACCTAAATTTCCAATACTATCCTGTATCATTTTGGTTACTTGACTAATTCCTATACCGTTATTAACTACATTTAATATCTCATCTTTCCCTGATAAATTAGGGTCATTAGCTCTTAAATAAAGTAAATCCTAATTAGTCATTTGTTTCCATCCAGACTATTTAGCTTCTTCAGGAGACATTAATTTATAGTCTTTACCATCAGTCATATATACTTGACCATACTAATCTATAGCAGCCTCATTAAGTCCTCCATTAGATTTTACATTATCTAAAGCTTTATCATACTATTCTCTACTAAATGAAAGTTGATTCATAGTTTGTAAAGTAGATAAATACTTAGATTCAATGTTCTAAGTAAATGAACCATCAAAATCCATTGATGTAAGCTATTCAAGCTATTGTAACTAATTCATAGCTATATTTACATCGTTAGGAAGTCCCTTCAATTTCTCTTTAAGCATTGTATACAAATCTTTGCTTGATAACTTACCACTTTCAGATTCTTTAGTAGCCTTTGCTGCCAATGCCTCTTCCTAAGTGGCAGTTGTTCGCTTATCAGACACTATAACTGGCTAATAAGCAACAAAGGGAGGAGTGGCTCCTCCCTATTGAAACTTAAATATCATATTTAATTAGATTTCTTTTTACGTTTTCTCTTAGTACTACTATAATTAGTTAGTCTATTTATAGCATCATACATTCTATCTATATGGTCTTTAGTAGTTTTATAGAATCTATCAGCATCTGCAGTCTAAGCTTTTAGCTATGCTGCTGCAAGTTTTTCTCCTTTTGCTGCTTCTCTTACTTTACGTAAATTTAGCTTAGCACCTTTTTTAGCTTTCTTAACTTCAGTACTGTAACTATATGAAGGGGTAGATTGTCTGATAGTCCAATACTTAGATTTAGGGATACCATAATATTCTCCTAATAAATCTTGCTAAATTTGTCTAGTAGCTGATAATACCTTATTCCACTATCTTAATTTAACTGGATCTTTCTAAATATCGCTCAATTTAACTGTACCATCAGTATATACCTTATTCCATAAAGAAACATCTTCAGGAGTTAAACCATATTTATCTGCATAATTAGAAAGACCATATTTAATAGCATTATTTATATCTCCTTGTGCAAACTAATCTGCTCTTGCTCTCATTTGCTCGTAATCAGATTTATCCTTAAATTCCTTCTCCTAAGCCAAAGCATCCCATACAGTAAATTTCTAATTGAGGTATGCTGCTTCTAAGGCTTTATTTTCGTTAGCAGTATTATAGAGAGATTCTCTATTCTTCATAGCAACATCATGTCTACTTGTGTGATTAGTCACTTCCTGCTACCAAGCCTATTCCTACATTTCTCTTAACCTCTAATTACTCTATTGACGTCCTGCAGTAATAGCGTCATTACCTTTAGAAGTTGCCTCTAACTAAAGCATAGATTGTAAATTTCCATCAGATGTAATAGGATGACTGGCTGTTCTAGTTAACTAAGCTGCAGCCTATTGACCATTCATTTCTGCATCTAAATCAGACTAAATATAACGATGGTCTTCTTGTGGGTCATATAATATAGGCTACTTCTTTAACATATCTGTAACTTTTCTATTAGTTATGTCAGCATACATAGCTCTAGGAATACCCCATTTATCAGTAACATCAATCTTATTTATAACATCTTTTAAACTAAAGTTATTAGGCTATTTAGGTTTATCCTAGTCTGCTACAGTCGTCTTTGAAGGGTCAGTGTAAGGTTTTAATTTATAATATTTAGTATTTGGGTCTAAATAAAAATCATATCCCTATTCTTTGAATTTTTGCTAGTATTGTTTTAGCTATTCATCATTAAAATCACCCTCACGACCCAAAAGTCTTCTAGCATCAGTAATTCCTCCAAATGAATTATCAGTTTTATACATATTACCATTACCTAACCAATCACCTGAATTAGCCTTTCCAGACACTATACCAAATTTTCCAGAATCTTGGGCTGATTTAATTCCAAGAGTATTGTATCCTAAACCATCAGGATCATTTCCTTCAGGACTTACATTCCATTCGTCTTCATATCCCGCTTTATACTTATCCTAATACTAACCAACAGTTGCATTATTATATGCATTAGTATTTAAATAATCCTATTTAGAAGCATTAGTATAATCATTATAATGTAAGTCCTACATAGTATTTAACCAATTAGCATAACCATCTTTATACTATTTAAGACTACCAAGTATATGGTCTAAATTTTTGGAAAACACATCAGTATTCCAATTATAATCATTAGCATATCCTACACTATTCTATTTAGCAGGATTACCATTTATATTATTACCATTAGCTAATTTCTAAATCGAACCACCTTCTTTAAAATAGAATCCATGTTTCTAAAATAAATCTCTCCAAGTCTAACCTTGTGTTTTAGGTCCATATTTTGGAGTTGGGGGTATATATGACTAACCAATAGGTGCATTATCAAATCCTATTCTAAGAGGAGAATTGACTAATCTCTAGATTTTCTGTTTAGTTGAAGATTCTGTAGGTTGTTTAAGTAATGAATTTCTATATGGATTTTTTACATCTAAACTAATACCATGTAAGTTATTTTCTCTAGCTACTCTCCATATATTAGAGTTACTAAATGTTCCCTAGTTATTTAATCGACTAAAATCATAAACTGATTTAACTTGAGGATTATTAAAGTGTAAATGTCTTAACTACTACCATTTACCATTTCTAAAGAAACTACTTAATTCAGCATCAGGATGTAACTTCTTAAATTCTTTATTTACATCTTCTAATGACTTTTGTTTCTTTAAAGTTTCTAACTATTCTGCAGTTACCTTATACTATTTGCCATCAGAAGCAGTTATATTAAAATCCTTAGTTTTAGTACCTTTAGCCATCGTGTGGGCATTAAAATGTCCAACTGCACCTCTAGAAACTCCTGCTAAAGCTGAACAACCCGCTGCAATATTTTGCCAATCTTTAACTGTGAGAGATTCTTTACTAGCTAATTTAGCCCAAGATGCTCTAGATTCAGGAGATAAAGCATTAGCCACAGATAGGGCAGTTACTATCTTAGGTACATATTTAATTAAAGTTTTAGTTATTTTACCTGCTTTTCCAGAGGCTCCAAAACCTGGAACCAATCCTACGGCATCCATAGCAATATTAGTCCCAAGATTTTTCCACATATCTCCTGCTGATACAGACTTATCAGACATATCTGCACCAAAATTAGTTAAAGAAGAAATTAAACCTGTGCCTGCACTTATAGCAGTACCGTACACTGGGACAAACGCTGATAAAGCAGAAGCTACATCCATTCCAGCTGCAGATATTCTAGCTATATCAGTGGCAGTAAACTCAGTATCTCCGGGTCTTCTCTAACTTGCTATTTGTCTCTTTTTATCTTCTGGCGTATTTGGATTACTAAGAGTTTTTTTATTTTCTTTTTCTTTTGCAGCCTCTTTTTCAGCTCTAGTTTGTAATTTCATACCTAACTAAGCTCTTGAGATAATCTAAGCCTTTCTTACAGAATATGGATCGTCTCTATAAGCATGTGCTTTTCCATTTTTGAACCATATATAAAGGGGTTGCCCTTTTGCATTTTCAGAACCTTTTAATTTATATATTTCATTACCTGCAGCATCCTATACTTTTTCAAACTAATCCCAACCACCTTGTGTTTTATCGAGTAATGGTTTATAATAAGCAAGTGCTTCACCTAGATTAGAAATCTTCTATTTACCTCCATTAACTGTCATATTAATAGCTGTTCTAAGAAAATCTCCTTTTCTATTTCCAGTTTTAAAAGCATTCTATAAACGTCTCATTGCCTCTTGACTAGTTCTACTAGTATACTCAAAATCAGTATTTCCGTTTTGCCAACCATTACCAAAGACTTCAGTACCAAAGTTTCTTTTACTTACATTAGCATAACTTTTACCTTCATTAGCTAAATACTACTGCCATATCTTATTATTAGCAATTTCCTATTCCTATTTAATAGCTGCATTGTACTCATCAGTTATATTCTAAGATTCCTGATTATATTGTCTTCTAGCTAAATCAAGAAGATGCTCTCTCTACTCAGGATGTGCAGCAATCTAGTCTGCTAATTTATATTTATCAATAACCGCCTAATCATTATTTATATCAAAAGCCTCAGACTTTTTATCCTCTGTAGGTGTAGTACTTTGAGAGCCGATATTAAAGTATCCATTATTCCATCCACTAATACCTGCTCTACTTGCAGCAAGTATCATATTGTTCTTCCAAGTATCTAAATTAAAATTCTTATCACTTGGATTATATTGTCCTAGAATATTTCTATAATTAGTATAAGCAGCTTTAACATCATCATTCATTTCCTACTTAGACATATAATCATCTAAGTCTGCCATAGTTTCAGCTACTCTATTAGTGTATTCTCCTTCTTTGTCTTTATTCCAATAAGGTTGAAGGTCATTAGCTGTTCCTGCTGGATTGTATTTCTTCTACCAATAAGCATCAAATCCGTTCTTAGCATAGTCAAATCCATTTGTATCATCAGAAGTTTTATTTTTAGCAGCTAAAGCTTCTCTCAGCCCTTTACCTATCTAACTAGCATAAGAGGCAAATTGTCTATTAGCTTCAAAAGACTAATACTTACCTTGCTTTCTCTTTTTTAAAGCATCATAATCTTCCTAACTAATTTGCTAACCCTTATTATTATAATAGTAATTATCAGAATCTGTATTAGAAAATTCTCCCTTAGTGTCTGTTATAGTCCCAAATTCATCAGTACTGAATCTTCCGCCTCCATTATTAATATCTTCCTATAAAGCATTAGTAAAATTAGTGTACGCATGCTTCCATTCTTCTTTTTGTTCTGGAGTCCAATCTGTTTTAGAATTAAGAAATGTTTCTGCGTTATCTCTTATATTCTAGAGATATAATTTAGCATCTAATTCATGACCTCCAAAATTATATTTCGATTTTTTAGTCTATTCTGCCATATTATAAAATTAGGGATATACCTAAATGAGTATCTAGATATATCCCTACGTTTAAAATTGATTACTTCTAAATTCTTCTTACAAGACGTCCACCTCTACGATAAACAGGTTCTGATTGTGGAGCACCACCTGCTTCAGGTCCACCTGCTTCTGCTGGGGCACCACCTCCGCCGAGCATTTCGAGTACCATTTGACATACCTGAATAGCGATTTGACAATCTTGATTTTGTACTGCTTGCTGAGCACCTTGCATCAACATAGCTGTTGGGTCTTCACCACCCTACTGTGGAGCAGCAGCCTCTGGTGCTGGAGCAGCTCCACCTTCTTGAAACTTCTTAATAAATTGCATGTGTTTAAATTTAATTTGTTAATTAACTAGTTAATTATCTAATAATATTATGTATTTCAATAGTACATATCAATTATCTAAAATACAAATAATTTTGATGACTTATGTAATTATTTATTTTTTATCGTTCTAATCTTTCTTAGATTCAGGAGCATCTACATATTCTGGTTCTCTGTGGTCTTGAGCATATAATTCTTTAAACATTCTCTTACCAAGTCTCTTACAGTATTTGTTAAATAACTCCTTATTATCTTTATTAGCTTCTGCTTTCTTAGCCCAAGTAATCATCTATTTTGTAGAAATTCTACTAAATATGCGTTCTCCACCCTATAGATCCATCTGAGTCGAACCATCAGGAGCAAGTACCTTCATTACATATTTATTAGGGTCATCAGATTCATCAAACTCAAAATCATCTCCTTCTTCTATACCTGAATTCTAGTTTACTTCAAGTATATACTTAGCATTAGGAAATGGGTGTAGCGTTTCATCTTCGGGCTAAGCTTTATATACTGCAGTTACTTCATCATCATTATTAATAGCTATCTAGTCAAGTGGAATCTTAGTATTTTTCATCCACATTTCTATAACTGGCTACTATTCAGACCAGATAAATAACATTCCTTCATCAGGTGCTAACTATTCTCTATCTTGAAGCCCCTTCTTTCTATCTTCTTCAGTTTTAGCTATTTCTACAGTATATTGTTTGTCTCCTATAATTATTCTTTTCTTATCCATTAAGCCATTTTATTTAGTACTGTCATTAAACTAGTTCCTTGTGGGTCTTTAAAATTGGATTTACCAGTTTTAAGATATTGACTTAAAGCTGCTGGACTAAACCACATTCCATAATCAACTTGTAACTAACTAAGTCCTCTTAAATTAGCGAATTTACTAGATATATTTCTATTAGCTTTAAGTAATTTAACTGCAGCAGAAATCTATTCCTCTGGATTATTTAAAAATTGTTCTTTAGTTAAATGCGGTGCATATTGCTTTCTTGTACTATTTATAAACTAGAAATATCCACTAGCGGAGGACTTAGCATTTTTAACAGTAGGATTAAAATTAGATTCTTTTGCAGCTATTTCTGTAAGTGTCTATCTATATTTAGCATCTTCAGGATGTTTAGCTAAATAAGAAGTCATAGCTAAATTGAAGGACTTAGAACCCTTTGCAGGAGTATGAGAAGTATTTATTGAATTGTCTTCTGAAGTATTTTGTTCTAGAGGATTCCATCCTGCAAATCCTTCTTTTTTCTAATTTCTAGACTAAATTCTATCTAAATTTTCCTAATTAGTTAATTCTTCTCCTATTGGAGTATATTCTATCTAAGGAGACTCTAAGTAAGAAGGAGCCTATACCTAATTATAGGATACAAATAAATCACTTATTCCCATCTAGCGTACCTCCTTTCTTACATTCTTTAATTAAACCAGTTCTGTCTTCTGTATTATGTAGAATCTCATAAACAAGTAACTTTCCGGCTTCAATAGCTAATTCATCTTTCTCTTTCTAAGTATTAGTATATCCCTAATATCTTTTATGCAAATCTTCTAACTACTTAGTTACTTCTAAAGAGAAAATAATTTCGTTACGTTCTATCTCAGCTTGTTGTTCACCCTTATTATCAACTACTGGTATACCTTTCTTAGTTAAATCTTCTGCATTTTCCATATGATGCTTATGGGCATGTAAAGCACCCTCAGGAATAACATTTTTCTAATTAGTTTCCTCAACCTTCTCAGGTTCTTGTTTAGGTTTATCAGTTTTACCACCCTCTTCTAACTTCTATATATCTAAACTAATTACAGGAGTCCATTCTTTAGGTTCTTCTAACTAGCCTCCTTCTTTTAATTTAGATACTTCTGGGTATTCAAGATTAATTATGGGTTGCCACTGTTCCTATTTAACTTCTATATCTATTTTATCTTTAAGCTAGCCACCTCTTCTATGTTTTCTTAGATTAATTCTCTATAGAATAGCACCATGCTTAGCAGCTCTTAAATACTATTGCTATAATCCACCATTAATATCCTGTCCATATCTAGTGTAAGCTAAATATGATTTGTTGGCTAACTAATCTTGATAGGCATTAGATATATTAGTCATAATATTCTATTGAGTTTTGGCTGTATCAATAAGCCTATTAGCTCGTTTCCTGGCACCATTACTAAATAAGCCATATTTCTTACCTACTTTAGAGACTGCATCTTCTATGGTATTTACAGAATCTGCATAGTCTCCTCCAACTTTTTCAATAGTGTCATTATTGGCAGAGAACTATTTAGCTCTTTTTGCACCTATACCATTGATTAATCCTGCAGGAGTAAGTTTCATAAAGCTACTATCTAATATTTTATCGGTAGTAGTCATCTAATCAGTTCCTATTCCTAATGCAGATAATCCATCTCCTATAAATTTTCCAGCTTTCATAGCGCCACCAATAATAGTTCCAACAGGAGAAAACATCATTGCAGCATTAGATATAGAATCATAAGCATTATTTAATCCTTTAGTTAAACCCGAGTCTTTAGCATGTTGTTTAGCAAAGAACATATTATCTAAAGTATCTATTGCTTGACCCCCAATTCCAGCTACTCCTGCTGTCTTATCCTAATTAGATAAACTTTTCCAATTAGACATTAACTAAAGACCACTACTAAGAGAGCCTCCTAACTAACCTAGATTAGCCATAGTATAATTACCTGACATTATACCGAAGTTAGTTAATCCCTAAGAGATGGGATTTAAAGCATTAGAAGCTGTCTAATAACCCTAACTTATTTGCTACTATCTTATTCTAGCCTACTCATCTTGTTGTGCTTTCCATATATTAGTCTATTGCTAATTGATAGCATTTATAGTATTCTAATCTAATACAGAACCAGCTGTAGTAGGGACTAATCCTCCAACTAATCCCTACTATGTAAACTGAAATCCTGCCTAACCTTTCTATATTAGTCTTATTTTTTTATGCATAGCTAACTTGATATATAGTATTTATAAAATCAATTATTGCTAGTTCTTTACCTGAATATCTAATTCTAATTTTTATAAATTTATCTCTCATATCAGTTTCCTTTCTATTTTGAGCATTTCCAAAATTATACTTATAAATATTCACATCATCTAACCAAGAGGATGTATCAAATGGATGTATTCCATTCTCAAAATCTACCTTATATAAATTATACATTGCATTATCTCTACCTTCAGTAGTTTCTGAATATCCAGTCAATACAGAAGATGAATATCCTGGAATGGCTATTTCGCCTCTTTCTTTTACTGCATCTGGAATAGGTGAATTATATAAAGGTAATGGAGGTAGTTTATCTCCTGCTCTAGTACCTGCTCCATTTTTCCAAGTAGAATTTTCTGGGGCACATAAAGCCTTAGTAGAATCCCTTCTTTCATACTCATTTTTATAGGTAATTAATAAAGGATTTATCTGTACTTTCCATCTATCCTCAAGATAACGCATATTAGAAGCCATTAAACCTCTTCCTCCAAAGGAAGAAGCTGAAGTATCAGTCTAGTCATCAACATCAATAGCAGGAACGTGATTCCAAACTCTGAACTCCTATCTATTTGGATAATATACAATTTCGCCTCCAGATAAGTGTCTATAATCGTGTTTTCCAACCTAAGCCATTATATAACTATCCTCTACTTCATTAATGTGCTTAGCTCTTGCAAAATAATTATGTGGTAAATCTGCCGACTTATTCTATTGTCTAGTCTAAATCTTCAGGAAGTCGCTATTATACTCAATATCACAGCCATTATATTGCCAAAGAGCTTTCATAGCCTCTTGTCTAAAATACATATTTGGTTTATCTTTTGCAAAATCATAAGCCTCTCCTATTACTTCATAATGAAAAGATTCAGGTTTTGCTTTATTAGCTATTAATTCCAAATTAGTAAATATCTTATGGACACTAGGATCATTAACTACAATAAATTCGAATTCAAATTGATGCTATTTACCATACCAATAACATGGATATATGTCATCTGCTATATCAAATGAACCTGCCTAACCATGTTTCCAGAAATCTGTACTTAAAAACTACATATTCCATTTAGGGATAACTGCAACAGTAGATTCATAAGTAGCTACATTATAACTAGCTGTCTTATTATAATAATAATCTTCTAGTGATTGATCAGTATTAGGTATAGTAGCATTTATAGTAGCTTTGATATTTAATAGTTTAACTATAGTATCAGGATTTATCTATTTATCTTTAGGTAACATTTCTCTTTTACCTTGTAGATTCTTGAATATAGGAGCATTAATATGAATTAACTCTGAATAAGTAACAGTTTGTGCATGAACTATATAAGCCTATATAGGACTATCATTGTACTTAAACATGTTATCAGAGTAAGTAACTAATTCCTTCCATTTGAAATACATAGACATAATATTAGTAGATTTAGATAACTAAACATCATTAGATACTTCTATCTAAGCTGATAACTTACCATACTAGTTATATAAATCGTTGATAACCTCATATGCCTTTGTTTCTTTAAACTTTTCTAAATAATTATCAGAAGTTACTCCCTATATAGTATCCGCAGTTAGTTGCTACTCTATAATGTCTATACTTTCTTTAGTATTAGGCTCCCATTTATTTACATCTGTATCAGCATAAGCATGGTTCTTTTTATTTCTATAATAAAGTTCAGAAAGTAGCATGGATCTCATGTCTTTATGTATAAATACACTACTTATTTTATTATGTTCTTCATCTTTAGTAGTTAAGTATACCCTCTTAACTCCAGTATTATCCATTAAATCTCTTGTATACAATGGTGATTTAGGATTTATATATAAGCCATATACTGAAACATCGTGAGTTGGGAATAAGGCATCTTTTACATTACTTAAAGGGAAAGTATCCTATTCATGGTTATCTTTATCATAGAATTTTAACTTCTTTAGAGTAAAATTTTTATAATTACCATAAATATCTCTACATAATTCATAACTAATATCATATGGAACATTGTAATTAGGAATTACTCTATTAGATAATTGTAATATACCTATAAAATAACTTGTTGTCATTACAGTTCCATAGGTAGTTTTATAAGTTCCATTCTTAGTTAAATAATTAATAGGTACTGATATATTCTAAACAACTTCGTTATCTAAAGTAGGATCAAATACTACATTAGTTAAGGTAATACCATCTGCAAAAGAACTTGTAGAATGACTCGTACCTAATTTAGCTATCCACTTAGAAGTGTCTCTATTAAATGAGAATGGTATATTATTTATATTCTCCATAAAACTAGGAATCCAACTGTAGAATGTAATAAACTTATCTAATAATTCATTATAACACAAATTCCATACTTTCTCCTAAAAACCAGTAGTATTATCATAGAAAGTAAACATTACATCTCCTTTATAAGAATTATAACAAGTTTTTACATTACGAATCCCTAATGTAGGTGTAATCTCTCTTTCTCCAAGAGTAATATTATTATTTAGAAATTCTTGTACTTTAACGTCTGAAATACAGATTAGAGAGTTTCCATCAGTCTTCCAAATCTTCTTAGCTACAGTATCTACACCATATACATACTAAGTATTATTTCCTCTTTTTCCTGGAGTCTTCAGAATACTATCTGTCCATTGACTACCAAACATATCAGAAATAACAGTTGGAGTCTCTGGAAGCACTCTAGAAGTAGTTACAAGCTATCCTGATACCTATTGAACTGCTGTCTAATTAACTGGAGCAACTGCAATTCCATGTTCAAATATAATTAATAAATTGGAATTTAACGAGATTAACTTAGTTATTTCTCCATATTCTCTAGTATAATCAACACTATTAGTCTTTCTAAATACTCTATAACCATTTTTATATGCATCGTTAATATGAATATCAGAATACATAATACGTGTTCCAAACCAATTCTTAATATAAGGAACATCAGGCAATAAGTTATTCCATCTATCACTCAGGGATTTACTAAATCCTTTATTATAAATATGAGATTCTGGAATTTTATATGTGCCCTCTACACTCATAGGAGTATATGGGAAATAACCTCTAGAGTGTCCTGTCATTTGTTTTTCATCAACATTAGAACTGTCTAAAGTACGTATATTTAAATTGTAAGATGAACGTATTCTAAAAGTTACCCACATACCTAACTAAACAGCATTAACATCTCCCAAGTTTATATTCTCATAACTCTCTGTCTTTTCTGGATTATAGTTATCTTTCCAAGTATTCTCGTCAACAATTTCATCATTATAAGGAGCAGAAGGAGAATTAAAGTTTCTTATTACCCTATGAGTAAATTGACATATATAACAATCCCCTCTAAATGCAGAAAACTAATATCCTTTTTTATAAAAGTCAGTAGAATCATTAACTAACTAAGATTTCTTAGTTACTAAGTAATTATCAGATTCTGATATGTCAATTCTATCAGTAATAGCAGAATACGTAGAATTATCATCCATTCTTATCTAAATATACTTAAGTGTATTACTACTATCATATTTAGGTATATAAATATTTACAGTAGTCGCAGGAGTTAATTTATCTGAAGTATTAGCCACTCCTAAATAAGCCCCATATATACCCCTAACTATATCAGAATTAGTCTACTTATTACTTATTGTTTCTTCATCTGTTTCTGATTTATTATTTCTATCATTTTGTGTTTTATATTCATCACCTACAGATTCATATCTCCAAGCTTCCTCTGCATAACCAGCTCTACTTCTAAACTTTAAATTATCTAATCCTACACACTTAACGTCTTCAGGGACACTAATTAATTTGTAAGTTCCTGATATACTAGAATTAGTATCATAGTAATCAGGCATATAATAATGTCTATAGTTATTAATGACATCTTCTGAGAAATAATTAGAACTGTGTCCCAATAATAAGTTATTTCCCTAAGCTTTTGTAGATTCTATTAAATGTTCGTTACCTGTAAACAACTAATTAAAATAAGCTTGGTTTACTTCAAAGTCTGGACATAAAATAACCTATGTTTTATTCTTAGAATTATCCTTAATTATAATTCTATTCTCAAAGTCACCTCCTACTTTTCTAGACTCATCTAATTCAGCTATTTTATATCCCTTAGGGCATTTAGTATTTCTTCCATCTAGTTTTTTATGCTACCAAGTCTAAATACCATATTTAATTTCTTGACCTGTAGCAATTGCAGCTGTTATCAATCCCGCTGCAGTTCCAGCTCCTACAGCTATAATTGCAGAAGCTCCTGCCACTCCAGTAGCTAATCCTAGTCCTGTGGTTACAGCTCCTCCAGCAACTAAGATTCCCCCTAAGGTAGTGCTACCTGCGGTAACTGCTCCAGCTAATGTTGACCCCGCAACTAACGCTCCAGCAGCCCCTGCAGTAAATACTGTAGCAGCACCTAAGGCTACAACTCCTGCAGTAATAGCAGCTATTTTACCTATTTTACTCCATAAACTAGAAGATTTCTTTTTAAACTTGAACTAATATCTAGATAGAAATCCTTCAGAGATATAATTTACGTCATTAATATCTTCTGTAGTTACATAAGTTTTATCTAAAGAATTAGATAACTGTTCTAATAAACCCCCTGCTGTTGGTATAGTTGGAGTATAGGAGTTCTAATCTAGTCCTAGTGTAATACCTTGAGCTAATATAGTTGGGATTCTAGCTTGACGAACAAAGAAAAACCCCTTAACATATTTCTTTAGTTCCTACATAGCTTCATTATTAATCCTAATATCTAAACTATGTATAGTATCAGCATCTTTATCAGATTGAAATCTAATTACTCCTTTAACGTTCTCATTAAGAGCTGTAGATTTTAATTCTTTGTTTCTAGTATTAGTAGTTATTAGCTAGTAATCTGTTTCGTTATAATTAACATAATTACGTTCGTTATTAAGATATAATGGTATATCTGAATATAAATTAAGATTCGAATCATATTCAACTATATTGCTACATCCTCTAATATTGAACACAGGAGTTAATTCACCATTAGGCAGTATATAAACTATTCCAAGTCTATAAAACTCATTATTCCAATAACCTACGTAGTTATATATGTACTAAGAATCCCAATAACCTAAAGATGAAGTATTTATATTATAGTTCTGATCAAATTTACATTCATAGTCTTTATTTTTTAAATAAGGCAAAAAATGTAAAGACAAATCAGATAATTCTTTATAGGGTATTTCAGGTTTATGTACATTACCTAAAAACAGCATATTCTGACAAGAAACTTGAGCTTTAGCAGCATCCACTATCTCAAAAGAGTCATTAATATCTCTAGCAGTTATAGGTATAGTTGGTTCATATCCATTAATACTTATATTACAAGTACCCTAATTAGATACTACAAATTTCTTATCTATCTTTATGTATTCAGTGTTAATATTTTCATCCTATTCTGCAGTATATCTAGAATAATAAACATATAAATAATCATAAGCTGGGTCTATGTTAGATAGATATAGATTTACTGTTTTAAAACTATTCTAGTTTTTAACACCTGTAGTTAAACTATCTGGATTACCAAATCCTATAAATACACTAACTAATCCTGATTCTGCAACAAAGTCTGTTTCATTACCATCAGCATCTGATAATTTAATATAAAAGTGATAGTTACCAACTTTAAGATTACCACCCGAAGACGTGCCCTCATAGGATAATTTAGGAATACTAATTACTCTTTTATATAATGAAGTGTCTATCTCAAACTAGTCTCCCTAATCATAAATATTGGTGTCATTATTACCTTTTCTGTCTATTATCTCATAAGTATTTTTACCTGTGGCACTGAACCTACTATTAATTAGTTTAGGGGTATTTATACCATCGTTAATAATTAAGTTAACAGAACCATCATAACTATATTGAGGTACAATATTTACTGGATGCTTTAAGTCAAATTTTAACTCATCTGTTACAAAATCTACTAATTCTCCCTTTTCATGTAATATAGGTAAATTTTCAGTGAGGGGCTCATAAATTTCTTTACCCTCAACAACAGTCTTTTTAAGCCATTGGGTTCCTATAGTATATGTGAATATCGAATTTATATTACTAAGAAAATCATCTTCCCAATATAATTTATTGTTATATCGTATTACCCAAGCAACTGCAGGAGTTCCATTAGGCAGGTAATTACCACATTCATCAGTTACAGGATGATTAGAAGTATCTCTACCTTCAACTTTAAAGTGTTGCCTATAGGACTCATCTTTAAATGCAGTAATAGATATATTTATTGCTGGGCTATCTTTAAGTTCTATTTTTTTACCATCTTTTATTGTTGCATTTGGTACTACTTCATATGTCCTATCTATAAAAATATTAAAATTATCTTCTAATTCCTATTCTGTATATAACTACTCCTAATATTCATATTTAATCTAGGTTAGTCTATAATTTCTAAATGGATTGTACTCATATACTAAGTTACCTTTAGTAGGCAATACCTTAGTTTGTACATTAAAATTTATTATATTACTCATTATTTAACATGCTTAGCATTCACTAGTATTGTATCTGAAATAAGTAAGTCTCCTATAGCTCCACCCCAACCTGATCCTACAAATTTCTAAGAATATAGCTAAATACCTGCTGGAGAAGATTTTCTAGGAATTAAAGAGTCATCCTAATACATGAAAGTTTTAGGTATAGAAAACTTGCATACATTCTTTGAGAAATTAGCAGTAGATTCACTATAGCTAGTTAATGCATATACTTCCTGATTATTGTTAATAGGTATCATTGTATCATTCTAAATACAATATAAATTATTTGCTGATATATTAGATATGTAAACGTTATCAAAAGTTCTATTAGCAAAATGCTTTATTGTAATATTTTGGGATTGCTGTGGTCTTGTTGGTATTAAGGACTTTAACTAAATCTATATAGGAATATTTTTAGTTATATTATTAAGCTATACAGTAACATTTGAATTAAAAACATTATTACTATGTTTCTATATCTAGCTTAGATACTTACTATAGTCATAATTGTTTAATAATAACTAATTATTATTACTTTCTACCTTTGTACAATAAACAATATCTTTAGTAAAAGTAGTCACTGAGTTGGGATAGATTAATTCATTTAATTGCAAACTAGAAACTATATTAGATTGATTTAATATATATGTATTAGCTAACCATCCAGCCCACTCACTAGCAAGACCTTGTAAAGCAGTTCTTAAAGGAATATTATTACCTTTAGCAGATATATTAACATAATCATTTAATAAATGAATATCCCCTCCATAGTTAAACGCTAACTAAGCATATATAGTATTATCTGTAAAGCCTTCATTATTTGAAAATATTCCATCTCTAAGAGCATTATTAGTATCATTAGTCTTTGATATATAAGTATACTTAGTACCAAAATTTAGTAAATTAATAAAAAATCCATTTGGAAGATCAAAAGATGCAGAAGAATTTACATCATATTTACCCTCCCTCAAAAAATAATCTCCACTACTTTTCCAGATTGAGTGTCGGGAAGTACCATAGGCTTTTCTTATCTACCATAATTCAGCCTTATCTGCCATCTTATTTATTTCATCCCACTTTTCTTTAGCGTCATCCTTTTTAAAATAATCTAAATCCCCCACTGCCTCATTAATAGCACTTAAAGTTTTACTCTGATTCCATTTTACTATATATCTTTGCTTATCCTTACCCTCATTACCACTTCTATTAGCCCATAATGAATATACATAATTAAAGTTAAAAGAATTGCCTTCTAGAGTTAAACCATATTCTTCATATCCTTTTTGTATCAAATTAATCATTTCTTTATGAGCAGTAGTCTAATTAATATATGTTTTTATATATAGAGTTGGATTAACTAGATTAATTTTTAAGGATTGTCTTGTGTATAATTTTTTTAAAGTACTTTTTACACCCAGAGAAGAGTTATAAGATTTTAAATCATTACCTACATATTCTATTGTATCTAAAGCCTCCTCTGCATCTAATGTACTAGTAAATAATGGTTTGTAATTTTTATAAGCATCTTTAGAATCCCATGGATTTTCAATACCTGACATATCGGTGCCCTACCTTTTTATAATATATTCATACTTCTTATTGATATTATTAGGAGCTATATTATCATTAGATTGTCTTAGATATTCATTATTCTAGATATTATCCTAAATCTATATATAAGAATTTCCAGAGTATATATTAATTGATATGTTATCAGTACTTGAACCTTTTTTTAAACTGAATGAATTATATGTATTCTGTAATCCTAAGTCTGCTGTATACTATATTTCCCCATTATTTATATAATTTAAATTTAAACCTAATCCTTTAAAAATATCAGAAGTATCATTTTGAGGTCCTTCATAACCAGTAATATCCTTTGTTTTAAAATTAGCATAATACTAGGCTCCTATATCTAATGTTAATTCAAACTAATTATCTTTAAAGTCTTTTACATTATAGTAATACTAATTAAACATAGTATTAGTCCATAACCATCTCCATTCAAAATTATCCCATTCAATTCCTTCAGTATTATACTCTCCTAAGACATTTTTACTTGTATATTTATATATTATCTTAACAGCATATAACATATTACTATACAAAGTACCTACATCATTATAGAATATTGGAGAAGTAGAACTAATGGTTACTTCCTATTCATTTGGATCATCTATCTTATAAAATATATTTCGTTTCTTATCATAAGTAACTTCTACGGGTTTCAATTTATCTGCTTTTGTATCTAAATAAACATAAGATAAAGTAGTATCAACATTTTCTGGTATTTTTCCGTCTGTAAACATTTGACCTGCATGAGGTATTAACTTTTTACCATCCTATTTAGATAACTTATAATTTGAAGAATTACCATTTAATGGTATGTATTCTGTTATAATACCTGAGTAAGAAACTAAATTATTAATAAAATATTTGGCGCATAAGCCCTGATTATCATAGAACTATACTTCTATTTCAGCTACCCCTTTATTATCTTCAGGATAGATAGAACTATCTATTTGTAGGGTACATAAATTCTCTCCTATATAATACCTATAGCCTTCTAGGTTAATTTCACCACTTCCTATTTTACTAAAATCTATATAGTGTGTTTGTACTAAATCAGATAACACACCATATTCCATCATAGGAGCTACTTTAAAAGATAGTATTAAATCTCTTTTATCTATCTTATTTCCCTTACTATCTGTATTAGGAATATCTATTGTAAATCCCTTTTTTGTTATAGAGGATTTAAAATAGTTATTTACTATACAATCCTATACTTCCTCAACTCCTAATGTTTTTCCCTCATTATTATAGTAAACCCCATCTACAATATGATGTAAATCTAAATAGTATTTACCTTCTTCAGGAATACCATTCTAAACTGATTGAGTAATCTTAGTATGTCCCTTATATTCATCAGATTGCTTCTAATAATTAGAATTTAAAAAATCAGTGTATTTCTCAGTATTATTAGCTTGTCCTGATATAGCTAATTTTATATATTGTTGAATTTTAGTCTCAGTTTCAGTCTCAATTTTAGGAAGTTCAGGAAGTGGGGCAACGTTAGCCTTTGTATCTCCAGTAACATAATACTATCCGGCTTTATTATCATCTCCTGAATTACTAACCCATTTGAAATCATATATAACTATATTTTTTGGATTTACATCAGGATTATTAGTTTTCCAATTAAAATTGATGTAAATATCATACTACTAATAATTAACAGTTGTTGATTCGATAGTTTTAGTAACATTCTTATTTTTTAATACTTCATAGGTGCTATTAAATGCCTATATTCTTTCTAATTCTATCAAAATAGCTAATTTACCTGAAACCTTAGATTGGAATATAGAATATCCTGAACTTAACAAATTTCTATAACTATCTATATCTGGTTTATCAGAATTATTAGTAGATTCCTAATTTATATAAAAATCATCATACCATTTTAAATCATTATTTAAATAATTAATTTTACCTGAATCTTCAATGGCTACTACATTTATTTTAAATTGCTTAGGGAAAGCTCCTACAATATGCGATTTATTTCCGTAATCAGATATTCTTGGCATATTATCATGTATATCCCCTGAGTGCACAATAAATTTATCTCCTGGATTTAAACTATTATTATAAATAACCTTTTTAATAGAATTGCTTATAGTTTCTCTAAAACCAAAGTCAGTTGATTTAGTAAATTCGTCTAAGTTAAATTGTGTTTCAATACCACTTAATTCCTTACTGCTAATATTTCTTTCTGGAGATGGAAAACAGCCTATCTGAGATTTATTAGTTATTGGATTATAAGAGACAATATATACAATATCTCCAAATTCACAAGTACCTACTGGAATATAACCCTCAGGTAAATAAGCTGTTTCCACTCTACCATTACCCATATCATTCTATAATGATAATTCATTACCATTCATAGTTAATAAGGTAGCATTAAGGGCATGGGTAAGACAAGTAGCCTGGGTATTATCAGGTGCAAAATCCATGACGAGTCCATCTCCAAAGGTATTTTTCGCAGTCATTATAGTGTTACCTGCCATAAATTATTTCTTTTTATATTTACGTTGTTCATCTATTATAAATTCATAATTATATTCTGATAATAATATGTCTTTGAACTTTAAAGGTTCTCTAAGTAATATTAATTCAGCTTTATCTGTTTTTAATTTTGCTTGATAGAAAGAAAAACCTCTATCCCAAGAATATGGAAATCTAAATATAGCCACATGCCCATTCTACATAATGTTACATTCATCATATACTTTGAAAAACATAACTTTTTCAAATATAAAATTCTTTTTAGGTCTTCCCCTACCTGTGTGTTTCTAAGCTAAATAAGCTTCATACTGTGGTCTAGTTAGAGCAAAATAGTAATATCCATCCCATTTGATTTTCTTACGTTTATACATTACTCTTAACTTGGTTCTCATTTTGTGCTAATAATACTCAAACCAACGTAATGAATCTTTCATCAAATATCCTGAATAAAACCATAATTTACCCTAATTAACAAGCACATCACCACCATAACTATTATGTAGATAAAAAGCCTTCCAACCATACTAGAGTATTCTTTTTATATCAGATTGTGCTATAGTTGGATACATCTCAAATATCTATTCATAATAGTCCTAAATTGTTTTCTATTTCAATACTATTTACCCTAATTAGTATATTCAGTTATTCTATCTTTATCGCTAGTAGCTAAATAAATGGGTTTTTCTCTTCTTGTTCTTTTCTTACTTTCCATTACAAACTATAACTAATAACCACAGAAATTAGATGTAATGAAATCAACATCACGCCATTTACCTCGTCTAAAAGCTTTTTTAAAATCATCTCCTTCTGTTCTTTTCATCTATATGTAAGATTGTGTTCTACCCATTCCAGGTAATTTAAATTGAGTATTATTCTCAATAATATCGTCAAGAATTAATCTTACACTACTCATCCAAATAGAAGCTGCTAAATCTCTTTTACTCCCATCGGAATAGACTTCTTTACACTATTCAGGAGTCATTTTAAGCTTTCTAACCGGAAAATTCATAAATATGTCGTGGCATGTAAAAGAATGCCCCATTGCAAAGTTACCCATTTATATTTATTTAGTTATTAGAAACAAAAATAGGGAAGCAAAATTGCCTCCCTATTCATTACATTGGTTTATATGATTTATTATATACCTTTCTGTCCCAAGAATATTTGGCATCTAGTATATCATTCATTTCATTTTGTGAAATATAGTCAGGTACTCTAGCAGCATCTAATAAACCCAACCACCTTTTACGTAAATATTGAGCTTCCTACATAATTACTTGGTTATGAGTCTTAAATGCTTCTTTCTATTTAATAGTAAAAGCTATATAAACTGCTATAGCACTCGCCTCTTTATCATTTATATCAGGTAATCCATCTCCATCTAAAATATTGGCATGATATAATAAATTTACTGTATCTAAACCTTTATTTACATATAAGGTATTACCTACTCTTTTATATTTAACAAACTTACCACTTATATAATAAGGATTGGTAAATGCTTTTCTGGATTCTATATAATTCTCTACATTTGCAGAGTAAGGATCTCCATCATACTTTACATTACTAGTATAATTATAATCTTCACCACAATAAGTAACTGCTTCTATTATAGAAACATCACATGGTAACTAAATAGACCCATTAGAGCAATCTACTTTTAACTGTACCTATTTAAGTATAGTATTTTTATTTCCTATTTTATCGTAAGCAATTAAACCAATTTCTTGTAAATCTTCTAAATCGCCTGTTACATCATATTCTGTTTTAGCTTGACTTATTGCATAGTTAAAATTCATATTGTATTTAATTAGTTACCAGAAGTATATTGCTAGTCATTAGGTAATTTAGGAGCAGCTGCTTGTCTATAATAATAGAGTTTCTCTTTGGTTAATTTGTCTTTAATTAACTAATCAATAAAACTGTTATTTACATCTGGTCCATTTAAATCGTCTAAATTGCAACACTTATATTTATTTAATTGTCTTGGATCTTTAAATACTGCAACTATAGACACTTGTCTTACAAAAGGAGCATTAAATAAAAAACAATCTAACATTCCATCTGCATTAGGCGCAAAGTCAATCCAGACATAAGGTTTAGTTAATCTCCTTCTTCTATATTTTATAGTTTGTAATTCAGACAATGATGTGACAATAGTAAATTTATTCTATCTATCAGTAGCCCCTAAATATTTAATAGCCTAAGTTCCGTATGTTGTGACAAGTTGTGGTATTTGAAAATGTGCTGTAATGGTGTCGCCATCACTCTTTTTACCACAAGAGCATCTCTCTAAAGATTCACAATCAACATCTACACAATTAATAGCCATTAATAAGTCATCTATAGGAGCAATTCCTTTAGAATGTAATTCATTTATTATTGATAATCGACAAGCTACTATTTCATCCTAGAGCTAGTCTATATTCATAGATAAATTCTAGTGATAACCTCTTAAACCTGATACTACATCATTTCGTATCTAACTAGCTAATTTCTCTATGTACATTTATACTTACTATTTAGATTTATTTTCCTCAGGATTCTGTTTAATTCTATGCTAACATGTAAAATTATAACAACGTATACCCTTTAAATAAGTAACTTTCGATTTTAGTTCTGCAATTTCTGTGCATTTGTCTGCAATAGCTTTAGATTTTTCAAAAGAAACTTTATCAATTTCTCCTCTTAATCCTTGTAGCTGTTTTCTAAAATCACTCTCTAATTCATGATAGTCTTTGATATACTTGTCACAAGTCTTCTACAGGAAATCATACTAATCCTGTTTTAAATCTTCTTTCTTATGTTCTACTTCTACTAAACTTTGTTCGGCTTCAGCATCTGCTTGTTTCTTTCTACTATTAAAAGTAAAAATATAGGTAATGGCAGCACCTAGACCGCCACTACCTATTATTGGTAAAATCCATTCAAGCAACACTTGTTCCATTAACCCTTAACAGTTTTTACTCCTTTAGTTAATTCTGATTCTGTGCGTCCCTCTGTTGCTACTTCTTCTACAGCGGCTCCGGTATCAGAATCTACAATAGTACCAACTGTCTTCAAAGCAGTTTCCCACGCAGTTACTAACTCTGTATCATTCTTAACCCAGAATACATGAGTTGTATGAGAATTAAGACGTCCACCAACAACACTCAATGGATGACTGTTAGCAGGAGCATGATATTCAATGATATACTGATTGTATGTAGCGCCTACAATAGGAGTTTCTACCTGACGAATGGCAGACCATTGATAATTTGCAGCAGTAGGAAGTCTCAAATCTTTAATAATCTGAGAATAAGTACCAAATGCATTCTTACCAAACTTAACTAATGCGATAGGATCAGTAGCTTGTACCTTATTAGGATTCATTGTTGCTACTTCATCATCATAATCAGCTGTTTCCTCAAAGATGTTGATAGTTACCTTTCTAAATCTCTAATACTCTGTAGCACCAGTAAGAGTAATCTTACCTGCACCATCATTAGCTACCTTGATAAGGTCTTTATCTACTTGAAACATATGATTAGACTTAATTGTCTTCTCAAGTCTATCCGCCAAATCCTTAGCTTTATCTCCCTTCTTAGCAAGAAATTCTACCCAGAAAGGTTTGCCCTTATGATACCAAGGAGTCGAATAGATATAAGGTTCAGCACCATCTACTCCTAAATAAATATCAAGTCTCAAATAGTTAACTGCATGGTCTGTAGGTACAACAGAAGTTAACTTAGTAAAGTCAATTGTTGCTTCACACAACTCTGCTGCATAACCTTTACGTCTACGAATACAATCAATATTATCTTTTACAAAGAGAAAATCTCTCTTAATCTTGAGAACATCTTTCTCAACTCCATCAACTTTCTCTTTCTTACCTTCAAAGAGAACTACTCCTTTACCTGAATCTGGATCCAGATTACTATTAATAATAGTTTGTGTCTAAAAATTTAAACCTGCCATAATTAGTTATAATTTAATTAAAATTACTACTGTTGAGCTGCCTACTATTGAGGTGCAGCCTACTACTGTCCAGTTGGTCGGGCAATAGTATTAGTCATCTAAATATTATTTGCCAGTCTTGGATCATTTGAATGCTCCATAACTAAGTGTACCAACTCATTTATAATCTCCTGGTTTACATAATCTGGGAACTCCATAATCTGAGAAGTATCTTCAGTTAAATCAATCTATTCTTGTGTCAAACGAATAAATTGAGGACTCTTTACATAATCAATTTGCACTTCTACTAACTAGAAAAGTGAATCATCTTTACCATAGCGGATTTCACAACGAACATTACTTGGATTTGCAACTCTTACTGCTGTAGGTTTCTCTACTAAAGAAATATCTTTTGTAGTCTTACCTTGTTTAAGCTAAAATGTTCTCTAAAAGTTAGAACCAGCATTTTCCGCATCTGCCACTTTTACTGTTTCATCTTTAGTTCCATTAGCTTTCATTCCATCACCTGTCACGGCATATCCACCTATAGGCATGTCAGTTCCAGTATATCCCGCAGGATTAGTATCAGAAGGTATTCCATTACCGGTAACTGGATCTGTTGGAATAGTGATACTAGAAGCTTGATTATGTATATAATAATATGGACGCATTGGAGAAGGTCTATTGTAAATATCAGTTACAATCTAACTCCAAGAATCCGCTGTAAGTCGAGTTGCAGGAATCTAAATATATGAACCTGCATCCCAACAGTCTTTTTGTTTTGCAACATAATAGATACATACACAATTAAGCATATGTAAATAATCAATAGGCATAAATACCTCATAAGTAGCACCATTCAAAGACTGAATCTGAGAATGAGCTGTACTTAAATATGAACTAGCAGGTGCGTACTATGTATCTGCAGAAGGACTCTATCCATCATATGTAGGATTGGTGCCTCCTTCAGTATAGTTATTGTATGGCTTAGTCTTGTTAGAGTTAGTCACACCATACTTATGAGGTTTTAAATAAGCCGTAGATTTTAATACTCTTAAATCATCAGTAGTCTACTAATTAATATCATATACATTGTATACTTTATTAATATACTAATTAATCGCCTTGTTAAAAAGGTAATTAAATTCGTACAGTTTAAGAGCTGGAGCTTGAATCTTACTCAATTCTATTAAAGTTGCTTCAAATATCTACCTAGCTGTCATTTAAAACGATTAATTTTGTTTATTATTTCTTATCTGAGAGTTCTTCATCTACGAACATTTCAGGATAAGTATCTTTACGAATCATAGCCATGACTTTACTATTCTTAGGACTTTGCATCCATTCAATAGCAGCATCATCTGTTGCTCCTAAGATACATTTTCCATCGTCACCGAAAACATAGAGACCTTGTTTCTTTCTAATTACTCCATGTTCACGAGCTTCAATAAATAACATACGGAATTGCATATCTCCTCCAGTGTAGCAATTAATAATCTTCTCTGGAGTCTTTTCTGCAATAGAAATTAAATAATCCTCAACATCTGCGTTAGGTTGATTTTTCATATTTCTACCCAATACTCTAGCTACAAGCAATCTACCATCATAGCCTCTTTCATCATCAAGAATGAAGTTAATAGCTTGATGAATAAGTTTCTTTCTAGTAACTCTACGAGATGCATCAAGACCAGGTTTATCAACATATAACTCAGCAGCACCATAACGAGGTCTTGTAGAATGCTTATCTACAGTACCATCAATTAAATAATCACCCTTATCATTCTTAGCATATCTATCTACAGCAATAAGGTCACAGTTTTTAATTGCTTCCCATTCAGCAGCTTGATAAATATCATCTAAATTAAATGACTTACCATCAGTAATAGTAAACACTTCAGTTACCGGAATAAAGTGTGCTAAACCTTGTGCTTCTCTATTTCTTTCATCTTCTGTGAGAAGAATATCTCCGTATGAATTTACCTATTTTACACACTCTGGAAAACGTCCAGTTTTAGGATCTCTTTGTGGCTGAATAAAATATTTCTATCCAACTTTACCATAAACACTTCTAAGAACAACAACATTACTCTTTAAGTCACCGTCCTTTACATCATTAACTTTCTTTGCCATAATTCATTATAAATTTCTATGAATAGGTAGGAGAGCACCTCGTCTCCTACCGTATCTTAATATTATTAGATAATCTTTTTAAATCTATTAATTAAATCAATATTCCTTAGCTTTAAGAATAAATGATTTATAAGGGTTAAATACAGCAATACCTGCGTATCCCCAGATTGTCATAAGACCACCTGCTACTGGTGAACTTACAACACCGCTTTCACCTCCTGAGCGACCACCTACACCAAGGACTTCATTGAAGATATAATCTTTACCCTTCAATGAGAACATTTGAATAGGAGGTTGTGTAGATGTCTTACCTGTTGTCAAATCAATACACAAGAAGTATGGGTCTTGATATTCTCTAGACAATGTTCTATCAACCTTGAAGCTAATAGTGTTACCACCCCACTCATATGCATCGAATGTAGCACCTACTTTAATATACTTTCCTTCACCTTGCTTAGACCAAAGATAAGCTCCGTCTGTCTTTCTAGTAGAAAGATACTCACCAAGTACTCTCTGTACGATAGCCCAAGCTTTTTCATTACACATAAAGCAGAAATGATTACCTGTTGGCTTATCTGCTTTTGATACCATATCAGAAATTATTGTATGGAATGTGCCAATTGTAATTCTATTTGCAGAATACTTACTAGCAAAGCGCTCAATTTGAGGAATTGCACCATCACCGATAAAGATAGGTTGTCCTGTAGCTTTATCAGCCAATGTAGTCTTACCATCAACACCTACAGTACCCTTAGCAAGCAAAATCATATTCTCTCTTGCATACAAGAAGTTCTCAATAAGATTCTTCTTCATAGGATCCAACTTATAAATCTTTTCAGTAAGACATCCCTGGTTCTCTCCTTTACCAATCTTGATAAATGTATCCTCCATTAATGCATACTTAGCACTATATGTATCCTATACACGAATAGTACTCATATAATTACGCATCTTTTCTACATTACTCTGATACTTAACCCAACCAGTCTCATGCAATTCTGGTTTAGCGTTACCGATAAAATAGGTATAATCACCAATATGTGTACCATCAGTATCCAGTACAGAAGAATAATCATCATCAAGCAAGCGAACCATTACTGACCACATATTATCTGCCTTTCTAACACTGTCAGAAACAACAAAACACTATTGACCAGTACTCTCAATCTTGAAGATTTCATGCAAACGATAATAATTCTCTGGGAAAATCATTTCAATCTCAGAACCGTTTGCTCCATCACCAACTGGTTCAGCTGCAAATGGGACACGCTTAATATAATTAGTTTCTACCTCCCATTCAAAGTAAGTAGAATCAATACTCTGATACTTACTTGGTTTAGAATCACCATAATAAACATTTCGCAGTGCCTCTGTCAAGAATGTAGCTGTCAATTCTGGATAGAGTCTTGATACTACTCCAAGTCGGTGAGGTCTTTCACCTAAAAACTTACTAAAATCTTCGTAAGTTCTTGTATCTCCCATGGTTGCATGGTTTGTTACAAAATTTGCTACTAACATAAATAAAATTAAATTTAAAAATTAATCCCAATCGTCTGAATCCCAAATAGATTCATCCTTTTTACTCGTAGCTTGCTTTGTGGGTTTAAATACGAACTTAGATTTGTTAAGAATGTCTCCTTTACCTGCATTGTAACCACGAGTATATGCATCTTGTTGTTGCTTCTATAATTCTGCAATTAAATCCTATTCATTAAGCAGCCAAAAAGCGGCTTTAGTTAAAAGACGTGGATCTTGCAATGCCTTACCTAAAGCACTAGAACCATCTTCATCTAAAGCTAACATAAATTCAGACAAATTGTCTTTATCTTGATTAGATAATTGAATAGGTTGTCCTGCAAAACTATTAAAGTTGTCAATCTAATTGTTAACCACATTAGCAAATGCCTAATATCTCTGCTGAGCCGCAGCCTATTGTTGATTTGCAATGTTTTGTTTTTGTTCTTCTTGTAATCTATTATATTGTTGTCTTAATCCGTCTACTGTTTTCTTAAATAAAGTTTCATTAGCTTTAGCAGCTTCTAGAGCAGCATCAAGTTCTTCATCTGTAATGTTATCATTACCAACTTTATTTAATATGTCGAAAGCATATAAATCCTCATCTGACATAGCATCAAACTAATTTGTATCCTATGGCTGATTAATTTGTGGAGTAATAGTTTGCATATATTCCTGAACACTCATTCCACTGTTTCTAATAGCATTAATAAGGTCAGCTTCGTCTTCTGCCAAGTCATTATTAGTTTCCTAATGCTCTCTCTAATCTGCTAAGATATTTATCTACTCCTCTTTAGTTAGAGAATCCCAAGAGCGTTCTGTAACAGCACCACTCTCATCTTCAAATTTAATTTTGTCTGGATTACTAATACCTCTAAGTTTTAATACTTCAGTAGTTAAATCATCTTCCTAATCTCCTTCACTTGGAGGAGTAGAATCAGTCTCCTAATTACCTGTTTTTTCTGGCTTTGGATCTGGTTCTTGCTTTTCTTGAGTAGGAGTTTCATCAAACTCATCTACATCAAACATTGAGTCATCAAAATTACTTTCCATATTCATTATTTCATTTTCATTATAAATATTAAAGAATAAGCATCAAGCTTATATTTATTATCTTCTTTAGGTTGTTCTGGAGTTGTTCCTCCAGGTGTAGTTTCAGTAGTACCTCCTTCAGAAGTAGTTTCCTCTGGAGGAGTTGTCCCTGTTGTAGAGCTTGTATATTTAGTTAATTCTATAGATTCTTCTTTAAGAGTCATTCCTGCTTTTATAAATTTGTCAATTAAATTAGGAGTTCCATTAGTTCCATCACAAATCTACCATTTATCAGGTATTTTATCAGCATTATTAAACATTACAATAGAACCTTTAGGTAAAGCATTCTTATTAATTAAAGCTAAATTAGTATCACCTGCATCATCAACAGCTTTCTTTATTTTTTCATTAACTATTTCCATAGTTGGAAACTAGTTATTTGCTATTGTGTCTGGTTTAGTTTCAGTAAAAATAGGTAATTGTCCAGAAAACTAAGCTCCACTTAATGAAATTCCAGTGACTTTAACATCATCACTGTAAAATCCAAATTTATCACTAGTATCATCAGATATTCCAAACTTAGATTCCTTATAAGTGCCCATAATAGTATGATAAACATATTTATTATTTACAGAGTCCCATTTACGTAATGCTAAAAATCCCTCGCCCTAAATAAATTGAGGAACTCTTGCCTGATATATCTTTAACTAGTTAGAATTTAATAAATCAGGTGCTAATAGAGTATTTTGAAGTTTAATAGTTATATAATATTTATCTATCTCACAGACCTCAAACTCTAAAGGAATTATATCATGTTTTTGAGCACTATCTATATCAACTATATATCTAGTATCAATACCATTATTATATAAATAAGCTTCATCTACTGTTAAATTAACGTCAAATAATTTAGCATCATTTCTAGAATAAAGTTTGGTAGAAGAATCTGAAAATTTTACATATAGCTAATGTGTTTCTGGAATATTTTTATCTAATACTATTTGATTATAACTTACATCATCCTATACCTATACTTTTGTAGTTAAAAGAAATATATTGTAAGTGGTTTCTAACTCTGCTAATATGTAATTAGGTAAATTTGAAGGTATATTATTAGGATATTTTAATTTCAGTTTATATAAAGAATCAGTTTCTGAGGATACATCAGTAACTTCAGTAACTATATTAAAGTCACCTAAAATAGTATAAGTGATATAAGTTTTCTAATTTTTAGGTAACTCTGATTCTATATTTCTCCAATTTAAACTGTCTACATCAAGAACAGATTTACCATTATCCTGATATAATGCAAATCCAGATTTATTATAATTATAATTTACTGATTGTAGTTTATCTACTAAGAAGGGGACACTACAAAGTATATTATCATTTAGCTATAAATACGGTATATTGTTAATTGCTAATATCAACTAACTTGAATTTACAGTGTTGTTTTTAATAGTTAAATTACTAATAGTTAAATCATCAAATTTACCTGAAGTAGGTAAGGCTGATGTTACTTGATACTCTGAAACTACTTTGTTTTGAATTAAATACAATTTATTGGCTTCAACTACATAAGCTAAGCCAGTTACGAGATTTGCTTTATTTAAGGCATCTATATTTTCATATATTAAGCCTAAATTAGTTAAAGCTTGCTATTTCTATTCAGGAGTTGTCTCCTATTCTGTTAAAAATGACACATAAGTAGTACTAGTATCATTTAATTTAGTTTTAGTGCCTTCTACATTTATCCAAATAGAACTATCTTCTGTAACTAAATATATTCCATTTGCTTTAATTTCATCAGAAGTGTCTACAGTGAATATATAATCTTTAGCTTCTGAATTTATTTTTCCGTTTTTAACTAAATCTATAAATTTATTTCCCCACTATAATTTAATTTCTCCATTACTTCTTAGTAATAGTGGGGAGGAAGAGGAACCTGCCTCCTAATAATTTTTACCAAAAAGTTGTGCCATTATTTAATATTAAGAATTTGTCTTCTATTTCTATTAGAATAGCTGACATGTACCCAAGAATAATTATACTCATTAATTAACTAATCGAAAGGAAGCTTTAACTATTTAATAAGTTCAAATAATTGTTTATTACTTTCCTTAGAATTAGATTTAGTATGAATATCTGCAGCCTAGCCAAGTGTATGCTAGCTAGTTCTAGCACCTCCAACTGCTTTATTTAATTCAGGGCATCTATATCCACTCGACACAATAATTGGCTATCCATAAGCTTCTCTCAGTGGATCTAAAATATTATCTATTAACTAATTAAGACATTTCTCTACTTCTTTAGTAGGTTTATTGTCAATTTTTCTTTTATTTGCAGTTTCACTCTTAGTTAATTCTGCAATGCTAAAATATTTTCCCATAGTATTTATATATTTATTACTTTATGGTCTATATATATTTAATAGAAATATTGCTGCAAAACAAAAATAGAGGAACTCCTCAAAATTAAGAAATTCCTCTATTACTACTTTTTAATTATTTAATTAGCTATACTATATATGGATTTATTAACTATTCTGTAATATCTCCACTTAGAATAGCAGCATCTTCTGATTCTGGATTTATATTTAATAGCTTACACAGATATATCTCTAGGTGATTCTTTTCATGTGCTAGTGTATTTGCAGCTTCATAAATAGAATCTGATTCTCCTACAAATATAATACTGTGATTAGTTTTATCACAATTATAAATAAATCCAGAATTAATATAATTAGTTAGTCTATTTGTTAATTTATCATAAATTTTGTTAGGTAAATTATATTTATTAGCTATACAGTCTAAGTATTTTAAATCGTGTTTATACTGTATTACATAAATATCAACTGACCAATTATATTTTTCTAAACAAGCTTTGTAATGTATCATATGAACTCTTCCCAATCTACCATTGTCCCATTAGCTACCATAGTTGCATACCATCTTCTCATAGTAGTACCATCACCTGCATCTTCATCATCTATTGTGTCTTTAATATAAAGAGCAAAGTGTTTTTCATCGGTTATACTACTACCATAGTAATCTGCTTTACACATATTAGCTACGAATACATAGTCGCAACCTACATTCTTTTCTAATTGGATATTGTATTGTTCTAAAGTCTTATCTACATATTCTTTAGATACTGGTTCAAGTTTTTGACCTCCTTTTTTCATCAGAGATACTGCATAATTACATAAAGCTTTATTGAAATGCCAACCATAATTACGTAAATACTACTTCATATATTTAGGCATATCATCATAAGTATCTAAAGCTTGTCTCATAATTAGAAATATCTACTATAGTCAGGGTCACGATACTCTTCTCTAGGGTATCTACGTCTTCCATACTTCTCATTGTAATCCTTAGACTACATTTCTTCAATACAGTGCATTACTTTTCCACCATAATTGATCATTTTCTCTACATACTCAGAAAGATTATCCAACTTTGTATCTTGTACTTCAATTATTGTTGCCATGATTTCATAAATTCTTTAAACATTTCTTTTAGAGAATTAACTTCCTCTCTTAAAGCTTTATTCTCTGCTTCCTATCTTTGTCTTTCCTAGATTTCAGGATTCAATTGCATAAGTATTTCATCACATCCTTTAATAATATCTTTATGTAACTAAATACTATTAACTATATCTGTACTTCGCTATTTCATAGAATTAATTTCACTACTCATAGCTTCTTTATTACAAGATATAACTATATTATTACCAAAATCTGCTATCTCACTATTTGCTGGCAATTTCTAGAAATTAGTCATAGTTCCATTTACGTCAGCAGTAATATCTAAAATCATCTCCGGATTATACATCCCAGCATTACCATACTTAGGAACAGGCGGTGTTATGTTAGACACCTTACCTAATTCCAATGATGGTACATTATCTTTATGTAATATAAATAGTTGATTACCGTTACGTAAATTAGAAAATGCCATAATATTAAGATAATAATTGTAATGTATTATTTTCGTAATAAGCTAAATATATACCAGCCTAATTTAAAGTTGCAGAGGTAACAGCTGCTCCACCTAATGTAGTTAAATCCTAATCCTTTCCATTTGTATTAAATACAATAGGAACTGCTGTAGTAGGAGCTGTAAATCCAGGTAATTTAAATAAAATTAATCCTGAATAAGCTTTATTTAAGAAACTATGTGGAGTAAAGGTAAATGTTACATTAGTGGTTCCAACATTTACTGAATTAGCTTCTAATCTAGGAATACCATTTCTATTTGCGTAAACATAAGGATTAAGTAATATCATAGATACCTCCTTTCTTATGCCCAAAAGCCTGTATTAGCTCCATATAAATTATATGCTAAAGAAGTAGGAACTGCAGTAGCACAAGAATATGGTAAAGTTACTGTATTTGGAAGTTTACACTGAATACTAGCTATCTCTTGAGTCAGATTATTAACTGCTGCATTAATAGGAGTTGTTGCAGCATTTAACATCTGAGCAAATAATGCGCTTTGCTGAGAATTATTAATAGCTGTAGCCTGCTCACTATTCTTTTCACGTAAAGACTGAATCTTATCCTATAAAGCTGTAGTATTAAGAGCATCTAACTTAGCTAAAATAGCGTTAGTATTAATAGTAGTTGTGTCTTTAATTGTATTCTATAAAGAGCAAGTCTATTGCTGAGTAGCATAATTAGTATCTCGAAATCCGTTCTGAATTACATTATTTACACCATTTAACTGACTAGTTAACTAATAAGTCTGATTCTAGTTATTAATCTGGTTCTCGTAACCCATTTTAATAATTTCTTTCTAAGTAGAGCAGCAACAGTTATTAAGAGCCTGGATAATACCACTATCTCCACTATTTACTGCATTAATTATTCTTTCAGAAGAGAATCCTACCTAACTACCTACATTAGCTATACTAGATTGTACACTCTGAATTGCACTCTAAATAGCATTAGCATCACAACTAAGTCTAGTAGATAAATCTTGCAGTGCCTAACTATTACCTTTAATCGCCTACATAACTAAATCTGAATTGTGATTATCTTGCATCTAATCCTAGAGAGTTTGAAGCTGTCTTTGTACTGCAGGGTCTCCGCCTTGGTCTCCATAACCATTATTCATCCAACGCATGATGTACATCCATACGAGATACATAAAAGGATTATTCCACATACCTCCTCCAAAACCTCCATTCATCATTGCCATAGTAGCAAGATTATCGTTGTTTCCTGTTAAGTTATCAGGAACAACAAAAGTTTTTGTTTCACTCATTGCTTAAAAATTTAAAGATTTAATAATTATCTGTTTATGTTCTAGAACTAAACAACTATATACTTCAAATTTTAAAATTTCGGACATTACTAAAAATAAAAAGAGGAAACATAGTTAATGGCATTATCAATTGATAATAACCTCTAACTACGTCTCCTCAAACATCAGAACATTACTTATTATTTGAATAAGTGTCTAAATAAAAGTCAAGATCAGATTTCATCCAAGACAATTCCTTAAACCCATCCTATTTATATCCTTTTGGAATCCATCCGTTCTTAACATAATTGTCAAAAGTAGCACGACTAACACCTAAATAATCACATGCTTGTATTTTGCTCATTCTCTAATCCTTATCTGTTATATTCTAGATAAAGTGAAGAATTTTACACTACTCTTCATATGATACATTAGAATTACCCGTATCAATATCATCTATTATTTGTTTTAATAGTCTTTTTATTAGCTATAACATACTTAGTATATATTATAATAAATATTCCTGTAATAATTAGGTATAAACAAAGTAATTGTTTATCTGAACAAGGAATACCTACATAAGTATCATATAAACCTATTAAATTACTGCATACAACATAATGTAAAGGAATCCTATGTAATTCACAATATTGAAAAGCATAAGATGCAGAATATAAAAAGATTAAACTTAAAATAGATATTCCTCCGAAAAACTCAGTAATTCAGCAGGAATATCTAAATAAGATAAAATTGTATGTAATATATCTATAATAGCTATTGTTATAGGAGTATACTTAAGAATTATAAGTAATACCTTATGCAGATACTTACTTAGTCTTCTTTCCTCCACCACACTTGCCACCTGTTGAGAGTCCTGCTCTTGGTGAATTAGGTTTCTTTCTTCCCATATTACTTAGAAATTGTTTGGTTAGCGAGATAATCTTTAATTTTTTGAGTTGCGGTCTGAGCATAGTCAATAAAAGCATCTAAACTTTCTGGATTAGATGTAATATTAACATTAGCCATTCCATCTTTAGGAATACTATAATTGTAGTACCCTACTTGATTGTTCAACTCTCCATCTTTATTAATATTGAAACTAATTGTTGTATAACCATCAACATCCTGAGTGGCAGAACCGGTAATAGTCCAACCCTCAGAAGTTGTATCATTAATATTAAATGTTTGATTCTGTTTTGTTATTTCCATTATTTAACAAATAATTCATAAAAAGCTTCCATAAGGTCAGCAGCTTTTACTTTCTGACCATTAATCTCATACTCGCCATCAGAATTTACATCAAGAATATCACCATACTCACCCTCTGTAAATGTATCTTCAGGTGCATCTTTAATATCTTCATTGCCCTTCTGCATAAGATATTCTTGATATTCTGCATTAGCTTTATTATTCAGCTCATTAAACTTAGTTTCCTCTTCAGGAGTACGCTCTGTCTTATTAGCTAAATCTCTTAACTCATCTGAAACAATTTGCTTACTAAATTCTTGTGTATCTTCATCAAACTGTTTCTTAATCTTATTATAAGACATTCTAATTCTCATAATCTTTACTTTCAACTCCTTAGGGAGCTCTTTGCCATTACTGGCTAAAAGAATCTTTGTAATAAGATTCTGTTTTGTCAAAACATCATTTAAAGTCATAAATCATTTATTTTTATTAAACATATATAATTATATATTAATTTGGGTTAGAGTAAAAGTTAATTAATGTTAGCACAAAGAAATTCTATCCACACGCTATGTACAGAAGAATATACTAAAAATCGCGAACGACCATCATTATATATATCACTTATCTAATTCTAACCTACAAGAATACTGCTACCATCTGCTTTTATTATATTACACCCAGAAGGCATAACCCAAAAATAGCCATTTCCAATTCCATAACTCTACAAATCCTTCAGTAATATTATCTAACCATCATAACCTTTATTAAATTTTATCAAAATTCCTCTTTCACTCATTAAGACTGCTTTATCAGCAATAATACAGGATATGTCTATTGTTCTACCTATTTCTAAGCATTTATATTTATAACCATCACCAGGGCTAATGGTAGGAAATAAGTTTAATTCAGATAGATAACATGGTTGTATTCCAAAACCTTTAGTAGTAATGTTTCCATTTACATCTAATTTTTGTGTGGGAGATATAGTACCAATACCTACATTGCCTCCTCCGTTGCATAAACTAACGTTAGTAGAACTTCCATAATTTATAAATAGATTATCACTACTATTAATTTCATTAGTTCTTTCTAAACGAATACTACCCATTCTAATGGAACTACCAGAGTAAATTTGACCACCAGTATAAATTCCTACATTATTATGTGCCCTAATCCAAGAGGTATCTGACATATACCAACCTCCCTAGTATGTGGTATTATACCAACCTGTATTTCCACTACTTCTAAACCAGTTAGAACAAGATATAGAATTGTCTATCCCAGGGTCATGTCCTGCACATACCCTTCTGGCTTGTACCAGAGTTGCAATTAAATCAGCACGTATTGCACCCATATTAAAATTAAGACCTGGGCAACTAGTATATGGTCCTCCTGTATCCTATGAAGAACTGCCACTACCCCATGTATATTTCTAATTGTGAGGGGTAAAAGTAGCATCAAAGTCAGTATAAACGGTATATCTAGAACCTCCTCTTAAAAAGACCACTCCTAATGATGAATTACCTAACTGCATCCAACCACAAGGATTTTGTGAACAAAATTTATAAGTATAATTTAAACATATAGTATCAGAATCAGTAGTTCCCCATCCACTGGCTGTTGCCCATATTTCCATATTGCAAGTAATTCCGTTACTATGAGTAGCCCAAGAAGGTTTATCTCCACTATTTAGCTACACTGAGACTTTAATTTTATTGTATCCCAAATTAGGTAGAGGTACTGTGACAGGATGCCAATAACTTTCACTATAATTACGCATGTCAATAATCTAAGACTTCCAAGTTAATACCTGGGATGTTAACGCAAGAGTACCACTTGCCGTTGGAAGATAAACAATATTGCTGTAATTACCCTAACACATAAGAGCTGTTGAGTAATCCGACCCGGTGGTGTTATCATAATGAAATTCTAAATGTTTTCCTATATCCATAAATCCACTAGGAGTAATAGCTGGAATAGTACCCCAAGGCTTATTATTATTACTAGTAGCATGATATCCATCTACCATATCGGCATTAGAAGCATATGCTACTGACTAAGATCCAATATTACCTGAATGGATAACTGTTTTCCAAGGATCAGTTCTCTTACCTCTAAAGAACATATCGTCCGTATTAATAGTCATACCTAATGCTATCTAACCTATATAACCTGGTCCATCACTTGCTCCATTTCTATGTACTGCCTAAATAACATTATACCATCCAATATTACCTTTAGGAGAAGTATCTTTATTAGTGGAATAAGCAGATTTAATAAACGAATAAGTATCTAACTTATTTAAATCAGATGATTCAAAGTTTCCAGCTCTAACAAAATTAGATGCATGTTCTCCATCTAAAGTATCTGCGTTTCCAGCGGAGGCAGCGTAAGCTACTCTAAAGTTGCTAGGATTATATACATAATAAGAATGCTAACTATTTCCTCCCCATAACCAAGTAGGCTAGCCTGACTAACCAGTCCAATTAAAGGTAGCAACTCCGCCATCAGCTCTTAATAACTACTAACTAGTTCCACCATTTATTATAAATCCTGAAGCTATAAGGGATGCATAACCTTTATGCCCATTTCCAAGATGATAGAAATCAATAGTTGCCGATTTACTTCTATCATTTATAGGTAAATAATTGAACCACAAGTCTTCTTTAAATCCTGCATTAACTATATTGAACTCATTACCAGCTACTATTTTATCTGTTATGGAAGTCCAAGTGTGAGTATGAGAAGAAGGAGTGAAGGAGCTTGGTTTATTAGTCACATTATTCCAATGAACTGAGCCTGTACTATCTGAATAAGATACAGAACCTACCCTAGACATAGTTACTTTAGAGTATCCAGTAGATGGTGGTGTCTATACTGAACTAAATGACTAAGCAGTTAATGTGCCTAAAGATGCCGAGTCTGTATCTGTTCTAAAGGTTTTTTTGAGAATTGTATAGTTCATGGTACTCCATATACCACCAGTATTACCCCATAACTATACATTTCCAGTACTATTATTGTAATAAGCTACTACTTTATCTCGTAAATTTCCAACTAACTCATACAAAGATATACCTAAATTATAATTTCCAGAATTATTAGTTCCATTCTATCTAATTCTTAGATAGAAAATAGAAAAATGTGAACTATAACCTTCACTAACTAAAAACGTAATAGTTATATCATTATATTGATGCCCAGTAACAGTTATATCATACATCTTAAACCAGTAAGATGCTATAGAATTAGGAGAAGTTATGTATCCTGTCCACTGAATATTATTCTTATGCCATCCATCAATAGTATCTGAATTATTTACCTAAGTAATCTCAGTACCGTTTATATAACCTTTGCCATTACTTACATAGGTATTCTAAATAGTTAATATTGGATAACTATTATGATATAATCTAGCAGCAGCATTAGTTTTAAACTATATAGTATCGTTAGCATCATTCATCTAACTAAGTACTAATGTAGTTCCTCCTGCTACACCTGATTTAACTAAAGTGATAGAAGCGGCATCACTACCATCTGTAGCTGACTCTACATTAGGATTCCAATAAATACCGCCTCCTATAGATAGGTGTCTTATATTCTCTGTTCGAATGTTAGTAGCATATAATGTCTAAGTGCCAGCCTACCAAGATAATTTATCATGTGATTTATAAACAGCTCCAGTAGAGTCATTAGTATTAGCATGAGAACTTCCTCCCCATATTAGAGGCCACCAAGTAGCATCTGTAGCTGATAAATACTAATATACTGTTAAATCACCTTTTAATCCTGCGACATCAGAAGTATCCAACACTCTATATTTACCTTCATTCTACCAAAAATAACCATCAATAGATACATGTATCTATCCACTATTTTCTGAAATAGATAAATCTCCTCCATTATAGTGATAATCAGCGGCTAAACTATAACCTCTAGGATTCCAACTTCCAGTAGTTAAGTTAACTCTATCTAATTTCTTAGATAAAAGACTATTTACTTCTGATTCTGTATAATAACGAGAATCTAGAGTAGATGAGTAATTATTAGTATCAAGTAATTTAACCCAACTTCCCCATTTAGTATTATCATCTAAACCACTACGATAATACATACCATTTCTATTCTATGTAGGAAAGGCTATCTATGAGTTCCAACGATATTCATCATTCCATGCTGCTTGTAAAATATGCCACCAATCTCCAGTAATACCACTATTAGTAGTCATACCTAAGGCATTCTTATTTACAGAAGCTCCATCCATTTGGATTCCGCCATAATTATAGACATATCTACCATCATGATTATGATCACTAGTAGCAGCTCCTATAGAACCAGGTGTAATATTTATATTCTTAGCAGCACTTCCATCATAAGGACCTTGACTTGTTCCATTTAAACTAATAGTTAAAGCATACGGATTTTTTAAAGATGATGGAATGTCTGAAGTTAAGGCAATGGTTCCAGATTTTTTAGGGTGTATAATATCTAAATTATCAGAACCATGACTATATCTCCAAAAAGGTTTGTTCTTTACAAAATAGAAAATACTTCTCTCTCCATCATGTGTTCCTAAAATAAGTCCTGCATATCCATTAGATGAGGGTTTGATTATAATTCCTTCATCGTCTCCACCCCCATAAAATCTACCACTAAACATGGCAGAAGTTCCAATTAGATTGCCCGTTAATGTTCCACCTGTTAACTTAAGGTATCTATCATCGTGATTATGGTCTGAATCGGATTTACCATTAATTAATCCTGCTAAAACTCTACCCTAATTAGCAGAAAGAGAACTAGTAGCGGAATTACTAGTTAAGCTATCCACTACTGGTCTCCAAGTAGAATTGATAGTTACTACACCATTAGTATTAGTTAATGTAGTATTACTACCATTACGTAAGTCTAAGGTATGAGAACCTATACTTACATTATTTATTTTTATATCTCTCCAAGTATTTGTATCTGTGCCCTAAAATTTAACCCCTCGTGCAAATATATTATGCCCTCTGAGGTCAAATGTAATATCTTTGTTATCTGGTGGAGATGTTAAGGCTGCCACCGTAGAGGGATTAAATGCTATTTTCATTATTTATTAAACATGTTCATATTCATTTGTATCTAAATTATACCATGAAATTCCAAAATCTATTGTGACTGTATTATCAGTCTCAGTTTTAGCAACATATATATCTCCTGAAGCGTCTATATTTAAAGCTTTACTACCTATAGATACATTACCTATCTTAATATCTCTCCATGTATTAGTAAATGCATTAGCAGGTAATTTATACCAACTAGGAGTTGCCGTTCCATTTGAAGAAGCTAATAAATAGAAAGCACTATTAATTAATGTTGTATTAGTATTAATTACTTTAGGAGCTAAACCATTTGAAGTATTACTTACAACTCCATAAGTAGTATTTGCCCATGGTACATTAACATACAAACCTCCTGTAGTAGAATCTGCTTCTACTTTATAATTCTTATCTTTAGTTGTGTAACTAGTATTAGCACTAAAGGTAATGTTATGAGTAGTAGTGTCTTTAGTTATAGTAATACCTAAGCCATGTTTAATACTAAGATTTCCTGTATCTGTAGTACCTCCTTGAAATTCATCTCCGTCTACATATATTGGACGCCAATTATTTACTCCTACTGGGTCATATCCTAACGCATTTCTAACATTAGCTGCAGTTAAAGATATTTTACCATTTGTGTCAACTGATATAGTAGCTTTATCTCCTGCTGCATCTACAATAACACCCCCTATAGTGGTAGCAGTTGCTGGAGCAAGAGCAATCTTTTTTACACTCGAACCATTATAGGAGAATGCTATAATACCTGCTCCGTTAGATAAAGAGTTAGATACTTTATTAGCTGTTCCAACAGTTAAATTAGCAGGATTTGCCCAAGTAGGTGCACTACCAGTTCCACCTGAAACCAAAATATTTCCAGTAGCACCTGCACTTACTGGGGCAAACATAGTTAAGCCAGAGGTATCATTAGAATATATTTTATGTACCTTACCGTTAATTACAAAATCAATAGTACCATTGATATTAGTCTAAGCTACTGTCCATTCGGCAGCCTTATTAGTACTACTAGCAGTAATACACATTAACAGGTCGCCTGCTTCACATTGAAACCCTTCATAATTACCTGACTTAGTAACTCGATAAGTATCACCCACCTGTGCAGATGGTATACCTGATTTTACATCATTAACTAAGTATTTATTTGTATCTGAGGTACCATTATATGTGGGATTTAATCCAATAGTACCTTTAAATCGCATTGCAGAATTAATTACGTAACTCTCGTTTATTTTCTAGTTAATAGTTGCAGAATCCCATAAATGCGTATTATCTGGATTGTTACCATCCGTTATAGGCAACTTATCGATAGGAATAGTTCCATTTCCCCAAGGAATATAGTCAGTTCCATGGGTTATGATATGTCCATCTTTTGTAAATATTAATTTAACATAATCATTTTCCTAAGAACCTTCTAGGCTAGGAGAACTTGCTGTTAAATCTTTATATTTAGCTACATCCTTATATTGTGTTATAAAATTAAGTAGTGCCATTTCCCCAAGTTAATTTAATATTATTATTTTCGTTAATAAAATCATCTCCTAAATTTAGATTAGCTTCTGTATTACCATCATATGTAACATATTGTACTCCATTTACAAATATGTTTAATTTCTCAACTGGTTCTGCATTAATTATTTCTCCCTATTTATTATATTGAATCTTTAGATTCTAAGGACTTTCATTTGGAGTTATTACAGTTCTTTCTATATAATCTCCTAAAGTCTATACTCTATTTTTATAATTAACTAATACTGCTTCTTGTGAAGTTCTTGGAAATATAAGTGTAGTACCATGTTTAAGTTGTTCAATATGTTGTGACATTACTTCCATCCATTAAGTTATCATATAAATCTTTAGGAATTTCGTAGTTAACCTTAATTATAGTACCACTACTATTAGTTACTGGAATACTAGTTATGTAATCAGATAAATCAATAGTAGTTTTGGACTCTCCTAATTTTTCCCACTTATAAGTTTCACCTACTTTAACACATAGCCATTCTACAAATATATTCATTCCATCTTCAGTATTATCTGAAGTAGTTGGAACTAAATATAAAGTATTAGTTACTTCTGCAGATGCCAACGGTAATACGGAAACAATCTTATAAATATCTCCAATATTAGCAGTTGTACTAATTACTCCATCTTTAATAACTATACCGTTACCAGCTGTTAATTTATCCTATTTAGTATCCTATAAATTTTTAATATTTATAGTATTAGTACCAACTACTCCTGTTAAACTATATAAGACTCGATCAAGAGTCGTTATCTTTAAGGAATTAAATCCCGGAAGATTATTAGTATTAACTACAACTGCTTCTGCTAAAGAAATAGGAACAAATTCTTTACCCTTTTGAAATAATCTTCTAATTTCTGTCATAAACTAAATAATTGTTCAGGAATTTCATAATCTATATTTGCTTTAATAGCAGAGTTAACAAAATCTAAATTCTCAACCAAATTATATACTTCTTTTTTAGTAATAAAAATAGATGTGTCTAGATTTGCAACTGCATCTGCTAAAACTTTACTTACTTCATCTTTACTATAAACTCCTAAATTATCCCTAGCTAATGCTTTCTCAGATTCTTCCTTAAATTCTCCTAAATAATTTTCTTTACAAAGATGAGTATGTAATTCTGGTTTGGGACAATTTGTAGTTAATTTATCATCACAACTAAACCCACTATCTATAGTTGTCTTTTTAAATTCCACTTTATCAGGAATTTCAATAGGAATAGAAGGAGGTTTTTCAGGCTGTGGTGGAACAAAAATGGACCAGGAGGAATTATCTCCCAGTCCAATCTTTATGTCATTCATTGTAATCTTATTTTCTTAGGATAATTTGCTGTAAAATCATAATTAAGTAATTCTTCTGTAGATTTTAACTAGTTAATAGCTACTCTATGCTTAGCCGTTGCAGAGAAACATTCTCCTGCATAAACTTCTAACTTATTTAAGAATTCTTTTAATTTGTCAGCAGAAATATCTAATAATTCAGAACCTAACTAAACAGTTATAGTCTAAGCTCCACAATTAATTAAATTCTATAATCCAATTCTGGTATCTTTGTCCAACCACTTCTTATCTTCTTTATAATAGAAAGAATTTACATCAATAGATTTATCATAAGATGTTAATTTAGCTTGTAAAATATCTTTTAACTAAAAGTCAAAACAAGCTCCATCTTTTTCTATTAGTAATTCTTTCCATTTAGAGAGAGGAAGAGCTAATAAGTCCTCCCTCTCCAACAGATTATTTAAAGATAAATTCTTATCAATCATTTTAAGCGCCTTTATTATAAGTAAATTGTGTAAATGGAACTCCCTAATGCTTAGTTACTCTCCAAGCAGCTTCATACTAATACTAATTCTAATCATATGAACCAACTGTAAACTTCTTACCAGGAATCCACTCATATCTATGTGCAACACAGCTATAATCTGTACACATACTCTAATATGAGTAACTATTATAATTAGAAGAGGTGTTTATAGTAGTAGTTGTATTCTAATTATTAGCTATATTAGACCATACTGAAGGGAAATTAGTTCCCATAACCTATTTAGCATTAGAGAATATGGCTTTATTTTTAGCTTCAGTACCAGAACTTTGTTTAGTAATAGTTTCTGCAACAGAAGTGCTAGTTAAGAATTGAGTTCCCTTAGCACTATAACCTCTATAATACATAATTCTTGCTAACTACTTAGCAGATGGTACGTACCAATTACCCTATGCAAACTAACTATAAATAGTACCTTCAGTAGATCTTAATGTAGGCTAATATAGAGTTGCTGCGTAATAATAAGGGTATAATATACAACTAGATAACTCACTTATAGTTACTGAAGGTAAAGTCAATCCCTTACACAGAGCTATTAACTTATCCATACTCTTAATACTATATCTTTGATTAACACTATCATAAGTAATATAGTTTTTAACTGCAGTGCCAAATGCAGAATAAACTTTACTTAAAACTGAATTATTTATAGTATTAACATAAATAGCTGTATCTTCCTTACCTGTAAATCCTGTTGTAGTGAAATCAGTATATGATGTATAAGTAATCTCATCTACAGGTTTATCAGTAGACACTCCTGACATAGCTATATAGTCGTTAGAGTCAGAACTATCCACTTTTGAGATTAAGTTTTGGTTCTTAAGCCAGTTACCCACATAGAATAAGCAATATTCTAAAGTACCTCGGTCTGCCCCACTATTACCTCCATCAGGACTAAATCCAAGATAGAATGAAGCATTTTCAGTCATATTCTCCTTACCTATAACATAAGCTGTTCCACTAGTATCATTAGTGTTCTCTACAGCATATACCATACCTACACAAGTCTTATTAGCATTATAGTTATTAGAATATGAACCATCATAATAAACAAAGTCTCCAATTTGAGGAGCTGTCCACTAGATTTTAACTTTACATGTAAGTTTAGTAGGAGTAGAACTTCCAATTCTATATACTAAAATATTAATTACTGGCTATACAGTAGTACTTTCTCTAATTAAAGTAATATTACCTGTCTTTGAGTCTACCTTTAAGTACTAATCATAAGTAGAACTAGCTAGCTAATAATCAATATGTAATCTAGGAGTTGGATCATTTACTATTCCCACCTAGTTACTATTAATCTAAAGATTAAATTTACCAGTTCCTTTATCGCCTAATCCAAATACAGTTATTTCAGAATCACAAGTAGCAGAGAAAGCTGAACTAGATGCTTTATAATTAACTTTTGGATTATTAGTTGCACTATCAATATCTCCAAACTATTCTACCAAGTTCTTCTTAGTATCATAACTAATTTCTACCAAATCACCTGTACTATCTACAATATTAATTATTCCAGTAATATTGTTTTTAACAGAGAGTAACTTAGAGAGAGTCTGCTCAGTTACATTAATAGTTAAATTACGTAAGGAAACAGATTCAAGACTGTTGCAATCAACTAACTATTCTAAGAAAGAATCTACATCAAATTGTCCAACATTAGATAAATCTACTGTCTTTAAATTACTAGTTCCTTCTAATCTAAGTTCTTTAACTGGATTATACAATTCTAATGTCTCAATAGTCTCAGGGAGAATTATAGTCTCAGCTTTACTTGATAATATAACTCTCTTAAATGTAGTTCCACTTAAATTGACTTCTCTTAACTTATTAAAGTCTGTAAGATTAAGAGTTTCAAGAGTAGTCATGTTATTGAGAGTCAGACTTTCCAATACAGGACCTTTCATACTGAATACATCTAATCTATACTCTGGATAATCTGCACCAAAGAAATCTTTATAAGTCTTTAAGTTATTATTATCAATAGTAAAGTTAGTTAATCTAGTATATTCTTTTTCTGGAGCTATACTATAGTTAACTAAACCAGTAATATTAAGTTTCTTAAATAATACTGTAGATATTAAACCTTCGTTAATAGCTGTACCAGTTTCTTTTAAGTTAACTACATAATCCTAATCGGCTTTAGCTAAATATTTAATTATATCAGGTCTATAGTCAGTATTACTATTAGGCATCAAATATTTAGTTCCATCATAGAAATAAGTAGGATAGAAATCCTAGAAAGGAGTAAACTCTAATCTTAACTATAAAGGTCTCCTATCATTACCACCTGCAGAAGAGCCAGTTTTATAATCAGGAGTTTCACTCTACTTAGTATATGAAGCTAAGAAGTTTCTTCTCTTTTCCATAAACTATTGTTCACCCTCTAAACAAGAACCATGGCTCTATTCAATAGGTTCAATTTGGTTATTGTCATAGTGTTCAATAGCTCCTGCATTCTTAATTATCTGAGCATTCTCATAGTAAATTTGAGCAGTATGATTATATGCAATAGCTGGATACTTATCTGCCTGAATACTATAGAAGTATTTATAGAAGTTAGTATTTTCTCCAGATGCTGTTCCAAATGCTTGATTAATTACTTTGTAGAGTTTATTTTTAATAATATCTTCAAACTACAAATCAAACATATAGAAGAAAGCATTTAATCCACTATCACCCCATTGAGAGGCAGTCTCAGGAACATAGGATGGTTCAAGTAAGTTATAAGGTTTAGACTACAGACCATTATTATCAGTTGCAATAACAGTATCCAAGTCATCACCATATAATCTAATTAGGTAATCGCCTTTATCTGACGGCTACCAATTATCAGTTTCATCAGTCTATGCTTTATTTTCATAGATTTTACCAAATATCTAGAAGTAAGTATTTTTAGCTCTATTATCAGTACCTGATAAGAATCTAATAACTGCTTGATGCATAGCCACATCATTTACATCAATGTATTTAGTTATACCCTTCTTAAATAAAGATTTAAGTTCATCAATAGCTATATCAAGCTGATTAATACTAGAATCCATATCAAAGTCTTCATAGATATTAAGTCTTGACCAACCCGTAGTAGGATCATATATAGTACCTCCTCTTACCCAGCCTCCAATAGCTTCTCCAGTAGCACTTGTACTTCCTGCAAACTCATCATAACGATAAATATCACCTTCTCTAGAACCAGTAAATGCTGGAATAGCCTTAGTAGCTATATATCTATTTAATGTATTCCATTTAGTAATATCTGTTTCACCAGTCTTAACTAAATTAAAGTTATATTTATAAACAAAGTCTACAAACTCTCCAAACTTATTTAATGATTTACGAGCAGGTTCTGTGAAATCAGTAGCTTCATCATTCAAACCAAAGTCCACATCCCAAGAACCACGATTCTGGTAAACAATAGATTCATCAGAAATCCAAAGATTCTTTGAGTAATCTCTATTAGATGATTGCTATTCTGCTACTGTTACAGTTGGGAAGTTAGTTAATGTTCTAGAGCCAGCTGAATTTAATCCTACACGTTGTAAAGCAGCCCAAGGTCTTCTAAAGTTAACATGAGGGTCAGAGTTCTCGCCACCTTCTATTAAGATATATTCAGGAGTTTTATCATCGTCATAGCCAAAAGTAGCTTTATCGCCTTTAGCTGAACCAAATGTCTAGAATCCCATAAACTAAACATCAGGATTCTTAAGTAAATCTGCTAATTCATAGTTAGCTACAGACTCTAAGTCAGTAATTAAATAGAAGTATAAGAAAGCTTCCTCATGTACTGCTTTACGACCTCCATTAAGTAATCCCTTCTAATCAGTGTCTGCTTTATATGCATCATTATAAAGTTTACAAGCTCCCTCTTTATGAGACTACATAGAAGAAGCAAAATTAACTTTACCTACAAGTTTAGTTACCTTTAAATCTTTTTCAGTAGAATCAGTCTAACCGTCATAAGGTGGCATGTTATAATAACCTTTCTTTTCATGAGCAGGTTTAGCAATAAACTTATTAGTAGCAGTATCTAAGTCTTCATAAGGAGTAAATACACTCTTTACTTTAGTTTCTCCATCTTTAAACTTATTTAACTAGAATGCAGTATTCCAAATTAAATAACGCATAGCAGAAGAACCCTAACCCTTAACAAGACCATTATTTATTCTACCACCATATATTTTATTAATTGCCTAATCAGCATAGTTAATAAATAATGTACATCTAATTTTCTTAGCTGCATTATCTTGGTCTCCAGGTTTATTGTTTTCACCTTGCCAAGTTCTATTTGGTAACTTACCTCCTTTAGGGAATACATATACTAATGTATTGTATTTACCAAAGCTCTTGGCGAATGAGATAGCACCATCAGTTCCTAAGATATTATTTCTATCGTAGAACCTATCTTTCTATTCTCTAGTAGCTAAGAAGGAAATATAGTTATGCTAAATCTAATCAAAAGTAAGTGCTGTAGAATTATAAACTCTTAATAAATATAAGTCTAAGTCTGACCCCTTAGGATTTATTTGTAACTAAGCTTCCTTCTACAATGCAAGTAAAGTGGCATCATCAATAGATATTTCTCTATTAATTACTCCATTGACATAGATTCTTACTAAGTTAAACTTAGCACTGTCCAAATTAGCTTTTAATGTATTATAAGAATCCTATGCTAAGAAATAATTAGGATAATATGGATCATTCTAATTAAGAGTAAATCCTTTCTATACAGTAATAGTAATATGAGTATCTACATCTTCTTTAAATTGTGCAAATCGAGCATTATAAAGCTATTCTGCTGATGTATTCCAACATACTACAGTTGGTTTAATTAACATTTGACCAAATGTAATTACTGGAGACTCTTCATTACTTACATTATATGATTTAAATCCAAATTCAAGAGTAAAGTTATTACTTAATTGTAAATTAACTGGAGTTTCAAATACTTTATTAGTATTAGCCTCAACTCTATAAATTATTTTACCATCGGAAGCTTTCCAATAGTCTGGACTATCATTAAATAATGTAGTAGTTCTACCACTTATCTAATCAAAGTTAATAGTAGGTCTAGGGCTAGAAGTATATAAGTAATTAATATTTGCTTTAGAGATAGAGAGAGTCTAGTTATTAGACATAAAGGCTTTATCTGAACTAGCTGACTAGAACTAGTAAAGCTGACCATTTACTTCTACTTGTAAATACTATTTAGCATTATCACTATTTACTTCTATATATTTCTTATAAGTAGTTTCATATTTATTATCTGAACCATAGTTCTATGCATTAACTATAATAGTGTCAAGTAAGTTTTGTCTATCCTAAGATGAATCAGAATTTAAATATGTATTAATAGTAACAGAATCCTTAGTAGGACTATAAACTGTAATAGTATATAATTTTACTGTATCATGATTATTAATAGAACCAGTAATACCATTTACTGCTACTGCAACTCCTGTAAATCCTTCTGATTTAATTACACATGCATTTACATAATCTGTTGCAATATTCTAGGATTTATGTACTGCCCTAACTGTTAATATATTTAAACCAGATTGTAATTTATTATAAGATAAATTACCATCAGTAGTATAAATACGATTTGCATTTAAATAACCCTCAAGATGATAATCTGCAGGAGAACCTCCTTTAAGAGTAAATTCTGCATTATTAGAAATAACATTACCTGTATAAGATAAACTTATCTTTTGACTTTTAATAGATACATTAAGAACACTAGACTTTTGAGGGTAATCTACAAGTGTTGCTGTAATAGTACTCTCCTATGAATCTGTAAATAATTCTGTGATATTAATCCATTTTAATTCACTATCCGCTTTATTAAGATGTTCAATTTTAGTACCAGAGGAATCTAATGTAAAATCTTTTAAAGCATAAGGAGCGACAGTAGTTTCCATACTATTTACTCCATATTGTATCTTAACTTTTACGGCACCTGCTGCATCCTAAACACCAAAAGACTAGGTAGTAGAAGTATGACTTGTAGCTACTGCTAATTCTACCTTGCTCTTAGAATTGCACTACATAACTACTTCCCCAGTTTTATAAATAGTACCATTAATTCTAACAGCAACAACTAACACATCCTAATCATAAGATGGGGTTTCTACAGTGACTCTAGTAGAAGTAATTGCATCTCCATTATAATCTCTTAATGTAAGTGTGCTATCAGCAAAATCCATAGAATTAACAAGATGGCGAGAGATTAAATCTTCTACCTATTGACCGGTCTTTTCATTCCAAGGTGTCTCAAGTTCAATTTTATTTTCTAAATCTTTAAAGATTGCCATTTTATTTATTTATTTTTCCAATAATCATTATCTAACCAATTTTTATCTGAAAGCCAAGAACCACTACCATAACAGCTCTTTATAGCATTTAGCACAGTTAAAAATACTAACTAGGAACCCTTGTATACAGCTCCTATACTTCTCTGTGCTACCTATTCAATTGTATCAATTAATTCTGAAAGATTTTTATTAATTTCAGAAACTAACTTACCATTTCTATATATCATTTAAAATCTAATATAATTTATTAAGCTTCTATCTAAGTATTAGTTTCAGTATGCTTGGCTTCAAGTGCTGCAATACGTGCTTCAAGTGCTGTAAGAGCTGTAATGTCAGCCTTAGCAGCAATCTATTTAGCAATCTCACTTTTCTTAGCATATTCTTCAAGAGATTGATGCTCTGTAAGATAATTACCCTTAGGCTGCTTTGCATCAATAGAAGCCTTTAACATATCAACCTGCTAATTAAGTGCTGTTGTAAGAACATAGTCATTAAGTACAGTAGTGTCTGCTTTCTGTGCAAGCTTTTCTGTAACATCTGATGTAATAGACGCTTCTGCTGTTTTAGCTCTTGTAATCTCTTCATTAAGGGCAACTGTAGTAGCTTTAGTAGCAATAGTATTACTAATAGCTGTATATAAATCATCATTATTCTTGAGTTTATCTGCAATCTCCTTCAATGTATCATAAGCTTCAGGGGCTCCTCCAATTAAGTCTTTTATAATTTTTCTAAAGGAACCTTTAGTATTGGAATCCCCATTTATAATATTTACAAGGTTAGATAATAGTTTAAAATCTTTATTAGTGACATACCTAATTAAAGGCTAATATTTTCCATTTTTCCAAATTGTTGACATAATAAATAAGTTTTAGTTTAATAAATAATAGGAAAAGACAACAATATAAGAATATTATTAAACTTTGAATTTATCTATTATTTCATTTACTTTAGAAATACAATCTGCTAAAGTTGCTGAATCTTGTAGTTTAGTCACACCTTGCATAATAGACTTTATCTATCTCTCTAATAAGTCTGCAGTTACAAATCCAGAATCATCTGTATTTTTGCCATATGTTAAATAATAAGTATCATCCTGTAAAGTACCATCTGTCTCTAACTATTTATATTCTTCTTGAGATAAACACATCCACTTAGGCACTTCTGAAACTTTAGCTAATTTCTCTGCACCATAGAATATACCATCAGTTTTAATACTCATAGTATTACCTGAAGTATTCTAAATAGTATTTACCATTAAACTTTCTAAGGTAGCTCTGGAGTTTTTAGTTATTTTAGTGTCTAACTATTCTGTAACTGTAGCCTTGTATTCCTCGAAAGCTGTAGTATTTAAAAACGAAAACTAAGTATTTACATCATCTACCCCAAAATTTGAGGGCTTTAAATATTTAGAATCAGATGTTTCCGCAGTTTGATACTTATCTGTTACTTCTTTTAAAGTAGTTTCTGTAGTACCCTCTAAAAATGATTTATTTATATAAGTATTTGTAGCATCTTTTTTAGTTAAGTAGTTAGTAGTGATATTAGTATTATTACTTTCCACTTTCTTTTGTAAAGCTAAGAAACTAGTGTTATCAGCTTTAGAGGATGCTAAGTTCCAAACACGTTGGTACTATTCTTGATTTACATAATATGTATCTTTATTTTCGATACTATCCTCATAGATATAATAATAAGTATCATTATGTAAATAAGGCTTTTCAGAATCTATTGCAGTTCCTTGTTCTGTAGTATTTTTCTTCCATTCTGTATACTCAGCTTCTGTGCAACTAACTAACTAAAGAGCCTTATAAGAAGCTACCCATCCATCAGAATTAGTTATATTAGTTTTGTCTACTAACATATAAATATAACCATCTTCAAGATTAGAAACTGACATACCTTCGTATGCTATTTCAGCAGGAATAGTATATAATTCCTAAGTAGTATCTACTACAGTTCTACAATCTAATGGTTTAGGAGTTTTTACTGAAAATGAAACTCCTAACAACGAATCACCTGTATATTTCATGCTAATGTAAATTGAATTTGATGAGGTAGTTCAGAAGTATAAGAATCATTCTTAGTCCATACCTAATATGTATAATCATTTATCTGTTCAGTAGTTTTAGTCCATCCAGACATATCAACATCTAAGAATCCTAAACCACCATTTACTTTTAGACTATCTAAAGTTGAGTTAGTACCTGGTATTTTAATAACAGCTTTGCCAGATAAATTAATTTCCATTATATCAGATTGAGTGCCATATTTAACTAAGGTACCTTTATGAGTATTATAATACCAAGGATATGTTGCTGAAACAGTAGCCACAGTTTTATTTATGGAACCTGCTTCAATTCTTTTATCAGTAGTCTATCCTCTATCATCAATCAAATATTCTCCAGCAGAATAATTAATTACTACTTTATAAATGTAGTCTCCTAACTCTGTATATGTAGACTCTGTGTAAGTCTAATCATTATGAGTTATAGAATCTGTTTTAGAAGTTACATCTCCAGCATCTCCTTTGATAAAAGTTGTATTTGCTGGAATAACTGGACTACCTACTTCTACTAACTAACTAGATACATTAGATACTACATAAGGTTGAACCAATTCTCTAACTAATACTGGAAATAATAGTTTATCTAATATAGTAGAGAATGCTTTGCCTTTTAAATCAGATACCTTAGTTCCCTATTTAAGTCCTCCCACAGAAGTATTCATTTTAATATTATCAGACAATTCTGACTTATATACTGCAGCAGAAGAGCTTTCAACATAAAGACCATCTTCATTAGATTTAATAGCATTACCTTCAGCTTTAGATATAGCAAAATCTAACTTAGATTCTTCATTTAGAGCTACTGAACCTGAATGGGCTCTAATCCATGCTTCTATTTTATCATCTACATTTAAATTAGCTAATTGACCATTTAAGATTCCTACCTATGTATTAATAGTATTAACTAATTCCTATAAAGTAGATAACTCCTATCCCTAATTAGTAACAGTGCTAGTTAACTAATTTATATTAGCTTTAATAGTTTCTATCTATTCTTCTATCTTTTTATCTTGATAAGACTTAGCTAGAGTTAAAGCATAGTCAAGTGCTTCATATATAGATGTAATCTATTCTGTATTTGTTATATGGTCACTGTCAGGTTTATATGTATATTTACCTGTAACTGTTACACCTATACTTTCTCTAGCCAATTTCTTTTCTAGTTCTGTTTGAAATTCTCCTAAAAAATTACTCTTTAAAAGAGGTATAAGTTGTTTAGGTCTTTCTTTAGAACATGGTGTTAAACCTACCTTCCCTACCTAATTGTAAATAGAGTGTATCATTCTAATTTAGTAAGTTCTCTTTAATAAATTCTTTGTTATCTATATCTATAGGTAAACTAATAAAACAAATAATATTTAACAATAATGAATAATCATCTTGATAACCTTTCTTTGCTCTATTTAATAAATCTCTATAAAGTTCTATTGCTTTACGCTTTAGAACATCCACATCCATGAGCTGTATGCTATCCATATTCATTATTCTAACAGAAGCCTCCACAAGTATTAAATTCTTCTACTATTTTTTCAGCTTCCATAAATTGTTCAAACTAGATTAAATAATCTATTATATTAAGAGTCATCCAAATGAAGTCTCTCGCATATAAATCTTCATTATACGCAGAAGTTCGACATTTATTTAATAGTGCATTAAATAATCTCTTACAATAATTAACATAACACTGTTGCATATTTCCTGTAAAGAAAGTATTTATATGTTCCTACTAAATAGGAGTTCCTTCTAAATTCATTTCTAGTACTTCTCTAAGAGTAGTTTCTTTTAATACCCCGTCTACTTCCTTCTTAATAACTCCCTCATCTATTATATATACTCTATTTATTTTATCTTTATATTCTTGTGAAGCTTCAGTTTTATACCAATTATACCAATCTATATTCGGAAATACATAATGGTCAATAGTGTAAAAACCATCTTCCTTAAGGTTGAAAGTACATGCATCATCTTTATATACTCCATTTTCTAACTAATTATGTTCGTGTATTAATGCATCTAAGAATGTTATTTCTGTAGTTCCTATTTTCATTAATACATTTACAGTTACTGACTTACTGTATTTAAATAATAATGTATCTTCATAAGTACTGGCTACTTCTTCTGCTTCAGATAAATATTGACCGTACTCTTTAGATAAATCTAATACAGTTAAATCACCTTGTACTGAATTACAAATATCTATTTTAAATTCCATTACTTAACTATTGAAATTAATTGAGGTTCACTCCATATATTCTTATTGTCGTCTAAAACATAATTATTATTGTTCTAAGATGCAGAAATCATCCATAGATAGCCAGTAAATTCCTATTCATTAGTATCTGTCCACTAGTTGCCTGGATTTATTGCAGTTTTAATTAATTGAGGTCTTTCAAAAGTACTAGTTACTGTAAATTTAGTAACAAGTCTACTATCATAAGCCCACTTAGAATATAATGCAACTTTAAATAAACTCCAAGCACCACTCACTCTCTATCGTACCGCCATAAATCCATATGGATTAGATGCAGTTATTTCTGATGGATATTTACTCCAATTATTTTTACCCGCTTCACTGGCTTTAATTATTTCATCTATAGAAGCATCTGTATCGTCTACATTCTATAGTTCTCCATCTATTTCTACCGCTTTCTATGGATATATTACCTTAGGCTACTAAGAATTATCTTTTACCATATATAGAGTCTAACTAATCTCAGCAATATCAGCAGTTACAATTTCATAAAATTTCTAACCGTCTTTAAGATTCTATCCTTCAAAATATACAATGGTTCTTTTCCAGGTGTAAGGAGTCTTCACAGAAGGTAATACAAAGTTTTCACCCCACTAATTAGTTTCAGGCTAATCTTCTAACTCCTTCACTTTAGCAACATCTGCTGTATTTGTAGCTAAATAATCTACTTTAAATTTTAAAGATTTAGCTACTTCATCAGCTCCCTATTTTTCTGAAATCTATCTAGCAAGGTCTGCTAAATATAGGTCGAGTGTAGTATTTTTAGCTAGAACTGTAACTGCTTTATCTGCTGTCTCTGGATAAATCTAATCACCAGTTCCAGAGTATACTTTTTCACAACTGATTGCCATTACGATTGTCTAATTTTGTCATTATAAGGATTACCATCATTTAACTAAGCTAATTCAACTTTAGTTCTCTAATCCTCTATATCTAATTGTCTATCTTTATAAGTTCTATCTGTTTGAGCTTTATACCAATTAACTTGATATTCTAATTGAATCTTCTGCTAATCAAGCTACATTCTTTGTTCATTAAGAGATTCTGCTTTCTATTGAGCCTTCTGTAACTCTTGCTATGCCTATTGTAACTACTAACTAGTTTCCTCTAACTTCTGCTACAGTTGCTATAACTAATTATTTTCAGCTTTCTATTTTTCTATGGCTTTCTTAACAGTGTATTTAAGTTCAGTTAAACTCTTAGCAGTAAGAGCTTCAAATATAATGTCAGCACTAACTAATCCAGACTTAATTAAATCAGGTAATGTAGATTTAATTGTCTACATATCCTACATAATTTCAGTACTAGATATTACATGTATATCATAGTCTGTAACTGTAAAGTATTCAGGAAGTGCCGTAAATATTTTCTAATATTTATCTCCTAGAGTAATAGTACCAGTCAGTCCTTTCTTATAAACTATTTTAGCCTAATTAAGACTATCAAGTAAGACTTCTCTTACAACTAAATCCATTTGCTAATAAATAGGTTTAGTCACAGTATAAGAATTAGTTACTCCCTATTTAACATTAGTTACGGCGTCTCTCTGTTCAATACCATTAAGTCTTTCTCTAAATACACCTGTAATAGATGATACAGTAGATTCAATAGATTGTATAGCTAAATCAATTGCTTGTATTACCTATGCTGGTAAAGATTCATCATAGCCATTAAATATAGTATTTAAAGGAGCCTATCCATCTTCCATTCTTCCCTCTTGAGAAGAATCAATTAACATCTCTCCTTGTTTCTTATAAGCTCTCCATTTCTTTACTCTAGCTCCAAAATCGGGTCCTAACACTTTAGGAATCATAGAAATATCAATAATGCTACCCTTAACTCCACTATTTGCTACAATAGCATCTCTATAGTAATGTAAAAGATCATAACGATCCTACAAATGAGCACATTTTAAGATTAAACTATAAGGCTAACGAGCTCTATTTAAAAAATAAACACCATTTACTGATAATCCACAATAATTAGGATTATCATGACTTCTGATTACCTATTTATCAATTCCTCTAAGAATATAATATTCATCACCGATTCTAATTGTATTATATCTCTACATAATAAATTTATCATCAGTTTCTATCCATTCTACTTCATATACTGGAATCAGATTATATCTATGAGAATCATCTTCAGGATAACCAGGAAGTAAATCCTGTTCTTCGTCATCGTCACTAGCTTCATCTATATCTACAACTGGACCATATGCTCTTCTATATCTAGCTGTATCATCATCTGTCCAATTCTATTTAAAATTACGTAAGTCTTCTTTACTTAATTCATTTCCATATTTAGCTAATATCTAACTTTTAGAAAGCCATTGTCTCACAACTGACCTATAAGACTTCTTAACATAAGGAGATTCAGGATTTCTGTCTACAAAGGTATTTAAAGGATTTAATACCTCTATCTCAATGTTAGTTTTACTAAATGATGGTTTTACTCTGTAAAAACAATAACCTGTAACTAATAAATCTATAAATAATTGTCTAAGTTTAGTTACAAAATCAATTTCTTCAGACTACATAATGTATTGAAGAATATTCTAAGCAGCAATCTCATATTGAGAAACAAATTGCTAATCCTACTCTTCAATTATTTTATCTAACTACTATTTAATAGATTTATCAGTAATATCCTAGTTATTAGCAAATTTAAGTAAAGAATTATTTAAGTGTGTTTTTAAAAATCCTATTATTTGTGTCTATATTAATAGCTATTTTTCTCTATCCATATTACTGATAGTCCCTGCATCTTTACAGGATATTTTTGGTAATATAGGAGTTCCTAGAAATTCACCAACTAAAGCATCTACATGCTTTCTTAGTAAAGGTGTAAATTCAACAGAAGTAGGACTTCCTATACCAAAGTTTTCTTCTAGATAACGAAACTATTCCTTGTCTCTTTTTCCATTATAATAATTATAAGCTTTCTATAGCTTAGTTTTATCATATACAAGTTCAGAAATGGTTTCGTTAGTCTTATCTATAAGCTCTTTGTCTGTCATAACATAGTTTAGGTTCTGGAGGTTGTATTTTAATTGCTTTAAAATACTTTACTCTATGTAATTTACTTCTTCTTAATTCCTCTTTTATAAAATCTACAAATTTATCATCAGGTAAATCTGCCATTAGTACAAAAGGGTTCTCAGCGTGGTCTAGATTAAGAGAAACTTTATATCCTATAGGGTCTAAATCTTCAATACGAATATCTCCTATAAAGTCTATCTAAAACTGTGTTCTCATATAATCTAGGATCACTTGTTTCAATTCGGTATGGGTCATTGTTTTCCTCCTATTTAATTACTATTTGATTTGATTGTTTCTTTGGAATAACCCCAAATTCTCTATAACCTTTGTCATTTATATAATATCCATAGTCCTAAAATTCTTCAACTTCTTTGTCAACTTTTGTAGGTTGTCTTCCCGATAACTCCTAATCTGCAAGTTCAACCATTCCAAGAGCAGCTATAATATCAAACTTTGTTTTATTCTCATCATTATAACCATTTAACTACACCAACATATCTTCAAACCAGATATTATGTCCATAGTCTTCTACATAATCTGCTATAAGGTCTGTTTGCTGTTCTATAATAGTTTTAGTTGCAGGAGTACCATACTATTTAGTAGTACCATATTTAATATCAGTCAAAGTAGCTCTAGGTCTTTTCATAAAGTATTGTAGACATTTATTTTCTCTAGCCCAGGTAATCATACCTACACGGGTAGCCTCTATATTAATTCTACAATTATAATATCTACACATACACATAGCTATCTTATAAGCTTCTCTAATATTTTGAGGTCTATCTTTATACATAGCTACATATTGTGGTTCATTAAGACCAAAGGCTCTACGTTTAATTACAATACAAAAATCAGAAGGGTCTCTAGTTTCTTTAGAAGTCTAAGCAGCACCAATATCAATACCATCAATACCTGCTACATATAAATCATTCATTTCTGTATATACAGGGGCTTCAAAATCGATTCCCTATTCCTCAGCTTCTTTCTTCTATTTCTCAATCTATTCTTTATATAAATCAGACCATACTGGATGTTCCAATATCTAAACTTTGCCAGAATTAAGAAGCCATCTAAATCCATCTATATTTTCTAAAGAATGCTTATTAGATTTGTAAGTATAATCAATAGTTCCTACTTGTGGTCTAGGTCCAATTTTATGAAGACGTATTTTAGCTAACTAATCTGCTATCTTCATTTTATTAAACTTATTCTAACCTTCGAGAGTAAATGCTTCTTCTGCATTCCAACAACGCTCAGCACACTTTTTAAGGTAGTCTTCAGGAACAGCTAATAGATTATTTCTTTCTTCTTGTAATAATTTCTTATATTCGGTCTAATTACAAACTCCTCTAGAATCCATGTATTCAGGATTCAAAGATTGTAGAAAATAAGGAAGAAAGAATCCACTCTCTATAGTAGTTCCATCTTGTGTCCATTTATGTCTAAATGGTAGAATCTTAAAAGCCTTAGGATTATAATAAATCTTTTTTAATCCTTCAAGAGGGGGACCAAAGTCACCTCCAGTACCACCAAACAACATAATACCTCTAGGAACACCCTGTACTTCACATAACTCTTGTCCTTGTACTACAGCAGTAGTTAAATCCGGCCACGAACCAGCCTCATCATAAATAAGAAGATCAACACGATCACCACGAATATTAGAAGGCTTGCTTCCATTAATTCCTATTACAACAGAACGCCATCCAAAGTCTGTAAACTGACCATCTATTTTAACTTGGTATCCTGATTTCTTTTCTAATGCTTTATCGGTTAATCTAGGTTTAAAAAATCCATCAGCATTTGTATTAATGAATGTGAGAGCATGGTCTAATTTACTAAAGGTACCATTTAAATAAGTATCTTTAAAACAAGTAATCATAGTTCTACTTCTTTTTATAGTAGTGTATAGTCTAGCTGCAAGAGAGGCATTTATCTCACTAAAACCAATTGAACGTGCCTTCATTAAGGCAGCATTTTTATGTAATACTCTACACATCTATAAATAATGAAAGAACATATATTGTGAAGCAAAGAATACTGGAAAACTTTCATTAGTACCTTCACCTGATGCCTTATCCATATCTACTACTGGTAACTAATAAAAATTTAAGAAGAAATAGTTATCTCCAGTAATAGTATATCCATGTGAGGTCATACCATATTTACATCTAGTATATTGTTCTTTCCAAAATGCATCCCATCTTTTACTTCTAGGTAAATAAGAACAATATCTTCCAGTTCTTAGAAATGTTTCTCTAACTTCAGTAAACCATGAAGGGTCAAAATCTAAACCATGAGTTTCATCTATAGGTCTATAACCAGTTAATTCGTAAGATAGAGTAGGATCGAAGCATTCTATTTTCATATCCTTAGTAATATCCCAATATGTCTTATCATTAGAACGTTCAATTCTATATTCATCAACTAATTTCTTAGCTTCTTTAGTATCTTCTTCCTACTATTTCTTTTTTACTTCATCTACAATTAACTAGATTTCATCAGGTAATACTTTCTTCTTTCTGGGCATATTAATTAAAAATCACCTGGGTCATATCCAGTGTTAACTCCACCCCTAGTTGCAGATTCTTGTGATACAGACTCTTTAACTTCTTTCTCTAAAGTAATTAATTGCTCATGGACATTACTCAACTAAGCCATCTCTTTCATTACTTTTTCTGCAGAGAAAATAGGTTTACCATTAATATCTCGTTCATTTAAATCTACAATAGTCTCAAAATAATCTATAAACTAATCTGCTGCTCTTCGAGCTGCCTCCAATAATTTCACAGATTTATTTGATTCTTGTAATTTCCTATATTTTCGACAAGCTTCTCTAAATATAGGGTCATTAAACTAAGCTTCTGTCAAACCACTATCAGCTAGGGCTTCTTCATGTCTTTCCTATTCTAAATAATTAGAATAAGGGGACTTCCAATCCAAAGCCAAATAAATATAAGTAAGTTCTTTATTTACTCTAGTCTTAGTTTTCGTTTTATCTCTATCTAGAAGAGCCTTAAATTCTCTAATTAAAAGAATCTCAGGCTCATTTAATTCTAGAATAAGATGGTCGCTATCATAATTAAATACATTCATAAATCATTAACATTAAACATCAGTATTTTATTTCATCTTTTTCTTTTTCTTAAAGTTTTTAATAGGGTCAGATTTTCCCCCATCTTGCATCTTTTTACCTGCACATATTTTACAGATTTCTCCTCCCTTTTTAAAATATACTACTTCTTGACCTTCAGGGCATTCTCCAATAGACTATTTAATATAATCTAACTTAGCACCGAGTCTTGCTTTACGAGATCCCTTCATTTGCTGAGCAATAGCTTGTAGTAACTTAGCTACCTGAACTGCTTGCTAATCACCTTGTTGTGCTGCCTACATAATTTTCTAAATAGTCTAGTTAGCTTGCTAGTCACCCTACATAGCTGCCTAAACTAAAGCTATTGCCTACTATTCCATTCCCTATTGTCCACTTGCCTATTGTGGTTGTACCATTTGTGCTCCTGCTGCGTATTTATACATCTATCCTCCTTGTTTAAATTTTAAATTAACTAACTAATTATTCTAATTTGGATTATATCCTAAATTAGGTTTAGTTAATTGATACTAATTAGTCTAGTTCTGAACAGCATTATTTAACATATTCTACTAGATTTTACCATCTCCTATAATTTTACTTACAGATTGAGTATAGTTATCAGTTGTAGGATTATTTAAATATGTTCTTAACTATTTTCTATCTGAACCTGAATAATCATAGGGATTTATCCCATTTGCTTTCATACCCTATCTAATATCACCTCTATCAAAATTATGCTTAGTAAGTTCTGAATAACTATTTAATGGTCTACTTTCTAAATAATTAGTAGTCATACCTCCTAAATTAGGTGCTTTATAATTACCATTATTAATTAAGGTAGATACATTATGAGAATTAGTTATATCTGTAGTTGAGCCATTTGGAGTAGATAAAGTTACACTACCATTTCCAACATGAATGCCATATCCGGGAGTTCCTTTAATAGGAGTTGCTTGCTAAGTTGGTGTAGATGAATTAAACTAGTTGCCTCCCCTCTTACTATAAATATTATTTAAATAACTAGCTAAATCTCTATGTTGAGACAAGTAACTTCCTACTTTACTGAAATCTCCCGTCTTATAAGCATTTGCTACATCTGCTTGGGATACTCCATTATAATTCCATATTCCTCTACTCTTATTAATCCATGAATTAGATGTAGAAGTTTTTGGAGCTAATGTAGTTCTTGATTTGTTAATAGCAGGAGAATTCATAGGAATTTTGTTCTATTTATTTACCTACTCTTTATAACCATATAAGTAGTTAGGATTAGTCACCTAGGATACTATATCTTTGGATCCAGTAGAGGACTACTATTTTACAGAAGTAGCTGGTTTATTTACTTTTTTCTTTAAAAAATTTCCTGTATTTATGTCATAATTACCCTTTGCTCCAGATCTAGAAAAGAATCTGCCATTAGAATAAAATATTCCATTATCATTTACTAATCGGTAAGATTTATCTTGGGGATTATACTAAATATTACCATTAGCATTTCGATGTGACATAAGTATATTAGAAAATCTTCTAAAAGCATTTTGACTTTGAGCATCTGTTGACTATGCTGCATTAACTGTTTTCCATGCCATAATTATACAAGTATTAGATCCTTAGTGTTGAATACTGCTTCCTGCATTAAACCTGAGTCAGTAAACCATCTACATCTCAATCCTTTCATTTCATCTTTAAATAATGCTTGCTCTTTTCTAATAACAAGCATAGCCGGACAATGCATTTTGTCACGCTAACGTAACTAAACTACATCTCCCGGCTGCATGTAAACTTTATTACTTGTTTCCATTATCTTTAATTTGATTCTTTCTTTCTGTTAATTTCTCATTAACTATTGCCATAATTCGCGATTCATTAACTACTACAAATCCTTGCTTGAAAAATGGAACAGTAGCTTCACTAGCTTTAGTAAAGAATACTACATCACCCTCTTTTAAGAACTCGCATTTGAATCCGGTTTCAATTACAGTACCAACACGAATAAACTGTTCTAATTCATGAATTTGACCATCCTCTTCACTCTTATATTGAGGAGTAAATCCACCCAAGTCTGTAATAATTCCACTCTCTACTGTTACCTTTTGGAAAGGATTCTCCTCAAAGGGTTTAATCAATGCATAAGAACCCATTGGTAATATCTCTAAACCATTGATGTCCTTTGAGATTTCCTTAGCATAGTCCTCAAGTGCTTTATTGTGTTTTTCAAATTTATCTACATATTCATCTACTCTAGTATTAAATTTAGACTTCTTTTCATTAGCTAAAATAACATCTGCTCTTTGTCCATTAACTACAATAGGAGTTCCTGTACTTTCCATACCGATAAGTGATTGAGCTACTTTCTCTTTTCCATTTAATTCACTTCTAAAATCCATAGTCATTTACATTTAATTTATGGCAATAATTACCATTTACCTTGTTCACAAAATTCATCTTTAATTCTAGTTTTATTATCTAACACACATCCACATAAATCACATAAACCACCGAAGTTAGTATCTAATTTATGATCACATCTATGACATATATCTAATCTCTTGATTGCTATATCTTGATGTTTATTCTTAATATTATAATATATGCTTTTTAATATAGTTAATGGCTTAGTTAAAATACCATGTAACCATTTAATTAATATGTTTAATTTCATTCTGCTTCCCATTTATTACAAGGACAATGTGAGTTTTTATTATTAATCTTCCATTTTAGGTGGCATCCGCATCCCTTTAAATATCCCTTCTTAGGTGTTGTACTTACATCATTATTTTCAGGATTTAAATACAAATGTGCATTACAAATC
>OGOB01000004.1_pt1 | contig 198349 bp, 177 predicted proteins | sample 1573611 | NCBI WGS metagenome assembly OGOB01 (sample SAMEA2582016, study PRJEB24529) | metagenome | biome: Human gut stool | place: China | collected 2011 | reverse complement strand
CAGTGTAATACAATGGAGTTTTTGTATCAGAAACATAAGGTTTAATTTCTGGCAAACATAAAAAAGGTTTGGTTTACTTTGAAACTCAAATCTCATTTCGAAAAAATAGCCTCTATTAGCCTAGAATTGGGAAAGTTTATATAAACATGCAAATCCAAATTGGACTAATAAACCCCACTAGACGGGTTAATAGCGGAAGATTTATACATACGTAAGCGTAATTTATGGCAAGGTCAAATAGATGAATTAATGTTAGAATTAACTGGGTTAAGAAAAAATCAAGGCGAAATTTATAACAAGGTTGACGGGTTGCTCGAACTCTGCAAAGACCTTGCGGGGGCTTATTCTCGCCAATCAGATGATAAAAAGCGCAAACTGCTAAAATTGCTTTGCTCGAACCTTTTTTATGACGGCTCAAACTTAGATATAATAATAAAAGAGCCGTTGTAAATTAATAAGCAAAACAAGATTTATTTAACAGTGAGATGAAGATCCTCTTCTATTTTTAATTGATACAATTCTGTGTTTATTTCATTATTTTATTTATACTAAATAAAATAATGAAAGCACAATTAAATACAAAAGTGAAATTTTTCTATAAATTTAAATAGAATAAAAAAATTTAAAGTTACGAAGCAAGATATTCTTTATATGTATAAATATTATTTGCACCTATATTCAGTTTTAAAAAATCTTTAAATTCATCATTTATTATAGACGAAATAAATATAAATAATCTTTTTCTTGGTCTTGAACAGCAAACATAAAAAAGGTTTCTATTTCTAACATATGCTGCATCATTTTTATGCAAATCATCATTTATAATTTTGGGAGCATATATATCAAACTGGTAGTTATTCCAACCTTTACTTATTGTAAATATAACATTGTCATATTCTTCACCTTTAACACCATGTTCTGTTGAAAATTCTGATTCAGGATGTAAAAAGTTAATTGCAGCCACAAATTGGCCATATTCAATATCCAAATAATTTGCAATACTCGTTCCATTAAAATATTCATCATTTGAAGATTTTTCATATTTAGATTGAATATCAAATATTAATTCTGGAATAGGAATAATTTTTGAAGCTATTGCCACATTAATTACATCTATAGCCTTTTGCTTACGCACATCTTCTAATTTATTTTTAAGCTCTATCCATTGATTTTTATCTGATTTTTTAGTTATCGGATAATTTTTTGATCCTAGTGCATCAAATAAAAGATTTGTATTTTTATCAATTAATGCTTTATAAATAGGTTCAATAGTACCTGAAAAGAAATTTAAAATTTCGTCCTCATTATTTTTTAATCGATCACCTAATACTTCCAATAAACTATTATATCCCTGCTGAGAAGCAAGAACTTTGTGAGTAATCATAAGAGTTTTAAGAGTTTCATCTGCGAATATTTTATTATTTTTAATATGGATAATCAAATTATTGAGTCTGCTTTTTAACTCTTCAACGGGTAAGTCTCCCTTAAAAGCTCTATCTGTTCTTCTATGCCCAGAATAATCTTCACAGGTTATAACTTTAATATCACCTTCAAAGTCATCAATGGCACTATATTGGGGAAGATCTGGACGAATAGAATTTAAAAAATTAACAATTTTTGGTGCAGATCTAAAATTAGATACTTTTTTTATTTCCCTAATATTTTGGTCGTCAATTTTTCCACATGCATTGTTTGCATGATATATTGTTTGCCAAGAGTCACCGAAAAATCCAAACTGAGGACCTTTTTTCTGAGATATAAAATATTCAATAAAACTATCAATAATAGGTTTGTATGAATCTTGATATTCATCTATCAGAATTATTGGGTATTTTGATGAGAATATATTTCTAAATTTTTTACTTTTCATTATTTCAACAAAAAGATTTAATACATCTCCATGATTAAGATATTGAATAGAATTCTCTATATATCTGTGCCCTAGCGTATATTGTACATTCGTTATTGAAATATTTTGTTCATCTTCAATTCGTTTATAGTCTTTTACTAAGTCAATAAGAGTAGATTGATATTGGCTAATTGCACTCCAGACAAAAGAATGAATTGTTGAAGGTATTATAAAAGAATCCGATGGTATTCTCGATTTTATAACATCAACTGCCGCATTAGTAAATGTTATACATATTACATTTTGTTTATTTTTATCAAATTCTTTTTTCTTATTTACATCTAGCCATTCAATAACCCTATTTAAAGAATAAGTTTTGCCAGAACCAGCTCCAGCTTCAACGCGAAAGTTTGCTCCTGCTTTAAGGGTTTCTATAATCTCTGCTTCTATTTTATCAGCTTCTTTTTTGGCTCTATTATAATTTTCTGCCATATAACTCCTAAGATAGTACTTTTGCATTATTAAGCCATATAAGACCTTGTTTTATATATTGTGGAACTGAAAAATCTGCATAATTTGAAATTAAATCAAGTGCAAATTCTGTCTTTGATTTTCCTTTAAATTCCAAATCTTCTTCTTTTGCATCAGCATTAATACCATAATATGTTCTATTTACGTTTCTAATGGCCTCTTCTAGTGATTTACTATATGTTCCATTATCTTGTGTTTGAAATTCTAAATGACATTTTTTTATAGTTCTTTCTTCATTAGATAGTAATAAAATATTATTTAAACTATATTCATCTGTATTTTTGACATTTTTGTACCACCATTTAATCGTTGAATTTGAAGTCGTTTCACCTTCTTCAACAGTTGAAGATTTTCCATTTTTTAGTGGATCAATATCTGTAATAACTAAACAAGGTATATCGAGGAAGTCTACAAATGGTATAAATTTATGAGCAAATGCTCCACCAATTTCAATCAAACTATAATATTGTGCTGATAGTTTATATTCCTGCGAATCAAAAAGTTTTTCTTCTTCACACTTTTTTATCATATCTGGTATTAATAGTCGTTCAGATGAGCCTTCAACAAAAATTATTTTATCTGTAAAAAACATATCACAACGACTTAATGTCAAGTATTTTTTTATAAATTTTATGTTTTCTTTGCTATCTTCTACAAAATCTCCTAAATTTTTAAATTTTACATCATACTGTCTTTTTCTGGCATACCTTATTTTTGAAAAATCGGTTGTATTAGCAATATGTGAGGAGTGAGTTGTTAAAACTGCTTGAATATTAACATTAGATATTTTATTGATAAAATCGATCAAGTATTGTGCAAAAGTTTGTTGCATTTGTGGATGCATATGAGATTCTGGTTCTTCTATAAATAGTAACGGGATGCAAGCTTTGCTTTTATTTTTTAATGTTTTGGCAAAACTTGCAAGATTAATTTGTATTTTTAACAAATTTTTATATCCTAATCCATTATGAGTATTCGGCAAGGTTTCTTTTATATAATTGGGAATATATGCCAATTCTGTATTATTTGTTATTTCTTGTTCTAAATCAATATCAGTATGGACACCAATTTGTAGTTCTTCAGAATTTGGATACCCAAAACCAATAGCTTTATCAATTAATTCTTTAAGCAATGAATCATTTGTATTTTGAATATCTTTTTCTGTTTCTTTAATTTTTATTTTTAATTTTTGTATCTGCTCGTAAATATCCTTATCTTCATCAAATTCTTCAGGAGTTTGTTTGAAATAGTTTGAAACTGTATCTGGCAAAGTGTTTTTAGAATTGTTGCCTTCCCCTAATCCACGCTCAGCACTAATAAAATATTGTGGAAAAAGTTCTTCTAAATCATTTTTTGATTTTTCTTGAAAATCCATATGATTTTTGGGATTAATGGCATATATTTTAAGCTCTAACAAATTTTTAAAATTTTTAGAACAAATATCACGAACCTCTTTGTCATCAGATATACACTCATTAAAATATTCTCTTAAAGTATTTTCATCTGCCTTTATGCAATATTCTGCTTTTATTAAAGCAGTATTATTTTCTTCTAAAATATCAATAATAAAAGGTGATAATGCACCAAGTAATTCGTCTTCTGGATTTTCAGAATAATCTATATAAAACTCAATGGAAGGTTTCGGGAATTTTTCACAAAACATTTCATATGTTATAGCTTTATTTATAAATTTCGTAAGCAATTCAAAGGCTGACTTACGTCTTAAAAGTGGATAATTATCGTAAGAAAAAGAGGTACCAGATAATGTATTTAATATAAAATTAATAACGGATGTTTTAGCCGTATTATTACGCCCTACGATTAATGTTAAATCTTTATCTAGATGTATTTCAGCATTTATTAAAAGTCTATAATTTTTGATTTTTATTTTTGATAAAAACACACAGCACCTTTAAATTTATTCTAATACCTCTGGAAACTAACAATTTAATGATAGCAACTAAATATAAAAAATACAAATTTTAATTAGATAAAGATATTTCAACTGACTTTAATTTAATGTGTACCTAATTTTCAATGTAAAATAAGAAATACTAAATATAGAGATATCCTGCTACCAGTTAACACGAAAAACTCTAATACTTTATAATCCATATTGATATTGTTTCATTAAATAATCAAACGACATATTCAATTTAACCGAATCGTGTGGTAACAAAACATAAATCCAAGGTTTACCACCGTTTTGCATTGTATAATCTGTTGCATTTTTGCAATACTCTAGTGCCGCTTTTGCTTTAGATTGGACTTCTTCAGTAGGAATATCTTTTTCTTTTTTTGTTTCAACTAAATAAATTTTATCATTTGTTTCTACTACAAAATCAGGTTCGTAGTTCTTTTTATTATTATCCCACGTAATATTAAACTGATTTGGAGCTGGTCTTAACCATTTTTTAACTGAATCGTCCCCTTCTAAAATTATTGCAAAGTCTTTTTCTGTTTTAGAATCAAATTTGTAGGATTTATGACAAGCTTTCTTAAACCCAGTAAACATTAAGGATTTAATTCTACTAGCAGGGTCTATAGTCTCTTTAAAGTCATAAATTTCATCTTGTATAAACTTATATGAATTATGCTCTAAAATTTGAGAAAATGCTCTAACATCGGGTGCCTCAAATTTGACTACTTCTTTTTTGAAATGTTCCATCAACTGAGGTTTAATATAATTAGCAATATCCCTTTTTCTATATTGAACAACATTTTTTATATCATCATCTGATAAATATGTATCAAATTTGCTTAATACCTGTCTTGCCAATTTAAATAATAATCTCGCACAAGAATTATAATCGACTTCAGGAATATTAATTAATTCATTGACAATTATATTATCAAGTTTATCTCTAACCATTGTTTCTTTATTTATAATAGTATCAACTTCTTGATTTCTTAATGTTTTTCTTAAAATCTCATCAGAAATCGGTAAATAATTTAAATTTGTAGTATCTAAATCAAAATCTTCAAACCAAACTTTTGTTTCTGACGGAACAATCATAATTTTAGGGATTTCAATAATTAATTTTTCAATATTTTCTTTTTCTTTTTCAATATTATCTTCAATTTGTTTTATTAAATTTTCTTTTATTGATTCATCAAATAAACCTAACTGTTCTTTTTCACCTAATCTTTTTATAGCTTGTGCCTTAGCAACAGTAGATATTTGCTCTTTTGTCATTGTTTTTAAGTTAACACCTTGTTTTGCAACTTCAAAAATTGCTTGTTGTGTTACCTTTTTAGCTTCTAATTTTATTTCAGCTTTTTCTTTTTCAACATTGTCTTGAATTTGTTCAATACGTTTTTCTTCTTCGTTAATTTCTTCATCAAGAATAGATGTTGTAGTTATAGTTTCTTTCTTTTGATTAAGTTCTTCTTCATTAATTTCAATAATATTTTCTTTTCTAATTATTGAACCTTCTTTTTGAGCTTCTTCAAGTATCTCTTGAAATTTATCGTGAGCAATAATCGTTAATTTATCAATTTTAGGATCTCCAGTTCTTTGACCATAAGGTAAACGTAAACCACGACCGATAGTTTGCTCTCTTAATGTTGTTGAAGTTGCTGTTCTTAAAGGAATAATTGTGTATAAGTTTGTAACATCCCAACCTTCTTTAAGTATATTTACATGGATTACAATTTCAATTTTATTAGCAGGATTTTCTAAGGTTAAAAGTCTTGCAATATTTTCATCTTTTTCAATTCCTTTTTGCTGAGAATGAATTTGCATAACTTTATCTTTGTAATAACCTTTAAAAAACTCATCAGATTTAATCTGTTCTTCTAGCCATTGTGCATGGGTTGTATCTTTTGCTACCACAAGAACAAAAGGTTTTACTAACTTAACTTTATTTGTTCTCGCATAAATATCTAAATCAACTTTCGTACTTTCGTGAATTTTGATACCATCTTCAAGTTTTAACATATCTAATTCTTCAACAGTACATTGCTTAGGATCAAAATTTTTTCTTGTAGCAACAGCAGGTTCTTTTACAAAACCATCATTCATTGCTTTGGCAAGAGAATATTCATAAACTACATTTTTAAATTTCACAGTTTTAGAACCACTTTCAATTTGTGGAGTTGCAGTAAGTTCCAAACCTAAAACAGGGTTTAATTCATTTAAAACTTTTGCACTTGCTTTTGCTCTATAATGGTGCGATTCATCCATTAATAAAACCAAATCTGGTAAATTTTTTAAATAATCAAAATACGATTCGCCTAAATATTCCGATAATCTTTTAATTCTAGGTAAGCCTGTTGATTTATCCACATCAGAATTGATTTTTGAAATATTAAAGATATTTATTCTAACCCTTTTAAACAATGTATTTTTAATATTTGTAAGTATATTTTGATGTTTGTTATAATTATCACCTGTAATTATTTGCGGATAACTTGTTGCAAAACGAGAAATTCCTTTAAAAACGTATTTTGGACTGCTTGGATTACCTAAATCATCAATAAGTTTATTATAAATAGTTAAGTTAGGCGCTAAAACAAAAAAGTTGTTAATACCTTTAGCAAGATGTAAATACGCAATAAAAGCTCCCATTAATCTAGTTTTACCAACACCTGTTGCTAATGCAAAACAAATATTAGGAAATTCCCTTTCAAAGCCCGAAAACTTTTTTACCTCGTCAAATTTTTGACCAAGTTCTTTTATTTTTTCTTTTGCTTCATCAAGATTTATATTCTTTTTAAGTTCCAAAACATCAGCAATTTCAGAAAGAATTTCTAAACTTTCTGCTTGTGGTTTTCTCAAACTTAATCTATTTTTTATTTCATTAGCTGTTTTATTCATACTAACCCTCTTGAACCTTTAATGAATTGAGATAATTTCTTAATTCTTTTGTAATTTCTTCAAACTCATTTTCAATATCTTTTGACTTTTGATAACAATTTTTTATACCATTTTTTCTATACTCTTTTTGATTATCTACTATATCGTAAATATACATATTACTATAATCAATAACTTGGTCGCTATTCATTTTTTTAAAATTTTTATATCTTTCATACATTTCTTCTGTAATAAAGGCTGCATATTTATATAATGTATTTTGAAATTCAACAACAGCATTTTGGGCGTTAATATATCGTTCTTTTTGTTGCTTTTTTCTTTCTTCTTCATTATCTATTGGATCATTAACATAATAGTTATTGAGTTCGTTAAATAGTTGAGATTCGCAATAAAACATCTGAAAACAACTTGCAGAAAGTTCCTGATATATTTTAAATTCAGCGTCAAATTGTATTTTCGTTATATAATTATATTTTTCCTTTGTTGCTTTTAATGTTTCAATTTGTTTTTGAAATTCTGCTTTTTGACCTTCTTTTATTCTATTAAAATAAATAGACCACAATGCACTAATTAAGCAAGCAACAATAACTGACGTTCCTATTGACCAGCCCAAAAGTTGATTTAAAGAAATTGCAAATTTTTCCAACTATTCTTCCTCCTCAAATTCTTCAAAATCTTCAGGTTTTGCTTCTTCTATTATATTTAAGTTATATTCCATTCTACCAAATTCACAACGATTTAGAAGAATTTGAGGTATCTTTTTAACTGTAATATTGTCAAATTGGCTGCCAACACCATCTTCAAAATGAGTTGCACAAATTAATAAACTTTCATCTTCTTCTAATTTGTTATGGATATTATTTAATAAATCAACTGATAAAAATTGTGTGGTTGTAAATATAAAATCTTTTTCAGTTGAAAATCCTTGTTTATATACATTATTTTCATCAGGTGAAAATTTATAACCCTCATGTTTTGCCATAGCTTCTGCTAACATTTCTGCATCATATTTAGGTTCAATAATCCAATTATCAAACTCATCTTTTTTTAGTAATGATGGTGCTAATTCATAGAATTTATATCCGCCTCCACCTTGCCAATTAACAGCCTTTGAAATACCTGTTATGTCAATACCATCTATTACCGCATTTAATCTTGTTTGACAATGCGTATAACAATGGTCTCCTAATTCTATCCCTATCCATTTTCGGTTCATTTTATGGGCCGTTGCAATAGTTGAAGCCGACCCTAAAAAAGAATCTAGTATTAAATCACCTTCATTAGAAAAATGTTTCAATATAATTTGTAGTAATGCTTCGGGTTTTTTGCCACTTCTAAATTCCACTCCACCTTCTAATCTGCAATTTCCAAAAGCACCTGCCAAATCATAAAAATTTTCAATAGGTACAGTTTGTATAAAATCTTCATTTTCTAATTGTTCAATAGGAACTCCTTGATAATATTTCCCTTTGGTAGCTCCTTCTTTCTTTGGTCCTGTAAAATATCTATATGGGAATTTATCATCTCCTATTCCATAAACCTTATATAAAACACCTAATCCATCATTTTCTACTCTTCCATTTAAATAATCTCTAAAAAATCTCCCTGATGAATTACCATCTAGAATTGTCCCTGATGCCCAAATTTCTTTTAATCCGTCTTTAGATCCTTCTCCTTTAACAATTTCATATTGATTATTTTGGAATAATACAACTTTTTTCCCGCCTAACTCAATTTGTTTACCATTTGAATTTTCCTTAATGTAATAGTTGAATTTTTCAAAACTTTTTTCTTTTATATTAAGATTAGGTTTTGCACCGTATTCTTTTCTATAAATATGTATTTGTTCAATTTGCTTATGAAAATCCATATCTTGCTTAAGAGTTTTATCAGAATATCTAACTTGCACAAAAAATGTAGTTAAGTAATTGTTTCTACCAAAAATTTCATCTAATAAAACTTTTAAATAAGGTCCTTCTGAATCATCTATTTGGCAGCAGAAAAACCCATCTTTTGCTAATAGATTACGAAGTATTTCTAATCTAGATTTCATAAGAGATAACCATTTAGAATGCTCAACATTGTCATCATAAAAATCAAAGGCATTTCCTGTATTATATGGAGGATCTATATAAATACATTTAATCTTTCCTGTATAATCTTGTTCGAGTGCTTTTAGGGCAAGTAGGTTATCACCGTGAATAAGCATATTTTCCGTATTCTTATCACCATAAGATTTTTCAGGAACTTCAACCAAAATTCTTGGCTCAATATCTTTATATTCATCATCTTTTCCTATCCAAGTTAATTCTAATTTTTGCTTATTCTTACTCATATATTTCCCTCAATTATAATTTACCAAACTTTTTAAATATATTTTTGACTTCAGTAATATATTCTTCTTTAATTTCTTCTACTTTTTTGTTTACGCAAAGATTTTTTATTGCACTAAAATCGTTTAGTTGTCCACAATTTTCACATTTTATCATCTCACCATCTTTAGGTGGATTATTTTCATCACATTCAAATTCCGTTGAACCACAAAAAATACATTTTAATGTTACCGTATATTGCTTTTCCATTACTTTAATCCTTTCATAATAAAAAACATTGATACATTACCTAATATAAAAATAATTACCCCGACTATTATTTGTTTTAACCAATCAGGAAACTTTTTATGCAATTTTGCTTGTTCAATACTTAATGCTAATACTCTACCTTCTTCTTTTAATTCAACTCTTTCAAGGTTTATTGAATTAGCATATCCCATAGAATTACAATACTTCATTACCTCATCTAATTCTTCATTTGTGATTTTGCATTGTTTTCTAAATTCTATTAAATCATCTCCATCAGATAGAACTTCATCAGGAGCATTAAAGTATCTTTTAATCTTGCTCATTGAAAAATCGAAAGACATACAATGTAATGGTATTCCCGCTTTATCTATTTGAGCTTTCATATAGCACAATATTCGTTTTACTAATTTATCTCTTTTTTGTAAATTCATCTTCACCTTTATATTATACAAAATAGTTATGTCAGAAATGGACTTACTATTTGTCGCTATCCTCTAATTCTTTTTTCTTTTGTCGTTCAAGTTTTTTAATGCTATCAACTGTAGGTAAATCTTCTGGCATTGTGCCTCCAAGTTCTTCTATTGTTTGACGAACTTTCTTGCCCACTTCATAATGTGTTTGATTTGCTTTCATTTTACCTTTTATATTTTCACGTCTTAATTTTTCTTCTGTTTGTGTAGCACGGAATAAGTTTGCGGCAAGTTCAGTGCTCCCCATATGATCTAAAATCTTTTGACTTTTCTTCAAACCTTTTCTTGCGTGAATATCTTTTGCTTTTAGACCACCATACAATCCTTGATACCCATAGTCTTGAAAAATAGCATATTCTAAACCTGCTTCTATACCAGCATTACTTGCTGCATCTGCTAATTGTTTATTATGTTTTTTCATTTGTTCACGCAAAAACAATCTTTTTGTATCTTCTTCAGATTGAATTAATCTTGCTTGATCTTCCTCAATCAATTCTTTTTGACGAGTTTTTATTGCAAAATATGCTTGCCCCAACGCAACATTAATTTTTGAAGGATCTGCATTTTGAACAATTAGATAACAAGCAAAACGTGATAAACGATAATCATCAACTTCTCGTTCAGCACCGGAGCCAATTTTGACCATATCGCTGACATCAGCAAAATGGTTATTTATATCTTCATTGTTATTTTTACAAGAAATTTTTGCTTTTGATATAACATTCTCAAAATTTCTCCATTGAGTATATCCTAGCAATTTGCTTAAATCCCTTGCGGACCAATATTCATAGCCATCTTCGCTAATTCTTTTTATTTTTTCAAATGGGGACTTTAATAAATCATCTATTGAATATTGCATTATACTATCCTCCAGCGAATTAAAAATAATTCTTTTTCATTTATTTTTTGATGAAGTTTTAGTTCAATTTTTCCAATTAAATCTTCTTTTTGTTTATCTACCATATCTTGTGAATCAAACAAATCTCTACGCATTTTATTACGTTTTACTTCCATTTCTTTTATTTCTTTTTGTGCTTGAAGTTTTTCTTCCAATTTTAATATTTTTTTTGATTCCGTTTTTTTAGTTTTTATATCTTTATCTAACTGTTTTAATGAAATTTCTAAACTATTTTTTCTATCTTCTGCCCATTTTTCAAGTTTTTCAAGTTCTTCATCAAAAAATTGAGAATTACGACTTGAAATAAAATCAATTAAACCAGCTTTTTTAGCATTTATATATGTTTCAAGTCTTTCTGTATCAGGTGTCTTGTTCGTACTATCAATTTCATTCACATCAAGCATAAACATTTTTTCACATTGTTCTTGATCTATAATTTCACCACTATCTTCATAACCTGCAAAAAGTAAATAATCCTCATCTTCAAATGCACTCACTGTCATTGATTTTAAAATTAACCAACCTGATTTATTTACTAGATTTTCTAAAATAGAGATTTTGTGTGTTTTATCATCTGTATAATTGAATACTAATTCCTTTATTGGCAGTTCTATGTTCTTATATTTATCTAATATTTTTTGAGCAAGTGTATGACCTATTCTATAAGTATTTGCATCTTCAATATTTTTGCCCATACGATAAGGTCCACGATTTATATTCATATCAGGAAATGGATTATTATTTAGCATGAAATACTTTTTCTCATCATTAAACTCTGCATAATTTTCCAAACAATATTTTGTTAAATCCCATAATTTTTGTTCGAATTTATCAAGATATTTTTCTGTATTATCTTTGCTAAGTTTTAACTTTTGGGCAACTTCTACATCAAAATTTTCAAGAAGTTTTTTTCTTGTGTCGACCATTTTTTCATCAATATCAGTTTCCATTGCCTTTTGTAATTCATCAAAACTTTTGTTTATCTCATCTTCGGTTCTACAGTTTTGAAGTATTTCTGCAATACGTTTTTCAAAATCAATACCTGAACCTATTGCACCTAAAACCTCATCACTTGCACCAAAAACACCGTCAAATAGTTTAAATTTTTCACTCAATAATTCGAATACTCTGATGTCTGCGGCATTTTTAGTGTTTAAAAAATTTACCACAACAACATCATGTTTTTGTCCATATCTATGACATCTACCAATTCTTTGTTCAATTCTTTGTGGATTCCAAGGTAAATCATAATTTACCAAAAGAGAACAAAATTGTAAATTTATACCTTCGGCAGCTGCTTCTGTTGCAATCATAATTTCGGCTTCATCTTTAAAATATTCAACTAATGCCGCCCTTTTGTCAGCTGTTTTTGAACCCGAAATTTTATCAGTACCATTATATTTTTCTATCCAATTTTTATAAATTTCTTTTGATTTATCATCATTATTTGAACCATTAAATAAAACAATTTTTCCTTTATATTTAGTTTGTTCAAGAATTCTGTATAAATATTGTTGAGTTCTTGTAGATTCCGTAAAAATTAAACATTTATTATTTCCGCCATTTTTAGAATTTGCCACAAAACCTTTTTCTAATGCGGTTAAAAGTTTTTCACCCTTAGCATTTTTATCAATTTTCTTTGCCAAAATATAGAAGTTTTCTAAAACTTTTTTTTCTTCTTGTATCTCTTTTATTTCTTCATCAGTATAATATTCTTTTTGTGTTAAATCTTCGTCTTTATCTTCTTCTTCGTCATCAACCCATTCTTCTTTAATTTCATCATAATTTTCTATATCATTTTGAATTTCAATATCTTCAGGGTTAATACAAGTTTTATTATTATCGATAATGTTTTGTAATTTTTGAGCAAGTCCACCTAAAGTTCCTGATATAGCAAAAGTTGAAGATGCTAACAATCTACGAACAATTAAAGTCATCAGTTTTCTTTGACTTGGTGGCAATGCATACAATTTTGGACGACTTAAATATTCACTTAATCCTAAGTATAATTCATGTTCTTCAGGCGTAGGACTAAATTTTTCGGTAATAGCAATACGATTTGTATATTTAATATATTCTAAAACTTGTTTTCTTAATGTACGCTGACAGATAGGTGCGATACGAGTTTTAAGTTCTGCAAAGTCAATTTGTTGCCCATTTCTACAATATTGAGCTTTAAAACTTGGTAAATCTCCAAATGTATAATTGTCAATAATACTAACCAAACCATATAGTTCTAATAGTGAGTTTTGTAAAGGTGTTGCAGTTAAAAGAAGTTTATTTTTATCTGAGAGTGCATCTTTTATGGCATTGGCTATTTTATTTGAAGGTTTATAAACATTACGAAGTCTATGAGCTTCATCAATAACAACTAAATCCCAATTTATTGCCTTGATATATGGAGCTTTATTTCTTGCAAAATTATATGAACAAATAACAATTTGTCCTTGTTTAAATGGGTTTAGATTGCCATTTTTTATTTCATCATTAAAAGTTTTAGCTTCTAAAATAATAGACTTCAAGAAAAATTTGTCTTCTAATTCTTGTTGCCATTGTTTTCTTAATGACGAAGGCATAATAATGAGAATTTTTTTCTTTCTCTCTGCCCAATATTGAGAAATAACAATACCTGCTTCAATAGTCTTTCCTAAACCTACCTCATCTGCTAATATAGCACCTTTTGAAAGTGGAGAACGAAAAGCAAATAATGCTGCATCTATTTGATGGGGATTCAATTGAACTTGTGCTTCAGACAATGTCTGAACAAATTTTTCAACTGTTTCAGATGCACATCTTTTTGTTAATTCATTTGAAAAATATTTAGCATGGTAATCTGTTTTCATTACTACTCCTTAGTTTATTATATCATAAAAGGAAGTATTATTTTTATGTGTTATATAACTAAATATAAAAATTAATTACTTTATAAAATTTATTATTAGGCTTTAAAATTTTTAATCCCATAATACGGATTATGCTTTATGTAACCATTTAAAAAAGCAAATTTTAAAAGACTGCCTAGCAAACTGACTCCATTTTTTGCTGTTTTAGCTTTGTATCGTAATTTCATATAAGTTGCAAATTCTAAAATCATTTCAGGGGTTATGTTTTTCACTTTTACATTACCAAATTTTGGTAAAATACTATATTTCAAAAGAGAATTATAACCAATCAAAGTTCCTTTTGCTAATGTTCTTTCTGACATATATAAATTCACTACTTCTTTAAACAAAATATTTTTTCTATTTTTAACTTTTGGTATTGCTAGAATCTCAAAAGTATTTATTTGTATATCTTCTTTGTATTTATACAAACCTTGTTCAAAAACTATTTTATTACTGTTCAAAAGGTGTTCAAGTTCTGTTTTACAATCGCACTCTGCAATCATATTAATTTCATTAAGGGTGAATTCTTTTAAATGTTTTGCAAGTTTTTCTATGTTCAAATTATATCCTCCACTATTTCTTTAGTTATCTCTGTCAAATTATTCTCTTTTGCAACAATTTCAAGTTTGTTTATCAGTTGTACTATTTGTCGGAATCTATTGTATTTCTTATGTATAAATTCAATAGCATCAATATTTACAGCAACCTCAGATAATTGTTCAAAGATTTGTTTCAGGTCATTAACGCTAAAAGTTTCAAATTTCACAATTTCAGAAAACCTATCAAAAAGATGTTTGTATCGTTCCAACTTTTTATGTGCCAACCCCATACCCACAAATATTATTGGACAATCCGTTTTATCATGAATATCCCTCAAAATTTCTATCGTTTTTAAGTTATTCATCAAATAATCTATTTCATCAACAATGATTAATTTAGGTTTTTGTTTCAGTTTTTGAACAATCAAATTGAAATTATCCGATGTTAAATATCTCGGAATTTCGTCCATTTCTTTTGCAATTTCTTCTAACAACCATCGCCCCGTCATTAAGTTTGTAGCCCTTAAATATATTGCATCATATTTACAAGCCAACCATAATGCCGTTTGTGATTTGCCTAGTCCAGGTTCGCCATAGATGAGCCCCATTTTAGGAATATTCTTTGGCTTGTTTAGAAGATTTTCAACAAGTCCGATAAAGTTTTTCACGTTTTGTGTTTTTATAAAATTACGTTTCATTTAATCCTTTCTTGGTTGCTCGCGTTAAACGGGGCTACGATTGAATGTTTCATAAATTTCATTTATTCACATTCAAGTCTGCGCCCTCTGCTCGCAATCCGCTTCATATAAAAGCTTATACTCCTTAGTTTGTTTAAAGTCTGTTATCCATTTATCATTCGGATTATTTTTGATTAAATACTCATATTTTTCTGAATTATTCTTAAATATTTTTTGAACACCTTTTGAACGCTCTTTGAACTCAGATTGAACAGGATTTGAATTTTCTTCAAGCATTTTTGTTTCTAAATACTTAACTTCATCATTGGATAAATATGTCTTTACAGCATTTATGGTTTTCTTATGCAACTTTCTTTGTTTAACAATTTTCTGCTTGTAATCTTCAAAGTCAGTAACCGTTCCCAATAATTTTGCCATTGGGTGAGTTTCGGTTACTCTTTGTGCTGTGCATAAATATTCACCTTTGGTTGTATAAACTTTTATACTTGTTAAATCAAATAAATTGTATTTAATTAAAACCTTACTTTTAAACCCATAAAGACGTTCGTCAAAATAATCACAATTTAAAAATCTGATTCCGTTTCTTTGAATTGTTTTGACTTCAGTTGCTAACATTAAATCGTCAAGTAAATTAATATTAATATTTTGCCTTTTACGTTCTTCTAACACTTCTGCTATTGTTTTATCTGGTGCGTTCGGACAAGGTTGAGAATTTTTAAAATTCAACCACATATCTATCATTTTTATTGTTTCGTCTAATGTTGGAATAAAATCATTATGAATTTGTTTATGGTGTTTTTCATTTCTCATTAGGTAGGCTGGTTTATTACTTACACTTGAACCAACATAACTTGGTAATAATTTTTCAAATCCTTCTTGAAATTCTTTGAAAAATCTTTCAATAACTTTTGCTCTGGCATTGTATGGTCTGGCAAATACTGTTTCTATACCAAGTTTGGAATAAAGACCTCGAAATCCTAATTCGGTAAACCCTTTATCATCTGTAAAATATTTTGCTCTAAAAGCTCTACCATTATCTTGATACACAATTTTAGGTATCATATCTAAATTAATAATGGCATTTCTTAAAGCACTTGCAATACATTGAGTGTTTTCCTCTAGCATAATTTCATACCCTACAAGTGCTGTGGATTTCCAATCTAAAAATCCTACTAAAGTTGCTCTTGTTAGTTTTCCAGTAAAAGGATTTATCACATTAAATGCCAATTTATGTCCGTCAGCGACAAGAATATCTCCGACTTCAAGTAAACTTGCATCTCTTTTAATATATGGTTCAACTTTATCTGATAGTGCTTTTTCACCATCTCTTGCCAATACCCATTTATCATAATTATTTTTCTTAAACCAATTAGCATATTTTCTAAAAGTAATATCTGCTGGAATATACGATTGACCTTGTTCTTTTAATTTATATTTTGTAAGTGCTGTGGCTTTACCGATACAAAGTCTGTTTGGGTGCAAAAGCAAACTCATAAAAATTTTAATTTCTTCATCTGTTAAACATGTCCTGTATTCATTTACTTTTGCATATTTGTATTGTGGGATAAGTTTAGTGTAATCTTCAGTTCCATTAAGTATATTTTTCCAACGGTGAAGTGTGCCTCTACTGATTTTACCGAGAATTTCGAAAAGATGAGAATTAGATGTATTGTGTAGATTTACAAAATCATAATCTGCTTGAAGTTTGTTATCTGATTTTCTACGAAACTCTTTCCATTGATTAAGCAAATCTAATCTTGCTAAGGCTATTTTCTTTGATTTTTCTGGAGTGAATACTACTGAATTTTCTATCATCAATTTAGCCTTTCAATATACCAATTGCTTATACCAAAATGGTTAAAGTTCCATTGAAGGTTAAAATAAAAATCTTGTTCGATATAGTTGTTATGTTTAAGGTTATAAGAATTTTTATTTAATTGCGTTTGACAATAACTTTCAAATGCGACTTGTATTTCTTTTGAAAATCTTGTTTTAAAGTCATTATAAGGAATATTTATGATTTCTTTAGTTAATTTATTTCTCACTTTCATTTTGCTTTGCTCCATTACAGATACAGGCTCACAAGTTTCGACTCTGTCTCAACTGTTCGCTTTGTAAAAATCATCTTCGAACCCTCTAATATTGTCTAATTCAATATTATATCTTCTACCTTGTTTATCTACATAAGTCGCAAAATCAGTTTCACCATCGGCAAATGTGTTTTTCCAAATACAGATTAATAAACCTATTTCTTGAGTTTTAAGGTTTAAAATTTTTGTGCCATATAGTTGGGAATCTTTTTCTGTCATTGCAAGTTCCTTTCTTTTGCGATGACATTCATCACTCTTGTTATGGCAAAAATCAAGTCAAAATCCCAATCTCAGAGATAATTCGACACAAATATTTATTTAATTTCATCTAACAAAGTTTCAGCCCAATCGTTATATCTACAATATTTTATGATGTTCTCTAAAATATTTTTTAATACGTCTTTATTTGAACATTTTGGTGAAAGATTTTTCAAAAGTCTTTCTAAACTATAAATATCATAACAATTTTTTAAGCTTTCTTTATTTATTATCAAATTTAAAAAATCTATAACTTCATTAGGATTATTGTCAGTTAAAGAACTATTGTTTAAGGTATGAAATACTAATAAATCAAATTTGTTAAAATTTGTTTCTCTTATTATATTTAAACAATCAGAAAATATATCTTCAAATTTAATTATTGTACTAATTATGCAAGTTTTTTCATTTTCTGACTTTAATAAATTTATACGCTCCTGTAAAAATTTTAAAAACCAATTATTATAAATATCAATATTTTTTTTGATATATTCATTATCCAAATGATTTTTTAATATTTGGTAGCAATATGATATTTCATTATCTTCTAAATTTTCAAAAAATAGATTTAAATCAAATTTTTCTATATCATCTGTATCTTTATCAAAAATAAGAATCGTTAAAAACATTACAACATAAAAATCAATAAAAGGTTCTCTGCTATTATCTCTTATTTTAAAATCTTTTTTACTAATTCTGATAACTTTGTCAAAATATGGCAACAAGTCTAAAACAAGTTCTTTGTAGAATTTTGGCGATGAATATAAAAATCCACTCCATACATAATCGCTATCAGGACTGTTTAAATTTAATTTAGAAATAATACAATCTTTAGTCCAGTTTTTATCAAAACTGTATAGAAATGAGAATCTGCTTGCTAAAATAGACAATCCTAATTTTGATTTATTTTCATCTTTATCATTATCTATAATTTCTTTATTAAACCAATTTTTATAATTTTTAAAAATATTAATATTTTTATTTAATTTTAAGTATTCAATCCATAATAATTTTAGTAAAACCCTAATTATATTACCTGCATTTGAATTTATAGCATTGGTAAATATACCTTCATTTGTTAATTTTTCTGTTTCATCTTTATCTATATTATCCCAAATTATATTAAGGCTTGTCTTTATTAATTTTATGAAGTTGTTACTATAATTTTTAGGATCATATTTTAAACAATTACTTAAAAGTTCTATATAACAATCAAAATCTGAACTAGATAGGTTTTGGAGGTTAATAGTATCATTAAATTGCATTATCAACAACTTTAAATTTTTAAATAATTTTTTATCATAAATTTCTTCAAATTTATTAAAACCTCTAAATATTATTTGATATAAATCAGTATTATAAATATTCCTTTGAATTAGATTATTAAATAAATTTAAACCCCAGGTGCTATTTTTTTGTATAACTTCCTGAATTCTTGTTGTAAAACTTCTTCTTGATTTTCCCCAGCATTCGCCTTCAATATATTCTTCTCCTTCTTCTGTTAGTAAAAATTGAAGTGTTTTTGAATTAATATCAAGGTTTAGAATTTCCTGTACGGACGTATGATAATTATATGTTACAACACCTCCAACTCCCCCAGAATACCAATTTGCATCTAAATCTCTTGAAATTTTATCTACATCTATTTTGAATTTCTTTGCAAGATTATTATAACATTCATCTAAAATTGAACAGTCTTTATTTTCTGGATTATCATGCATGTATCGAATAAATTTAAAAGGAGTAATTAATTCCTCTTCCGATTCATTTTTCATAGTCGTTAATATCGCATCTATCAATTTCTTTTTATTTCTATCAGATAAAAATCTATAATTGATTCTAAAATAGTGTCTAACTTCGTGCATATAAAGATAGTTATCTAACAGCCATTTTCGTTTAATAAATAGATTTAAAACTTGATTTGCCGTTAATATTTTATTAGAATATAAGCCATATATTCCAACTCTAGTTAATATTGGAATATCAGAATTTAGCCATTTTAAGATATAACCCTTAGCTTTTTCTATATTTTCTTTTATCATTAAATCTAGGGATTCTTTAAGTATATATATTAAATCATGTATCTCTTTAGGGTACTCAAGATTTTGTATATTTTGCTCTACTTCTCTTATATCTAGAGAAATAGAACCAGACTTATCATTTTGTATCTTTGTTTTAATTACACACTTTTCTAAATTATAAGATATTGTCGTAAGTAATACGTCATAATAATTAAAAAAGATATCTTTATTTTTATAGTAAAATTCTCTTAAATAATAGCTATCAGCTCTATATTCTATTTCTTGCCATTTACCTGTTATATTCAACTCAAACAAATGTAAAATTAGGACATTTGCTAAATCTTTATAATTAGATTTTATACAATTTATTAATTGTTCAGTTAAAAATACGTGTTCTTTGGGTAATTTGGCAATGTTAGAAGATAGAATTTGCGTTAGCCAAAAAGAATATATTTGTCTATTTTTGATATTTTGTCCAAAGTGTAATATTAAGGTTTGAGCAAGTTCATCAGACATTTCATAGTTATATTTGTCACAAATTTTATTTATTAACTTAGTAGGGCTGTTATAATCATCTATTCCGTATAAACTATCATTGTCTATAAATGTTTTTACAAACCATTCTTTTAGCGTCAACTCTATGTCATTTAATGGACAGTTTAATTTAGACATAAATAAACGACTAATATAATCATTTTCAAATAACCACTTTAGCCAATTCTCACAATTGATAGCCTTAATGTTTTTTAGTAAATATTCTACAAAATGTCTTTCTTTAAAAATATATTTTTTCAAATAATCTAAATCTTTTGGGTCTAAAATTTCAGGATTTTGTTCTGCAATTCTTTTAACGTTGTCACGGTTCCATAGAAAAGTATCAGTACAATAAGTTACCCAAGAGGCAAGCAATAAATTTAAATTGTTATAACTAAAGTCTTCATTTTTAAATTTAATTACTTTTACACCCAAATTTTTCCAATGCTGATTATCTTCATTATTCTTTTCAACAATGGCGTAAGCATTTTTTGTTATAAGTCCACGTGTTAAGTATTTTAATATCGTATCATTACAGCTATAACCTATAAATAAAACATAATAATTTTCAAATAAATCTTTTAAAAAATTTGTTGCCCAAGCTCTACAAATATAGGCTTGAGAAAAATCTTTATCTGTAAGTACAAAATTTTTATAATTATTTTCAACACCCCCATGCAAGTATACAAGTCCACTAAAATTATCACCTAACGGAAGTGCTGGTGCATAATATTTTTCAGTTTTAATATTTTGTTCATCCAATGCTATCGAAAATAAACTGTCAAAGTTTGTTGTAACGATTTTAATATCTCTATTTTTAAATAATTGGATTATTAGGTTATGTATATGATTTGGAGTTTTTTTATTTTTAAAGAAATCAAAAACTTGTTCATGTAAATAAAAACAATCTTTGTATCTATCAGATAATCTTCCTAAAAATCTATCTATATCTTCATTATCTTTTATTTTTAAATTAGAATGTTCTGAAAGTTTTTTAGACAAATTTTTAAAACTAGGTAAATTGGCGGGTTCACCCATTGATACTCCTGCCCCTGCAAAAATAACTAGCTTGTTTTCTTTTTGAGCATTTAGTAATTCTTCTGGTATTTCATCGGCTTCGTCTATAAATTTCATGTTTATTATTATACATGAATTTCAAATGTGGTGTAAAATATTTAATAAAAGATAATACTATAAATAGGGATTAATTATGAATATTTTAGTAATTGGAAATAGGTTTGATTTAGCTCATGGATTAAAAACAACGTATAAGGATTTTTTAAATTTTTGCAATAAGGATACAGAATATGACGAAATTATAAATGGCGAAAATGAATATTCAAAATGTCGTAAAACTAATTTATGGTTAAAACATTTTATAACAAAGCAAAATGAATTAGGAGAGACGTGGATTGATCTTGAAAATGAAATTTATAATGTAATTTCTTATATAGAATTTGAAACTCCTTTCGATAATGAAAATTCGTGGCCAATAAAGCTACACCTGGACAATTTACCAAATATGTTTTTGTTTCAAAATATATTTGAATATATTAACAAAACAAATGATATTTTAGGTGTAAATTATTTAGGATATAAAATGTATATCGATTACTATAATAACTTACTTGTTTACATACCTAATAAAAGTGGGTTTATCAAATTTTTATATAACCAACTTAGAGAATTTACTAAAGTTTTTGAAAAGTACTTAAGAGAAGAAGTTCTCAATAATCTCCCTAAATCCGAATTTCAATTAAATTTAAACAATCAAGATAATAAAACAAGAATGACTGTATTAAGTTTTAACTATACAGATACTTGCGAAAAATTGTATGAATTTCAACCACCTTTACATTCACACATTAAATCTGTATATGTTCATGGGAAAGTTAACTCAAATAGCGACTTTTGTAATCTTGTATTAGGAACTCGTAGTTTTGAAATTAAAAGAAACGAGAATTTAGTTTCAATGTTACCCACAGAATACAATGTATTTAAAAAGCATAATCAACGTCATAAATACAATACTATTGATGCTTATCAAAATTTTTTAGATATATTAAATAATTCAAAAGTATATGGTGCACCAGTTTTTCATGTAATAGGTCATTCTTTAGATAAAACAGATCACAAAATTTTAAAACATGTTTTTCTTGCAAATAAAAATGCTAAAATTAAAATTTATTACCATAACGAAGAAGCTCAAGAACGCTTAATAAACAATGTTACAGAAATTCTTGGGGAGGAAGATGTTATGACTCGTGTTCAATTTATTTACCAGTACGATTCCGATAGAGGTTTATTGTTACCTAAAATTTTACATGCTAATGAAAGTTCTGTCGTATAGTGTATTTTGAAAATTCTTCACAAATTTTTTCTATTCGCTCATTTGTTAGAAGTTTTGTGTTGTTTGTAATCTTAACTTTAGTGTTTGTTTGTTCTTTTTCTTTTTTATTTATAATTTTGATAATATTTTCTAATGCACAAATTTCATGTTTATTTAAAAGTCTCTTGTTATCTATATCATCATTTAATTTTGAAAGTATTTTTGCACCAACACTATAAATCTCGGTAGCAAATTGATTTGAAAAATCTTTTATTTTAACAATATGATTATTCCATTTATATTGCTTTTTCCAATTAAAAATAGTTCTGCGTGAGATATTTAATTTTTCAGCAATCATATCAGGAGTAAAATTTTCAATGCAATACAAATTTTCTGCTTGTTTGAGTAAATGTAGTTTGTTCATTTAAAACCCTTTTAAACCTTGTTTAAAGACCTTTTACAATGACATTAATTACTCTTGTTTCAACAGAAGTCAAGTGTTTTCATCTCAATCTCAGAGATAATTCTGCATATCTCAAATTAGGAAATACTTTTTTGTTTGCACTAAATATACATGGCTAAAGCGTAAATATATTACTAACTTTAAGGAGGTAATTTTGAAATTTATATGATTTTAGTGCAAGTAATGTATAAATAAGTGCAGATAAAGTTCAACTAGTGCAAGTGTATCTCATTCTATTAAAATCGCTATAAAAGGCTTTATATTTAGATAGTAGTGATTATTCGACCATCTCACACTTGCACTTTATTTACAGCCGTTTACGGCTCTTGTTAAATTTGCTATTTTTAAAACTGGGGCGGGTGATGGGATTCGAACCCATGCATATCGGAACCACAATCCGAGGTCTTAACCACTTGACGACACCCGCCACCAATAATTATTTATTATTCTGCTTTTACAACTAATTAATTCTTTGGAACATGTAGCCAATGCCACGTGCTGTCAAAATTAATTCTGGATTTGCAGGATCTGCTTCTAATTTTGAACGTAATCTTGAAATATGTACGTCTACTACACGTGTATCAATTCTATGATCTGGTGGGTATGCCCATACGTGTTGCAAGATTTCGTTTCTTGAATATGCTTGACCTGAATTGTTTACTAACAATTCTAACAAGCTGAATTCCATTCCTGTAAGTCTGATACGTTCGTTCTTTCTGAAAACTTGTCTTCTTGCTGTATCAATCTTAATGTTACCTGTTGTGATAACATTTTTTGTAACTTTTCCTGTTGGAACAACTGCCTCACGGCTATTTGTTCTTCTCAAAACTGCTTTTACACGAGCTTCTAATTCTTTTGGTGAGAATGGTTTGATTACATAATCGTCTGCACCTAATTCTAAGCCTGTAATTCTTTCTGAAACATCACCTAATGCTGTTAAGATAATTATAGGTACATCTGATGTTCTTCTTATTTCTCTTGTTACTCCATAACCATCTACTTTAGGCATCATTACGTCTAAAACTACTAGGTCTGGATTTGTTTTATTAAATACGTTGATTGCTTCTTCGCCGTCTTCTGCAACGACTACATCGTAACCAACCATTTTTAAACGAGTTTCTAGAATTCTTCTGATACTAGCTTCATCGTCAGCTACTAAAATTCGTTGACGGTCTTCTGTTTCGTTTTGCATTTCAGCGTTATCTGTCATGTTTTTTTCCTTACATTTCCTAAGCTACTAATAAAATCTTAACATAAATAAAATTATTATTAATATAAATTTATTTTTCTAAATACATCTTAATATAAACAAAAAATAATTGCAAACATATTTTTCACTTTTTTTTGAAAACTTTGATTACGATTGTTTTTGACCGATTAGGCGTTCAAATTCTTCAAAATCTTCTTTTGTGTCAATACCTACGGGTTTTTCGTTTACAATTGCAGTTTTAATCTTCATACCCATTTGCAAGGCTCTTAACTGTTCTAGGCTTTCAGCAATTTCTAAAGGTGTTTGAGGTGATGTTGTCATTTTTACTAACGCTTCTCTTGTATAACCGTAAATGCCGATGTGACCGTAGAATGGCGCTGGATTTTCATTTCTCTCAAACGGAATTTTTGAACGAGAGAAGTACAAAGCAAATCCATTGTTGTCGATTACGCATTTTACCAACTGAGGTTTTTCAACATCTTCTTTGTCCTTAATGGGGCAAATTAAAGTTGAAATATCTGCATTGTGGTTTTTAACCCCGTCGATTACGGCTTCAATGTAATCAACTTTAATCATCGGTTCATCGCCTTGAAGATTAATTATATATTCAAAATCCTTGTGTCTGTCTGCAACCTCTTTAATTCTGTCGCTTCCGCATTTGTGGTTAACTGATGTCATTTCAACGTCACCGCCAAAGGCTTTTACTGCATTGAAAATTCGTTCATCATCAGTTGCAACGATAACTGCATCAACTTCTTTTGCTTGTTTAGCTTTTTCGTAAACCCATTGGATAATAGGTTTTCCGCCAGCGACTAAAAGTGGTTTACCTTCTAATCTGCTAGAGCCGTATCTTGCAGGAATAATAATTGCAGTTTTCTTTTTGCCAAACATTTTGAACCTCTTTTCTGATAACAAAAGTTTAGCACAAACAGGAATATTAATGTTTAAGTTTTACAAGTTCTTGGATTTGTTTGTCTGAGAAGTTATTAGCGATAAAGTTGCAGTTAGAACCTTTGAAGGCTACGACTTGTTTATTTTTGAAGATTTTAGCTATTTTGTTTAATTCAACGGCTCTTTTCTTCACAAAAACTCCGCCCAAACTTGAAAGAACAAATTTATCTGGATAAACGTCTAATTTCAAGGCAATGCCCCAATTTGAGAAATCGAATTTTTCCTTGCTACCGTTCATACTCATTCTTGTTTTGTCGATGTAATCCTTGTAAAAGCTGTTTGAAATCCAATATTTAGTAAAAATTGGAGTTTTATCTTCGTCAGCAACATCTTTTATTGGCAAATAAACCTCATATTCTTTGCCTGCTTTAACTCTCCAAATTACAAATGGTACAAGTAAAATGGCGATAACTATGACGGTAAATAATTCTAGATGTTGCATAATGCACTCCTTTATTTAGTTACAACAAAAGAAACCCATTGGTCTTGATGTATTTCATCAATAATATTCAAATTTTCTCTTTCAATAGCTTCTAGAACAATAGGTGCTTTCTCTAATAAAATACCACTTAATGACATTTTTGAACCGTCATTCATTAATTTTTTTAAATCACCCATAATGTCAAAAAGTACATTGTGTAAGATGTTTGCACATACAAAATCGAATTTTTTGTTAATTTTATTAGCAGAACCAAGTTCAAAAGAACATTCTTCGTGGTTTAATTTTGCGTTTTCTTTTGCCACCTCAATAACAGTATCGTCTATGTCGCAACCGTAGACTTCGCTTGCACCCAATTTTTTTGCAAGAATTGATAAAATTCCAGAACCCATGCCAATATCAGCCATAGTTTGACCTTTTTGAAAATATTTTTCTAAAGCGACCATGCAAAGTTGGGTTGTTTGGTGAGTTCCTGTACCGAAAGCGCAACCAGGGTCAAGGTTTATAATAATTTCGTCTTTGCTTTTTGGGGTGTAATCAAGCCATGTCGGAACGATTGTAATTTTGTCTGTAACGTGTGTTACGTCCCATTTTTCTTTCCACTTTTTAGACCAATCTTGATTTTCTTTTTCTTCAAAAGTGTATTCCCAAGAGCCAAGTTCTTCGTCTGAAAGTCCACGAGATTTTAGAAGCTCTCTTTGCTCTTGCAAAATTTTTTCAACATCGGGCATTTCCCCTCTAATAAAGGCTTTAAGAGTACCTTCTGTGGTTGCAACCATTTCAAGGTCTTTGTAGGTTTCTTCTACCATAACAACGCCTTCGCAGTCAAAAACGTCAAACAAAATGTCAGAAATAACTTCTGACATTTCAGGATTAATCTTTATTTGCAATTCATAATAATTATTAGTCATGTAAAAAACAACCCATTTTACGATATTTTTCGTATCTTTGCTTACGTAATTTTTCAGGTGACATCTTAGTTAATTTTTTAAGTGAAGAAAGAATATCTTTTTTCAATGTTTTAGCCATTTCTTCCTTGTTGTTGTGAGCGCCACCCATAGGTTCTTTAACACATTCATCAATAATTCCAAGTTCAAGCAAATCACTTGCTGTAATTTTTAATGCATTAGCTGCATCAGCAGCTTTTGTTGCGTCACGGAATAAAATTGAAGCGCAACCTTCTGGTGAAATTACTGTATAATATGCGTATTCAAGCATTTTTACATCGTTTGCAACCGCCAAACCTAACGCACCGCCAGAACAGCCTTCACCTGTAATAACTGCAATAACAGGAACATCAAGTTTTGCCATATCTCTAAGATTTTGAGCAATAGCAATACCTTGTCCGTTTTGTTCTGCTGTAATTCCTGGGTAAGCCCCTGGTGTGTCGATTAGAGTAACAATTGGTAAATTAAATTTGTTTGCATGGTTAAACAAACGCATTGCCTTTCTGTAACCTTCTGGCTGAGGCATACCAAAGTTATATTCTAAGTTTTCTTTTGTAGTTGAACCTTTTTGAGTCCCAACGAAAACTGCATTAAAGTTTCCGATTTTACCAACACCGCCGATGATAGCTCTATCATCAGTACCAGCTCTGTCGCCATGAAATTCAATAAAATCATCACACATCAATTGCATGTAGTCCAAAAAGTTCGGTCTATTGGCGTGTCTTGCAATTTGTAACTTTTCTGAAGGTTTAAGATTTTCGTAAATTTCTTTTTGATAATCCTTCGCTTGTTGTTCAAATTTTTCAATTTCGTTATCTAAGTTCATTCCTGACTCCGAGCTTATTTTTTTTAGTTCGTCAATTTTTTGTTGTATATCCAAAATTGGCTTTTCAAATTCAAATGCCATAATTAAAAATCCTCATTTATTCTTCAACAGGAACTGTGTATCCGTGCATATCAAAGATTTTAGACAAATTTTCTCTCAAGTCTTTTCTCTTTGAGATGATGTCAACTTGACCGAATTTCAAAAGATATTCGGCAGTTTGGAAGCCTGATGGTAATTTTTGGTGGATTGTTTGTTCAATAACCCTCTTACCAGCAAAACCGATTCTAGCACCTTGTTCAGCGATAATGATGTCGCCTAAAGTACCGAAACTAGCAGTTACACCACCGTAAGTAGGCTCTGTTAATAAACAAATGTATAGAACTTTTTCCTCGTCCATTTTTGCACAAGCACAAGAGGTTTTAGCCATTTGCATTAAGCTCAAAGCACTTTCTTGCATTCTTGCACCACCAGAAGATGTGATAGCAAGCATAGGAATTTTTCTTTCAGCAGCTTCTTCCATCATTCTAGTAACTTTTTCGCCTACAACGCTACCCATTGAACCGCCCATAAAGTTGAAATCCATTACGGCAGTTGCAACTTCGTGACCTTCAATTTTACCAATACCAGTAACAACAGCGTCGTTAAGGTCGGTTTTTTCGACAGCTTCTTTAATTCTATCCTTGTAAGATTCTGTATCAACAAAATTTAGAGGGTCTGTTGGACGAATGTCTGAATACATTTCAACAAAACTACCTTCATCAAATAATTGCTTGATTCTGTCTCTAGCGCCTAATCTGAAGTGATAATCACATTGAGGGCATACGTTTAAATTTTCTTCTAAATCTTTATTTGTTAATTGCGCTCCACAGTGGACACACTTAGTCCACAAACCTGGGAACGTAATATTTTCTACTTTAGCTTCTGATGAGCGTCGTTCAATTTGCGCTTCTTTTCGCTTATCAAACCATTCTTGTATACTCATAAACTATCCTTTTTTGTGTCATAAATTATGTTGTTTTGTACCAACTTCTTATAATATTATACATCAAACTGAAATTAGTCAATCTTTTTTTCAATTGGTTTGCCCAAATAGCGTTTAACATTGTCTGACAGCTGAATATTTTGTATTGCTAAATTGTATTTCTTTAAATCAGCAATGTTTGTCTGTTCTGTCAACAAATCTTTTTTAGGAACACTCGGACTTAGTGAATTTTTAACCTGCTCAAACTCGCTAGGGTTGTTTTGCAGAATGACTTTTGTAATAATTTCATCTGGATTATTTGAACCTATTTTGTATTTAGAAGAAAGGTTTGCAACGCTTGTACCTTGCTCTAGCTTGTAAAGCCATTGAATAGAGGTTTTGTCACGAGGCGAAAGTGATACAACACCGTATTTGTGCGGAGTGTACATAATATCTGTATCATAAGGACTATGTCCTAAACCTAAAGCGTGACCGATTTCGTGCAAAATTGTATGGTAAACTTCTTCTTCAGCCATATATCGTTGGCACATTACTCCATCTGAAAGTCCGATTGAAACTTCTGCACCATAAAGCCTGTTTGTTGCATCAAAACTAAATTTGCAATGTCCAAGAGCTTTGCGGTCAATGCGTCGCCATTCAACATTGATGTTTGAACTTAATAAATTATCTACAAGTACAAAACGAACACGCCCCATACTTGCTCTTTCCCATTCTTCGCAAGCCTTAATTACCATTTGTTTGTATAAATAATCTTGTCCTTGCTTTGAATAAAACTTCATAGGAGCAATAAAAACATTTAAAGGCATAAACGTCCAGCGTAACAGCCCTTTACTTTTAAAACTTTCGTTCAAATAAGTTTTCATTTCCATACTTTTATTGTATAATATTTTTTGCGAGTTGACAACTCGGGGGAAATAATCGTTAAAAAAGGAGATTTGCCAATGAACATGGGTCAAATGATGCAAATGATGCAAAAGGCACAAACTATTCAAAAGAAATTACAAGAAACTCAAGAACAACTAGCTCAATCTGAATTTACAGGCGAAGCAGGCGGTGTTACTGTTACTTGCGACGGTCAAGGTAAATTCAAATCAATAAAAATTTCTAAACAAACAATTAACCCTGAAAACCCTGATTCTGTTGATGATGATACAATCGAAATGTTAGAAGATGTTATCACAACTGCAATTAAGCAAGCAACAGAAACAGCTTCAAAAGAAATGGAAACAAAAATGAAGGCTGTTACAGGTGGTATCAGTATTCCAGGACTTTGCTAAGAGGGTAATTAGTTAATGATTTATCCAAAATCAATAGCAACTTTAATTGAGCAATTTCAAAAGTTTCCGTCAGTAGGACCGAAATCTGCTCAAAGAATGGCATTTCACTTGTTGAAAATGCCTGTGTCAGAGGTGGAAAAATTTGCAAGAGCTGTTGTCGAGGCTAAACAAAGCACAGTAGCGTGTGAAATTTGTTATAACCTATCTTCAACAAGTCCTTGCGAAATTTGCTCATCTACAACTCGTGATAGGAGTACAATTTGCGTAGTTGCAGAGACAAAAGACCTTATTGCTATTGAAAAAACAAACGAATACAAGGGTTTGTATCACGTTTTGCAAGGTTTAATCTCTCCAATTGACGGTATTGGTGCGGAAGATATCCGAATAAAAGAGCTTTTGAGCCGTTTGACAGATGAGAGTATAAAAGAATTGATATTGGCACTAAGTCCTTCAGTTGAAGGTGAGGCAACAAGTTTGTATTTGACAAAACTTGTAAAACCTTTTGGAATAACCGTTTCAAGAATTGCTTTTGGTTTACCTGTGGGTACAGACTTAGAATTTGCAGATGAAATTACACTAGCAAAAGCCCTAGAAGGCAGAAGAGAAGTATAGTCTTAATGCCTTATTGTCTAAAATAGTAATTTAATCTATAATACCAATATGACAAAACCCGTTTTAGAAATTAAAAATTTGAATGTTCAATATAAGACAAAAGGCACTGTTTTTAATAAAGAAAAAGTTGTAAACGCTGTAAATGACCTTAATGTGTCAGTTGAAAAAGGTGAAATTATTGCCGTTGCGGGCGAGTCAGGTTGTGGAAAATCAACTCTTGCAAGTGCTATTTGTCGTTTAATCCCTGTGGCATCTGGTGAAATTCTGTTTCATGGGGTTGATATTCTAAAATTAAAAGGCAAAAAACTGAAGGTCTATCGACAAGCATTGCAAATGATTTTTCAAAATCCTTATTCTAGCTTGAATCCAAAGAAAAAAGTTTTTGATATTTTAAAAGAACCGCTAGATGTAAATAGCGAATTATGTACATATTCAGAGGATTTCAGACCTCTTTATGAGTTTTCTAAAGACGAAATTAAAAACTTAATTTTGCAGGTTGCAGAGTCTGTTGGACTTGATGAAAATGCGTTGAAACTTTATCCACACGAATTTTCAGGCGGTCAAAGACAAAGAATTGCAATTGCAAGAGCCTTGATGATGAAGCCGGAGTTTATTATTGCGGACGAACCTGTAAGTGCTTTAGACGTTAGTATTCAAGCTCAAATTATCAATTTGCTTCTGAACTTGAAAAAAGAATTAGATTTGACTGTAATCTTTATTTCACACGATATGAACGTAATTCGACAAATTGCGGATAGAGTTGCGATTATGTATTTAGGCAAAATTGTTGAAATCGGAACGACTGACCAAGTGTTCAAATTTCCTCAACACCCTTATACAAGAGCGCTTTTGAGTGCAGTGCCAAGTTTTGATAAAAAAGATAGCAATATTATTTTGAAGGGCGACTTACCTTCGCCAACAGACTTGCCAACAGGTTGTAAATTCCATACTCGTTGCCAATATTGTATGGAAAAATGCAAAGAAGAAGAACCAGAGTTGAAAACTTTTTATGAACAACATCGAGTTGCATGTTTTTTAAATGATGATAATAATGATTTGTAATTTTTTCTCTATAAAATTTTGAGTTAAAATGATTTTTAAAATAAATTTTTGAAAAAATTAAACATAATGTTATGCTTCAGCATTTCTTTTACATTTTGTCCGTAAAAAATCGTACGTAAAAATGCGTACGTATTTCTACGTACATGCACACTTGAAATCCTTGTTAATTAATTTTATACAGATTTTAAAACGATTTTTGACTATTATAGCTTGGCTTTTAGCGATTGAATAAGCCTAATGTTATTTTAAATATTACTTTTTAGATTTTTAGCCAAAAATTTGGATAATATAATATTCATGTTACAATTAAAGAAAAAGGAGTTAAAAATGGCAAAAGATTCAAGTTTTGACATCGTTTCAGAGTTTGACAAACAAGAATTGGTGAACGCAGTTGATCAAGTAAAGCGTGATATCACATCTCGCTTTGACTTGAAGAACTCAAAATCAGATGTAGTTTTAGACGGCGAAAAGTCAATCACAATCACTACTGAAGACGATATGAAGTTACGAAATATATATGATATTTTACAATCAAAATTGGTTAAAAGAGGCTTAAGCATTAAGATTTTAGACCCTCAAAAGATGGAAGATGCCTTAGGTGGCGCTGTTCGACAAGTTTACCTTTTAAGAAAAGGCTTAACTCAAGAACTAGCTAAGAAAATTGTTGCCGATATAAAAGACTCTAAAATTAAGGTACAGGCTTCAATTCAGGGGGATCAAGTTAGAGTTTCAGGCAAAAGCAGAGATGATTTGCAAGAAGTAATTGCAATGTTACGCAAAAACGAAGACAAATACGATTATCCATTGCAGTTCCAAAACTACAGATAGAGGGCATTATGGGCGTTATTGAAACCTTAAAAAATAAAGTTGTAGTTTCTTGTCAAGCAATGCCGAATGAGCCTCTATATCGTGAAGAATGTATGCTTGCGATGATGAAATCCGTTCTAAACGGCGGTGCTGGCGGTTTACGTGTTGCTGGTGCAAGAGATGTTATGAATGCAAAAAAGATAACAAATGTGCCTGTAATCGGCTTAACAAAACCAGATGAGATACCTGCAAACTGGAAGGAAATCGTGTATATTACACCTTCTTTGAAACATGTAGGGTTCTTGATTAAAGCTGGGGCAGATGTTATTGCGTTTGATGGTACAAGCAGAAAGCACGAAAATTGCACTCTAGACGAGATTATAAAGCTGATTAGTATAAACAAACGTATCTCAATGGCAGATATATCAACTGTTGAAGAAGGTATTAATTGTGAAAAACTAGGTGTTGATATGGTTTCAACAACCTTAGCTGGCTATACTCAGTTTTCACCGCTAAAAGGCGACGGTCCAGACTTTGAATTACTAGAAGAATTGGTTAAAAGCGTTAAAATACCTGTCGTTTTAGAAGGTCGAATTTGGGAGCCAGAACAAATAGACAAAGCGTTTAAAATTGGTGCACATTGCGTGGTTATTGGCTCTGCGATTACACGTCCACAACTTATTACAAAGCGTTTTGTTCAAAGAAAGGAAAAATAATGAAGGCACTTGCATTTGACGTTGGTGGTACAAAAATATATTCAGCTGTAATTGATGACAAAGGAAACTTTGTTACAGAGGTTGAAAAGCACTCTACACCAAGAGATTTGGGTAAAATTAGAGAAATATTTTTGTCTGTAATTGCAAAACATGATTCAGAAATTGATGCAATAGCATTTTCAACTGCGGGAGCTTGTAATAATGCTCATACAGGCATTTTAGGCTCAACAGGCAATATGGTTGAAGGTTATAGTAAATTTGATTTTCAATCTTTGTCATCTACAAAACCTGTATATGTTGAAAACGACGCCAATTGCGCAGCGTGGGCGGAACATACTAACGGTGCGTCAAAGGGTATGTCTAATTCAATTATGCTAACTCTTGGAACAGGCGTAGGTGGTGGAATTATCCTTAATGACAAGCTATATAAGGGTAAATCAGGTGCTGCTGGTGAAATGCACTTTAAAATGCGTACAGATAAGCATAGACATTGCACTTGCGGAAGTTACGATTGTTTTGAAGCCTATACATCAGGCACAGGCTTAAAAATGACAGCTGAGGAAATGCTAAATAACCCTAATGTAACGACTTACGACGTTATTGATGGCGTAAACGCAGGTGACGAAAAGATGAAAGCAGTTTTTGATAAATGGCAAAATGACATTTTAGAAGGCTGTATTGGGTTGGCAAACATCTTTGATCCCGATTGTATCGTATTTTCAGGTTCAATGGCTCAATTTATTGATGTTGATTATCTTGAAAAGGCTACAAATGCTGAAATTATTACTCAACCAATAAAAATTCTTAAAGCTACAACAGGTAATTATGCTGGTATGATTGGCGCTGCACTTTTGGCTTTAGGAGGTAAGTAGATTGGGTAAGGCTAAAAAACGCAGTATTACCTTAGGTAAACATCAGCAAATACCTTTAATGACTCGTGAGAACGCAATTAAAGAGGTGGTAAGACGTTTTAAACACAATGAAGACGTGATTGATTTGGTCACATTATTTGGGTTATCAGCAGAGGAACTACTTGAGGGTGGTGCTTTGTATGAGGAAGTTAAAGCTATTGAGGGTATTTTAGATGTTTAAGAAAATTGGGTTTTGGTTAGAAAATTCAAGGGTTTTCACACTTCCAATGTCTATTTTTTCTTGGCTTGTAGTGTTTACGTTTGGTGTATCAAGTCATGGTAATGTTTTTTATGGTATTTTAGCCTTAATCGGAATTTGTTGTTGTCAATTGGCAACAAATTTATTTGATGACTATTTAGACTACCAAAAGTTAATAAAATTAGGTACTTTAGAGCATCAAACAAAATCAAAATGTGCTTATATTACAAAAGGAGAGGCAACTTTAGACGATGTTTTAAGGATTGTGTTCTTATATTGTTCAATTGCGTGTATAATTGGGGCATTTTTGTTATGGAAAACAGGCTATCCAGTTGCGATATTTGCTTTTCTAGGTGCAATTTTTGTATTAACTTATGCAAAATGGTCAAGCGCCGGAATTGGTGAAATTGCGGTGGGTTTGGCATTTGGACCGATTTTGTTCGGTGGTGTTTATTGGGTTATGACTCAAACTTACAGTATGGAAGTTTTTTTGATTGGTACAATTGTCGTAATGTTTACTATAGGGCTTTTGTACACTAATTCCTTGTTAGATTTTGATGGTGATAAAGTTTCTCATAAAAAAACATTATGTAGTAGATTTAAAGACAAGGATAAAGCGGTTTCTGGGCTTGGAATAATTTATGGTTGTGCCTATGGTTTATTGATTTATGCAGTTGCATCAAAACAATTTGCACCAATGTTTTTAATTGTATTTTTTACTGTGCCTTTTGTAATGGAATTAATGGTTTCACTGCTGTTATTCAACGAAAACAAAACTTATATTCCAAGAAAAAAACTATGGCATTTTCCGTTTGAAGGATTTGAAAAAATTCGACAAAAAGATGAAAGCATTGCAAGTTTTAGGTTTAGAATGTATCAAGCTAGAAACCTTATGATATATGCATCTGTGCTAATTTGTATTGCTAAAATTTTAAGTGTATATTTTTAATGTATAATTAAAGAAAAAAGGAAGAATAAATGGAAAATATTAAAAAGACTTTAGTAAAATATCCTTATTTAACACGTGATGTAGAGGTTTATGAAAGAGAAAACGGTCATAAAATCGTATTGGCGCATAAAGAAGGCGATATGGTTAATGTTAGTTCTTGGGTAAAAACAGGTTCTATCAATGAAAATGACCACAATAACGGTATTTCTCACTTTCTTGAACATCTGATGTTCAAAGGAACTCACAAGCACAAAGCGGGCTATTTTGACAGAACTTTAGAAGCAAAAGGTGCTATTGTAAACGCTGCAACTTGGAAGGATTATACTTTTTACTATGTAACTTTACCAAAAGGTGAAGGTAACAAAGATTTTTACGAAACAATTGAGCTTCACGCAGATATGATGTTAGATCCAACATTGCCAGAAGATGAAATCGGGCATGAGTTTGATATTAATGATGATAAATCAGTTAAAGACAAACGAGAAAGACATGTTGTTATTGAAGAAATTCGTATGCGCAAGGATCAACCTTGGACAAAGGTTTATAACAAGACAAATTCTTGCATGTACAAAAAGCACCCTTATAAACGAGATGTAATAGGTACTCCAGAAATTATTTCACAAGTTCCGCAAGCTGAAATTATGGAATACTACAAAACTCATTACACTCCAAACAACGTAACAACAATAATTGTAGGTGATTTTAATCACGAAGAAATTTTGGAAAAAGTTTGTAAAGAATTTGATTGGAAGGGTAGAAAAAATTACCAAAATCCAATCTATGAAATTGATGCGCCGACAGACCATACAATTTACAACGAAGAAACGGCAAATGTAAATACAGGTTTCTTAATGGCAGGTTATTTGACTTGTCCTGCAAAAGACGTTAAAGACACGATTTTAATGGATTTAGTAAATATAATTTTAGGTGACGGTTCAAGTTCTAGATTGTATCAAAACTTAATTGAAAAGGTTGAAGAACCCGTATTTAATATGGTTGAAACAGATTATTATCAATTTAGAGATGGCAATAATTTCTTTGTAGAGGCTAATTTCCGCCCAGAAAAGAAAGAAAAAGCTGTTGAAATGATTAAAGCCGAAATTGAAAAAGTTAAATCTACAATCACAGAGGCTGAATTCAAAAAAGCGGTTAAAAAAACAAAATCTGAATTTGCATACAAAGCTGAAACAGTTTCTGAAATTGGTGATACAATCGGTCATTATATGACAGTATGTAATGATTTAGCGCTTGTTTCAGATTATTTGAATATATTAGAAAGTCTTACTGTTGAAGATGTTCAAGATGCAGCAGAACGCTATTTGAACATTAATAATGCGGTTATTTCAGTTTTAATGCCTGAAAAATAAGAGTTAAAATGTTTTATATGGGCGGATTTGCATAGTGCAAATCCGCCCATTTTTTATTAAAATAGTCAAAAAGAAAGAGCCTTTGTACGCAAAAGCTCTATATAAGAATAGCTGGAAGTATGAAAAAGATTTAATTATATTTAACCCTTTTTTATATAAAAGAGCAATTAGTCTGTTAGGCTATTTATTCATCTAATAAATGTTCTTTTACGACCTTAACCGCAGCCTCTAACCTTGTTGTAACGGATAATTTAGCAAGTATTGAACTTACATAAAATTTAATAGTATGAATACTTAAGCACATATCGTTTGCAATTTGTGTGTTATTTTTCCCCGTTATTACTTCTTTTAAAATTTCAAGTTCTCTTTCTGTAAAATGGTAATTTTTGTTTTCGTCCATAAATTCTCCTCTTTAGCTACTATTTTTATCATAGCAGAGGATTGAAAAAAATGTTCTATACATTTGCCTGTTACATATAGGATACTAAAAATTTAAAGAAATTTTAGAAAATTATCACACCAATTAATGCAAAAATTATAATTGCAGTATTGTAATGTAAAAATGTAGGTATGCAGGTATCCCAAATATGATTGTGTTGTCCATCGGCATTTAAGCCTGCGGTTGGTCCTAATGTTGTGTCAGATGCAGGAGAACCTGCGTCACCAAGAGCTGCAGCTGCTGCAAATACTACAATTGTTTCTTGCAAATTAAACCCTAATTGTGCGCAAATTGGAACAAATATTACTGCCAAAATAGGGATTGTACCAAATGATGTGCCTATTCCGATTGTAATAAATAAACCTGTAATAAGCATTAATAATGCGGCTGCAATTTTGTTTGATGGCATTATTGCCATTGTTGAATTTACAAGCGATTCAATTCCGCCAGTTTGTTTTAAAACAAGAGCAAAACCTGCTGCTACAAGCATTACGAATGCAATGTAACCCATTAAACCAATACCTTCATCAACAAGATTATCCATTTTTTTATGTTTGATTGTACCCGTTCCAAAAATAATTCCTAAGCCTACAAGAGCACCTAGTGGCAAGGATTTTGTCCATAATTGAACTCCAAGAGTTGCAATCGCTGCAAGCAAAGTTATATAGTGTTCTTTTGTAAGTTTTGTGTCAGTATTGTCAATGTCTTTGACTGTAACATCTTTGTACTCTCGAGGTTTGCGGTATGAAATGAATATTGCAACTAAAAGCCCAACGAACATACCTAAACCTAAAATCCAAGTTGATTTCCAAATTTCGTTTATTGAAACATTCATTCCATTTTGAACCATATTATCTGCCAATAAGCCTTGAAAAATTAGTCCAAAACCGGCAGGAATGACGATATATGGCGCTTTTAGACCGAATGCCAAGCAACAAGCAATAGCACGTCTGTCAATTTTTAAAACATTCATTACATGCAATAATGGTGGAATTAAAATCGGTATAAACGCAATGTGTACTGGGATTAAATTTTGAGATAATATAGCGATTACTGTTAAAATCAAGTATAAAATAAATGCATTATTTTTAATTAATTGAGTGATTTTTTTTGCTAAAACGGTTGCTAATCCTGTGTGGGTCATAGCTGCGGCAAAAGCGCCCAAAAGAATGTAACTCAAGGCTGTTTCGGCATTTGTTCCCATACCAGAGATAAATGTGTTCATTATATCTGTAATTCCCATGTGGGCAATAAGTCCTGCAACAATGGCAGAAATCATAATCGACAACAAAACATTAATTTTGCATAAACAAAGTACGCAAAGTAGAATGATTGAAATTAATACGGGATTCAAAAAAATCGTGCTATCCATATATTTAGAATAGCACGAATATTTTTATTTTGAAATTTTGATTATTTTCCAGGTGCTAATTCAAACTTGCTGTTTGGTTTGAACTTGTTTTTGTAAACTTCAACGTGTGGTTGGAAAACTTCTGGTAATTTTTCAGTATTAGTAATCGCAACTTGACGTCTTAACATACCTGTATAAACTGTTTCAAAGTGTTTTGATTGAACGTATTCACCAATTGCTTCAGGTCTAATAGCACCGTTTTCTACTTCAAGAATTTCTAAACCCACAGGAGCTGTTTCAAGATATGAAACAAGTACCGCAGAAACATATTTTCTGTAATTTTCAGAAATATCAGGTGTCATAATGGTCATAACCATGTGATACTTGTCTCTGTTTTGTGGGTAGAAAAAGCCTTCTGAAGCATAATGCATGCTGTCTGGTGCTTTTGAAGATACAAAATCAAAATCTTTTAGCGATTCTAAGTATAATTGTTTAATCCAATTTTCACCGCCTGTTTCAAACAAGTGTCCAAAATATTGTTGTTGAGTTAATTTGTAACCGTAATCTCTAGAATATACGTTAAATATGGCTGCTAAGCCGGCTGGATTGTCGCTTGCGTTTTCGTTTAAGCAGAAACCTGACATTTTTTCAGCACTTTTTAACATTCTAACTGCTTTTGCTTTTGGAAATCCTGCATAAGCATTTACGAATAAGCCTGCATCATCAAACATACTGAAACGTCCGCCAACGCCATCGTGAATATATAATTCTTTGATGTATGAGTTATCCTTGCCGTTTTTGTGTCCGATTTTGCCTCTTAAATTAGCTTTTGTTGCTGTTTTATCCGTACAAATCGCAAAATGGCTTTGTGCTTTTGTTTTTGCTTGAGCTTCATTTAAACCTTGATTTTGGTAATATTCAACCAACATATTTTCAAATCTTGTAAATGCGTCTTTTGTTTCAAAGGTTGTGCCAGATTTTGATACTACTAAGAAATTCAAATCTTGAACAGGGTGATTAACTTCTTTTAAAAAGTTAGAGAAACTGATTGGATCAATATCTGAGTAAAAATAAACTTTGCCCTTGTTGCCCAAACCGTTCATATTCAATAAAAATTCAGCTGTATGTTTAGAACCGCCAATGCCTAAAACAACAAGAGGTCTGTCAACTTTGTCTTTTCTCGATTTTAACTCAGTTGCTTGTTCGTAAATCTCGTCTAAGTGGGATTTTGTTCCATGTGCAGTCATTTGTTCTGTTGGCAAATCTATCCATTTTAAAAATTGTTTTGTGTCATTTTTTCTTGCTTTGAAATCTTTTACAACGGTTGACATGTCTGATGCGTAGTGTTTGGTTACCTCATAAAAATTAGCATAAGGTGTTTTGTTCTTCATCGGTGTTAAATAAGATTGTGTATATGGCCATTTTATGGCTGTTGCTGTTTTTACTGTTGCAATGTTTGTTTTTGTGTTTGCAACAGCTATCAAATTCATTTTGTTTACGTCAGGGTTAATCATTGTTGATGCTAATAATTCAAATAACATTTTGTCTCCTATTAATTATAAATTGTTACGTCTTCTGTTAGTTTAATTCTAAACGCTGTATCTGCTGGAATTGAGATTGAACCACCTTTTGAGAAAATTGCTATGACAGGTGATGCAACAATGTTTGCACCAAATACAATTAATCCAGAGGCAAGTGTAAAAGGACTGAAAATGAAGGTTACGCCTTCACCTGCAAGTTTTTTTGTTGCCTTCCACATCTTGTCATTGAATTTTTTTCCTGGAGTAATTGATTTTGCTAAGTTACTCCAATATTTGCGTTTACCTTTTATATTATTAAAATAAATATGTTTGTAATTAGCTTTTGTAACTTTACCGCAAACTTCTTGAGTTTTGCCGTTGATAATAACTTTTTCAATTCTAATTACAATCAATCCCCCGTTACCTGTAAGTTGAGGTGTATGAGAATCTGAAATTACGCCAACAAATCTTGTATTTTCTGGTAATGTGAAATATTTTGTTTTAATTGATTTAGGTAATTTGAAATAAACCTTCGTGCCTGCAGTCATTTTATCAGAAATTGCTGAGGTGTTTCTAATAGTAAAAGAAGTTCCACGTCTTAAAGCTAAAGTTTGACCGTAACTCTTATATTTTTGTGGCTGTTGAGTTACAACCTTTTGTTTTGTTGCTTGCGTAGTCTTTGTGTTTGCTTGAGTTGGTTTATTATACGGTTTTGTAAAATCTTCATTAGATTGTAATGGCTTGTCATTCTTCAATTTATCTGGTAAATTTGGCAACAAGTCATTTTCAATCTTATTCGGATTATATTTTCTTCTTATTTCATAATCAACAGACGCGTCTATATCAAGCACTGCAAATGCTGGTAGACACATCATGTTGAAAATTATTAAACTAATAAAAATTCTATTTAAGAAGTTCATTAATTGCCTTAGCAGCTCTTTTACCTGCACCCATAGCGTTAATCGCTGTTGAAGGACCTGTTGGTGCAACATCGCCACCTGCATAGATTCTAGGAATTGAAGTTTCACCTGTGTCACCGTTGATTACAATATAACCTTTTTTGTCGGTATCAAATGCCATATTGTCAGCTACTGCTGATTTTTGGATAATAGGATTTGGACCTGTACCTAATGCAACAATTACGCTATCAACGTCCATAACTGTATATTTGCCTGTTCCGATAGGTTTTCTTCTACCGCTTTCATCAGGTTCACCAAGTTCCATAATTTCAAACTTCATGCCTTTTACATAGCCTTCTTCGCCTAATATTTCAACAGGAGCGTGTAATAAATCAAAGATAACGCCTTCTTCTTTTGCGTGTCTGATTTCTTCTTTTCTTGCAGGAAGTTCTGCCTCTGTACGTCTGTAAACGATATGCACTTCTTCAAAACCAGCTCTTAAAGATGTTCTAGCTGCGTCCATTGCTACGTTACCACCACCAATTACGGCAACTTTTTTACCAACTCTTAATGGTGTTGGATATTTATCATCATTTGCGTGCATCAAATTTACACGAGTTAAGAATTCGTTTGCTGAATATACGCCATTTAAGTTTTCACCAGGAATACCCATCATTTTTGGAAGTCCTGCGCCTGAGCATATAAATATTGCGTCATAACCATCATCTTCAAGTTGTTTCAATGTGATTGATTTACCAACAATAACATTTTTATTGAATTTTACACCCATAGCTTTTAAAGCGTCTAGTTCTCTATCTAAAACTACACGAGGTAATCTGAAAGGTGGAATACCATATCTCAATACACCGCCAAGTTCGTGCAATGCTTCAAATACAGTAACTTCGTGACCGGCTTTTCTTAGGTCAGCAGCGGCTGTAATTCCTGCACAACCAGAACCAACGATTGCAACTTTTTTGCCTGATGGTTTAATTTCTGTTTCTGCTGCTTTAGTTTTGTCACCAACGTATCTTTCCAACGCACCGATTGCAACTGCATCGCCTTTAATACCTAAAACGCATTTGCCTTCGCATTGTCTTTCCTGTGGGCAAACACGTCCACAAACTGATGGTAACATACTTGATTGTCTAATTACTTCACCTGCTTTGTCAATATTGCCTTCTTTTACTTCGTGAATGAAGGCTGGAATGTTAATATTTACAGGACAACCAGAAACGCATCTCGGATTTTTACAGTTTAAGCATCTTGAAGATTCAAGTTTTGCTTGTTCGTCTGTAAAGTTTTCTTCTACTGCATCAAAATTAGTTTTTCTGATGTTTGGATCTTGTTCGTGTTGTCTTTGTCTTTCTACTGCCATAATTTTTCTCCAATAAGTTTTTTCTTAATTTTAAAATAAAGGAGTTTATTATGCAAATATTTTAACAATAAAAGGTACTGTCTTTTAAACAGTACCATTAAATTAAAATAAGAGTGATTATGAAATTTTTAAACTTTTGTCATACCGCACTTGTTGCGGTATCTTTGGTCTTTACGCCCGAATTGTTCGGATTGTAGTTTATATCAAAAATCCTTTTTGATTATTGCTTCACTCGGACAAGTTGTTTGCTTCACTACGTTGTCGCAAACATTGTCCTCATTACTTCGGGTTGGGTTCGCTTACGCTCACACGGCACCACCTCTCTCAAAACTTGACATTTAGTCAACTTTTGTTCGGCAGAGTGCAAAATCAAACTACGCGAACGTCTTGAATGAATCTTCAGAGTTTTTCTTAACTACTGATTGAACAGATTCCATTTCAGTTTGAACAGCATTGTGTTCAGTATCAAGCTGTTTCAATTTCAATTCTAACTCTTTATCTTGAGCTTGAATAATTGATGTTTTAGCGTTGATGTTATTCATTTCTTGCTCATACAAGTAGTTTTGATATGTATATTCATTCATCGCATCGTTGTAAGCTTCATCATCTGTTACAGTTTTTGTTGTAACTGCAAAGTCTTGGGTATTACCTGTTGTTGGAGTGTAAGTAAAGCCTGTAAGACGGTTTTGCTTATCTCTTGTAACAATACAAGGTGTATAATATTCGCTCTTTGGAACTTCTCTTGTGCCAGCAGTGTAGTAGCTACATTTTTTATCAGATGCAGCAGTTGCGGCTCTTGCTTTTTCAAGTTCAGTTCCTTTAAAATATTGATAAATAGGTTTTTCATCTGTACCAACATTTGCAATATACATTTCACCAGAACCGTTACAAATATCGGTACTCTTGTACGCATCTTCGTGAATTTTATTAGTTGCATCATTTTCATATTTGTACAAGCTGACAGTTTTACCTGATGATGTTGTAATTTGATATGTTTGGTATGTTTTAGTTGATGTATATCTATCATCTGTAAAGTTTACTTTGTTAGATGCAACAGAAACTTGATTTGTTGTTGGGCAGACATTAAATGCATCTTCTGTTGTTACGTAAGAATAAGCAACTGTATATTTGTTATCAGTACCTTTAACCTTTGTTACCTGTGAAATAGTTGCTTCTTCATTGCTACCAGGAACAGTAAATGTATACTCAACCTTAGTATAATCATTAGTGTTTGGTGGAGTTGGAACAGAAAGGACCAACATCTGATTATATAAGTTTGCAGATTCATTAGACAACACTGTTCTTTGTTGGTTAATTTGTTGTCCTTGGTATTCAATATTTGTTTTTCTTGCGGTAAGATTTAAAAATCTCGCCTGTGATGCTGCCATGCCCATGATTTTGTCCTCACTATGTGTGTTATCTCTTTCGTCGGTTAATTTAATGATGAAATTAAAAAAAACAACATAATCTCCTATGTTTGATGTAAACAATTGTAAATTGTGCTCTAAAAAGGCTCTATATAAGCACGTTTTAATGTGTATATTTTTATAAAAATAATGATTTTTGACTAGATATTTGCAATTTTTCTAAAAATAACATGTAAAAAATTTAAAAATACATGCCAAAAGATTGTTAAAAAGCATGCTAAAAACTTTATGTATTTGTAATTAAACTTTTTAAGTGATATATATTATATATATAAGAATATTGAAAGGAATTATTCATGGAAAAGAACAAGGAAACTTTGCATGTCTTAAGACACTCGGCTTCACACATAATGGCTCAAGCCGTTCAATCTTTATTCCCACATGCCAAACTAGCAATCGGTCCTGCAACAGATACAGGCTTTTATTATGACTTTGACTTAGATGAACATACTTTTACGGAAGAAGATTTGACGAAAATTGAAGATAAAATGAAAGAAATCTTGAAACAAAATCTTACTTTTGAAAAATATGATGTTGAAGATGTTGATGCTAAAATCGCTGAATTTAAGGCTCAAGGCGAAATTTATAAAGCTGAATTGTTAGAAGAACATAGAAACGATCACCCAACACTATATTTAACAAAAGACAAAGACGGCAATGTGTTATTTAACGACCTTTGCGCAGGTCCTCATGTTCCGAATACAAGCTATATCAAAGGTAACGCTATTAAATTATTAAAAGTTGCAGGCGCTTATTGGAGAGGTAATGAAAAGAACAAAATGTTGCAACGTATTTATGCTACTGCTTTTTGGACAAAAGAAGACTTAGCTGATTACTTGCACATGCTTGAGGAAGCTGAAAAACGTGACCATAGAAAATTAGGTGCAAAACTTGATTTATTCTCTGTAAGAGAAGAAATCGGTGCAGGCTTAGTTTTATGGCACCCAAATTTATATACAGTAAGAGAAGAAATTGAAAATTATTGGAGAACAGAACACAGAAAACGTGGTTATGTAATTGTTCAAACTCCACAACTTGCAAAATCTAAATTGTGGGAACTTTCTGGACACATCGACCACTATAAAGAAAACATGTTCTTTATTCAAAAGGAAAATGAAGATGATGATCAATACATTGTAAAACCAATGAATTGTCCGTTCCACATTTTGATTTACCAATCACAAAGACACTCTTACCGTTCATTACCATTGAGAATGGCAGAATTAGGTACAGTTTACAGACGTGAAAAATCAGGAGCTTTGTCTGGCTTAACTCGTGTACAAGGCTTTACTCAAGATGATGCTCACATCTTCTGTACACCTGAACAATTAGTAGATGAAATCAACAATATTATTGACTTTGTTGCAGATACAATGGCTATCTTTAAAATGGGATTTGAAGTTGAATTATCAACAAGACCAGAAAGTTATGTAGGTAGCATTGAAAATTGGGATTTAGCAGAAGCTGGTTTAAAAGAAGCAATGGATAAACGTGGTATGAAATACGACATTAACGAAGGTGATGGCGCATTTTATGGTCCAAAAATTGACTTCAAGGTTAAAGATGCAATTGGTAGAACATGGCAATGTGCTACAATCCAATTAGACTTTAACTTACCTGAAAGATTTGATATTAAATATCAAGATAAAGACGGTCAATTGAAAACTCCTGTAATGTTACACCGTGTAATATTTGGTTCAATGGAGCGTTTTCACGGTATCTTAATTGAACACTTTGCAGGTGCATTCCCAACTTGGTTGGCTCCAACTCAAGTTGCAGTTGTTCCAATTTCAAACGAAAAACATGCAGACTTTGCAGAAAAAGTTTATAAAAAACTTAGAGAACAAGGCATTAGAGCTTACTTAGATGACCGTTCAGAAAGTATGAATTACAGAATTAGAGAAAACTTGCAAGATAAGAAAGTTCCTTATGTTGCAGTAGTAGGCGACAAGGAAATTGAAGCTAATTCAGTTGCGGTACGTCAAAGAGGCGTTGGTCAAATTGGTACAAAGACTGTTGATGAATTTGTAGATATGATTTTGGACGAAATTAAGACTAGAAAATGCTAATTGAAGGTTCAATTTCATCAAAAAAAACTAAAATGTTGGTTGAAGAATATGCTCGATTATTGAATTCGGGCATTTCATCAGCCGACATTTTGGTATTAGTGAATAATTCAACCGCAAAAGAAAATTTTATAAACAAAACTTTTGAATTATTAAATATTGATTGTGTTGAAAAAATGCAAGTTTATTCATTTTTTGGACTTGTTTACAATACAGTAATGGACAATTGGGCGTTTTTAGAAAACAAACTTTCAAATGGTAATCCTGTTGTAATTCCTAATATGATTGGGTTAGAGATTTCTCAATTTATGTTAAAGGATATTATTAAGGATATCAAATTTGAAGGCTATAACTCTAAAAAATCCTTGTTACAACAGCTTTTTAGGCGTTATTCTTTGATTATACAAAACAATCTTAATGAAAAAGAGGTTGATTGGCGCTCAAATGAAGTGTTGAAGGAAGGTTTTTCAAATGATGCGAAAAGTGCCTTAAAAACTTTAATGGCTAAAACGCTTAATTACAGAAGTTTTGATTACTTGAGACAAAGTTTGCTATTTAATTATATATATAAAAATACAGAGGTTTTTAAAAATATTAAATATCTATTAATTGATGATGCTGACGAAATTACGCCGATATGTTTTGATTTTATCAGCTATTTGAAACCTCAATTACAAAATTGTTTAATAGCTTGTGACAGGCATGGTTCAAGTCGTTCTGGGTATTTGAGTGCAGATAAAAATATTTATTCAAAATTAACAGAACTTTTTGCAAATGAAATTGAAAAAATAGACACTCAATCATCTTTAGCAGAAGATGCTGATGAGCTTTATAGAAATGTAATTCAAAATGAAGTAAGCAGGTTAGAGCATTTTTCGTTTCTTTCACCATCAAAGCGTGCAACTATGATTGATTTAGCCGTTTTAAAAGTCGAAGACCTGTTAAGACAGGGCTACAAACCTTCTGATATTGTTATAATCTCGCCAATCATTGATGATATGCTTAGATTTTGTCTAAAAGAAAAAGTCCAAAATGCAAATTTACTTTTCTTGTCAGGTAGTGAAAAATTAGTACAAAATCCTTATGTATTAGCATCTTTAACTATCTTAAAGTTGAACACAAATTTAAAAGATACTCTTAGTGAGTTTGATTTGAGAGTAATTTTATCAAATATTTTGGATATTCCAATAAGACATTGTCAGGTTATTTTAAGTCAATTTGAAAAGACTAAAAAACTTGTAGATTATGAGTTTAAGATAGAGGAATACAACGAAAAATATACAAAATTTAGAAATTTAGTCGAAGAATTGAAAAATTCTAAAAAGACGATTTCTGAACAAGTTTTGTATATTTTTAATAATTTATTCAAATTTTATTCTGTAAACAAAAATACAATCAACAAATTTACGTTCTTTGTAAAAGAGTTACAAGACTTTGAGACTGTTTTTTCACCTGATTTTATGGAGAACAAACTTGAAGATATAATTACTCAAATTGAGACCTCTGTAATTGCAGAAAATCCTTACAGCACTTTTGAAATAGACGAAAATGATTTAGTAATTGCAACCCCACAAAAGATTATTGATAATCAAATTCAAACAAAATTTCAATTGTGGTTGGATATTTCTTCAAGCGAATGGATTAAAAATGATATTGGTCCATTGTACAATTCGTGGGTATTTCAGTCTGATTGGTCAAAAGGTGATTATACAGTACAAGATGATGTAGAGCTTTCTAGGCAAAAAACAGCAAGAATTTTGCGTAAATTAACTCTTTGCGCAAGTCAATTTATATACACGTTTTCAAGCCTTTTTGACGGTACAGGAGCTGAAAATTTTGGCGGAATTGAACAATATTTCAGAAATGAAGAAATAAAAACATCAAATTCAAATTTTAAAATTATTCCACGAGAGGATCAAAAGCCAGTATTAGACTATAAACAGGGGCAAATGGCTATTTCCGCAGTTCCAGGAGCAGGAAAAACAACAATTTTGCTGGCATTAATTATAAAATTGTTGAACAACGGTATAAACCCAGAAAATATCTTTGTTTTAACGTACATGGAGTCTGCTGCACGTAATTTTAGAGAACGTATTAAAAACATAAATCAAGAAAGTTCAAAATTGCCGAATATTAGTACAATTCACGGCTTGGCACTTAGAATTTTGAAGGATAATTCAAACTTTGAGCGCTTAGGTTTAGCTTCAGATTTTGAAATTTGTGATGATTCACAACGTACAACGATTATTCAAAGAGCTGCAAATCACCTAAAATTAAAGAAAAACGAGATTGAAGAATTTGACAGAGCTATTTCTATTATGAAACTTGGAAGCGGAGTAATTCCAAAATCTGTGACAGATGCGAAAGTTAAGAAATTTATTGAATTTTATAACCTTTACTCGTCAAGTTTAAAGGAGAATAGCTTGATTGACTATGACGATATGCTTTTGTCGTCAGTTCGCTTGCTTGAGGAAAACAAGGATATTTTAGAATATTATCAAGAGGTTTGCCAATTTATCATTGAGGACGAAGCTCAGGATTCATCTGCAATTCAGCAAAGATTAATTACGCTTTTAAGCGCAAAACATAAAAATTTAATTCGTTGCGGTGATATCAACCAAGCGATTACAACAACTTTTTCAAATGCTGATGTAGAGGGGTTTCGAAGGTTTATAAAAACAAGTCAAAGTGTTGAAATGAATTGCTCACAACGCTGTTGTCAAGAGGTTTGGAAACTTGCAAACAATCTTGTTGAATGGGCTGAAAATAGTCAAAATCATAAAAATTCTTTCTATAAAATCTTTATGAATCCTGTTGAAGGACGCAATCCAATAGCTGAAAATGCTGTAAAATCGCTAATTTTGGAAAATACATTTGCAGAAAAAAATTATATTTTAAAGCAAATTAAAGAGATTCTTTCAAATAATCCAAAAGCTACTATTGGTATACTTTTGAGGAGCAATTACCAAGTAAGTTCTTGGTTATCCTTTATTAATGATGCAGGATTTAAGAGCATTTCTCGTTCAGAATGTTTAGAGCAAAAAAGCGTTTATAGAACGATTTTAGCCATTTTAAATATGATTTTGAAACCTTTTGATAACGAGGTTATTGCAACTTCTTATGAAATTTTATCCGAAAATGGATTTTATAAAAGTCGTTTGAGTGTTGGTATAAGAGCTTATGAAATACCTTTTGTACTTGCAGATGTAGATGAAATGAATGTCGATTTGGCTCGTTTCTATTGGGATACAATTTATTGGCTAAACTTTTCTTCTTTGCCAATTGAAGAACTGGCTATTAAAATAGGTTTATTCTATTACACTAGCGAAATTGAAAAATCTAATGTTTATTTAATTTCAACTTTAATTAAGAGACTTGCAACATCAAATAGAAACTTCGCAACTGTTTTGGAAAAATTATCAGCTCTTGCAAAACGTCCTAATTTGAGTGGTTTCAAATTCTTTTCAGAGGAAGATGAAGCCAGTAAAGAATTTTTAGAAGGTAAAATTCAAATTATGACTTATCATAAATCAAAAGGTGATGAATTTGATTATGTATTTTTGCCTGAATTTACAGAAAAATCTTTACCTCTCGATTTTGAGCAAATGGAATTGAAGAAAAATGCTGATTTTATGGAACAAATTAGAGAATTTAATCCAAAATACAAGAAAAAAACTGAATTTGAATTAAAAAAAGTTCAAATTGCGGAAAATTTACGTTTGCTTTATGTTGCAATTACAAGAGCGAAGCGTCAATTGACCTTTACAGTATCAAAAGAGACAAAAAGTTTTGGTAAGGTTCAAAAACAAGCACCAAGTATTATTTTTGCCGAATTGTTGAAGGGAGGTAAAAGATGATAATTTCTCCTGCAATGCTAAAAATATTTGACGAATGTCCACAAAAATATAAATTTATGTATGTGGATAAAATTTCATTACCTCAAAACAAGTATTTCTTCGAAAAAGGCAAGAAAATTCACGCAATCGCAAGTTATTACATAAAAGGTTATGATGTTTCAAAATTAGAAAAAGCCTTAACAGAGAAAGAAAAACAAATTTGGAATTATTTGACATCAACAGAATATTTTAAATACGAACTGTTAAAAAGTGAATATCAGTTGAATATGCACTTTGGAGGTTGCTGGATTGGCGGACGTCTCGATGCGCTTGTTAAAAATGGCAATAACTATTATATTTTAGATTACAAAACAGGTGAAATTCCTAAAAATCCGGAATATGATTATCAAACAATGATTTATTTGTTGTGTGCAGATAAAAAAATAGGGGATTTTCAGTCCCTTTATTTTGTTTATTTGGATTTGAAAAATAATACAGAATATAAAATTACATTTACTGAAGAACTTAAAAAAGAGTATATTCAAAGGCTTTCAACCACTCTAAACAGGCTAACCTCAGTTACTAATTACAAAAATAATAAGTTACAAAATGTTAAGTGTAATTGTGACTATTATAAAATTTGCTCAATAATGTGATATTATAATTGTAGTAGCATTTACCTCTAAAAAACTTGTTAAAGAAATGTTACAAACATGCTAAAAGATAGCATTTTTCATGCTTTTGCGGACTTTTAGTATATGTGTAGGTACATAAGAATAATAGTATAGTGTAGAAAATGTCAAATTACGTAGCGTCATTAATATCGTTATATGAAAATGCAAAAGCCGCCAAAGGTGGTAATATTTTACGGCATGCTTCCGTAGTTGGTCATGCTTCAAAAGTTATTACAAAACTGGCTTCAGGACAAGCTGGTGAAGCTCCAGCAAAGTTATGTCAGGGAATTGTTGATACTTTTAATAAGGTGACCGAAGGTTCAAAAGTCGGAAGTGTCGTAAGAAAGGGTGTTAAACTATCCAGAAATACAGACCCAATTTCTGCAACTTGTGCGATGATTAGGGTTTGTAAATCTGATACTCCAGCAAGAGCCTTCTTAGAAGAAGCTGCAGATATTATGGGTATGTTTATTGTCGAAGGTTCAATGATTAAATATGCCAAAGATATTGCAAACATTAAAGGTATAAAAACCTTAAATGACGGAATGGTAAACTTTTGCAAAGGTAAAAAAGGCTTGAGTGTTGTTCCAGCCGTTGCTTATGGTGTGTTATTCACCATAGGTTCAATGGTCGGTTCAAATGCATTTAGAAAAGCCGGAACTTGGGTTGCTGATAAATTAGGCTTACCAAAATCTCAACAAGAACCAGATAATCACAAAACAGCCGACGGAAAAACAAAATACTATTTCGGCTAGGGAATAAATAAAAACAATGTCATCAAATTATATCTCAGAATCAATATCATTAGTAAGAAACCTTAAGAAAGCCACAAAGGGTGATAAGTTTGCTATGGTTAATGCCGTAGGGAACGTAATGAAGGTTACTGAAAAACTTGCTAGAATTGACAACTCTTGGGGGGATGCCGCAAGAGGTGCATTAGATACATATTCAAATACTGTTGCAACAAACAAAGTTGCAGGTTCTGCTGATAAATTCATTCAAGTTGCTAAAATGAGTGATGAAATCGGTATTGTAAAATCAGGAGTTCAAGTTTTAACCTGTTCTTCTCCAATCAGAAAAACAGTTGAAGAAACTTTGGGCTGGGGAACAAAATTTGCTTCAAAACACCTTATGTTACACGTAGTTCCTGATATGATTAAAAATACAAAATCTTTGAATAGTGTAGCTAAATCGGTTGGCGATTTTTCAAAAAATACAAAGAATATGGGACAATTACCTGCCGTAATTTCAGGTATAGCTTATTCTGTCGTAACAGTAAACGCACCTAAGTATGCAAGGAAAATAGGCGGTTGGATTTGTGATAAGTTAGGCGTAAAACAATATGATGACCCCAAAAAGAAATTTTAATATAAAAAGGATATCGTAAAAACGGTATCCTTTTTTATAGCATTTAACTTTTTCTAGCCTTTGATTTATAATACTGTCAAGGATAGTTTTACAAATCATGAAAAATTTAAAGTTAATTATAACAATATTTGTCATGCTTATTTTTATTCAGCCCGCTCATGCAATAAAAATAGGCTTAATTACAGGTGTTGAATCAGTCAGATTGGGTGCTTCGACTTATGCAAATATAATTAATTCAAGAACTAACCATAAAATATATACTCTTGACCCAATGAGAAATTATGAGTTTAAAGCGTATGGAACAAAAGTTATAATAAAAATTGCAGGTAAATATTATAACTTAGATTCGGACGAGGTTGCAATTAGACCAACAAATGGAGGCTTTGTTAGCGCTAAAAATAAGTGGTATCGTGGAATTTTTATTGTTAAAAATATAAACGGTTCATTAGTTTTAATAAATAAAGTAGATATAGAATCCTATTTAAGAGGGGTTGTTCCGTCAGAGATGCCTTCTAGTTGGGATTATGAAGCATTAAAAGCACAAGCAATTGCCGCAAGAAGCTATGCTTTAGCAAATTTAGGCAAACGAGCAAGATGGGGATATGATTTAAAAGATACGCCAGAAGATCAAGCGTATAATGGCGCTAGTGCTGAAAAGGATAGTACAGATAAGGCTGTTGCAGATTCTTATGGTATTGTTTTAATTTATGATTTAAAGATTATTCCCGCATATTATTCTGCTTCTGCTGGTGGTCAATCAAAGACTTGGGAAAGAGATTTACCTTATATTCGTTCAGTTCCATCTTATGATAGCAATGTCAAAAAGAATGGTCATGGTGTAGGCATGTCACAACATGGAGCAAATAATCTTGCAAAACAAGGTTATAATGCATATCAAATATTACAATATTTTTACAAAAATATAAGATTTGCCAGAATTAATCAAAGTTATTATCAGTAGTCGAAAGCGTTGGGGCGCAAACCTATCCGCCCATGATTTAGTTGTGATGCGCACTTGCATATTAAAAAAATGTTAAGATTTTGCTGAAATGCTTGTCTAAATTGAATGTTAGTGTATAATAAATCTATAAAAAGCATAACTATTGGGAGCAAGGACAGTTTTCCTAGGAGTTAGTGTAGTAGGAGCTACTGTTTCTTAGTTGTGCAAAAAAATGTTTACAGTATAGGAAAGGGGTTCAAAATGAACAAAGAAGAATTAGTAAAAGAAGTTGCTAAAAAAGCAAAAGTTTCACAAAAAGCAGCAGCAGACGTTATTTCTGCAACATTAGAAACAGTTGAAAAAACAGTTGCTAAAGGTAAAAGAGTTACTTTAGTTGGTTTCGGCACTTTCGAACCACGCAAACGTGCAGCTAGAATGGGTAGAAACCCTCAAACTGGTAAAGAAATTAAAATTGCTGCTAAAACAGTTCCAGCTTTCTCAGCAGGTAAAAAATTCAAAGAATTAGTAAAATAGTTCTAGAATTAAATAAATGTAGGGCGCAAGCAGAGCTTGCGCCTTTTTGTTAAAAAATCTTTTTATGAGTAGATATAGAGAGGCTCAGTTGATTTTATCAACTGAGCCTCTAAATTTTTCAAATAATTTTTTCCCTATAATTAATCTCTATTACCTATTCTTCTTCTTCTTCTTCTTCTTCTTCATCTTCAGATAGTTTCACTGGGTCTGCTATTTGGATACCCATAGAGCGTAATGCTGTCCTAGCTTTTGGTGCAAGCGCTGTATCTGCGAAATTTTCCAGAATTGTTTGGAAGCAATCAACTGCCTCTTGATTCATATCTCTCATCTTATATAAATAGCCAGCCTTATAGTATAGCGGTGCTAAACTCGGATCAGATAACACAAGCATTTGGTTATCAAGTTTTATTTTTACTTCAATAAGTTTTTGATTGTCTTCTGGTGACAACAATGCATGCGCATAAACTTTTTTAGTTAAATTATCAATAGTTTGTGACATTTCATCAGTTACTTCTGGAGCTAATTTTTTAGCTTTTTTTGCTGCGTAAGCGTCCATTGCAAATGCTGAAACTGCTAAAAATGCTACTAAAGTTAATACAATTAATTTTTTCATTACCCGTCCCCTACGTTTGTGTATATATCATACAAAAAAACTTGCAATTTGACCTCAATTAAATGTATGATATATTCTATGAAAATCATTCAAAAATTGTATCAAATGTTTATACTTGGTTGTCAAGGAAATAACCTTAAAAGCGCCTTAGAAAAAGGACTTGGGGGTGTTATCTTTTTTAAAGACGATATAATATCTTTAGAGGATTTTAAAAGATTAACTGCAAAATTGGCATGCCAATCTGAAATTGTTCCATTTCTTTCTATTGACCAAGAAGGTGGAAGAGTTGAAAGAACTGAAAATATATGGGGTGGCAAAAGATATTTAAGCCCAAAATTTGCCTATGAAAAAGGCGAAGAATTTTTGAAGGTTCAAACGCAAATGATTGCTGATGAATTAAAAGATTATGGAATAAACTTAAATTTTGCGCCTTGTTGCGATACAAATACAAATCCTAAAAATCCAATTATTGGCGAACGAGCATTTTCTAGTGATCCCGATGAGGTTATTAAAGGTGCAGAAATTGTTTTAGGTATTTATGAAGAAAATGGAATTATTCCTTGTATAAAGCACTATCCTGGACATGGAGATGCTGATTGTGACAGTCATTTGACATTACCAACTATAAATTTGTCATTAGATGAAATGGAAAAAACTCACATAAAACCTTTTAAACATCTTGTAAAACGTGGTGTTGATATGGTTATGGTAGCTCATTTGCATTGTACTTGCTTTAATGAAGATGTTTTGCCAACTTCGTTAAGTAAAAATGCGATTGATTATTTAAGACAAGATTATGACGGTGTAATTTGCTCTGATGATATGGTTATGCAAGCGTTAGATGATTTTGACAATCCTTGTGAACGAGCAATACGAGCAGGTGTAAATTTATTTTTATATCGTTATTCTGATGACAAGACAATTCAAGTTATTGAAGATATTGCTAAAAAGGCAGAAAACGATAAAACCCTTCAAAGATGTATTGAAGAGTCTTATGCAAAAATTATAAAACTAAAACAAAAATACGGATTAGTAAGTATTTAACATACCTTCGTAAATTAATTTTGAGGCTTGTTGAATGAATTGTTTGCCTAAAGGTGAGTTGTAAGGGCGTTTTGCCATAATTACAACGATGTATTTTTTACCGTTTGGCATATAAACAATACCTGCATCGCCAAGCATAGTGCCGATGTCACCTGTTTTGTGTAAGAAGGTTGCGCCTTTGCCTAAACCTTGAGGAATTAATCTATCATTTTTCACATGGCTCATGTAATCAACAATATATTCTCTTGAATTTATGCTCAAGAAATTTGGATTATCTAAATTGAATAGCATTGTAGCCATATCATTTGTAGTTGTAAAATTTGTTCCTGTTAAATCTGGAAGCCAAGTTTGTACGTGAGTGTTTGGAATCCCCCAACTTCTGATAGCTGTGTTTACTGCTGTCATAGAGCCAAGTTTTGACATTAACATATTTGTAGCAGAATTATCAGAATCTTCAATCATAGTTTTTGCAAGTTTGTCAATTGTGTAATTTTTTCCGCTTGCAGCGTATTGAAGATTGCCAGAACCAGATGCTTTATAATAATTTGTTAAAGTCATTTCATCATAAATTGATAAACCATTTGCTTCAATTGTTTTGAATAAATTGATTAATACAGGAACTTTGATAATGCTTGCTGCGGGATAGATTTCTGAACCGTTTATATCAACGTATTTTCCTGTATTAAAATCCCATACTGTAATAGCAGGTTGGATTGTCGGATATTTTTTCATTAATTCTTTCAATCCATCTTCAAGAATAGTAAGTCTATCGGTTTTGTATAAATCAGTCATTAAAGGTTTTTTAGTTGCAACACCAGCTAAAGCGTGTCGACCTTCAAAGATTGTATTGTGCAAATATTTGCTTGTTGGAAACATTAAATTGTAATAATTAGTTTTAATGTTCGAATAGTTTTGTTTTCCAGTTATTAATGGCAAAGATATTCTATGGAATGCGAATGGCAATACATAGTAACCGATTAAAAACATAAATGATAAAGAAATTAAAGATGCTAAAAGATTCTTTTTCTTTTTATTAGGTTTTCTTGCATCTTGAATACGTTTTCTAGGTGTTTGATGATGTATTGGATTTTGAACAGGTTTAAATCTGCGTTCTGGTACATCAACATAGGAATAAGTTTGTGGATAACCGTAACTTCTTCTATAACTTTCTTGAACTGCCCTTTGTGGCATTTTCCATATCCCCCCATTAGTATAATATTTATAATATATATAAATATTACACTTGTAAAGCAAATTTGAAAATCATCTATTTAATGTATTTTTATTTTTAGCAAAAAACACTTTGAAAAACATGAATAGCATGCTTTTGGGGAATCTTTTTAAATGTAAAATCTATTAATATTTAATAAATAAAATGTTGCAATTCTGTTACACATTCACGCTATTTATGTATTGCATATATTTGTTTACATAAATTTTATTAGAAATTGCTAAAAGTTCAGAACGGAAAAGTTCTGAAAAATCTGTATCTATTGAAGCACTGCTTGGTGCAGAAAAATCACGAGATACAAATGCGGCGTGCAATGCTTTTTCAAATTCTACACAGAAAAAATTATAAGCTACTTCTAGTGGATAAATTTTAAGGGCAAGTTTTACTAATGTATCAATGTTTGAAATGCTGAAAACTTGTTTAAGAACACCAACTACGTACAAGAAAATTATTTGATTTCTTGAATATTTTTTGTTTTTAGGTGGTGCAATAATTTTTTGTTTTACGTAATTGTTAACCATAGTTGATGTGATTAACTTTTCGTCTTGAGAAGTTGCAAAAGGGTTTAAATTTGAATGTAAAATTTCTATCACTTGCTCCATATATAACCCAATATCAGGAAATTCCTCATATCTAGGGCAATGATACTTAACCATATCTTTTGAAAATTTTGATTCTACGAATGTAGCCATACCAACCTCCAAACATATTATACTAGATAAAAAGATTTTCGCAAGGTGTGATTTAGTATTGAAAACTATTTCTTGACACTAGGCTATATACAATATAAAATGGTGAAACAGGGGGTATGTATGTCAATTATATTAACCGATAACGAACTAATAAGAGAGGACTTAAAGGGTATTCACAGTATTACAGAGCATTTAGAAAAATCAATTGAAGAGCATAAAGATTTAGTTGCTGTAACTGATGCATATAATGAATTGGAAATGACTTATCAAGATGTTCAAAACTTGATTACACAAACAGCTGGCGGGTTACAACATTTAGGTATAAATAAAGGTGATTTTGTTTGCTTGTTTACAGAAAATAACGGCTATTTTATGAGTATGGCTCAAGCAATTATAAAAACAGGTGCAATTGATGTTTTAAGAGGTTCTAATGCTCCAATTGAAGAACTTGATTACATTATGGGACACTCAGAACCTAAGGGCGTTATTATTTACGATATGAAACTTTTGAATAAGTTAAAAGATAGTTTAAACGCAAGACAATTGAACTTTATTATTGTTTTAAATAAAAAAGATTTTTCAAAAGAAGGTTTAAATGCTCCTGTTTATACACTTGACGAAATTATAGAAATGGGTAGAGAAAATCCATTTACTCCTGTAGAAATTAATCTTGCAGATTCTGCTACAATGCTTTATACATCAGGTACAACAGGAAATCCAAAGGGCGTATTGCTTACTCATAGCAACATTGTTTCGCAAATGGAAGGTACAGAGGCTGGTTTTAGAGCTAAAGCTGGTGAAAATACCCTGCAAATATTGCCTTGTTGGCACGCTTATGAAAATTTAGCACAATTTTATTACTACACAAAAGGTTGTCATTTGCATTTTACAAACATTAGTAATTTGAAAAATGATTTGTTGAGATATAAAATTGATACAATGATGTCAGTTCCAAGAATTTGGGAAGCGTTTAGACTTGGAATTTACCAAAAATTGAAACAAAATTCTAAACTAGGATATTTCTTGTTTGACTTTGCTGTACAAAATAGTATTAATTATAAAATTCACAAAATGTATAGCGAAAGAAGACTTACAAATAAGAAAACAAGCTATAAATTACCGTCAAATATTTATCATAAAATTGCAAGAGCCTTCTTGAAACCGTTGCACGTATTAGCAACAAAAACAATTTATAAAAAGGTAAAAGAAGCCGCTGGATTGGATAGAATTAGATTATCAATCTCTGGTGGTGGCGCATTATCATTGAAGGACGAATTGTTCTACGATGCAATCGGTGTAAACTTAAGAATTGGTTATGGTTTAACAGAAACCTCTCCTGTATTAACCTTGCGTGGTATTCAATATCCAAACTATTTGGGTTGTGTTGGTAAACCTTATGCGCACACAAAAATTAAAATTGTTGATCCTCAAACAATGAAGAAGGTTCATCTTTATACAAAAGGGCTTGTACTTGCAAAAGGACCACAGGTTATGAATGGATATTATAAAGATGAAGAAGCTACAAAGAAAGTGTTTACAGAAGATGGCTGGTTTATTACAGGTGATTTAGGGTGGTTAACTCGTAATAATAACCTTGTTTTAGTAGGTCGTCAAAAAGAAACAATTGTACTTTCGAGTGGTGAAAATGTTGAGCCTATTCCAATTGAAGAGGCAATTTTAGAAAGTCCATATATTGATCAAATCGTTTTGGTCGGTCAAGATGAAGCAAGCGTAGGCGCATTGATTGTACCTTCAAAAATGGCATTAGATAAATGCGGAATTTTGGCAAAAGAATTGAAATCTGGTAAAACTTTATCAATTAAAAATCCAAATCTGCGTGAGTTAATGAAAAAAGAAATTCAAACATATATCAAAAATAAAACAGGTTTGAAACCTTTTGAAAAAGTTAAAGAATTTGAAGTTTTAAAAGACGGTTTTAGTATGGATAACGGACTTTTAAGCCAAACTGCAAAAGTAAAACGTAATGTTATTTTTGAAAAATATCAAGATATAATCAATAAGATGTTTAAAAAATAAAAAAGTATGGCGAGTTCGATTTTATCGAACTCGCCCTTTCATTACTAATTTATAATTTTTATACCTTGTTCTTCAAGTTTTATAGGCATAGTTTCAAGAAGTGGAACTTGTTGTTTTTCTTCTGGTGAAATATATATTTGACCGCCTTGAAGTTTAAGAGAATTTATCCATTCAACTCGTTGTTGTGCAAGTTTAATTCTGTCATTCAAGTATTGTTGTGCGATAATTGCCGAATTTAGAAAGGCAATGAATAATAAAATATAAATGAAGATTTGTTTTTTATCCTTAAATTGCTCGTTATATAAGAAAAATAACATTATAAATAGCGGGAAACTCCACATTTGCGGTACAAACCTAGCCCACCAAGCCTCGTGATTGCCTAAAACTGATAAAACTAGGATTGTCATTATTACAAAAAATAAGCGTTTATCATCTTTGTTTTTAAACCTTAAAAATGCACTCAAAATCAATGAGCATAATAATATTCCGCTGAAAAAATAGCCAAAACCGCCTACACGCATATCTTCAAAATGAAAAATGTCGTCATTTGTTATTGTAAACGGTATTTTTAGTGTTGGCTTGTCCTTGTTAATTAGTGGTGACAAGTTTCTTGACGAGCTAAAGGTGGATATAAATAACTTTTTAAATCGGTTAGCATTTTCAAATCCTGTTGGATAAGATGTTGTCATATACTCTTTGTTTGCATTTAAAAATGAATTTTTAACAACAGGATAAAGTGGATTGTAACCGCTTATAATATTTGTTATATATGGATTTATCCCTGTTAAAAGAATTAAAAATACGACTAAAATACTAACTTTTAATAAATTTTTAGTAAAACATACTATTAAAAAAGTTGTTAGCATAATTAAAACTGTGAAAAGCCCTGTCAATTTTATGTTTGCAAAAATTATAGAACTCATAACTATCATAAATAAGGCGCTATTATCTTTAGTTTTTGTATAATTAATTAGTGCAAACATAAGAATTAAAAAAGCATAATAAAATGCGCAATCTACGTAATTTGTAAGTGTTTGATAAATACACACAGGGTTAAAAACAAACAAAAATGCAAATATGCTAACTTGCCAATTCGGAATATTTTTGTAATTTTTTATTGAATAGAAGGTGTAGCAAAAAGAAATCAAGGTAAACAAAAAGTTTGTTATCTTTGTTAATTCTATTTTGCCTGTAAGTGCATAAATATTAGCACCAATAATTTCAAAAAATTTCAAAAAGTGTTGTCCATATTCTAGTGAAGATGGAAACTGATATGGCATTGTTGTCGCAAAAGTTGAAAGTTTTGTATAAATAGGATTCCAGCCCCATTTTAGCCAAATAATTGAGGCCTGATGATAAGTTGTACCGTCATACGAAAAATCAGGTATGAAGTAGCATACAGCACCAAAAATTAGGATTAAATCAAATAAAAGAATTAATTGAGCAATAAAATTTTTGTTAGAAAAGTTGTCTTTTTTTATAGTTAAATACCAAAGAGTAAAAATGCTTAAAACTACTGATAAAAGAGGGTAAGCAGAGTTTATTGTAAGCCCTAAAATAAATCCAACACTACTGAAAATAAATAGTGAAAAAAGCCCTATTAATAATGAAATTGACCAATTGTAACAAATTTTCTTCATAATACAATTATACAAGAAAAATGTTATTTAATTTTTTTTAATAGCAAAAGTAGTGGAATAATTACAATTGCAAGAATACCACAAATTCTGAAGGCTTCCATAAAGCCCCAAAGGCTTGCTTGTTTAACCATTGAACCATAAAGTGAGTATTCTGCCATATACTGTGCAACATTGTATTGAGTGTATTGAGCTAAAGCCCCAGCAGTTGAAGTCAATCGTTCCATATAAATTGGATTTAAAGGGTTTAAATGGTCAACCATATAGGCTTGGTGAATTTGAGAAAATCTAGAAACTAATGTTGTTGCAACAGATGTACCAACAGCACCACCAATATTTTTCAACATATTTTGAATACCAGTTGCGTTTGTCATTTGACTGTTTTTTAGTGTTACAACGGAAAGTGCTATAATCGGAATCATTGCTAATGTCATACCAAAACCATAAATATAGTTTGGAATGGCAATGTTAATGGTTGCGATATCAAGGTTTAAGAACCCGAAGAAAATACCTGCAATGCCAATTAATGATAAACCAAAGGCAACAGAAAGACGTTCGTCAACCTTGTTTGCTAAGATACCATATAAAATTACACCCGTCATTGCACCGCAACCTCGAGGCATAATTGCTAAACCACTATCAAATGCGCTGTAACCCATTAATGTTTGTAAAAATTGTGGTAAAAGCATCATTGAGCCCATCATTACGCCCATGATGATTACTTGAATAAGTGTACCAATTGTATAGTTTTTATCCTTAAATACGCTCATGTCAACAAGCGGTTTTTCTTGTTTGATTTGAGACACAACAAAAGCTATAAAACAGAAGACACTAAACGCCGTTAATTTACAAATCCAAGCTGCATTGAACCAGTCGGCATCGTTACCTTTATCAAAAATGACTTGCATTGAAATTAACCATGCAGTTAAGAATAAAAATCCAATTTTGTCAAAATAAACATTATTTTGCTTTCTAGCGTAAGGCGGGTCTTCCAAGAAAATTGTAGTTAAATATACGGTCAGAATACCAATCGGTACGTTAATAAAGAAAATCCACGGCCAAGTCCAACAATCAGTAATCCAACCACCGATAACAGGTCCGATAATAGGTGCTACAACAACAACCAAACCGAAGGTTGCCATTGCTTTACCACGTTGGTCTTTAGGAAACCCTTCTAATAATACTGCTTGAGAAACAGGTAGCAAACCACCACCGCCGAGACCTTGCATAATTCTTGCAAAGATAATCATTTCGATAGAGTTTGCTACCCCGCATAGGAATGATGAAATAGTAAATAGACATATACTCATGATGAAGAAATTTTTTCTTCCCATAAGTTTACAGAACCAGTCAACGGCAGTAATCATAATACCGCTGGCTACGATATAACTTGTTAAAATCCAAGTAGATTCTTGACGGCTAACAGAAAATGTACCAGCCATGTGTGGCAAGGCAACATTTGCAATCGTTTCGTCTAAAACAAACATAAATGCTGCGAAAATGGTTGGAATTGCGATAATCCAAGGACCTTTGGAAGGTTTCCATTCTTCTGAGTTTTCTGTTACTTCGTTAGCCATTATTTGTTATTTTTAACCTTTACTTTTGGAACTACGCTCATACCTGGAACGATGTTGTATTCGTCAGGGTTAATTTCTTCATCAAAAACGATTTTTACAGGAATTCTTTGTACGATTTTAACGAAACTACCAACAGCGTTTTCAGGTGGAAATAGACTAGCTTTTGCGCCTGATGCTCTTTGAATAGAGTCAATTTTGCCCTTAAAAACTTTGTTTGGATACGCATCAATCTTAATGTCAACAGGTTGACCTGCTCTCATTAAACCAACTTGGTTTTCTTTAAAATTTGCAACAACCCAAACATCGTTTGGAACAATTACAAATAGAGGGCTTCCAACTTGAACATAAGTGCCAACTTCAACTCTTTTGTTTGAAACTGTACCGTCTTGAGGTGCATAAATTTTTGTGTAAGACAAGTTTAATTGAGCTTGTTCTTTCGCGGCTTTTAAAGATTTAATGTCAGCATCTGCAACTTTGTTTTGAGCTTCAGACATAACATTTTCATCTGCATTTACTAATCTTGCTTGTGTTGATTCATATTTTGTTTGAACCATATCAAGTTGTTGTTTAGAAACAGCCCCAGTTTTGTACAGGTTTTGATATCTTTCTAAATCTGCTTTAGCGTTTTTAATTTCAATTTGAGTTGCGTTAAAGTTTGCTTTTGCAACTTTTTGACCAGCCAATGCTTTTTCGTAAAGCGCAGATGCTTTGTCTAGCGCAACTTTGTAATCCTTATTGTCAATTACAGCAACTAAATCGCCTTTTTTGACCTTTTGGTTATCTGTCACTAAAACTTGTACGATGTGACCAGAAACTTTAGGTGCAACTTGTACTGTATGGTTTTCTACATAAGCGTCATCAGTTGATTGAAATTGTAAGTTATAAACTATAAAACCTGTTACAACTAATGCTAAAATAAGAATTGCTGAAATTAGAATTGAACGCTTTAAGCTTTTATCCAAAGTCTTTTTTATTTCTTTTTCTTTGCTTTCTTCCATTATATTTCTCCTATATATTAAATTCTACTATTTCTGCCATTGAGTTTTCTAATTTTTCTAATGCCCTTTTTAATTCAATCATTTTTTCTTCTGGGAATTTTTCTAACAATTTTTCCATAACTTTGTTCATTATATAAAATTGTTCGTTGTAGAATTTTTCACCAGCTTTTGTAAGTGTTAAAAGTCTTACAAGACGGTTGTTTTTAGTCGTGTTTGTTCTTTTTACAAAGCCTTTATCCTCTAAAGAGTTTAAAATTCTACCTGTTCTAACTCGGTCTCTAAGAATGATTTTAGCCAAATCACGTTGGCAAATGTTTGGGTGATTTAAAATTATATTTAATGCGCAAAATTCATCATTAGTTAAATCAACATTACGAATTTCAAAGAAATTTTGGGCTAATCTTTCTATATAAATAGATAATTGGCTTATCTTATAAAATACTGATTCTGAAAAATCAGTAGTAGGTTCTAACATTTTACTTTTCATTATTGTCCTTCCCTATTGTTTGTTACAAAAAATACATGTTGCATTTGTAACAAAGATATGTTATCATATCACTATGAAATTTGTCAAGTATGCGAGGAATTAAAATGAATTTAAAAAAAATATTTTCAACTTTAATGCTAGTTAGCTTTGTGAATATGAGTATTTTGCCTGCTTTTGCTATTCAAGATACAAAAGTCCAACAAGATGCAAAAGCTGTTAAAAAGCAAGAAAAAATGCTTAAACACAGAGTTAAAAGAAATAAAAATTATAATGAGGATTACAAATTTGGTTATGTAAATATGGATTTTTGGAAAAGTTTTAATGACAAAAATTTGGATAATTATATTAATTTAGCAATAAAAAATAATTATGATTTGAAAATGGCAACCTTGAATGTTGATGAATATTATCAAAATGTAAAACTTCAATTTGCAAATGAATTACCAAGTGCAACAGTAGGTTTTTCTCCAGCTTATTCAAAAGTTGCAACTATTGGTAATGGTTTGGACATCGGTTCAGAATGGTCTTATGCAACACCGATGTTGATAAACTACGAGGCTGATATTTTCTTAAAAAATAGAGATAAAACTCGTAGTGTTAAAAAATTATATGAAGCCTCTCAACTAGATGAACGTGCTGCATACATTTCAATTGCAGCAGCTGTTGGCAGTGTTTATATGAACTTGGTTACATTAGATGAAGTTATAAAATATCAAGAAAATATTGTTGCATTGAGAAAAGAAATTTATGAAATTATGCAAGAAAGCAACAAACAAGGTCTTGTTTCAACTTCTGATACTGTGAAAGCAAACAAGGCTTATGTAAATGGTACTTCTGATTTAATTAATTATAAAAAGAATAAAGAAATCTTAATGCACCAATTGGCAGTTTTAATTGGTGAAAGTCCTGAAAATGTTAATGAATTAAAAATTTCAAAACTTTCTGATGTAAAATACTCAAAAGCTATTCCAACAAGTATTTCATCAGAAATTATTACAGGCAGACCTGATTATTTAAAATCAATCAAAATGCTTGAAAAAATGGGTATTGATGTAAGAGTTGCTAAAAAAGAATTTTTGCCATCAATTAATATTTCTGGGTTGGCGATGTTCTTGCATGGTGCAAATAACCCAATTGACGGACTATACGCTATTGCAGCATCAGGCATGTTGCCAGTATTTACAGGTGGAAGGCGTATTGCAAACTTGAAACTTAAAAAAGTTCAATATGACAAAGCCCTAGAAAGTTATCACAAAACTAATTTAACAGCCTTGCAAGAGGTTAATGATGCTTTAATTTCTGTAAAACGTGATAGTGAAAAATTAGATAAGCACAAAAAACAACTGGCATTAGAAAATCAAGATTTTGGATACACTCAACAACGCTATAAACAAGGCGTAATCTCAAAACTTGATATGATTCAAATGCAAGAAAATTTGCTTTCAGTAAATCAATTGGTTGCAAATACAACAGGCAGTTGTTATGTTGATTACATAAGTTTGTATAAAGCTGTCGGAAGTAAGTTATAATCTGTATAAAACTACTTGCAATTAAAATATTTTAGTGTAATAATCAAGTTACGGTCATCTTAAGAGTAATAGTATTTTATACTTAAACCGTTTGTTACACCCTTAAGTAAGTAAAAGAAAGACAAACTCTAATAAGTTTATGAGTGTTCCTAAATTTAATTTTAAATTTTTAAAAGAAAATGCTACGGCTGGAAGCTGGCGTCGTGGCTATGAATATTACACAAAAGATATGATTCTTGAGTCTTATCCTGAAAAGAATTTCTACAAGGGTAAGGTTAAGGGAAGTTTTCAAGATTCGTATAATACAGATTTAATTTTTAAAAAGAACAAAGTAGAGGCACGTTGTAATTGTCCATTAAAAGAAGAATGGTGTAAACACGCTGTTGCTGTTGCAATTAAAGCAATTGACGAACATGCCTACGAAGATTGGTTAGAAACAAAATATGGTATTGAACCTGATTATAGCGACGAAGATACTTCAATGCCAGAACCGCCAAAAGGTAATTATATCTTCCACTTTAATCCAAAGAGAAAACCTAATTTCTTCTCTATTCTTGTGATGTCAAGAACAACAGGTAAAGTAGTTAGAGCTATTGAACCAATTTTATTAGGATTGGTTGAGGCTCAAAAAAATGATTCAACTTTCGTTTTAAATCGCTCACAATTGATAGAAGTTGAAATTTTTAAACAAATTTTAAAAACTGCAAGACAGGATAAAAAAGCTGGTTGGTATGATATTCCGATTCCGAAATTTGCACCAATGTTTCCACTTTTAGCTGTTGCAGATGAAGTTTTAGATGAAAAAACTAAACATAGAATTAAATTTACAGACAAAGAATGGCGCTTAGTTTTGTCCGTAAATAGCAATCCAACAGGCAATATTATGCTTGAATTATTCTGGCGAAGACCTGACAAAGACGATATTGTACCATTTGAAGAGGTTCGTTATTTCTCTCGTCAAATAAAATGGGGTCGTTATAAAAATGTAATCTTCCCAACAAATGTTTCTATGAATGTTGTACCTCAAAACTTATTAAAATCAACATTTACAGACCTAAAAGATGCAGAAGGTGGAAAGTTCATTTATGAAGAACTTCCAAAACTTCAAGAACAAATTGATGTAGAGGTTTCTGATACAATTAGTAAATTGTTCTTAGAACAGCGCCCACCTAAGAATATTGTATCTTTGGGTATAGATTATGACCAATCGTTGAAGGCATCTTTAGAGTTTGAATACGACGGAGTTAGAGTTCCGTTCTCAAAAACAGCGGACAAAACTCCATACGTTACGGTAAAACGTAAAGAAGACGATATGGTTTATTGGGTTAAACGTAATATTCAACACGAAATTTCAGCTTATCAAATGCTTTTAGCTTGTAAATTCGTTCCAATGCAAACTAATAACTTGGCTATGGAGAAAGAAAACGCAATTGATTTTTATAATTATTATATGAATAAAGCTGGCGAAGGTTGGGTATTTGAAGAAAAAGATGATATTAGCTTCTTTAAACTTATAGAAGAACCTTTTAAAATGTGTGCCAAAATTGACTTTTCAGAAGATTCAAAGGATAGTTTTGAAATTCAATTGTATGGTCAAGTTGGTGAAGATGTTATCAATTTTGATGAAATTTATGAAACAATCCAAAACAATGAAAAATACAGTCGTGTAAGAAGTTTAGGCTTTGTTGAATATCCTGCGGAAGATATTTATGCGATGATGAGATCTTTTAACTCATTTGATGCTTACAGAAACGATGAAAATAAATTTATGGTAAAAACTTATCGTGCTGGGTTGGTTCAAGAGTTGAAAAATAGAGGTTTTGAACTTGTGTTGAGCGAGGATTTTGAAAAATTCTGGTCGCAAATTACATCGTTCTCAACTGATGAAAACTTAACATTACCAAAAGGTGTAAATGCGGAACTTCGTGAATACCAAATGAAAGGGTTTAGCTGGTTATGGTTTATGTATAAATACGGCTTAAACGGTATTCTTGCAGATGATATGGGGCTTGGTAAAACGCTTCAAGCCTTGAGCTTAATTCAAAAAGCTAAGGAAGAGGACGGCTCAATGCCTGTGTTGGTAGTTTGTCCAACTTCTGTTGTATTTAACTGGGAATCAGAAATCCAAAAATTTACGCCAGATTTGAGTTGCTTAAAACTTGCAGGTGTTGATAGAAAAAGTTTGTTTGAAAAAATTCCAGAACACGATATTGTAATTACAAGCTATGCGCTAATTAGACGTGACATTGAAGAATTGAAAAATATTAAATTTAGATATGTCGTTTTAGATGAATCTCAAAATATTAAAAACGCAATGAGTCAAACAGCTCAAGCGGTTAAGATGTTAGATTCTGATCATAGATTGGCACTTTCTGGTACTCCAATCGAAAACAGATTAGAGGAATTGTGGTCGGTATTTGATTTCTTAATGCCAGGCTTCTTATTTAATGTTGCAGAATTTAACTTCAGATACGTAAATCCAATTATGGAACGTCAAGATAAGACCGTTGAAAAACGATTAAAAATGCAAATTTATCCATTTATTTTACGCCGTATGAAACGTGACGTAGCTAAGGATTTACCAGATAAGGTTGAAAATATTGCATACTGTGAAATGACTCCAGAACAAAAAGACTTCTATCTTGAAGTATTGGACAGCACAAAAGAAGAATTGTTTAAATCTATTGAACAAAACGGTCTTGAAAAGAGCAGAATGTCTATTTTCTCAGCCTTGTTACGCTTGCGTCAAATTTGTTGTCACCCTCGTTTATACGACAAAGATATGGTTAAAGGCGATATTCAATCAGGTAAATTTGAACACTTGAAGGGTATGCTTGAGCAAATTATTTCAGAAGGTCATAGAGTTCTTTTATTTAGCCAATTTGTTGATATGCTTGATATCATTAAGGCTTGGTGCGAAAGAGCTGGAATCCCTTACGAATATTTGACAGGTAAGACAAAAGATCGTCAAGGCGCAGTCGAAAGATTTAACTCATCAACTTCAATTCCAATCTTTTTAATCAGTTTGAAAGCTGGTGGTACTGGTTTGAATTTGACAGGTGCAGATTATGTAATTCACTACGACCCTTGGTGGAATCCTGCAGTTGAGGATCAAGCGACTGACCGTGCTTATCGTATTGGACAGACTAAAAAAGTATTTGTTTATAGAATTATTACTAAAAATACGGTTGAAGAAAAAATTCAAAAACTTAAATCAATCAAGAGAAACCTTGTTGATAGCGTAATTTCAGTTGATAGAAATATTACAAAATCGCTTACAATTGATGATATCAAAGAAATCTTCTCTGTTGATTAATCTTTATGCCTCAAAACTTGTGCCATAAGGTATAAAACCATTAATGTTGTTGTAGCCAATCGAAATATTTAAGTCTGGAATGTTGTTCCAGCCTAGTTGTGCAACTTTGTTTACGTTCTGCATTGTGTATTCAAACGCAGCACCTCTGAATTCCATCGGTACATCTTTGCATTCTTTAAGTTTTTCTTTTAAATATTCAGAAAATTCAACTCCGTCAGAGGTGTAATATTTTCCGTCCTCTCTGGTTTCCATTTTAGAAAGGTCAAGCCCTGTGTAATCCAAAACTAGATGATATGCCTGCATTTTTGCAACAGAATTACTGTCAAGGTCTGTCATTTGATTTTTAACATAGGATAAAAGGTTTGAGGAATTGTTGTTTTGCTCTAATAAACCTTTTAGTTTGGCTAAAATATCATTGTTTTCAATTCCTGATAAATCAACTTCACGAGTGTATGGATTTATAGAAATTAAAAGTGTCTCATCATCGTTTAGCGTAATATTGTTATTTTTCAATAAGTTTTGCATGTTCAAACTAATTGACTTATGTTTGTCAATTTGGCTTTGTTTTTCATAACTTTCCCAATCTTCAGGAGAGTAGTTTAATCTTGGGTCATCTAAATTTCCGCAACCAATTGTTCCATAACAAATTGCATTGTAGTCGTTTTTAAACATTGCATATTTTTCAGGTTCGTCCCATTTTTTTGTGTATGCAAAATCTGATGTACAAAAGTATTTTTTGCTTAAATATTCGTGAACCTCTTGCTCTGTTTTGCATTGCGAACGAACAGTACTTGCCCAATCTGCAAGTTTTTCGTCTAAATTTCTTCTTGATAAATTAAGTTCTGAATAGGGATCGTATTCGGAACTTTTTGCCTTCAAGTTGTCAGAATTATATGCATCTACCATTTGTTGATAGCGGTCTTGAACTGTATCAGGTGAATAGCGGTGAGGGTTGTTGTAATAGTTGTAATATCCAATTTCACTCATAAGCAAAACTCCATTTTTAAACAAGCCAAATCCTTTTGACTTTTAGTTAATATATTCTTTTTATTCCACAATACCAGAAAATCAAAACGCAAAATTTAAAATTTTTTACAATAAAAATGCACCCTTTAAAAGAGTGCAAATAGTAGATTTAAAATTGAATTAACGAATAGATTGTTATGACATGTACTCTACTAAATAAAATAAAGACACTAATTAGATTTTTCTTTTCCAAAGTACTTGTATTTGACATGTAATCCGATATCTAAAAGAAGAAATGCCATATTTAAAATGTACAAAATTATTACCAAATCTTGGCTATACAAGATTTTATGAATAATACCAAAAACATATCCTAAAAGAATTAAACTTGAAAATCTTAAACTTTTTCCGTCAACACATTTTGCTTTGTAAGTTTTATAAGCAGCGATTGGCCAACTTGCGCCGAAACACACCATCATACCTGCTTCAAAAATACTCATTTTTTATCTCCTTTATTTTCAATCTTTTTATACAATAAAAATTTTATAAATAAAAATACTTATTTTTGATTATAATTATAAGTTTTTCTTATGGTATAATTAAGTTATGAATACAAATCAATTAAAATATGTTGTTACTATTGCTGAAGAATTGAATATTACAAAAGCGGCGAAAAGGCTTTTTGTCTCTCAATCTTCACTTAGTCAGGCTATAAAAAATATTGAACAAGAATTAAAAATAAAACTGTTTGAAACGAATGTTACTCCTCTAAAATTGACTTATGCTGGGGAAGTTTATGTTGCGTGGGCTAAAAAAACTTTAGCATCTCAAGAAGATATTATGGAGAAATTAGAAGAAATTTCTACAAATAGTGATATTAGAATTATTGTCGGAGTTGCATCTCACCGCAGTATTTCAATATTGCCACAGGTTATAAAAGATTTTAAACAAGAGTTTCCGCATTCATTTATTGTTATAAAGGAATATCCGACACCGATTTTGCACAAAATGCTCGAAAAAGAAGAATTAGATTTATTGTTAGATGTTTCAAATTCTGATGTTGTGTCATATAGTAGCGAATTATTAAAGGAAGAAGAAATTTATTTAGACATTCCGAAAAATCTAAAAACTAAGGGGGAGAAGATTAATTTATCGGACTTGAAGGATTGTGATTTTATATTGCTTTCAAAAGAACAAATGTTGGGCAAATTAGCTCGGGAGTTGTGTAAAAAATGCAAATTTGAACCAAAAATTTCTGTTGAATGTAGAAACATTGAAACTTCGCACGAACTTGTAAAACAAGGTCTTGGAATTTCCTTTGTTCCTGAATTATATGCAAAAAATAATCAAGATGGTTTGACAAATTTTGTCAAAATTACTCCATTTTTACCAACTAGACCAATTTCGGCAATCTTTTCTAACAAGGTAAAAAGTAAAGCCTTTACAAGATTTCTAGAAATTTTAAAAGATACTTTAAATAAAGCATAAATATAATTATATAAATATATATAATTAATATTATGGACATGCAACTTTTGTCTGAATATTTGGAATACCTTGAATTAGAGCGAGGATTAGCAAAAAATACAATTGATGCCTATCGTCGTGATTTAATCATGTTTTTAGACTATTCAAATGTTGAAGATTTAAATTCTATTACAAGAATGGGGATAAATTCTTATATTCGCTATTTGCATGAAAACGGTTATAATCCAACAAGCGTAATGCGAAAGATTGCATCTATTCGAGGATTTTTTAAATGGCTTTGTGCAAATGAATTTTGTAAAATTGACCCGACTTTAACAATCGAACGTCCAAAATTACCGCAAAAGTTGCCAAAAGTTATGACAATTACGGAAATTGAAGAACTTTTGCGTGATAGCCTTACAAAAATGCAACGGGTAATCATTGAACTTTTGTATGGTTGCGGACTTCGTGTTTCTGAGCTTGTTGGGCTCAAAATAAACAATTTTGACCTTTCTGCCAAGTATTTAACCGCTTTAGGTAAAGGGTCAAAAGAACGCATTGTGCCTTTGGGGTCAAAAGCAATTGATGCAATTAAAAATTTCTTGCCGGAAAGAGATTTTTTACTTAAAAAATATCGCCTTGATACAAAACAACTTTTAATAAATGAAAAAGGTCATAATGTTACACGTCAAGAGGTTTATAATTTTATACACGAACGAGGTAAAAAAATACACAAAAACATCTCACCACATACACTTCGTCACTCTTATGCAACACATTTGTTAGAAAATGGTGCAGATTTGAGAGTTGTACAAGAACTTTTAGGACACAGTGACGTTGCGACAACTCAATTATATACTCATATTAGTAAGAAACGTCTTAAAGATGTTTACTTCGCAATCAATGGAAATATTTAATGAACATTACAGCAGGAAAATTCAAAGGTCAAAAAGTTACAGCGCCAGACGAAACAATTACTCGTCCAACACTTTCAAAGGTTCGAATGGCGGTGTTTAATACTCTTCAAGCGTTAATTGATTTTGAGGGGGCAAGTTTTTTAGACATGTTTGCAGGCTCTGGAATAATGGGGCTTGAGGCTCTTTCAAGAGGTTTTGAGCGTGTTGTTGCAATTGAAAAAAATCCTAAAGTTTATAATATCCTGCTAAATAACTACAAAGCCCTAAAGGTTAAACCAAATGTTCTAAAGGGTGATAGTCTAAAAGTTATTCCACAAGAGCATTTCGACGTAATATACATTGATCCGCCATACTACTCGGGTGTTTATGAAAAATCTCTAGAAGTTCTTCCTGATTGTAATATTGTAATTTTAGAACATACAACTGATGTTGATTTTGGGAAGTATGAAGTAATTAAACAAAAAAAATATGGTGATAAAACTTTAACATATTTGAGGAAATTATAATAAAATAGTTAAAAAGTGGCGGTTTGCATTTTGCAAACCGCCACTTTTTTAAATTATTTAATTCAAAGAATTAAGCTGCTTGAGCTTCTTGTTTTTGTTGTTGAGCTTGAGCTAATTCGCTGAAGTCACGCATAATGTGTTTTTTACCTTTTTTCTTAGATTTACCTGTTCTTGTTGGTTGAGCAGGAGCTTCAGATTTTTGTGTTTTTTCTGATTTTTTGCCTCTTTTTGAGCCTGTTGCTGCATCTAGCTCGGCATTACCTCTGTAAGAACCTTGATATCCGCCAGCAGCATTTGCTTTTTCTTTTAAATCTGCTTTTGGTTTTGGTAAACCTCGTTCTTCACGAGCTTTGTCGATTTCTTCTGGATTTTTAACTGTTAAAACAACTTTACCACCTGTTTCTCTTTCGATAGCGTCTTTTAAATCTACAGGATAATCATCATAGTTGCCACCAATTTTACCCTTGATAATTTCTTCAGTTACTGCATCAGCGTTAACTTGAATGTTGTCTGGCATGTTTGGATATCTTTTCATCCATTCGTCATAAGACATGTTGCCACGAGAACCATTACATTCTTGACATTCGCCCATGTAATTGTTTGTTGCGTTAGGGCCACCTTTTGATTTTGGGTGAATGTGTTCAGCAGTAACAACAGCTTTTTGAATTAATCTTTTAGCGAATCTTACATCAGAACCACCGTGACCATAATCGCTTAACATTTTGCTGATGATTTTTTCTGATTCTGGTAATTGAACTGCTACATCTAGGATTTTGTGTACGTCTTTGTGTGCAACACCTTTCTTTTCCGTATCAACGATTTGACTTAAGAAGTCAGTTCTGTTAAATCTGCTACCAACACCTGATTTTGGTCTTCTTCTTTCATTAACGCCAACACCAAATGTTTTAGCTAATTCACGTTCACATAAACCTTGAACGATATTTTTTTCACCTAACAATTCTTTTGATTTTTCACTTGTTCTTTTTAAAACATCAATTTGCTCATCTCTTAAAATTTGAGCAGGATCAGCGTTTGTTCTTGAGATTGCAGTTGTTAAAGTTGCATCTGGCATATTTTTAGTTTGTTTTTGAATATAATGAACAATAGCTTTTTCTTCTGCTCTGAAGTATGGCATGTTATCTTCTAAAACTTGGTTTAAATCTTCACCAACAGCCTTACCAGCTCTTAGTGCAAATTCATCAGTTTGTTTGTTAGTCATCATTGGACGACCGCAACATGTACAAGGCATATCTTCTAATTCTTTTACTTTGAAGTTAGAAGTTGAGCATGGAAAACCTGTGAAGTTAACCATTTGTGCGCCCATGAAATAATTTCTTGCAATTTGAGAAGCTCTAGATGAATTTTTTTCATCGAATGGATTTGAAACTTTTGCTTCTTGTGCTTTTGAGTCTAGTTTGTTTGTGTTTTGTACTTTTGCTACTGTTGAAACAGGAGTAGCTGCCATAATTCTTTGAACGTGCATTGTGAGACCTTACCTTACCTTCTTAATCTTTTTTCGATTTGTGTTTATTTAATTAAATTGAGACCTTTTATTTTTTTCTACATTCATTATAATACAAAAATAAATTTTAAATCATCTAATTGTATAGTTTTGTTGCGAAATTATTTTTTTCTTCTTGGTGTTGGTTGAGGTTTTGGCAATCCTCTTTCTTCTCTTGCTTTTTCAATTTCTTCTGGATTTTTAACCTTTAATTGAACCACACCGTCTGTTTCTCGGGCAACTGCCTTTTGCAAATCTATAGGATAATCATCATATTTATCGCCCAAGTTACCATTGATAATTCTTTCTGTAACTTCGTCAATATTTCTTTGAATGCTACGAGGCATGTTTGGATAATTCTTCATCCATTCTGAGTATGGCATGTGACCACGTTTTGAATTGCAATCACCACATTCTGACATGTAGTTTGCGGTGTTGTCAGGACCACCTAATGTATCAGGGTGAATGTGTTCAGCTGTTGCTATTGCTGGTTGAGCTAATCTTCTTGCAATTTGTGCATCACTTTTGTCACCGTGACCATATTTTACGATGAAAGCTTCAATTGATTCTTGAGACATTGGTAATTTTACCGCAGTATCAAGCAATTCACCTGCCAAATTTTTATCTTCTAATTTATCAACAGTTTTTGCAAAAGTTTCTAAGAAAGGAACTCTTTCAAAGTGTTTTTTGTCTGTACTGTTATCAATGTCTTTAATAGCTTGATCAACGACTTTTTGAACAGCATTGTCTTTGCCTAAAACCTCTGCTTTTTTAGAAACTTCACCTAAAACATTTTTTTGTTCTTTTTCTAGTAAAACTCTAGCGTTTGGAGAATAGTGGCTCATCAATCCGCTCATTGATAGTTTAGGGTTCTTTTTAGAAGTTTCCATAATAAAGTTTGCAACGGCTTTTTCTGTACCTCTAAAATATTCCATATTTGCGCCTAAAAGTTTTTGCAAATATTCGCCTGTTGCACCAGTTGCATTCTTTTCAAAATGGTCAACACCTTTGCTAGTCATCATCATACGACCACAACAAGCACAAGGAATGCCTTCTTCTTTCTTAACTATAAAATCACTTTTAGAACAAGAAAAACCTTTGAAAGCTACAAGTTGTTCACCTCTAAAGTAGTTAGCAATCGCTTGAGAACCTTTTCTGTCATCAGTTGAAACTTGAGGTTGAGCGATTGGGTTTGTTTGGTTTTTAACTACGGCATTTAATTGTCTTTGTGGTTGAACATAACTTGAAGCAACATCTACTGTTCTAAAATTCATTTTTTACACACTTTGTAAGTTTAGTAAATTGACACTTTTTACAACGTCGGTGAAAAATTTTTTTGCTAGTTTTTTACTAAATTTTTACAATAGTTTATAATGTAAAAACTACACTAATTGTGCATCTCACCCAATTGGGGGATTTTTATATTTTTTGATTGTAAATTTGTTGAAAAAAAAAATGTTTATGTGAGAATTGTTGTGGAAGATTAATTTTTTTTAGTGAAGGAGAAGAAATGAAAAAAGTATCTACTTTACAAAAAACATTGATGGCATCATTGCTTTCATTGTTCTTTGTATCTGCTCCTGCGTTCGCAAGTGAAGCAGATTTAGTCGTTCCAGAAATTGCTAAACATTATCCTCTAGGACACACATTACTATTAATTGGTATTGCTGTTTCAGTTCTAGGCTTAATCTTCGGTTTAATTGCATTTGCGCAAGTTAAAAAAATCGAAGTTCACGAATGTATGGCTAATGTTGGTAACACAATTTTTGAAACATGTAAAACATACCTTATTCAACAAGGTAAATTTTTAATTGCATTAGAAATCCTAATTGGTTTATGTATTGCATTTTACTTTGGCGGATTAGCTAAAATGGGTTGGCAAGGTGTTCTAATCATTTTAGCTTTTTCTGTAATTGGTATTTTAGGTTCTTACGCAGTAGCTTGGTTCGGTATCAGAATGAACACTTTGGCTAACTCAAGAACTGCATTTACTGCATTAAAAGGAAACCCATTAAACATCTTGAACTTACCTTTAAAAGCAGGTATGTCAATTGGTGTTGTATTGGTATCAATCGAATTAATTTTAATGTTGGTAATCTTATTATTTGTTCCTGGTAACATTGCAGGCGCTTGCTTTATCGGTTTTGCAATCGGTGAATCTTTAGGTGCTTCTGCTCTTCGTGTTGCTGGTGGTATTTTCACAAAGATTGCTGATATTGGTTCAGACTTAATGAAAATTCAATTCGGTATTAAAGAAGACGATCCTAGAAACCCTGGTGTAATCGCTGACTGTACAGGTGATAACGCTGGTGATTCTATCGGACCTACAGCTGACGGTTTTGAAACTTATGGTGTAACAGGTGTTGCTCTTGTTTCATTTATCTTGTTAGCAGTTAAAGGTGATGTAAACCAATGTCAATTATTGGCATGGATTTTCACAATGAGATTCTTAATGATTGTTACTTCAATCGTTGCTTATTGGGTTAACGGTTTATTCACAAAATTATACGCAGCAAAAACTGCTAAGTTCGATTTCGAACAACCTTTAACAAATTTAGTTTGGATTACATCAATCCTATCAATCGCTATGACTTATGGCGTAAGCTATTGGTTATTAGCTCCAATGGGTGGCCACTTATGGTTGGTATTATCAACAATCATCTCTTGCGGTACTATTGGTGCAGCTTTAATTCCAGAAGCTACAAAAAAATTCACTTCACCTCAAGCATTACATACAAAAGAAGTTGTAACTGCATCTCGTGAAGGTGGCGCATCATTAACAATCCTTTCAGGTATTGTATCTGGTAACTTCTCAGGTTTCTGGATTGGTGCTGTAATCGTATTATTAATGGGCTTAGCTTATGCAGCTAGCTTACATATTCCTGAAGCTACAATGGTATATCCGTCAGTATTTGCTTTCGGTTTAGTAGCATTTGGTTTCTTAGGAATGGGACCTGTTACAATCGCAGTTGACTCTTACGGTCCTGTAACAGATAACGCTCAATCAGTATATGAATTATCATTGATTGAAACTATTCCAAACATTGGTGAAGAAATTGAAAAACAATACAATTTCAAACCTGATTTTGAAAATGCTAAGAAATTCTTAGAAGAAAATGATGGTGCTGGTAATACATTCAAAGCAACTTCTAAACCGGTATTAATCGGTACAGCTGTTGTAGGTGCTACAACTATGATTTTCTCATTAATCTTAGTAATTCAAAACGTATTAGGTATTCAACCTGAAATGATTTTGAATATGTTAAATCCATACACATTACTAGGATTTATTGCTGGTGGTGCTGTAATTTACTGGTTCTCAGGTGCTTCTATGCAAGCTGTTACAACAGGTGCATATTCAGCAGTTGAATATATCAGACAACATATTAAATTAGACTCTGATGAACAATCAGCAAACATTTCAAACTCAAAAGAAGTAGTTAAGATTTGTACTCAATATGCTCAAAAGGGTATGTGGAACATCTTTATTGCATTGTTCTCATTCGCTTTAGCATTAGCATTCTTATCAGCTCCTTTGGGTACAAATGTTCACCCAGTAGCATTCTTCGTAAGCTACTTAATTGCAATCGCTGTATTTGGTTTATTCCAAGCAGTATTTATGGCTAACGCAGGCGGATGTTGGGATAATGCTAAGAAAATTGTTGAAGTTGACTTAGCAGAAAAGGGAACTCCATTACATGATGCAACAGTTGTTGGAGATACAGTTGGTGACCCATTCAAAGATACTTCTTCAGTAGCTATGAACCCAATCATCAAATTCACAACATTGTTCGGTTTGTTAGCAATGGAAATTGCAATTAACCCAGCATTCCAAAAATATGCTCCTGTTGTAGGTGGTATATTCTTGGTTGTAGCGTTGGTGTTTGTATGGAGAACATTCTATGCTATGAGAATCCCAGAAAGAAAAGACTAATTAATTAGTTAATAATTTCTAAGTCGGGCATGCTTGAAACAAGCATGCCCGACTTTTTGTTAAAACACAATTATAATGTCATGCTGAACTTGTTTCAGCATCTCAAGATTTTCCAGACCCTGAAACCAGTTCAGGGTGACATAAAGTTTGAAATAAAATCATTAAAGCATGCCAATTGGCATGCTTTTTGCGTGCATTTTATGTTCATGCTCAAAAAACTTTAAATTTTTCCAACTAAAGTATAAGAAATTTCAAACCAAAGAAATATTAAGAAATTTTAACAAAATGCGATAATAGAAATGTAAGGAATACATAGTATGAAACAAATGTACTAATTGAAAGGAGATCAAAACTATGGCTATTACAGTAAACACAAACATTCCATCATTGACAGCACAAAAATCAATGAACAATGCTACAACAAGAATGAATACAGCAATGGAACGTATGACAACAGGTTTGAAAATCAACTCTTCAAAAGACGATGCAGCAGGTATGGCTGTAGCAAACAAATTGGACTATAAAATTAGTTCATTAAACGTAGCACAAAATAACGGACAAATGGGTACATCAATGTTAGACACAGCAGAAGGTGTATTAAACGTAATTAACGACAACTTAGTTCGTATCAGAGACTTAACAGAACAAGCAGCAAACGGTACTTATGGTTCAGATGCAATGACAGCGATTGAAACAGAAGTTCAAGCCAGAATGGACGAAATTACTCGTTTGGCAGAATCATCAGAATTTAATGGAAAAATCTTGTTCAATCCAAATGATGCTGATAAGAATGGTATTAAAGAAAATATCAAATTACAAGTAGGTATTAACCATAAAGACCAAAGTGTCATTGAATTAGATAAAAAATTATTTGCAGATGCAAAAGCTTCAACAATTTTAAAAGTAACAGGCGGTAAGGTTGCAGATAACTATAAAAATGATTCAACTGCTAGAGCCTTTTTAGAAAAAATTGATGGAGCATTGAAAGATATTACATCAAGAACAACATTATTAGGTGGTTACCAACAAAGAATTATTTCTGCAATGGACGCAGCAGGCGTTATGGAAACTAACTTAACTTCTGCAAAATCATTAATCGAAGATGCAGATATCGCAGAAGAATCTTCTAACTACATCAAACAACAAATTCTTCAACAAACATCTGCAAGTTTGTTAGCAACAGCTAACCAAGCTCCATCTATCGCACTTAACCTAGTATAAATTAGGGATAGATTATATAAAAGGGGTTCTGAGTAAAATCGGAACTCCTGATTAAAAAGAAAGAGTAAGTACTTATTATAGTAAAAAGTTTAAGCGATCAATTAGTACATACTATGGCATGAATACCCGTGAATGACTCATTTGCGGGTTTTTCTTCATGTTTGGATTGTTGTCATACTGAACTTGTTTCAAAATCTCATGATTTAGAGACCCTGAAACGAGTTCAAGGTGACAAACAGTTAAGAAATTTCAATGCAAAAAAAAACGCCCAAGGAGTTGGGCGTGTAATTAAAATTTGTTTAAGGGAAATAAATTATAAGAGAATTATTATATTATGTTTTTACTGATTAAACTAAGTTTAAAGCAATAGCAGGTGATTGGTTAGCAGTTGCTAACATTGAAGTTGATAATTGTTGAAGAATTTGTTCTTTTACATAATTTGAAGATTCTTCAGCAATGTCAGCATCTTTAATTGTTGACAATGAGTTAGTTACAGATGATTCCATGGTTTCAGTAATGTCAGCAGCAGAAAGTAATCTTTGTTGAATACCGCCGATTTTTGTTAGTCTATCTGTAATCGTTGCGATTGCATTATCAATGTCTGGCAAGAAGTCTCTTGCTGTGTCGTTGTTTTTGTATTTGTCATCAGCACCTTCAAGTTTGCCACTTTTGATGTTTAAAATAGCTGATGCATTTGTACTTGTAAATAATTCTTTGTCTAATTTGATGATACTATTTTCATCAGATTTAATACCAACTTGTAATTTGATATCTGTTTTAATACCGTTTGGATCTTTCGGATTTAATAGGTATTTACCATTGTATTCAGTAGATTTTGAAATTCTAGTAATTTCGTCCATTCTTGCTTGAACTTCAATTCTGATTGCGCTTAACGCATCTGAACCGTAAGTTCCGTTTGCAGCTTGTTCTGTCAAATCTCTGATACGAGTTAAGTTATCGTTGATAACTCCTAAAACGCCTTCTTCTGTTTCAATTAATGTTGAACCCATTTGAACGTTGTCTTGTGCAACTTTTAATGAACCTAATTTGTATTCTAATTTTGAAGAAACTGCCATACCTGCTGCATCATCTTTAGATGAATTAATTTTGTAGCCTGTAGTCATTCTTTCCATTGCTGTGTTCATTCTTGATGTCGCACTGCTTAGTGATTTTTGCGCTGTTAAAGACGCAAGGTTTGTGTTTACACTGATTTTCATAATAATTCTCCTCTTGAATTTTCTTTTTTATTTCCTCTTACAGATAGGTTATCGGCACGTATGATTTTGGCTTTATACTTTAGTATGATTTATCCTCTATATGGAGTAGACGAAAATTTAAAGTGCCTGATTTTACTGCGTTTGAGCGGACACAAAAAGGTGCGGATTTTGAAAAAATCCGCACCTTTTGCATGCTTTTTATAATTTTTCTACAACTTTAGTATAGTTTTATAGTATATATAGAAACAATATTAGTTTTAGCATTTCATGGTAATAGAGACCCTGAACTAAATTCAGGGTGACATTAAAATTGAACATAAAACTTTATGTCATGCTGAACTTGTTTCAGCATCTCATGGTTGTAGAGATCCTGAACTGTCTTGGTTTATTTGTTGGAAAACCTAATTAATCGGTACATCAATTGGGGCAGTAAGAATTACAGTCAAAACTTCATCTTGACTAAATTCAACAGGTTGACCTTTTCTGAACATGTCAACAACGCTGTCACCTAGCCAATAAAGTCCACCACCAACTGCACCGCCGATAGCGCATACAGGAACAGTGATAACTCTAGCAGTGCTGAATAAAACATCTTCGCCGATATCCATGCCAAACTCTGTTGAGTTTACTGTGATATCTACTGTTTTATCCCAGTTATTTTGCAATGCTTCACCGTAACCTTTGTTGATGTAAACACCACCATCAGCTGCAAGATTAACTTTGCCTGAGATAATCATGTTCAAAGGTAATTGTCTTCCGTTTGGAGTTACGATGTGGTCAAAATCTACGTAAAGGATACCACCACGAGAGAAACATTTGTTTGGTACAACTTTTTGAACACTTCCTCTAATCATAGAACCGGCTGGAAGAATTACGTTTGTGGGTGTTTTTTCGTCGTTAATTAGTACTGCACTGAAATAATCCCCTTCGTTACTGTTTTGTGTGCTTATTGGGTCAAGCAATTTGATAGAGAATTTTGTACCTGCTGGAATTCTTTTTGTAATTGCATTTGATTTCAATACTTGCGCAGAAACTGTGTTTACTGTGAATAGCAATGCTAATAATGTTATTAAAAATTTAATTTTCATTTTTCCTCCCGACATATATTATTTATTCTATATGTAATTAGAAAAAAATCAAAAAGGTTACAATTGTTTAAGTTTGTTTGACAAGGGTAATTAAAAGTCATACAATTTCATTAATAAGAAAAGGAACTAAGACATTGATTAATAGATTAAAAAAAGCGTTTACAATGGCAGAAGTATTGATGGTTTTGGCTGTAATAGGCGTTGTGGCTGCAATGGCGTTACCAAGATTGTCAGACAACGTAGATGAACAAGCACTTGTTGCAGGTGTTAGAAAAGCCTATTCAGACTTGCAGATTGCTTATGATGCAATGGTTACACGTTACGGTGAACCTGATGGCTGGTTGAGTGGTTTTGGTAAAGATTCTACAAAAAGAAAAGAAGCAACAGAATTGTTAAAAAATAGATTAAAAGAATCTTTAGATGTTGATTTAGATTGTGGGGACTCAGATACAGGCTGTATGTCAACATCTATTACTGATGCATATTACTTAAAATTAAAGAGTGGTACGGGCTTAGCTATATCTATAGCTGGTGATTTAGATTTTACTTGTAGTGATTTTCAAGATAAATATTATCCTTGCGCATTTGGTAACATTTATGTTGATGTAAATGGACCTGATAAAGGACCAAATCAAGATGGATATGATATATTTGATTTTGTGTTAAGTGCCAACGGAGTTGAACCAGAAGGGTTGTCTTATGCCTCTGGTATATATATATATGACGATATTCCAAATATGAATACTGCTTGGGCAATTAAAGCAGGCAACTTAGATTATAATAAATGTTTTAGTGATTTAAGCTGGGCAAACAAAAGAACATGTAATTAATAAAGAGGTAAATAATTATGTTTAATAAATTAAAAGCATTTACAATGGCAGAAGTTTTATTGGTACTAGGTATTATCGGTGTTGTTGCAGCAATAACTATTCCAAACTTAAAGGATAGTGCTGATGAACAAGTTTATGTTGCAAAAGCAGGAAAAATTTATTCCGAAATGGAAACTGCTTTTTCTCGTTCAAGCATGAAATACGGTAATGTAAATGATTGGTCTGGCATTGCAAATAATACAATCGGTACAGCTGTAGGTAGCAAAATGGTCAAATATATTGACGGTTCTATTTGTGGAACTGGTGCAAATATAAAATGTTGGGCTGATGATTATACAACAAACAAGACTGTAGATGCGGCATACAAGATTACTCTAAAAGACGGTGCTTCAGTAGCCTTTTTCAATGATTTAACTGTTGATAATTTTACAGGTAATGCTTTAACGATTTTAGTTGATTTAGACGGTTCAGGAAAAGGGGCTGATACATTAGGTATTGACCAATTCTATATGTATGTTTTATCTGCTTCAGCAATGAGCGATGGCTCACATAACGTTGCTATTAACGCCACACCAACTTCATCTGATTATTTGGGTTGGGTGCTAAAATATGGAAATGAAGATTATATGAAGTGTGCCTCTAATTTAAAATGGTATTCAGATGAGATTTCATGTAATTAATTTATAAATTTTATAAACAAAAAGGGCTGAAGTGCATGTGTAACATGCACTTCAGCCCTTTTTTGACAAAGCTGAAAACCTCATTATATATATAATATAGACCAGTTGTTAATAAAACTTAACAAAAATAAAAACAAAAAGGCAATTTTTTATGGAAGAAATACTTTATAAAAGAGTAAGAGATAACAAAGAGATTTTAAAGAGAGGATTTCAAATGAAAGAACAAGAATTAAACACTATGATGTCAGTTGTAACAGACCCAATCAACAATGTTTATAGAGTTCATAACTATGCTGAAGCAGAAGAAATCCGTCGTATGTGCAGAGTTTTTGAAATTTCTAACTCTCAACAAAACAAACACAAAATGTTGGCTATCAAAAATATGGCTACAATGAAATTGGTTTTAAGCAACAACTAATTAATTAAAAAGTAAATTAAACCGAAACGAGGTAAGTTTAATTTATAACAAAGATTTTTATACTCTCTCTCTTAATATCCTCGTGTTTATTTAATGTCTGCCAATTCTATTGACAGACTTTTTGTTATGTGAAACACTCAGTATTTTCTCGTGATTTTAGAGACCCTGAAATATTCTTGGATTATTCGGGTTGGAGTAGGAGTAACGTCCCACTCCAACTTGCGGGTTACACTTCGTTTCACCCTACCGAAAATCCGCAATTCAGGGTGACATTAAAATTGTACATAAAACCTTATGTCATTCTGAACTTGTTTCAGAATCTCTTTTTTTGAGAATTTATGAGTACTGTAGGTCAGGCATTGCCTGACATATTAACTAGATTGGGGTTCTATCAAAAAAATTATTAAAAACAGCAGGTGCGGAATTTGAAAAATTCCGCACCTGCTGTTTTTATATATTAACCAAATTGATTAATTACATTAATTCACCAACTGATTTGTATACAGCCATACGTTTTGCTGCATCTGCTTCAGCTTGTTCGTACAATGCTTCAGCGTGTTCTGGGTTAGTTTTCATTAATGATTTATAACGACCTTCACTTCTGATGAAGTCTTGGTAGTTTCCTTTTGGATCCTTAGCGTCCCAAGTGAATGGATGTTCAGGATTTGCTGGATTGTATCTGTATAATGGGAAGTAACCAGCTTCTACTGCACGTTTTTGTTCAGTTTGAGTTTTACTCATATCAATACCGTGTGCGATACATGGAGCGTAAGCGAAGATGATTGATGGTCCATTGTATGCTTCAGCTTCTTGGAATGCTTTAAGAGTTTGAGCTCTATCTGCGCCTAAAGCTACTGATGCTACGTAAACATAACCATAAGACATACTCATCAAGCCCATGTTTTTCTTGTAAGTTGGTTTACCACCTGTGGCAAACTTAGCTACTGCACCTGTTGGTGTAGATTTAGATGCTTGACCACCTGTGTTAGAGTATACTTCAGTATCAAGAACTAAGATGTTAACGTTTTTGTTTTGAGCTAATACGTGGTCTATACCGCCGTAACCGATATCGTTAGCCCAACCGTCACCACCGATAATCCATACTGATTTATCTGTGAAGTAGTCTTGTAATTCTCTAACCATTGCTAAATCTGGACATTCAACGTCTGCGTATTTAGCTAAAACAGCTTTTGCTTCTTCTTGAGCTTTAACTGCTTCTTCATTTTTAGAGTTATCCCAATGAGACATTGCATTGTTTAATGCATCTTTTAAGTCTGCTGGAGTTTTTTCGTTTTCAAGAACTTTTTCAACATAAGTTTTCAAAGTATCTCTGTTTTGGTCTACTGCCAATCTCATACCGAAACCGAACTCAGCGTTGTCTTCAAATAATGAGTTAGCCCAAGCTGGACCTCTACCGTCCTTGTTAGTTGTGTAAGGAATAGTAGGGAATGTACCAGAGTAGATTGAAGAACAACCAGTTGCGTTAGCAACGATAGTGTTTTCACCGAATAATTGTGAAACTAATTTAACATAAGGAGTTTCACCACAACCAGCACAAGCACCTGAGAATTCAAATAATGGTTTTCTCAACATAGCACCTTTCATTGTCTTAGTTGTGTTTTTACCCATAACGTTATCTGGTAATTCATCAAAGAATTTTTCATTTTCCATTTCGCCTGCTTCAACTTCTTTTTCAATTGTTGACCAAGTTAAAGCATCTTTACCGTTTTGATTTGCAGGACATTGGTCTAAGCAAACACCGCAACCTGTACAATCTTCGCAGTAAACTTGGATTTTGTATTGTTCATCAGCTAAAGCTGGTCTAGCTTGAACACCCTTGAATGTAGCAGGAGCGTTAGCCATATCTTTAGTTTCAACTAATTTACTTCTAATAGCAGCGTGTGGACATGCAGAAGCACAAATACCACATTGTAAACAAGCTTCACTATTCCAATGAGGAACTCTAGGAGCGATACCACGTTTTTCTAAGCAAGCTGTACCTGTTGGAATTACACCGTCGTTAGACATTGCTGAAACAGGGATATCATCACCTTTTTGTCTCATTGATGGTTCAACGATTTTCTTAGCAAATTCATCGGCATCATCAGGAATTAATTTAACCATATCAGCATGAGCAACACCGTCTAGAGAAGCTGGAATTACAACTTCTTCACAAGCGTTAATTGCTGCATCAATTAATGCTAAGTTCATGTTAACAACATCGTCGCCTTTTTTCTTGAATGTTTTAACAGTCATGTTCTTCATACCTTCGTATGCTTGTTCAAATGGAATGATACCTGATACTTTGAAGTATGCAACCATCATAACTGTATTAGCACCTTTACCACGTAAACCTGGTTGTTGCTTGATTAATTCTTCAGCGTTAACGTTGTAGAATTTGATTTTCTTGTTGATGATAGTTTCTTGCATATCTCTTGTTAAGTGAGAGAAAGCTTCTTCCTTAGACCAAGGTGAGTTTAACAAGAATGTACCACCTTCTTTGATACCTTTTAAGATATCATATCTACCGATATAAGCATGTGCTGAGCAAGATACGAAATCTGGAGCTGTGATTAAATAAGTAGATTTGATTGGTTTGTCACCGAATCTTAAGTGAGAAACTGTAACACCAAATGATTTTTTAGAGTCATAAGCAAAGTATGCTTGAGCATCTTTGTTTGTATATTGACCGATAATTTTGATTGAGTTTTTGTTAGCACCAACAGTACCGTCTGAGCCTAAGCCCCAGAACATACAGTTTGTAGTTCCTTCAGGTTCTGTAACGATGTGTTCTTCAACATTTAATGATTTATGAGTTACGTCATCGTTAATACCAACTGTGAAACCGTGGAAACCATTGTTTTCTAAGTGTTTGTAAACAGCTAATACCATTGATGGTGTAAATTCTTTAGAAGATAAACCATAACGACCGCCGATAACTCTAACGTCTTTGTTTTCGATACCAGCAACTACATCTAAGTATAGAGGTTCACCAATAGAACCAGGTTCTTTAGTTCTGTCTAAAACAGCAATTCTCTTAACTGATTTAGGAAGAGCTTCGTTGAATCTCTTAACGTCGAATGGTCTGTATAATCTAACTTTAACTAAACCATATTTAGTACCTCTAGTTGCATTTAAGTATTCAATAGTTTCTTCAATAGTTTCGCAACCAGAACCAATAGCTACGATAACATCAGTTGCATCTGGTGCACCAACGTAATCGAATGGGTGGTATTGACGACCAGTAACTTTAGCAACTTTGTCCATATATTCTTGAACAATGTCAGGAACTGCGTCATAGTATTTGTTAACTGTTTCACGACCTTGGAAGTATACGTCTGTATTTTGAGCACCAACTTTACATTTTGGAGCTTCTGGACGTAAGCCTCTTTGTTTAAATTCTTCAATATATTTTGGTTCAACTAATGAAGCGATATCATCGTAAGAGATTTCTTCGATTTTGTGTACTTCGTGAGAAGTTCTGAAACCATCGAAGAATTGTAAAAATGGAACTTTAGCTTTGTAAGTAGCTAAGTGGGCAATTAGAGCCATATCCATTTCTTCTTGAACGCTGTTAGCAGCTAACATAGCGTAACCTGTGTTTCTGCAACCCATAACGTCTGTGTGATCACCGAAGATAGCTAATGATTGAGCCGCTAAAGCTCTTGCTGCAACGTGAATTACGTGAGGAATCATTTCCCCTGCAATTTTGTGCATTACAGGAATCATTAATAACAAACCTTGTGAAGCAGTGTAAGTTGAAGTTAAAGCACCTGCGGCTAAAGAACCGTGTACAGCACCTGCTGCACCAGCTTCTGATTGCATTTCTGCAACACGAACTTCTTTACCCCAAATGTTCTTTTTGTGTTGAGATGCCCATTCATCAATCCATTCACCCATTGTAGATGAAGGAGTGATTGGGTAAATTGCTGATACTTCGCTTAAAGCATACGCAACGTGTGCGGCAGCGTAGTTACCATCAACTGTTATTGTCTTTCCTGGCATAAATAAACCTCCTTATAGTTTTAAATTATCCAGCCTACTGTATTATTTTCCATTTAGTAAGTGCTACAAATGTAGCTGTTTTATTACTATTCAAGACACTTTAATTGTACTCCAAACAGAAATTTTTGACGATAAATTTTTCTATAATATTAAATAATATGTCATGTAGAGGAGAAATTAAAAATAGAACCTTCTTTCATTCAGAACTATAAAAAGTGAGCTTTGTTCGTATTTTGCAGACTTGCAAAATCTTCAAAATTTTGTTAAAATGAAGTATAAACTTAGAATACAAAAAAGAGGCTTTAAACTATATGAAAAAAATTACAAAACTATTGGCATTCACGCTTGCTGAAACCCTAATCGTAATGGGTATTATTGGCGTGGTTGCAGCACTAACTATTCCAAACTTAAACTCATCAACTGCTGACAAAGAAAAAGTTGCAAAATTAAAGAAGGTTTATTCAAACTTAAACGATGCAATCGGCAGAAGTGAAGCCGTTTATGGAAATATGTCTGAATGGCAGTGGTCAAACTCTAATGGTCCGGCATCAAGTAATGATGCACAGATGTTTGCTGAAAGAATTGGTGATTTCTTAAAAACTTCAAAAACTTGTGGTTTGGCTCTAGGTGCCGGTTGTTTATCAAGAACTGCGAAATCGTTAAATGGCACAAGTTGGGTTGGTTCTTATCCTCCAACTGATAACGTAACTGGCTTGTACAAATATATTCTAGCTGACGGTTCAAGTTTAGCTATTAGTGCTACATCTTACTGGTTGCAGATTTTTGTAGATATTGATGGTCCTAATAAAGGTTCATCTACTGCGGGTAAAGATTTATTTGATTTTTGGATTTTTTCTCCTAATTCATCTGGTTTAGGATCGCAAATCGCAAGTACTCAAAGTTGGCAATTATTGACAGACAGTCCAGGTGGTGGTAATACAATGTTGATAGATAAAACAGATTTAAGCTCAAACTTTTCGTCAGGACGAGGGCTTGCTACTTGGGTTCTACAAAATGACAACATGGATTACTTGAAAGCTACAAATGGAAAATGCAAAAATAATACCGTTTTAAGTTGGACAAATAGGTCTTGTAAATAGTTTAAAAGTAAAACCTTACGTCATGCTGAACTTGTTTGACAAAGCGAACAAACGAAGAATGAGTTTTGTGAGCCTGTCCCCCGTGTGACAGCATCTCGTGATGCAGAGACCCTGAACTACTCTTGGATTATTCGGGTTGTCGTGGGAGTAACGTCCCACTCCAACTTACGGGTTACACTTCGTTTCACCCTACCGAAAATCCGCAATTCAGGGTGACATTAGAATTGAACATAAAACCTTCTGTCATGCTGAACTCGTTTCAGCATCTCGTGATGCAGAGATCTTGAACTAAATTTAAGGTGTTTTTTTGATATTTAAAGCTCTTTTTTGTGATAAACTAATCTCAAGATGATATTAGATTTCAATTTAATCAATCCACCAAATTATGCTGTTGTCTATCAAAATAATTTCTTTTATGATAGACTTGTTTTATCGAAAGGAGAACTTGTATTTATGAAAAAAACTGCATCTTGTGAATTAGAAAAACAATTATTTGAAAGTGTTGAAGATAGAACACCAGATTATGTAAAAAATCGTAATTTAATGGATTTTTCAAACAAGGGTGAATTTACTTTTACATTAAAAAAAGAACATTTAATGCCTTATGACGCACAAACAAATCCGGAAGGCTTAAATTTAAAAGAATGGTTTGCAAACTATGCTAAGGAAGCTAAGGTTTCAACTGCTGGTATTAGAGGTCCTCAAAACATTTTATATCCACAAGATACACGTTTTCCGATTAACTTAGTTGGTATTGTTCTTGCAACATTAGCAAAGGCACTTGTTGCGGTTGAAAAATATCCAGATAAACAGATTTTAAAACTTGCAGGACGTGAAGTTAGATATAATTCAGATTTATATTTGGACGCTATCGCAAGAGTACAAGCGGCACAAGGTATTGAAACTCTTGTTCCTGTTGATAAAAAGACTATTCCAATTTGGTTAGCTTCATTCTTGGCTTTCAAATTAGACTTAGTTGGCGGTGAATATATCACTTCAAGCCATGGTATTTCTGTTAAAAATGCAACAAAAGACTTGAACTCTCAAGGTAGCCAATACTTACCAGAAGAATCAGCAGAATTTGTTCAAAAAATTCAAGAAATTTTTGATGAAACAGAAAAAAATGGTTCTTATGAAATTAAAATTGCAGCAGAAAACAATCCATTAATTGACGAAAAAATTATGGCAAAACTTCATGACGGCGTTGATTTATACGTTGAATACTTAAAATCAGGCGTTGCTGAAAAAGATAATTTAGATTTTATTAAAAAAGCTCAAAACAAAATTGTTATTGAAAATGTTGGCGGTTCTGCTTATAGAACTTTAAGCAGAGTTTTAAAGGAATTAGACTTAACTGACAAATTTGTTTGGTTGAATGAAAAAGAAGATCCATTCTTCCACTCAATCGGTAAATATGATGTTGACCCAAAGGGTAACAAAACTTTCTATGATTATTCAGTAGACGCAACCGTTTTAGCAAAACGTCAAAACGGCGAAAACTATTTCCCAGTAATTGAAACATTACATTATGACAAGGTTTTAGCTGATTATCCTATCGGAACAGCGGTTCTAATCACTGACCCTGACCATGATAGATTAACTGTTACTCAAATTGAAGATGAAAAAGAAGTTGCAAAACTTGAAAAAGCTGGTATTGCATACGTTAAACTTGGTAATGGCAGAGTTTTAACTGTATTTACTGCAAATCAAGCCTTCTTAATGTTAATGGACTTCCGTATGAAGATGTTGAAATCTCAAGGCAAATGGAACAACCACCCACGCTTTATGATTAAAACAACAGCATCTGCAATGAGTTGGGACGAATGGGCAAAAGCTAATGATATCGCAGTTGTTAATGTACCTGTTGGTTTCAAAGAAATTGCAAACATTATGAAAAAAGTAGAATTAAAACTTAAAAAGAATCCTAACGAAGAAGTTAAAGTGTTTGACGTATTCGGTCAAGAAATTAACTTGGGCAAATCACCTCGCTTAATCTTTGGTGGTGAAGAATCAGGTGGTATGATTATGGGTGGCGAAGAAATGATTAAATCTTTGTCAGGCAGAGAAGCAATCGCAATGAGAGAAAAATCTGCAACAGAAGCAATCCTTGTAGCATCAGCATTATCATCAAAACTTGAAGAAGAACATAAAACAATGTCTGAATACTTGCTTGAAGTGTTTAAAGACAATGGTATTAATGGTCAATTTGATACTCGTGTAGATATTGCTTACTACAACGAATCAGAACCTGATATTGACAAATTAAAAGCTGCAAAAGTTGCAGGTGAACAATTAAGAACTAAAAACGATTTGTTCTACTTGTCTTTAGCAATTGCAATTCGTTCAGGTAAAATGACTTTTGAACAAGCAAAAGAAGTTCTTCAAGATGCATTCAAAGAATTAAATTTTGATAACTTGAAGGCTATCAAATTCGTAGGTGACGGTACTTACTTAGAATTTACAGATAAATACATTGAAATCAGACCTTCTGGTACTGATGCCAAAACAAAGGCTTATGGTGCAGGTTTGAACCTTGATGAAATTATTAAATTTGCACAAGCAATGGGTAATTATTCAGGCGATAGAACAGAATTGCACAAAAAATATGTTTCTGATGAAATGTATGAAAAAACTAAAGACTCTGCAATGGATTACTACTTAGAATTTGTTAATGTTGATGCCAACAATGAACAATTTGTAATTCCTGAATACAAATTCTAATTGTAAAATAATAAATAAGACAAAAGCGCCATTGAGTGAAACTCAATGGCGCTTTCTTAACTTTAAACTTTTTGTTGAAAAAAAAACAACGTGAGCGCATGCGAAGCATACGCTCCGTTAATCTATTCCCAATTTTATAAAACTTTTTTAATACAGACTATGGTATTATTTTTCCTTGTATTAATAAATGCCACGATTTAACAATTTTGAAACCTTTGTTTACAAAATTATACAAAAGTGCGGTTCGGTTGCAACGCAACCATTTCAAATGTATTATCCTTATTTTTCAGAATAAAGAAGTTGGGTAAAGGATAACCTTTGCGAATAGAGTCAATTAACAATTTCTGATCCTTTGAGGACCAAAAGAAGGTTGGAGGGTTTGATGTAATCTTCTAGTGACATTTTTAAAGTATGTGAAGTGTCGTGAGGATTAACTAATGTAATTCCGTCAAGAGCAATTTCTTGTACAGAATAAGCATGAGCATTGTAAACTTGAACTCGCTTACCGTTTTCGTCATAAGCCTTGATATCTCTAGGGTCAATGTTTCCACTCATACCTGTAACAGCGGCTTTGCCTTTCATTCCGCTATTGGCAAGTGCTACGATACCTTGAGCAACTTCTCTTTGACCTGCATATTCTTTTGTTTTGCTAGGGTCTCCAAGTAAAGCTAAACCTTTACCAACACTGTTGCCATCAATATCAGCTTGTGAATATTCTTCTGCAGTAACACTTTCTCTAAAGTATCTATCCATTGCAATTTCTAACGCTCTAACATCAGTATCACCTGTTGAAAGTTCATTAGAGCATTTCAAATCACGAGCTGTTACTGTGTATTTTTTACCAACACCTTTTAGTGTAACTGTTGCATTACCGTTTTTGTCAACTTTTACGGCATTATCAAGCAATTTTTTACCTTGAGGTGTCATAGCAAGTGATTGAATACCTGCAAGTAGCCAGCAATCACCTGTTTGACCTTGCTTGTAAGACCTATCAATTTTTCCATTAGGTCTTTCTGGAACAGCTGTTTTAAGTGTATCAGAACGGTTTATAATTTTTTTAAAATCAGCAACTAGACGTTTTTTGCTAACTTCATCAAGTCCGTGTTGGCTATCATATTGAGCAACTAATTTTTTCATACTAGGAACAACATCGTCAGAACGTTGATTTCCATAATCAGCAGTTTTCTTGCCTAAATCCACCATGTAATCAAGACATTCCTTCTTTTGGTCGTTAGAAAGATGTTTTGTTCGATTGATAACGTCAACAAGATTTACACCAATTTGTTCAAAAGAGCGGAATGCCATTTTGTAGTTTTGGTAATCTAGATGATGAATGGTTTGATATAATTTTTGAGTATTATCTTTGGAAACTTTTGGGTTATCAAGAGCTTTGTAAATACCAACAATAGTGTCTCTATCGTACTCCTGACGCATTTCTTTTGTCATAAATGGAACTTTTGGTTGAGCTTTTTTCCAAGGCATATTTTTATCCAGTTCAAACTTTGGCGTATTGTCAAAAATTGATGGAATTTTATAATCATTAGGTCTTAATGGTCCTTGATTTTGCTTTTTATCGCTAAAAACTTGAATATCTTTTGCTGAGCCACTTTTTACTTGAGTTTTTTGTTTAGCTTTAGCTTTATTTTGAGTGTCTTGCACTCCACTAATTTGAAATTCTGTCATACGCATACCCCTATACAACTATTATTAATACCTCTTACAAGTGTATGTAACGACACTTAATTACTAAAACTTTAGTAAATTTTATTAAATGTGAAAAAATGTTAACAAAATAATTAAACAATGTCTTCTTAAAGATATATTACAGTTTAATAGAAGTCCTATTATCTTGAAAAATATATTAATATATATTATAATAGAGTTTGTAATTACACTATCACACTAACCAAAGAGGTAAATATGCAAAGATTTTTAGCTAGCGTGCTGGCTTTCTTAATGGTAGCATTTAATTTTCTACCAGTATTAGCTGCACCAAATTCAATCAATGATGTAAAATCTAACTATTGGGCAGCAAAAGAAATTAATTTTGTTGTTAAAAACTCAATTATGACTCTTGATGACAAAGGTTATTTTAATCCTAATGCAACGATGACTAGAATAGCATTTGTTCATTCATTACTAAAAGTTCTATCAAATGAAAATTTGAATGTAAGAATTAAAAACTGCTTTACAGATGTAAGTCAAAAAGATGGCTTCTATGCTGACGTTTTACGCTCTCAACAATTAGGCTTAGTTTATGGATATCCAGATAAAACTTTTAAACCAAACAGAGATTTGTCTAGAGCAGAAACAACTTCAATTATCAGCCATATTACAAAAGACAAAAATGCTGATACATCAACATTAAAAGGTTTTGTAGATTATACTGCAATCCCAAATTGGGCAGCAAATGCTTATGCTAAAACTATTTCTTACGGTTTATATGTAAATCACCCAAATATCAAAAAACTTGAACCAAACAGAAACTTAACAAGAGCAGAAGCGGCGGTTCTTTTATACAAGTTGTATCAAAAAATCAATCTTGTAAAACCTCAATATAAAAGCACAAAAGAAACAATTAAAACAACAGAACATTTAGATGTTTCTAAAAAAGCACCTTGCAACGAAGTTCAAGTTACAAATTTAAGAAAAATTATCATGAAGGATAATGTTTTGAGAATTGCTTTTGACCAAAAATATTGGTCTAAGAAATCTCACGTGGGCGATTGTGTGAACTTTGTCTTTAAAGAAGGCGTTTACACAACGGAAGGAACTCTTGTAATTCCAGCAAACACATATATCACTGGTGAAGTTATTTCACTTCAAAAACCAAAATGGTTTAATAAAAACGCAAGAGTAGGCGTAAAATTCAGAACAATGGTTCTACCAAGCGGTAAAACTTATGCTATTGATGCTGATCCATTCACAAAAGACAGAAAACTTAAAGAAGGTCCATGGATGACATTCGGTAAAGTTCTAAGCTGGACAGTAGGGCTAGGCGCTGTTGGTACAGGTGCAGGTATCGGCTTTGGATTTATTCCAAATCCAGCTAAATTAGGCACAGGCGTTGCAATTGGTACTCCAATTGGTTGCTCTGTTGGTCTTGTACTTGGTTTAGTTACTCCAGGATTACACTACAAAGCTAAAAAAGGTGAAAATATCTTGATTATCTTAAATGATGATACAAGCGTTTGGAACTAATAATTAAAAATAAAACGTCATTCTGAACTTGTTTCAGAATCTCAATAACATTTTAATATAAGCAAGGGCGGATTGCTGAAAGCAATCCGCCCTTGCTTGTTGTGTTACATAATATTAAATAATGTACACCTATGTAAATTTATATATAATAAAAATTAACGGGTAAGTTCCCTTATCACTTCCACCAACACACGAGTAGCTAAGGAATGAGTGGAAAGGAGGTGATAATATGAAGATAGTAATAATTAAAGCTGCCATAATTGCAGTTATAGCAGCCTTAAAAATTTTATTACTTGTCTTGTAGGGAGCTAAGCAAGTCCTAGAGAAACTGAACTTCTTTAGGGCTTGTCCCTATACTCATATTATTTACGATATTTCACATTTTGTCAAGCCTTCCCCCCACTCTTTTAACCTCTAATCCCCTATTTATACACAGTTGGTTAATTTTGATTATACCTAGTCGGATATAGTATTTTTTCTTGTGATAAATAACATGGAAAGTGTTAAAAATAATTTGAAATGTTTAGAAGGAGAAACTTATGAAAAAATTATTGATGGCGTTATCTTTGACAATGGCTTTAGCAACAGGTAGTGCCGTATTGGCTTCAGATTGTGGCTGTCCGGTTAAAAAAGACGATTGTGGATGTCAACCAAAATGTGAAAAACAATGTGACAAACCGACTTGTGAAGAGTGTGCAGAAAGCGCAAAGCGTTGTTATTCAGATTGTAGAGACCAAAAACGTGAAGAAATTTATTGCCGTTTAAACTTGGATACTTGCCAAAGAGAGCAAGCAATGGAGATTGAAGATAGATATGACAGTGATTTAGACTGTATTCAAGATAAAATTAAAGCAGATCATAAATGCTTATGTAAAACATTAAATGCTTCTTGTCTAGACAAATCAGCAGTAAGAGATGCTGAAAGAACATTAAAACAAGATGTTAAAGACTTGAAAGCAAAATTAAAATGCATGGATAAAGACTTTAAAGCTATCTTAAAATGTGATCAAAAAGCAGATTACAGAACAATAAAAAGAGAATTAAGATATAAAGCAAAACATGCGATGAAATTCTGCTGTAAATGTGAGAAATAGTTTTTGTTCCTAATAACTTAAACGCTCATGAGGGCGAGGCTGAAGGCCTCGCCCTCTTTTATTAACAATTGTAAATTTAATTAAAATAAAAAAGGCAATTTTTTTACAAAAAAAAACTTAAATAAGTATAAGGATATTGAAGAAAGTATTATGACAACAGGATTAACAACAACAACAAATTTCATAGCTCAAAAAATTGACAGAAATATGATTGATTCTGTAACAAATGCTATTTTTCAAAGAGCTGCTTCAAAAGCAGGTCAAGCTGTAGAAACATCATCAAACAATAACGTATATAACACAGCAAACTATAGACAAACTGTACAAAACGACGTAATGACAGAAGCAAGAAAATCATTACAAGCATCAGTTAATCCATTTGCTGAAGGTATTTTTAAATCACAAGCTACATCAGCAGCAAGCGCAACAGTTAATACAAACGAAGTACAACAAGCTGGTGCAAGTGCAATTGCAAAGAATGCAGTAAGAACATCAACTCGTTCAAGAGTATCAAGCTCTATGGCATTACAAAACAGTATGTTCACATCAGGTATTCGTGAATCAATGATGATTCAAGCAAAAGATCAAATGGTTAATAATACCGACTTAATGTCTAGATTACAATTTTTAAATGCAAAAACAGCAGTTAATGCATATCCTGCAAAACAATTCTAGAAAAAAAGATTTTTATACTCTCTCTCTTAATATCCTCGTGTTTATTTAATGTCTGCCAATTCTATTGACAGACTTTTTATTTTATAAAAATTAATAAAAAATGACTTGAAATGTATTAAAATTACCGTTATAATGAAAGAAAGAAAAGGAGAACTTATGGATAAAGTGAGTATAAAAAGATTTTTTGCATTCACACTTGCTGAAACCCTAATCGTAATGGGTATTATTGGTGTAGTTGCAGCATTAACAATTCCAAACCTTAATTCTTCAACTGCAGATAAAGAAAAAGTTGCAAAATTAAAAAAAGTGTATTCAAACCTTGAAGACGCAGTTGGTAGATCAGAAGCTGTTTATGGACCTATGTCAGATTGGGGAATGGGGAGTCCAAATGGTAATGACGACGCAACAAAAGTTGCAGAACGTTTGGGCGATTTTTTAAAAGTGTCAAAAACTTGTGGTTTAACTGCTAATTCAGCATGTTTGTCAACAAGTTTGAAAGATTTAAGTGGAAATACTAGTGTTTTGACATATCGAGATATAGACCCAGCATCCGGCAATTCGAATTTTACATATAAGTATATCTTAGCCGATGGCACTGGTCTAGGCATAAAAGCTGCGAGTGGTAAAATAGCTCTTACAGTTGATTTAGACGGTCCAAATAAAGGTGCTTCTACACTCGGCAAGGATATTTTTACTTTCTTTATATCTGAGGATGGTGTTCTGGGAGATGGTAGAAGCTGGACCTTGCTAACAGATCCTACTGTAAATGGTCTAACCAGTGTTGCCGATTTGACTTCAAATTTTAAAACGGGTACATATCTTGCAACTTGGGTAATTCAAAACGATAACATGGATTATCTAAAAGCGACAGAAGGCAAATGTAAAAACAACACAAGCCGAGTGCTTAGTTGGACAAATACTTCTTGCAAATAGTTTATAATTTTAATAATACAAATAAAAAAGGTAAAATTAAGCTTTTACCTTTTTATTTTTTGCAAATTTGGCAACCTGCGCCACCAAATAACATCGTGTGTTTTTCTTTTAACTTCAAGTTGTGGCGCTCAAACAGTTCAATCAACATTTTCTCGTTAAAAAATATTTTCTTTGATTTTATCAAATATTCATAAGGTAAATTGTCTTTATAAAATATTTTTACTAAAGGTGGTATTATAATGTCAAAAATAAAGTCGCCTAAGATGTTCTTTTTACCAAAATCTAAATGCATAAAAAGTCCGTTAGGTTTAAGAACTCTGTAAATTTCATCTAGCGCTTTGTCGTAATTTTCAATGTTTCTAAGCCCAAAACTAATAGTAACGATGTCAAAAGAGTTATCTTTAAATGGTAAATTTGTGCAATCACCTTCAATAAAATTTACCCATGGATATTTTTTTTGTGCAATTTCTAACATTTTTTTTGAAAAATCTAGACCAGTAACCTCACACGATTTGTCGATAAATCCTGCAATATCGCCTGTTCCCGTACATAGGTCAAGAACTTTTGCGCCATGAGCGTTTAAAAATTTTACAGCTTGCTTTTTTATTCTCACATGTTGCCCAAAAGACATTAAATTGTTGTTAAAGTCATAAACTCTGGCAATCTTGTTAAACATTTCTTTTATTTTTTGAGGGTTTTTGTCCATAAATAAAACATAACCGATTGATTAAGTTTTGTAAACCCACATGTGGAAATTTCATAACAAATCATTAAGAAATAGCTACATCAAATATATGATTTTAAATTTTGCCTGTAATACAAAAAGATTAAATTTAAAAAAATTACTAAAAATAAATAAAAGAAAGACGAATAAGAGAGAAGAATAAATAAAAGCGAGGTGTATTATGAACGGATTTAATTCTGTAAATTTCAATTCACAAATTCCATCAATGCGTACCTATGATACAGGCATGAGATTTGGTAGAATTTCAAACATTGAAGACAATCCTGTCGGAAAACAAAGTTTTCAAGACGTAATGTCAAATATGGTTTCAAACGTAAATGAACAGATGAATAAACCTGATGACCTGTTAGCAAAAGCGGCGAGCGGTGATCAAGGCGTTGATGTTCACGATGTAATGATTGCGATGTCACAAGCTGAGGTAACATTGACAGTTGCAACAAACGCAGTTTCAAAAGTCATTCAAGCGTATGATAAAATTACACAAATTCAAGTATAGAATGATAATGCGTAGTAATAATATTAATTAAATAATAAACAAATAAAAAATCTTTAAAGACTGAGCAGGGGAAATATGGACTTAAAGAAAATTTTAGAAAACAAACCTTTATTATATGGAATTATCGCAGCGGTAGTAGTAATACTAGCGCTGGGTATCATGTCTGCAATTATGATTGCTGGCAATAAAGCAAATTCAAACGAAGCTAAAATGGTTAGCGAAAAACCTATCCAAGAAGATATGGTTCTGTTAACTACTGACAACATTGGTAAAGCTATTGAAATACAAGCCTTGTTGGCAAAAATTGGTATCACCGCTTCAAGAAGTTTGGACGGTACAAAATCTTCAATTGTATTGAGAAAAGGTACTTATAACCAAAGTCAACGTGATGCTGCTTTATTGGAAATTGTTAAAAGCGGTTTGATGGATCAAAATGTTGGTTTGGAAATTTTTGATAAGGGTGATTTCACTTCAACAAAAGATGATAAAAGAATTCGTTTAGCAAGAGCTATTAACGGTGAATTAGCAAGATTAATCCGTAAAATGGACGGTATTGATAATGCATCAGTATTCATCTCAATTCCAGAACAAACAATGTTCTCATCAATGCAAAAACCTGTTACAGCAACAGTTCAGTTAACAACAAAACTTTCTGGTGAAAAATTACCACCATTAAAAATAAAAGCAATCACTAACTTGTTATTAGGTAGTGTTGCAGGTTTAACAGCAGATAATATTTCAATCACAGATACTAGCGGAAACGTATATTCAAGCATTATTGGTGCTGAAGATGAAATGCTTCAAAAGGTTGAAGAAAATGATAAATACATGCAACAAAAAGTTAACGCACAATTAGACAGATTAATTGGTAAAGGTAATTTTATTGCAACTGTAAGTACATCATTAAAACAATCTCCTGTTGAAAAATCAAGTATTATCTATGATCCAAATCAAAAAGCGTCAGTATCAGAACAAACTTTCGTTGAAGGTTTAGGTGACGAAACATCAGATAATAGCAGGGGTTCAGGCAGAGCAAATGCTGTAAGCGTATACTTGCCAAACGGTTTAGTAACTCCAGGTTCTGCAAACCAAGCATCTGCTTCTTCTCAAAACAGAAACTACTCAAGACGAGCAAGAGAAACTCAATATGGCGTTTCAAAAACTCAAATTAATGAATACATGAAACCTGGTGTAATTGAAGAAATTTCTATTGCAGTAACTTTAGAAAAGAACTCATTACCAGCTGACACAACTCTTGAAGAATTAAAAGAATTAATTGCAAGAGCTGCAAGTCCAAAGGTTAAACCTGAAAACGTAACAATTGCTTTATCAGAAACAATTGAACCATACTTAGCAACAGACAGACCAGAAAACTTGCCTAAGAAGGACGAATCTGGTAACCCTTGGTGGTTGATTTTAGCAATGGTTGGCGTATGCTTAACAGGCGGTTACGCAGTTGTATCAAGCAAATTGAAGGCAAGTCAAATTGCTCACCAACAAGAAATGCAACAATTGAGAAATATTGCAAGTGAACAAGATGCACAATTACGTGATATGAATATGAAGGCAGCTGAATTGATTGAACGTCAATCACAATTACAACAAGGTTTGATTGAACAACAACAAAGAGAAATGGTGCCACAAATTCCACCACAAGTGATTGACGAAGCTCTTGCTGCAATTCGCTCAGATGTTGATTCATTAGACCCTAATGAAACAGGTGAAAAAATTAGAAGCTGGATTGAGTCTTAATATTTATAACCACAAAACTAAAAAAATAATGAAATGGATTTCAAAATAAAATGCCAATAGAAGGATTTGATTACAAACAATTTGCAACGGATTTATCTACACAAGCAGTAGAGCTTGTGCCAAAGGATTTTGACGAATTTCAACGAGAGTATGTTGTAAAAACTTTGGTAAACTTTGCAAGTTTGGCAGGTGAAGCAATTTCAAACGATGCTGAGGCCGGATTTAACGCTGAACAGGCAATTTTGCTTACTCAAATCATTGCAGAATGGTCATTTCACAAGTCAGTCGATTTGATTCGTTCTGGTATTCAACCTGAATATTGGGACGGGGTAATGCAAAAGATTGCGTTTACAATCTTTGATATTGGTAAGCAGTCAATAAAGCAAAATTTGCCACAAGACCAAATATTAGAACTTATTGAGCACCATGTAATACAAGCATATCAAGCAGCGTTAGATGAATTACAACAACGTGGTATTATTGACGAAGAATTAAAAGAACAAGCTGAAAAGCAAAATAACTTGAACCAATTAATGGAGGAAGTTGAAGCGCAGCAAGAGGCAGAACGTGAGGCTCAAGCGCAACAGGAAACGCAACAAACTCAACAAGCTCAAGGCGGAGTTCCTGCTACACAAGTTCAAATGCCAGCTGGAGACAAAAAAGCTTTCAAATTAGCTTCTTTGGCATTGTTATTAAGAACTTTATCTCAAGACAAAGTTTCTTCTATTTTGAACAAATTTAACCCACAAGATGCTCAACTTGTAATTCAATATATGCAAATGCCAGACTTGAACCAAAGGGTAGATGCAAATACTGCAATTCAATGCTTAAAAGAAATTAAAACGAGCTTGCCAAGTAAAAATTCGACAAGCCCAAGCCAACTTGTATATAGAATTAGAAATGCTTTGAAAAATTCAACTAGAGAAAAAGTTGAAGTAATGATAAGAAATGAAAGATTGAATGTGAAAAAGTTTGTAACAAGCGCTCTACAAGGCGAATTGTACGAACTTCCACCAAAAGTTTCAAATATTATTGCCCAACATATTGAATGTAGTGTATAATATAATCAATCATGATTATAAAAAAGCAAAATAAATCAACTGGGCAAAGTGCGCAACAGGTTGTACAGCCTCAACCGACAATGCCTCAATCTCAGGCGGTAGTTCAACCTCAACCCGCACCAGAGGTTGAAGCTCCTATTGATTTGTTTGATTTAGACAACATTGATTTTTCACAAAGACAAGAGCGACGTCGTGGGGATAGACGTCGTGGATATCGTCGTATTGACGATAGAAATCTTATTTCAAGGGCGCAAGAAGAAGCAGACAGCATAAAAGAAACAGCTGCAAAAGAAGGTTATAGAGCTGGAATTGAACAGGCGGAAAGCGACATTATAGCTTTGCGTAGTAAAATTGCAGATTTTATTAGTTCAAAACAAGAAGTTTTTGAATTTATTGCGCCTGATATTTTAGAAATAAGTGTTGATATTGCAAGAAAAATCATTAAAAAAGAAGTTGAGCAAGACCCTCAGGTAATCTTGAACTCAATTGTTGATGTAATGCGAACCTTATCAAAGGAAGAACCTCGTATTACGGTAAAACTAAATCCTTTGCAAGTTGATTTGGTTAAAACGGAATTACCTGAATACATTTCTTCAATGGGCATAGACGCAAAGATTACGGTTATAGGCGATGATTCAATTGAAGAAGGCGGATGTATCTTGAACACAAACAACGGGATTGTAGATGCGTCAATAGATACACAACTAGAAATTATTAAAGAAGCATTGAAAGGTATGTAATGGCAGCACCACAAGGTGGAGGACAACCTATAAGTGAATTTGCGTTAGCAGGGTTTGTATTGACCCTGATACTTATTTTGCTTATGGAAATGCCAAATTGGGTTATTAACTTTTCAATTAGTATGAATATTACGCTAGGGGTTGTCTTGATGATGATAGCCCTGTACGTTCAGAAACCTCTTGAATTGGCGGCATTTCCGTCAATCATTCTTCTTGGCACAATGTTCCGTTTGATTTTGTCAATTGCATCAACTCGTTTGATTTTGGCAAAAGGTGATGCCGGTGAAGTTGTATCAGCATTCGGACATTTCGTAACAGGTGGTAACATGGTTGTAGGGGTTGTAATCTTCTTAATCATTACAATTGTACAGTTCATGGTAATCACAAAGGGTGCTGAACGTATCGCTGAAGTATCTGCCAGATTTGCCTTAGATGCGATGCCAGGTAAACAAATGACAATCGACGCCGACTTTAATGCGGGGTTGATATCTCCAGAAGAAGCGGTTAAAAAACGTGAAGACTTACAACGAGAATCAAGTTTGTTTGGTTCTATGGACGGTTCTATGAAGTTCGTAAAAGGGGATACCATTGCGGGCTTGATTATTACAATCATCAACATTGTTGGTGGTTTGTGCGTAGGTTGTTTGATGAACCAAATGCCACCAGCTGATGCTGTTGCAAAATATACGATTTTAACAATTGGTGATGGTTTGTCATCACAATTGCCATCTTTATTGATGTCAATTGCAGCCGGTATTTTTATGACACGTGCTTCTGGTGCAAACTCTTTGGGTTCTGATTTGGTAGTTCAAATCACAAGCAAACCTAATCCTCTATTCTTAGCCGCAGGTTTCTTAATTTTGATTGCTTTGTCAAGTCCAGTAACAGGTTTGCCTTGGTTGCCATTCATCTTGTTTGCAGCCGGTTTGATTGTTGCCGGTTTGTCTGTGCTTGTTAATGCTGACGTTCAATCTCAATTAGGACAATTGGAAAGTGTACGTCAAAACATGCAAGACCTTGTAAACCCTAACAGAATGTATGAAAGATTGGGCGTTGACGTATTAAGTTTGCAAGTTGGTGCAGGCTTGCTTGTAATTGCAGACCCTGACCAAGAAGGTCAATTGCTTGCAAAGATTGCCGCTTTAAGACAACGTGTAACTGATGAATTAGGTTATATCTTGCCGAATATCAGAATTATGGACTCATCAGCCTTAGAAGCTAATGAATATTTGATTGCAATTCGTGGTAATACAGTTGCAACAGGTTTTGTATATCCTGGAAAATACATGGTAATCGCAGATCAATGGGATTCTGTAAGAACAGAAGTTCCAGATGATGCAATTGTAGGTGTTGACCCAACATACCAAACTCAAGCATATTGGGTTTCTGAAGAAGATGCAAAATCTACAAAAGCAATTACAGCAGTTGATGCAACCGATGTTGTAATTACTCACTTGCAAGAAATCACAAGAAAACACGTTGATGATATTATGACAAAAACTGATGTGTTAAAATTAATGGAATTGGTTCGTTCTCAAGACCCTACTCTTGTAAACGACTTAGTTCCAACAATAATATCAACAAGTGACTTGAGAAAAATCTTTGTAAACTTGATTAGAGAAAAAGTTTCAATCAAGGATATTATTTTCATATTTGAACGTCTATGTGACTATGCGAGATTTTCAAAAGAACCAGATATTTTATCTGAACGTCTGAGAGCCGCACTAGGGCGTCAAATCTGTTTGGGAAATGTTCAAGAGGACAAGGTGCTTTATGCCTTGACACTTTCTCCAGAATGGGAAAAAGTTCTTGACGATAGCTGTCAAAGGACAGAACTTGGTACTATGTTCTTGTTAAATCCAATGCAAGTGCAAGAGCTTATTGAAACAACAGCTGCAACTTTGATGAATGCTCATCAAAATATTGGTAAACAACCTGTAATCTTGTGTTCTCCAAGAATAAGATTGCCTCTATTCCAATTGCTAGAGCGTCATATTCCAACGATTGTTGTAATTTCTTATTCTGAATTGATTACAGATATTAAGGTAGAAGCTGTTGATACAATTGGCGAAAGCTATATGCAACAAGAGCAACAAATGTAGTTGACAAATTATGATTAAAAAGTTTTTGTTATTTTTAATTAAAGTATATCAAAGTATTTCTAAATACACTCCGCCTGTTTGCAGATTTACTCCGACTTGCTCTGAATATATGCGCCAAGCTATTGTAAAATATGGCGTTTTAAAAGGTGTTTGGTTGGGTGTAAAAAGAATTTGTAAATGTCACCCCTTCCACCCAGGGGGCTATGATCCGTTACCGTAGCGCAGGTGTAGATGTATAGATGGTTCAATTTTAGATTTTTAAATGATATTTCATCTTGCCCAATAAATCCTAGATATGTTATACTTATCCCATTATGAAAAAGATATTTAACAAAATAGCGTTAATTGCTGAAAAAATCAAAAACTTTATTTGTGCAGAACGCACAATGACTGTAATTTTTTATACTTTATTATTTTTATGTAGTGCAGCAGTTGCACTAAAATCAAAGAATTACGACTTTGATATGTGGGCAAGACTAATTGCTGGCATGGCAATTGTTCAAACTGGTCATGTCGCAAAATTTGACTTTTATTCATATACACCAACTCATGCTTGGTATGATCATGAGTGGGGTTCAAGTGTCGTATTTTATTTGGTTAATAGTACTTTTGGACATCTAGGACTTTTATTTTTACAAGTTTTGTTAGTATTTTTAACAATGTTCTTCCTTGTAAAAACGGTTCAAGTACGTTGCGCAGACAAATATAATTATAAAAATTTATTAATATATTTTATTATATTAAACTCGTTTATGGTTACTTATTCTTCAATGATAAGATGCCATTCATTTACGTTTATGTTTTTTGCCTTTGAATTATTCATTTTAGAATTAATTCGCAAAAATGGAAACTATAAATTATTATATATCTTTCCACCATTATTCTTAATTTGGGGTAATATGCACGGTGGGGTATGTTCAGGTTTAGGACTTTTAGCACTTTATGCAATCGGTGAAGCTCTAAACAAAAAACAATATAAATATTACATCTATACAGCGTTGGCTTGTTTTGCAACTCTATTTATTAACCCTTATGGTTATAAATACGTAATCTTTTTGATTAAAGCCGCAACAATGCCACGTCCTGATATTGTTGAATGGTGGTGGATTTTCCATAAATATAATTATAAGATATTTATGGTGTTCAAATTGTCAGCTTTATTTTACTTGTTGTTAGAATTAACAAAGGTTGTAAAATATCCAACACGTTTTGCAACAATTGATAAAACGAAGTTTATTGTAATGTTGGTAACTTTGTATTTGGCTATTTCTCACGTAAAAATGATGCCATTCTTTGCACTAACTGCAACAGCTTATTGTTATGAAGACATCTATTTGATGTTTAAAAATTTCCGTTTTCCAAAGTGGTGTATGCCTGCATTATACTTAGCTTTGTTTGGCTATTCTGTAGGAATGTTATCGTTACACGATTATAGGTTAATGGTAAACTTCAAGACATACCCAGTAATGGAGGTTGAGTTTATTCGAGCAAACCATATTAGTGGAAAACTTTTGACCAATTTTGGTATTGGTAGTTTTGCCGCATATAAACTTTATCCACAAAATAGGGTTTATATGGACGGTCGTTATGAAGAAGTTTATAACGAAGATTTGATGCAAGATTTAAGCTCAATATATACCATTGATGAAAATTTTTCTAACCTGTTTAGAAAAAATATGCCAGAAATTATTATCCTAGAAAAAGGGTATCCTTTGTATAATATCTTACAACAAAATGGTTCTGGTTGGAACTTGGCGTTTAAGGGGATAAATTATGGAGTGTTTGTTTGCGATGCAAAATATAGACCAGATTTTGAACCGCCGAGTGCAGATTTAAAGGATTACTACAAAAATACAATCTTAAATACGATGATTACTTTTAAAGGTGAAAATAAGATTGATATTGATGCTGTAAATAGAGGCGAATATACTACAATTGTGCCAGCTGAACTTTTAGAATGGCATACACCAAAGTTTATCCAAAAACTTAAAAATATCAAAAACAAAGGTAAAGAGGCTAAAAAATAATGAAAAATGACGCTTATAAATATACCTGCATATTTGGTGGTGGCGCAATTAGAGGTGTTGCTTATGTAGGCGCATTAAAAGCCTTAGACGAATTAGGGGTAGAAATTCAGACTCTAGCAGGTTCTTCTGTTGGTTCAATTATTGCCTCTCTTTTGGCGGTTGGGTATACAACAGATGAAATTTATGAAATTATCATCGGCGTTAATTTTGACCTATTTAGAGATATTCATTTTGGTTTTGGAAAAACTTTTGCGCTTTCAAAAGGTGAAGTTTTCTTAGAATGGTTAAGAGAAGTTATTGAAAAAAAATTCTATGGTGAAAATTACAAAAAAGGTGAAAATCCTTCCGTAAAATTTAAAGATTTAGATAAAGATTTAGTAATTATTACAACCGATTTGACAAATTTTAAATGTAAGGAATTTTCAAAGCAAGAAACTCCAGATTTTGAAGTTGCAACTGCAGTTCGAATTTCTTCAAGTATGCCAGGTTTGATGTCGCCAATTAGATACGAGGATTTAGAACTTGTCGATGGCGATTTGCAAAAAAGTTGGCCTTTGTGGAAATTGTCAGAAAACTTGTACCCAAAAAATGAAAGAGTTTTAGAATTTCGTTTAGAAGGTGATTATGATAGAAACGGCAAAAATGCAATTGATTTTATAAATACAGTTTATAGCTGTGTAACTTCAATTGCGACAAAGTCTGTTGTTGAGGAATATGGTCACAAGGATAGCTTTGATTACGTTACAATAAATACTGGTGATATAGTGATTGTAGACTTTAATTTGTCTAAAAATAAACGTGAAGAATTGATTTATGCCGGATATAAACAAACTCTTGAGTATTTTAAACAAGAATTACCAATAAAAAAAGAAAAACTGTCAACAGATTATAAAAATATTTATTTATTGATTAAAAATTTAACGCATGAGCTTGGTGTTGGTAATATTCAAAAAGCAAAAAATTTTTTGGGCGAAATTTACATGGAACTTTGTGAAGTTAAGGATAATATTGATAAAAAATATTATAAAAAATTGCAAAGTGCAAAATTTAGATTTATGAATGAGCTAAAACCATCATTAATCCTAAAAAGATATAATAAAGATAGCGTAAAGTCAGTGAGAGAGGACTTTAAGCAGATAGAAGATGCAATAAAAAATCGAATAGACGAACTTGAAAAATTGAGTGACGAACTTAAAAAAGCGACATAATTGTTTATCTAAATATTTACACATTAGAAAAGTTTACAAAAATTTACAAAATTCTTTAGGATATAATAATAATTTGATTTTAGCATGTTCGGTTTATAGTTGTAACTGTGGTATTTTTATATAAACAATCAGTTTTTAACTTGAAAAAATCTACTCAAACCCTTATAAAACCGCTTGCAATGAAAAATTTAGCAAATATGATAAAGTAACACATTAGTTGAAAAAGGAATAACTATGTCAAAAGACGTAATCGAATTAGAAGGAACAATTTTAGAATCAATGCCAAACGCAATGTTTCGTGTAGAGTTGGAAAATGGACACGAAATATTGGCACATATTTCAGGTAAAATCAGAAAAAACTTTATTAGAATCTTACCTGGAGATAAAGTAAAGGTTGAAATGACACCTTATGACTTAACAAGAGGCAGAATTACATTCAGATTAAAATAACACATGAATATAGAAAGGTAGAACAATGAAAGTTAGAAGTTCAGTAAAGAAAATTTGTGACAAATGCAAATGTATTAAAAGAAAAGGTAGAATCGCAATTATTTGTGAAAACCCAAAACATAAACAAAGACAAGGTTAGTTTTCACGTAGTGCGCCGTGTGAGCGAAGCGAACCCAGCACGAATTAGCGCGTAGCATGTGAACGACCGTTTTACAAAGTAAAACAGAGTGAACAACTGCGAAGCGTGGAGTGATAAACTAATAACGATGCGTAGAGTGAGTGAGGTTACGACAACAAAAGATTTTTCACAAGACTCTAGGCAAATCAAAACAAAAAGTAAAACACATTAAATAAAGGAAAAACAAATGGCAAGACTATCAGGGGTAGATTTACCTCGTAACAAAAGAATGATTATCGCATTGACTTACATCTACGGTATCGGACCAGCTAGAAGTAAAGCAATTTTAGAAAAAACAGGTATCTCAGAAGACTTAAGAACTGATGATTTAACAGATGCAGATATTAAAGTTTTAAGAGAAGAATTAAGCCACTACGAAATCGAAGGTGATTTAAGACGTTCAGTATCAATGCACATTAAACGTTTACAAGAAATCAACTCATTCAGAGGAATGCGTCACAAACGTTCATTACCTTGCAGAGGTCAAAGAACAAAAACAAACGCAAGAACTCGTAGAGGTAAAAAAGGCTTAGCAGTAACTAAAAAGAAAACTGCATAATTGAGTTTTGAGTAGGCACGACAAGTGCAAAAAGAATGTAAAAATAAATAAAAGTAGAAATAAAGGAAATAAAACAATGGCAAGACCAAAAACAACAAAGAAAAAAGAAAAAAAGAACGTATTACAAGGTGTTGTTCATATTCAATCAACATTCAATAATACAATCGTAACTTCAACAGATACTCAAGGTAATGCAATTGCTTGGGCAACAGCTGGTGCTTCAGGATTTAAGGGTGCAAGAAAAGGTACTCCATTCGCAGCACAATCAGCAGCAGAACAAGTTGCAAAAAAATCAATTGACCAAGGTATGAAAAAAGTAGAAGTTTATATCAAAGGACCTGGTTCTGGACGTGAAACTGCAATCAGAGCAATTCAAGCAGCAGGTTTGGAAATCACATTAATTAAAGACGTAACTCCAATTCCACACAACGGATGCAGACCACCTAAGAAACGTCGTGTATAGTAGATGCTAACGAGTGAAAGCACTCAAGCAAAATACCAAAGTAAAACAACAATAAAAGAAATAAAGGAAATTAGAAAAATGTCAAAATATACAGGTGCAAGAAATAAATTATTCCGTAACTTCGGAGTAAAAGACTTATCAAACAGAAAGTTAACATCTTCTATGCGTCAAACAGCTTCAGGCCAACATGGTGCAGTTAGAAAAAAACTTTCTGAATACGCATTACACTTAAATGAAAAACAAAAAATCAGATTAACATATTTAGTATCTGAAAAACAATTCTCAAGATACTATAACGAAGCAGCAAGAAGAAAAGGCGTTACAGGTACAATCTTGTTACAATTATTAGAATCAAGATTAGACAACGTATTATTCAGAGCTGGTTTTGGTATTACAAGAAAACAATCTAGACAAATCGTTAATCACGGTCACGTTCTAGTAAACGGTAAAAAAGTAAATATTCCATCATACTTATTAAAAGCTGGCGATGTAGTTACAATCAGAGAAAGAAGCCAATCTTTCTTAAAGAGCGTGTTAGAATTAATCGACATGCCATGTGAATCAGCTTGGATTACAAAAGATGCAGGCGCATTAAAAATTACTTTTGACAGAGTTCCAGAAAGAGAAGAACTTGACTCTGAATTAAAAGAACAACTTGTAATCGAATATTATTCAAAATAGTCAGTAAAAACTAACTAATTGAAGATATTTAAAACGTTGCTACAAATCCAAAAAATTAGGAGAAAATAAGAAAATGGAATTAAAAATTAAAACAGTAAATACAACAACTGATTCAGACGGTTCTCAATACGGTAAATTCGTTATTGAACCTTTAGCAAAAGGTTTTGGTAACACAATAGGTAACTCTTTAAGAAGAGTATTGTTATCAAGTCTAGAAGGTACAGCCGTAACATCTGCAAGAATTGAAGGTATTACTCACGAATATACAGCAATTCCGGGTGTATTAGAAGACGTTATTGACGTAATGTTGAACTTAAAAGGTTTAGTAATCAAAACTGATTCAAAAGAACCTCAACACTTAAGATTAGACATTGATACAGCAGGTCCTGTACTTGCAAGTGATATTCAATTACCAGCTGGCGTAAAAGTTGTAAATCCAGATTGGTTAATTTGTACAATTGCTGATGGTGGTAGCTTCCACGCAGATATCGTTGTAGAAACAGGCAAAGGCTATGTTGCTCACGATGTACCAAGAGATGCAAAAGCAGGCGCTTCAATTGATATGTTACCAATCGACGCAGCATTCATGCCAATCAGACGTGTTGCATACAATGTTGAACCAACTCGTGTAGGTGATTCAATTGATTTCGATAAAGTTACATTAGAAATTTGGTCAAACGGTTCAATTGATGTAACAACAGCATTATCTCAATCAGCACAATTATTAATTGACCACTTTATGCAAATCGCTGCAATTTCTGGTCAACCAGTAGTTGTAAATCAACCAAGCCAAGTTGTAGAAGATACAAAAGACGAAGCTGAAGAACCAACAACTTCAATTACAATTGAAGAATTGGAATTATCAGTAAGAGCTTACAATTGCTTAAAAAGAGCAAGCATCAACTCAATGGCTGAATTGTTAAAGAAATCAGAAAATGACTTATTAAACATTAAAAACTTTGGTAAAAAATCTTCAGATGAAGTCATCGAAAGATTACATCACTTTGGTTTAGACTTAGCTCCAAGCCCAGAAGTACCAGAAGAAGAAATGGTTTAATAATTAACTTTAAAAAGAACAAAAATAATATATAAAGGAAAAAACAATGAGACACTTAACAAAGAAACATACGCTAGGCAAAGCTCAAGACCAAAGAGATGCTCTATTGCGTGCTTTAGCTACTGAGTTATTAACTCACGGCGAAATTAAAACAACATTGGCAAGAGCAAAAGCATTAAAGCCTTATGTTGAAAGTTTAATCACTTTAGCAAAAAAAGGTGACTTAAACGCACGTCGTCAAGCAGCAAAATTTATTTACGATAAAGAAATCGGTAAATACATTGATGTTGCAACAGGTGAAGTATTTGAAACAGTAGAAGAAGGTAAAAAATTACCAAAACAAACTGTTTTAAGAAAATTATTCTGTGTAATCGGTAAAAAATATACAGACCGTAACGGTGGTTACACAAGAATTTACCACTTACCACCAAGACGTGGTGATGCAAGCGAAATGGCATTAATTCAACTTGTATAATAATGACCCGATATGCGTTTTTAATACAATATCAAGGTAAAAATTATGCAGGTAGCCAAATTCAATTAGAACCAAATGGCTTAGAACAACCCAATCCAACCATTCAGGGACTACTTGAAAAGGCAATATGCACATTCAGCGGAGTTCAACCAACTTCGGATAATCCAAGACCAATAAAAACGGTCTTTTCCGGAAGAACTGATGCAGGGGTTAACTCAATCGGACAAACGGTTCATGTTGATTTAGATAACAATATTGTTGCTTCTAAGTTTATCAATTCAATAAATGGACTATTACCGAAAGATATATCAATCTCTGATGTACGCAAAGTAGACAGTTCATTCCACGCTCAAAAATCAGCAAAAAAAAGGTATTATAGATACGTTTTTGTAAACAGAGAACAACGCAAGGCGTTTGATGGCGATTTGTTGAGAGTAGAAAATAGCTTGAATATTGAAAGAATGAATAAAGCACTAAGTTACTTGGTAGGCGAACATGATTTCACAAGTTTCAAGAATTCTGGAAGTTCAAATCCATATACAGTTTGCGAAATCTCAGAAGCGAATTGTTACAGGCACGAAGACTTAATTATATTAGATATTTCTGGAAACAGATTTTTGTACAATATGGTTAGAATAATAGTCGGAACGCTGTTGGATATTGAAAGGAATGATAAAACACCTGAATTTATGGACAAGGTTTTAAAAGCTAAAGACCGTAAACAAGCAGGAAAAACTGTTAGTCCAAGCGGATTAACATTATTGAAAGTAGAATACTAAAAAAATATAAATGGAGAAAAAAGCATGAAAACTTATTCAGCAAAACCTCTAGAAGTAGAAAGAAAATGGTACGTAATCGACGCAACAGATGAAATCTTAGGTCGTTTAGCAGTACGTGTTGCTAATATTTTAAGAGGTAAACACAAACCAGAATATACACCAAATGTAGATACTGGTGATTTTGTTATCGTAATCAATGCTGACAAAGTAAGAGTTACAGGTAACAAAGAAACTGACAAAATTTACTACCACCACACAATGTATCCAGGTGGATTGAAATCAGCAAGTTTCAAAGAATTAATGGAAAAAGATCCAAGATTAGCAATTGAAAAAGCTGTAAAAGGTATGCTTCAACACAATACTTTAGGTGCTGAACAATTTAACAAATTGAAAGTTTACGCAGGCGCAGAACATCCACATGCTGCACAAAAACCTATCGTATTAGAAAAGGAGGCTAAATAATGGCAACAAATAAAGAAGTTATGGCAACAGGTCGTAGAAAGACATCAATCGCCGTAGTAAAACTTGTAAAAGGTAAAGGTCGTATTTTTGTAAACGGTAGAAAATTATTAGACCACATTGGAAATAGACCTGCTATCGAAATGATGGTATTCCGTCCATTAGTTTTAACTGAAAATCAAGACAAATATGATGTAAGAGTTAAAGCAGTAGGTGGCGGTGTTGTTGCTCAAGCTGGTGCTATCAGACACGGTATTGCAAGAGCATTGGTAAAAGTTAACGAAGAATACAAATCAGTACTAAAATCAGAAGGTTTGTTAACTCGTGACCCACGTGTAAAAGAACGTAAAAAATACGGTCAAAAAAGAGCAAGAAAAAGATTCCAATTCTCAAAACGTTAATCTTTTATTGTTCAGAAATTTTCTGCATACATTATATACAAACGGCATGCCAAAGGCATGCCGTTATTTGTATTTATACTATACGTTACTCCGCCGACTCCCCGAATAGTTCAATCCCGCATGAATACTGAAAAGGCAATTTTTCAGACTTTGCGTAGGCTGAAGCGAAGCGGAACGCCGAAGTAGCGAGGACATAGTGAATGACAACGAAGTGAAATGAACGACATGTTCGAGTGGAGCAATAGTCTGAACATACCGTCAATACTGAAAAGGCAATTTTTAAACACAAAAATACTTAATATAAATGTAAGCGATAAGCAAACAAACAATTTAATAAAAAGGATAGAAAGAATATTGGCACATTAATTTATATGTGCTGATAATAACAAAGATTTTTATACTCTCTCTCTTAATATCCTCGTGTTTATTTAATGTTCGTCAACAATCTTGACGAACTTTTTATTGCGTTTTTCGGTAGTAGAAGGTCAGGCATTGCCTGACATATAAACTATTTCAACAAAAAATTACATAAGGTGTTATCCTTCTTTTTTAATACTTGCAGTAATTGCGTCTATGATTCGTTTAACTTCAACAACTTCTATATTTTTAAATTTTTCTTTAATATTGTTTGATGCAGGTACAATTGCACGCTTGAAACCTAGTTTTTGTGCTTCATTGATGCGTTTTTCAAGGTCGTTTACAGGTCTAATTTCTCCTGATAACCCTATTTCACCGATGAGAACTGTTTTCATATCAGCTGTAATGTCGTTTAAACAAGTCGTAATTGCGATTGCAATACCTAAGTCAGCTGCGGGTTCTGAGATATCAATTCCGCCGATAACATTTACGTAAACATCTTGTTTTGAAAGGTTTAAACCAACACGTTTTTCAAGTACCGCAAGAATTTGTAATACTCTTGAAGTATCTACACCGTTTGTGACTCGTCTTGGGCTTGGGTAAGGTGTTACTCCAACAAGCGCTTGAATTTCGAGTAACAAGGGTCTTGTACCTTCGTTTGTAACGATGATTACGCTACCAGGAGTTGCGATGTGGTTTTCGTTAAGGAAAATTTCGCTTGGGTTTGTAATTTCTACCAAACCGTTTGAGTGCATGTCGAACATTCCGACTTCTGAGGTTGTTCCAAAACGGTTTTTAACAGCTCTAAGCATTCTGTAAGACTTGTATTTGTCGCCTTCAAATTGAATTACAGCATCTACCATGTGCTCCAAAACTTTTGGACCTGCGATGTTTCCTTCTTTTGTAACATGTCCAATAACGATTATCGTAATATTTTCGCTCTTTGCAATTTGCATTAAAACATTGCAACACTCACGAACTTGGCTAACACTTCCTGCTGAGGACGAGATGTTATCTGTATAAATTGATTGAATACTGTCGATTACAAGTACATCAGGCTTTAAATCTTTTATTTGAGCTCTAATCAATTCCAAGTTGGTTTGTGGGTAGATATAAAGGTTATCGGTATGAATGCCTAATCTTTCCGCTCTAAGTTTAACTTGACTTGCGGATTCTTCCGCTGATGTGTATAAAACTTTTTTGTTTTGCTTGCAAAGTTCACCACTTGTTTGAAGGATTAAGGTTGATTTACCAATACCTGGATCTCCTGCCAGCAATACTAAAGAACCTTGAACTAAGCCACCACCAAGAACTCTATCAAATTCTGAAATATTTGTGCTAACTCTCACGCTATCATCAAGCGTAATTTCATTTATAAGTTTAGGTTTTTCTGTATTCAAAAAGTCTGTAACAGACGAATTTGAAGTTGATTTTGTTTCAACCTCTTCTATAATAGAACCCCAAGCACCACATGCTGGACATTTGCCCAAATAACCAGAGGTTTCGTATCCGCACTCTTGACAGACGTATTTTGATTTAACCTTTGTTTTTGCCATAGCTTTATTATAAGCTAAACATTCATGATTTTACACAAGCGTTTAACCAATTTTTTCATAAAATCTGTTTGGTTTATCTGTATGTCACGGTAATATTGGTTGTAATTTTTAATGATATTTTTGGGTAATTCTTTACCCTGCTCTAAAGTGTGCGCAAGTTGTTCAAGGTAACTATCTTGTGCATCTTTGTAATTCAAGTCTCTACGGCGCAAATCTTCATCGGCTTCTCTATGAACAAGAGCGTGATAAGCACTTTTAATAGAAGGATCTTTTGCATCATGCGGAAACCTTTTAATCGCTTCACGCACAATAATCCTGTCGGTTAAAACTTGAATAATCAGCCTACCGATATACCTTCGAGCTTCAATTGTATTTTGAAATTCAACCATTTTAAAATGTGTGATTAAACTAAATCAAGACATTCAGCTTCAATAAATCTAATCATTTTAACTGCATCGTTATCAAAGAATTGTCTAGAAAGTTCTTTAATAGCTGAAGAAGCCATTTCATTCTTATCCATAACGGTTTTGTAGAAGAATTTTTTACCAGCTCTGTATCTTACTAACAAGTCTTTAGAACTTAATCTGTCCATTACAGTTTTAACAGTTGTATAAGCTCTTTCTAAGCCATTTGCTGACATGTTATCAACAACATCTTTAACAGAGATGTTCATATCTTCGTCGATAGCTTGTAATTTCCAGATTGAATTTAAAATTTCAAATTCTAATGTTCCTAATGACATTTTTTAAACCCCTTTATTTTTAATACTTAAAAAATTCTATTACAATGATAATAGAAACAAAATACAAAATCAAGGGATTTGTAACATTTATTATTAATTAAAATCCATAACGCCTTCAATCGGTTCACCCAAGTAGATTACACGTCCATAACTTCTTCTGTTGTTAGACGAAGTTGTTGGTTTTTTGTAATCTGAGCGGGTGTAAAAAGTTGAATCGTTATTGTTGTCAAAATAGTTTGTTTTTGCGGGTTGGCTACTAGAATTCATGAAAAACATAGGTGAACACGCAGCACAAAAGGCTGAAAACGTTACAAAACCAATAATTACTTTTGCAATTTTGTCTTTCATACGGCGCTCACTTTTTCTGGGGGATAGCTAGTTGTCGAGTGAGAAACTCTCCAATAATAATATGCCCATGTACTAGCACTTTTAAACTAACCCAATAGTAGGATTTTTATTTTAATTCTTTTGGACAAAATATATTTTCAAAAATTACGCAAAAAAAAGCCTGTATTCTTTTGAATTCAGGCACATGTTTTGATAAAACATTTTAAAAGGTAGGTAGTGTAAGTGTGAGTTAGTTAGGTAGTTAGTGTGTGTATGTTAAAAAACTTTTTTAAAAACTCTCTCTTAATAAATAAACTAATTAAGTTTTAAATCTAATTTGTTATTAAATGCAACCATGTTCATATAAGAAAATAACATTTCCGATCTATCTACGAATTCAGGTTGTGGATTAATATCTGCATTTTCATTCAATCTTGAATTTGTCGAACCAACATTTGTGTTTAATTTTAATTCTTGTACTGTCATACTCTAACGCCTCATAATCTCTTTATCACTCTTACCCCAATATAAAGTATTTTGAAAAAGTCGAATTTCAGCATGTGAGTTTTTTGTTACATTTGTTTACAAAGGGGCGAAAAGCATGATTAAAAGGCAATTTTCATGGTTTTGATGTTTTTATATAGGTAAGTAATAATAAATTTTTGGTAAAAATGGTTAACGGTATCAATTCACAATCAAATATTTATGCATTAAAAGATTTAATCAATCTTGCAAAATACGCTAATGGCGTACCTTTGACTGATGATGCAACAAAACTAACTGTTAGCCAAGTATCTTCATACCCAACAATGATGTGTTTGTATGAAGGTTACGAATGGATTAGAGACAATAGAGGTCAATATAAACAAGCATTTAAAGCTGTTACTGACAATGGTAAAACAGCTCATAATATTTTAAAACAACACGGCGCAAAAGGCGTTTTCAGAGTTGCTGATGCAAAAGAAATTTTAGCAAATATTCCAGAAGCAGAGGCTTTAAAAACTTTATCGTCACAAACTCAAGATTTATATAAAAACGCTCAAAAATTAGCAGAAGCAGTAAAAGCAAATCCATCAAACAAGGATATTGCGAAACAAGCCTCTCAAATGCTAGCAAAAGCAAACGCTGCATCTTATGCTGAAATGGCAAAAGGTACAGGTTGGTATCAAAAATTCAAAAATGCAACAGGCATTACAAAAGTTGGTCAAGCAACTCGTAACATGGCTGCAAAATCATCAACTTTCAAAACTTGCTTAGACGCTTATAACAACGAATCAGGCAACTTCATGCTAGTTATGGAAGGTGCTGCAGAAACTTTTTGTAACGTAATTCCAACCTTCAAAAAATTAGGTTTTAAACGTGGTATGAAGCAATTGGGTCGTTCAACTGCAAGAGTATTTACATCAGTAGCAGGTTGGGTAGCAGGTTCAGCTGTTGGCTCAAAAATCGGCGAGGTTGTTGGCTCATTAGTAGGTAATACAAAAGCTGGCGCAGTAGTTGGTGCTATCGCAGGCAGAGTTGGTTCATACATAGCTGGTACAGTTGGTCAACATTATGCAAACAAGGCTGTAACAAAAGTTTTGGGTAAAACAGAATTGGAAAAAGCTCAAGAAGAAGATTGCGTAAAAATTGCTCAAGCAGCTCAAGAAGACCCAGAAGTATTTGATGCATTAATTCAACAAGCGGCAGAAAGATTAGTAAATGAAGGCGAAGATACAGCAGAATCAAAAGCTGTAAACCAAGTTTTAAGAAACTTAGTAGCTCAAAAAGATGCAGCAGGTCCTCAAGAATCAAGAATGATGACAAGAGCAGAAATGAAAGCTTATGCTGACAAATTAGTAGACCAACCTGTTTCAAATCCAATTGCACAACAAACAACACAAGCAACACAAACAACTAATAACAATAAAAAATCTGGTTATACAGGTTATATTCCATCATCTGATCCAGCACCAATTAAGCCAGAACCTCAACAAGTTGCAGTTCAACCAGCTCAACAACAAGCAAGAAAAACTGAAGATGAAATGACTCCAGAAATGAAGGCTTTATTAAAAAGAGCTGACAGAGTTATTGCAAACGGTTCAAGATATTTAAATTTAAAATAAAATAAAAATAATAAGTTTTAATATTATAAAAATCCCGATACGATTGTCTTTAAAGATTTAAGTGTCGGGATTTTTTATTGCAAAAATAGATTTAATATAGAGGTGTGATAAAAGGAGAGGGGAATTTTATTATGTTAAATCCGATAAAAATTCTTTTAGTAGAAGATCAAAAACTTATGAGGATAGGAATCAAAGCACTTTTTGAGGAAAACAATGAGCAATTAATATTTAAAGAAGCAGAGAGTGCAAGAGAGGCAATAGATACGGCAAAAACCTTTAAACCACATGTTGTTCTTATGGATATAGGATTACCAGATATGTCAGGGATTGAGGCTGCAAAAAGAATAATGGCAGATAATAAAAAGGTGAAGGTTATAATGCTTACATCTCATTCGAGTGCTAAAGAAGTAGAGGATGCGCTTGCGGCAGGCGCAAGCGCATATGTGCTTAAGGATATTACTGCTGAAAGCCTTATGGTAATTGTGAAAACGATTAATGAAGGTGCTATGTGGCTAGATCCTCAGGTTGTTCCTTATATTAGAGATAAAAATGCTGCGGTTATTCCTGCAAGACAGGTTACAAGGGCTGCATTTAGAGAACAACATGCAAACTTGACACAAAGAGAATACGAGGTCTTAAAACTTGTCGTTGACGGAAAATCAAATTCAGAAATTGCTAAAGACCTTACTATATCAGAGCATACAGCAAAGGCACATGTTTGTAATATTATTCAAAAACTTGTAGTAGATGATAGAACTCAAGCGGCAGTAAAGGCTTTGAGAGAGGGGCTAGTCTAATGATTGTCTTGAAAGTAATAGTTTTACTTATTTTTAGCCACCTGACTATATTATTAAATAAGAGTGTGATGTATAAATAGTATATGAATAAAGAGAATGATGTTTTATTTTTGGATTTTGTAAAGGCAAAAGCAGTTTGCAAGCTATGCCGTGCGCAGAATTTAAACGATAGAAAAATTCAAGATAAAAAAAAGATTATAGAAGATATTACATCTGGCAAGATTAATATATTTATTCTAAATCACAGTATGCCTAAATATACAGAATGTATGTGTGCTCTAACGCATTTTAACAAACCTTGTATGAAGGATTGTGTATGTAAAGAGTTGAACGCTTCAATACAAGACACCCACCTTTGGAGCTTGCTAGACGTATAAAAATATATAATGAATGAAGATATATAAATAATTTGACTATAAATTAAAAAACAATAAAATAAACTTAGGGTAGTACCTATCACACCCATCCACACACGTTTTACTAAGAAATCAGTGGAAAGGGGGTGATAAAATGACAATAATAATGAAAACCGCTATCATTGCGGTAATAGCGGTTTTACAAATTCTATTATTACTGTTCTAGGGTACTAAGTCAAGCTCTAAGGAAAATCCACTTCTTTAGGGCTTGCCCCTATGCATACATTATTTACGATTTTTCACAAAAAGTCAAGAGGTTTCAATTTATAATGCAAAACCTTATGTCATTCTAAACTCGTTTCAGTTGTAGGTCAGGCATTGCCTGACGCCTCTTATCCTAACGCATGAGCCTTTTCTGCGGTCTTTCTAATTACTTCCGCAAAAAGATTAGAACTATTTAACGCCTTCATTTCACAAACTCCAACTTCTGTACAACCTCCTTTTGTTGCGACACTTGCAACAAGCTCGGGTACTGTTTTTGTTGTGTTTTGAACCATTTTTGCAGAACCAATAGCTGTTTGTAGAGCAAGTATTAAGGCTTTTTCGTAATCAAGTCCAAGTTTTGCGCCAGCTTGTGCAATGTCCTCAAAAATTTGATAGAAGAATGCAGGACCAGAACCTGAAATTGCAGTTACAATGTCAATTTGTTCTTCTGTAACAGTGACAACCTTGCCAACTTGAGAAAGCATTTCTGTAACAAATTTTTCTTCTTTTTCTGTTGCAAGTTTACCTAAACAAATTCCGCACATACCTTCTGAAACAAGCATTGGAGTATTTGGCATAACTCTTACAACAGGGGATTTATCAACGATATTTTCTATTTTAGCAGTGCTTACACCGGCTGCGATAGAAATAATAAGTTTTCCGTTAACTTCGTTCTTGATTTCTTGTAATACTTCTTCAATTTGGTTAGGTTTTGTTGCTAAAACGATTATTTCAGAATCTTTTGCGATATCTTTGTTGTTTGTGATAACTTTTATTTTCAAAATTTTACTTTTAGCAGAGGCTGATTTGTCTGTGTGAGTTGTAGCATGAATGTCTGAAGTGTGCATAAAGCCTGAGCTTAAAAGCCCTTTTATAATTGCACTTGCCATTTCTCCACAGCCCATAAATCCTAATTTGTTACTCATTGTTACCCTGCCTTATATTTTTAGTTGACTAAAATCTTTTTTTCTTTTACTATAAAAATAATAATATAAAAGTAAGCGAAAAGGAATACAAAAATGAAACGCACACTAGAAGGAACAAAAGCTAAAAGACAAAACGTAAGCGGTTTCAGAGCTAGAATGGCTACTGCTGGCGGACAAGAAGTATTAAACAGACGTCGTGCAAAAGGTAGACATAAATTAGCAATCTCAGCTTCAAAACGTGCTTAGTCGAGTTTATAGATTAAAAAAGAATTCAGCATTTACAGCTACATATAGGGTGAAAAATTCTTTTTACCTTAATGGTGTGGCTGTTTTTGTCGGTTTAAAAAAGAAAAATCCCGACGATGTTACAAAAGTAGGTTTTGTTGTGAGTAAGAAAACTCACAAACGTGCGGTAAGACGAAATCGCTTGAAAAGATTGATGCGTGAAAGTTATAGATTAATGCTTAAATCAAACAACTTGGGTAATTCAAATTTATATATGTCACTAATTTTTGTCGGGCATGAAAAAGCGTTAGGTAAAAGTTTTTCTGAAATTCAATCAACAATGGAGGCTTTGATAGCGAAAATTAATGATTGATGGAATTATTACGCCAGATTTACAAGATTTAGACGAGGTTATGCCTCATGCCCCTTATCCTGTTTATCCAACAGGACAAAAAGATGCAGATAAAAGCCATGTTCGTTATGCAGCACCAGATGATCAGCATCCAACCTTGTCGATTGTTGACCCAATAGTAGATAAATATGGCGAACCTGTTATAATGCCAGGACATTACAAATTAGACTTGTCTCTTGATAAAACACATATTTTGTTTATACAGGCTTATGACGTGGTTGCAAGAGTTCCTGTATTTAAGCTGGAAGAAGATGAAACACAGGCGCAAAAACAATACGATAAAAAAGAGCAGAAAAAGGCTAAAAAAGAAAAGAAAAAGCGAGAAAGAATTGCAAAAAAATATGATGAATTTGGTTTAAAACCTAAGCCAGAATATATTTATTCAAACGCAGAAATGCAATATGTTCAAGACGGCGGATACTTGCTTATAAAGTACGAAATGGGCTCAATTCGAGCATGGGGCGCAATAAAACAAGATAACTATTGATTTTTAAAATATTGCATGATAAAATAAGGGCACAAAATACATAAACATTGAAGGTGGTGAAAAAACGATGCCAGAAATTAAAGTAGGCGAAAACGAATCAATCGAAAGCGCATTAAGACGTTTTAAGAAAAAAATTCAAAAAGCCGGCGTTTTATCTGAAGTAAAAAAACGTGAACGCTATGAAAAGCCAAGCGTAAAAAGAAAACGCAAATCTGAAGCAGCTCGTAAGAGAAAAGTTTAAGATAACACAAAAGACACTCGATATCATCGGGTGTCTTTTATTATTTACAAAAAATTAGTGTTATACCCTATGTGATATGAGAGTTTTTAATAAAATAATTATTTAATTATACCAAATTTATTATACCATTTTTGATGTACTAAATTTGTCTGACTTAAAGCGTACGTATTTTTACGTACGCTTTTTTGCGGACATGCATACCTAAAATAAAATGAATATAAGTGTTATAAGATTTTATTTTGCCTTAGTGACAGGCGTGGTTTGGTTCTTTAGAACCAAACCACGCCTAAACCATTGTATAACCTATGTTTTACTCCCTATTTTAAATTAGGTAAACTGTTTATAAAGTCTGCAACTCCGTTGTTGTTTGAATTTGCAGGAGGAGTCATAGGTGTTGTGGTCGTTGTACTAGGACTTAGCACCTTATTTATAACACTCTGAGCGTTTGTTTTCGCAGTGTTTAAGGTGTTTTGCAAGTTTTGTTGTGTTTGGCTCGGTCGAGATACAGTTGTAGTAGTGCCTTGAGAACTTGCTTGAGGTGTAGCTAGCCATTTAAAGTAAGATACAGAGCTTGTAGACTCTAAAGACCCGTTTATAGCTGCCTTAAACTCTTTTGTGTTGGCTTGAGCTGGAGATAAATCAGGCAATAGAGCCAAATTTTCACCGCTAGGGTTAGTTGTCATCTGGTTTATAAGGGAAGACGTAACAGCGCCAATCTTTGGTATAGAGGCTATTAGGCTATTTACTGAGAAATTTCCGATAGGTCCTAAAATGCTAACAACCTCGTTAGACAAGCGTCCTAGAATAATTAGGTCTGCTCTGTTGTTTAAGATATTAACACGTCCTTTTATGTACATACTCATTGCAGGGCCTGATGTTTGGATTCTTTCAAGTGTCGCCCAGCCGTTAGATAGTGAAACTACGCCTTTTATATACTTGAACTCACCTGTTTTCTTTACTTTTACAGCCCCTACAACGGCGCTCATGGTTGTTTTTAGTAGGTTATTGGCTAAAATGTTTTGTGCATAAAGTAAGTTTTCTAGCTTACCTAATGCGCCCATTTGACCGTTAGAAACAATGAATTTGACTTTCCCCTTAAGGCTTTGCATTATTTGAGTATCTGTTAAGCCTCTTGCAGTAAGGTTTATAGCGTCAAAATCTAGTGAACCGTCCATTAAATTGCGCATTCCAGTACTAGCAAATAGTGCAGAATTGGCGTTTAAGTAGCGTCCTTGAAGGTTTATACCTGTGCTTGAGTATAACAAATTGTAAGTGATTTTGCCTACAATCTTGCCACCATAGGCACTTGCGCTTATATTATTTAATTTAAATAAGTTGTTGTATAGGTTAAAATCAGATGTAACATTGTTTGCGGCGATTGTACCTAGTGAAATTCGCTCTACTTTTGCGTTTCCGCCTGCAATTGTTATGCCAGCGTCGGTACCTGGTGCGATATTACTTTGTGGCAATAATGAAATCATCCTCATAAGGCTGTCTGCGTTGATGTTTTCAGCGTTGAATGTCATTGAACGTATGTAAACTCCACGATTAAAGTTACTGTTCATCGTTGCAATTATTTGCATCACTGAATCTGCGACTTTTATATTCCCGCAATAAACGTCTATAAGGCTTTTTGTAGCATTTATTGTGATATTTTTTCCAAGTGTTTGAATACTTGGTAAAGAAACATAAGGAATATTTATCATTCCCGTAATTACAGGGTTTGCAACTGTTCCAGATACGTTTAAGTCACCCTTTACTTGAACTTGAGAGTTTGCAAATGTTGGAATACTTATTGTTACTTGGTTTGGAATAGAAATGTTAAATCCTGAAATGTTTTGAACTTTGCCCAAAAGGTTGTTAATAGAGCCTTTTGCCTGCATGATTTTTGTTGAACCTGACAAGTTTGCATTGAAATTTTCTGTAATACCGTTGTTGTGTGATAGCGCATTAATGCTGATATCATTGACTTTTAGCGTATTGTTTTCTATTTTTAAATCAGCATTAATCAATGAAGTTCGACCTCTTAGTGAATTAATGTCAATTATTGACAGGTGATTGTTGTTGTTTGCCAAAATTTGAGCGTTAATTGTTTGTACCTTAGAATTGCCCGAAATCTTTGCTATAATTGGTAAACGACCTGTTGCTTTAATGCTATTTCTAATGCTTTTGTCAAGAGATGAGCGGATATCGCTTGCGCCCAATAGCCCTCTAGCAGTGATATTTATACTCAAATCTGTGGTTGGGTAGTTTTTGATTTGACCAAAAACGCCTATTTTAGAGTTGTTTAGCATTACGTAAACAGAATTTAGGTCAATATCTTTTTCGTTAAATTTAATTTTTGAATTAGGAATTGAAAAAGTCGGTAAACCGCTCATAATAACCTTTAAGCCTGTAATGTGTCCTGTTCCGTTAATCTTTGAGCCTTTTGTAGTAGCATCAATTTTGGCAAGAGGAAGAATAACAGTAGTTTTATTAGGTTTGTTGTATAGATTAATATTTTCAACTGCGACATTAATTTGCGGTACAATAGAGTCTAATTTGCCTTTAATAACGCCATTTAGCGTGATATTTCCCGATTTGATGTTATTTTCTTTAAGTGCTTGAAGTTGACCAATTGCAAGCAATGCGCCTTTTAGAGGAATTTTATTTGCTAAAACCTTTATATTTGCGTATGCGTTTGTATCAATAGCCCCAGTAAGTGACAATGGCGCACCATTGAAGCTAGCTGAAGCCTTAGAAATATTGATTTTATTAGAAGAGAAGTCAATATCTGCTTGGATATTTTTTAGTGCGACATTATATAAATTATAGTAAATATTTGCATCTAAAACCTTCAAATACCCACTAGAATTAATGGTTTTGAAGTCACTTTTGATATTGAAATTAGCCTTAATTTCTCCGTTTGCTTGTACAGCATTCAAATCGGTTACGCCAACCAGCGGAAGGATTGCATTTACAAGTGAAAAAAGGTTTTTAAGCTCTAATTTGTCAGATTTTACGTTTAAATCTATGTACTGACGTTTTCCGTATTTAAAAATACCGTCTAAACTTGCTTTTTCGCTAATGTCTGTATAAAGTTCTGAAAGAATTTTTATGCTTTTACCTTTTAATTCTAAGTTTAACGAACTTGCTGGAAGTTGCTTGCCTTGTACGATTGCGGACATATTTGTAATGTTAATTTTACCATCAACCTTAATGTCTTCTATTGAACCAGAAAGTTTAGTAACAGCATTAATATCTGCGGTTAAATTTAGTTTATATAAATTTTTAAATATGGTTATAATGTTGAATTGACTTTGATTTTCGACATTTTCTTCTTTCGAAAACGCTGTTAAATCAGGCATTACATGTGATGTAAGGTCTAAATCGTAAGTGATTTGCTTGCGTTTGTCTAAAAGTATTTCACCAATTGCTTTAAACTTGATTTTTTTATTTAGAATAAAGTCCGAAACCTTGAAATCAGTACCTTTTATGGTGTAATGTTTGTCTGAAATGTTATCAATAAAGGTTATTGAGTATTTTTTTATGACAATATCTGGCATATTTTCAGAAAACTCAAGCCCATAAGGTAAAACCATTGTGGCTTGGGGGTTTGAGGTATTTGTTTCTGATGTTGGAAGGAATTTTTCGATTATAAAATGACCGTCTTTTTCAACCCCAAGACGAGTAATAATCTTATCAACGACGATTTTATTTATTTTAATTTTTTTGAAAACTAAATAAGGCAAGGAAATTGTAGTATCAATGTTATCAATTTGCGCAAATTTGTCTCCATTTTTGTAGAATGCGTTGATTTGACCGACTTTTACACCTGCTGATAAGTTCCAAGTTGTTGAAACTTTTACATTTTCAAATTTTATAATCAGCCCTTGATTAGGGTTTTTATCATTATTTAGCTCGTAATTATAATCTTCTAATTTTACAAATGCAGGAACTGCAAATAAAAATGCCAAGTAAGCAATTACAAAAAGCGAACCAAATGTAATTAAACTTATTTTCAAAGCCTTCATTATTTTCTCCTTTATCGGTTTTTAACTCTTGAAAATACCTCTGTGTCGGGGTCATCGTATGTATGAGTAAAGAAATATGCGCTAGATGCAACCATTGCGGCATTGTCTGTACAGTATTTCATTTCTGGGGCATGTACTTTTATTCCAAGATTTTCTAATTCAAACATTTTCTTACGAATTTCGCTGTTTGCAGCTACACCGCCTGCTATTACGGCTTGTTTGTAGCCTGTTTCTTCAAGCGCTTTTTTAACTTTTTTTACTAAAGTTGAGCTTACACATTCTTGGAATGAGGCACAAATATCGTTTATTGGTAAATCTTTACCCTCAAAAGATTTAACTAAGCGTAATACAGCAGTTTTTAAACCGCTGAAGCTGAAATTATATCCGTCAACTTTAGCTTCTGGTAGCTTGAAGGCGTGTGGATTTCCTTCTTTTGCTAGTTTATCAAGTGTTGCACCTCCTGGATAAGGTAAACCCATTAGTCTTGCAACTTTGTCATAGGCTTCACCAACCGCATCATCAATGGTTTCACCCATAATTGTTATGTCTGAATTTGATTTAACATTTAAAACTTGTGTGTGTCCGCCACTTACTAATAATGCTACAAAAGGCGGTTTTAAGTCTGTATTCAAGTAGTTTGCGCTAACGTGACCATTTAAGTGATTTATGCCAATAAATGGTTTATCATAAATAAGAGCAAGCGTTTTAGCTGCGTTTAAGCCTACAAGTAAGCAACCAACTAGTCCTGGACCAACAGTACCTGCAAATGCGTCGATTTGTTCGGGTTTTAAGCCTGAACTTTCAAAGGCTTCTTGTATTACAGGATTAATTGTGTCCAAATGCTCACGTGCAGCAATTTCAGGTATTACACCGCCGTATTTTGCGTGTGTTTTAATTTGTGAGGCAACCACATTTGCAAGCACTTCTCTGCCGTTTTTAACGATTGCACAAGCTGTTTCATCGCAACTTGATTCGATTGCCATTATGATATTATCAGCACCTTCGCCGATTTCAACTTCTTTTCCTGTAAAAAAACTTTTTTTCTTCATATTTGTATTATAATACAAATATGAATTTTATAGACAAGGCAAAAATTAAAGTTATTTCGGGTCACGGTGGCAACGGTGTTGTTGCGTGGCGTCGTGAAAAATTTGTTGATAAAGGCGGTCCAGCTGGTGGTGACGGCGGTCGTGGCGGTGATATTTATTTAGTTGCTGACGAAGGTTTATCAACTCTTTTAGATTTCAAATACAAATCGGTTTTCAAGGCACAAAGCGGTGAAAACGGTAGAATTAAGAACCAATACGGTAAAGGTGGCGCAGATTTAAAAATAAAAGTGCCAACTGGTACGGTTGTTCGTGATTTAAAAACTGACAAAATTATTGCAGATTTAATTCATGACGGGCAAGAAGTTATTATTGCAAAAGGCGGTCGTGGCGGTCGTGGCAATGCTAAATTCTGTACTCCACAAAAGCGTGCCCCACAATATTGTGAACCTGGAGAACCAGGAATTGAAAGAGAATTAGCGTTAGAATTGAAACTTATTGCTGACGTTGGTTTGTTAGGTATGCCAAACGCAGGTAAATCAACATTTATTAGTGCAATAAGTTCGGCGAGACCTAAAATTGCAGATTATCCGTTTACAACATTAGTTCCAAACTTGGGTGTTGTAAGAAAGCCAACGGGCGACGGCTATGTAGTAGCAGATATTCCAGGTTTGATTGAAGGTGCTTCAGAAGGTGTAGGCTTAGGTCACGACTTTTTACGTCACGTTGAAAGATGCCGTTTCTTAGTTCATATCGTGGATTTAACTCAAGAAAATCCAATGGAAAATTACGACAAAATTAATGATGAATTGGCTAAATATTCAGATAGATTGGCTAATTTGTACCAAATTGTAGCGTTGAATAAGATTGATGCTATTGATGAAGAAACTAAAGAAATTTATTATAAACAATTCAAAGAAGTTGCAGATGATGTGTTCTTAATTTCTGCGGCAACGCACGAAAATGTTGATAAATTAACTTATTTTATGGCTCAAAAGGTTGATGAAATCGAAAAGCCTGTTTCAGACATTGTTGTAGAAGAGGACACAGGTGCTTATGATAATGACGACAGTAGTTTTGAAGTTATCAAAGTCGCAAAAGATGCGTTTATTATTATGGGTGGCAAATTGAAACGTCTTGCAAGTGTTACCGATGACAGAAACCGCCAACAAATATTGCGCTTGCAAAATGTAATGCAAGGTATGGGTGTGTTTGATGAGCTCCGCAAAAAAGGTATCAAAGACGGTGATACAGTTGTTGTCGGTCACTTAGAATTTGAATTTTATGACGATGAATTTTAAAGCGGAATCCTGATTATCAGGATTCCTTTTTTATGTTGATTTCAACATGTTGATATTTTAAGAATTATCATTATAAACCAATTGGGGGATATTTGAATGAGTTCCCTTAAATTTTTACCTGTTTTATCCGATAATAGAAATAGCGAGGTTTTATATTATGTTTTCCCCAATGATTCAAAATCTAATATCATCGAGTGGTCAACAAGTTGCAATGCAACGTGCTGTTCAATTGAACTCATATTTGAACCCACCTAAATTGTCTAATGTTGACATGCCAAAAGATGTCGATAAAAAGTCTTTTGCTGAAGTTTTGAAAAATTCTAAAGCTCAACAAACAGACAAAACAGGTTTTGGTACTTTAATTAAAAATCCATCTGAAACTGTTAAAGCTAAAATTTTAGGTTCTGCTGGTAAGTTTGGTTCATTAACAGGCTTAGGCAACATAAGTGCCTTAACAACAGCGTCAGCTTCAACTTCTATTCCAGAAGTTTCTCGTAATGCACCAAAAGCTCAAATCCTAGCTATGATTGACAAAGTTGCTAAAAAACATGGTGTTGATCAAAAGTTAGTTAGAGCTTTAGTTCGTCAAGAATCAGGTTTTAACCCTAACGCTACATCTCACTGTGGCGCACAAGGTCTAATGCAGTTAATGCCTGCAACAGCAAAAGGTTTAGGCGTTACAGATGCTTACAACCCAGTTCAAAATGTTGAAGGTGGCGTTAAATACTTAAAAGGTTTATTAAACAAATACAACGGTAACGTAATCTTGGCACTTGCAGCCTATAACGCAGGTCCTGGTGCTGTAGATAAATACGGTAATGTTCCACCATACAAAGAAACACAAAACTATGTAAAATCAATTTTGGCGAATTATCTATGATGAGTTTATTTAATTTTATATACAGATATTTTATAGTTTTATTTGGTCATTCTACTGGCGTAACCAAATAATATCGTTGAATATTATTAGTACCATTAGAATAATTAAAAGCGAGAAGAATACAGTTCCGATTTTTTCGACTGTTTCATCTTTTAGTCTTCTTCCTCTAATTTTTTCAATGATTAAGAACAGAATGTGTCCGCCGTCAAGTGCTGGAATTGGCAAGAAGTTCACGATTGCTAAGTCCATAGAGATTATTGCTGTTAATAGTAATCCGTAGAATAAACCACTGTTTTGAATTATATCTCCGCCAACTTTTGTAATCGCAACAATGCCATGCAAGTCTTTTAGAGGAACTTTGCCTGTAAAGATTTGTCCAAGTCCGTAAACCATATAATATGTGTTGTCGTATAAGTATTTTGTACCGTATTTTAGAATTGATTTTATGCCTTGAGTTTTAATCAAAACCTCTTTAGATTCAAGTTGAACGCCGATTTTACCTTTGTCATCAGGATTAAAAGCCTTTAATGCTAGGTATTTACCGTCTCTATCAACAACAAAATTTAGAGGGTGAGTGTTATCCGCCATAGCCTTAGACAAATCTCTTAGTGTAAACTGTTCGTTGCCTGTAATGTATTTGTCATTTGTTAGACTATCTCTAATTTTTGCTTGGACTTCTGTTAGCTTTTCATCATTATTTTCAGGTTTTACAATACCGACTTCTTCCTCTTTTTGTAAGCCGATTGAAGGTTCAGCTTCTCTTTCTGGAAGTTTTACTGTAACTCCTTTTGGAATAACTTCATCTTCTGTAAATACAAAGTTTATTTCCTTTAATTGCAATAAATATTTATCAGCTAAGTTTTTGTTGTAATAGCCGTCATTGCTTTTGCTTAGGTTGATTATAGTTAATAAAGAGTTTGTATTAGTGATTTTTGTACCGTTTAAAGAAACGATTTTATCACCTTTTTTCATTCCTGATTGCCAAATAGGAGCTGTTTTTTCAGCAACGATGTTGTTAACATAAACGTCATACTTGCCTGCTGGCATGTAACCCCAATGGAATGCAGCAAGATAAACAATTATGAAAGCGCAAATTACGTTGAAAACAACACCTGCTGATACAACGATTGCTCTTTGATAAATTGGTTTATTCAAAAATCTGTCTGGTGAATCTTTGTCTAATTCACAATCCTTTTCGTCGTCTGGAAATGCAACATAACCGCCCAATAAAAATGCGTGAACTAAAATTGTCACATCACCAATTTTCTTTTGAAATAAAGTTGGACCAATTGGTAGACCAAATCCAAACTTTTCTACTTTTATCCCGAACATTCTTGCTGTAATAAAGTGACCAAATTCGTGCACAAGAATTAAGATACTCAACAATACAAGCATTATTAAAATTGACATAATATCTCCTTTTTCTATAATATATTTTATCATGAAAAATTTTTTGTTAAGTCTTTTAGATTGGATTTATAAAAAGAAGTGTTATTTTTGCGGAAGTTCTAAAGAGTGCGTAGCAATGTGTAGCAATTGTTATGACTCAATGTCGAGTTTACCCCTTGAAGTAAACAGAACAATTTTAAATGTTAAAATTTATGCTTGTGGACTTTATGAAAAAACAATGCAAAAAATGATTAGAGGCTTGAAGTATCACGGACAAAGAGATTTAGCATATTATCAAGCTAAATTTATGTGGGAATATTGGAAAAATTTAGGTATAACAGAAACTTTTCAAGTTGTTCCTGTTCCGATTTATAAAACAAGGCAGAAAAAGCGAAAATACAATCATATGGAGCTTGTCGGAGAGGAGTTTTGTAAACTTTCTGGAAATACTTTAAATATAGAGCTTATAAAAAGAATTAAAGACACAAAGCCTCAATATAATTTAAAAAGATTTCAAAGAATGGAGAATTTGTCAAACGCCTTTGAGGTTGATAAATCGGCACTTTTAAATATGCCAATTTTGTTGATTGACGATATTTGTACAACGGGTTCAACCTTTGAGTCTATGATTGAGGAATTGAATAAAAATAATATTTATAATATAACATGTTTAGCAACAGCAACGGTGGAGTTCTAGATGAAAAAGACTTTATTTTTAATTTGTTTAATGTTTTTAGGTTCAAATGCATTTGCATTCGACTGTGATTCAGCATCTCAATGCACAATTATTGGTAAAAAATTAATAGATCAAAAAGAATACAAAAGTGCGATAGAGTGTTTTGATAGTGCGATTGTAATGGACGAAAATGATGAATTTGCTTATGCCTTTAGAGCAAAAGCAAAATATTTTTTGAAGGATTATGAAGGCGCAGTTTCTGATGCTGAAAAATCTTTAGAACTTAGAAAAACTTCTTATGCATATAACGCAATAGCAAATGTAAAACTTATAAATGGTGATTTTCAAGGCGCAATAGAAGATTTAACAAATGCAGTAGAGCTAAATCCAAAATACATGCAATGTTACGAAATGCGTGCAAGAGCTAATGTAAAATTAGAAAATTATGTAGATGCTCTTAAAGATGCTGGAATGGCAATGAAATTGGATAGTGAATTTTCTCAAAACTATGAAGTTAAAGCAATGGCGGAAATGGGTTTGAAGGATTATCAATCAGCATCTCGTGATTTTTCTATTGCATCAAAAATGTATAAAGCGGAAGGAAATAGAAAAGCTCATCGAATTACAAAAAAATTAGCAAAAAAATGCGAGAGGAAGATTAAGTGATAATTGCTGAATTTGCTAAATATTTGCAACAGCATGATAATGAAATTATAGAGCAAAAATCTAGCTGTAGCTTACTTTGTGCTTGGGTTTTGTCAATCTTAGAAAGAAAACCTAAAAATAACATTGAAAAAATTATACACGCAGAAATTGCCTTAGCGGAGAATGATTATGGCGAGTTTTTGTTGGTTGCAAAGTCTGTAAGTGGGCAAAAATTGACAAATGCTCTTTACAATTTTGCGCTTAGTTATGAACAGCATTTAATGCGCAAATGGTTGCATGACAAAAATGCAAATGACTTTAACAAACAAAATTAACATCATTTGTCCTTAACAAATTTTAAACTCATGCTTGATTTTAATTTTTGTTTTTCATAAGATATTTTTACAAACCGCAGACAGTTAGTGCTGAAAGGCTTAATGTAACAGCTAACCGAGGTCAAAAACTTAATTTAATAGTATTTTGATTGGAAATTTTGCGGCTTAATGTAGGCAAAATTTTTTTTATGCTTACACAAAATAGGTCGATAAAAAGTAAATCCAAAGGAGAAAAAATGTCAACAAGAGCATTTAAAGATGAGAAAATCTCAGAAATTAAAGAAAAAGTTGATAAAGCACAAGTGGCTATCGTTACTGAATACCGTGGTATGACAGTAGAAGAAATCACAAAATTGCGTCGTGAAATCCAAAAAAACGGTGGCGATTACATGGTTACTAAAAACACTTTAGCAAAAATTGCTATTAAGGACACCCCTTATGAAATTTTAGCTGAAACTTTAAAAGGACCAATCGCTATTGCTTTTGGTTTTGATGACCCTGTTAGCCCAGCTAAAGCTTTGTCAAAATTTATGAAAGATGTTAAAAAAGGCGAAATTATCGGTGCCGCATTAGATGGTAAATTATTATCAGCTGAAGAAACAAAAGCATTGGCAGCTCTTCCTTCAAAAGAAGAAATCTACGCAAAAATGCTTGGCAGCATCAATTCACCAGCATCTGGTATCGTTGGTTCTATCAACGCAGTTATGGCACAACTTACACGTGCTATGGCAGCTGTTAGAGACCAAAAAGCAGCTTAATTACGCAATATCGTAGTTAGCAAAATCAGTAATTACTCAGAAATTTATTATGAAAGGAAAATAAAATGAGCAACGTAGAATCAATTTTAGAATCAATTGAAAAATTAACTTTATTAGAAGCAGCTGAATTAGTAAAAGCTATGGAAGAAAAATTCGGCGTATCAGCAGCAGCTCCTGTAGCAGTAGCAGCAGCTCCAGCAGCAGGCGCAGCAGATGCAGGCGAAGCAGCAGATGCAGAAGTTACAGTTGTATTAGCTTCAGCTGGTGCTAACAAAATCGCTGTATTAAAAGAAGTTCGTGCTATCACAGGCTTAGGCTTAAAAGAAGCTAAAGATTTAGTTGATGGCGCTCCAAAACCAGTAAAAGAAAACGTTAAGAAAGAAGACGCAGAAGCTATCAAGAAACAACTTGAAGCAGCTGGTGCTACAGTAGAAATTAAATAGTTTTCTAAAGTAGAAAATATTTCTTAATAAAGGCGGATTTTTCAATTGAAAAATCCGCCTTTATCTATTGTCATGACTAAATTGTAAACAATTGTAAAAGCATGGTTATATCACTAGCAATTAATTTTTTGATGTACTTTAATTTTAATAGACTAGTACTTATAAGGGAATGTGATGAATATTAAACCAGTAATGCCTCAATTTCAACAAGGTTTTACGTCAAATAAAGAACAAGAGCCGAAAAAGCTAAAGTATGCAAAAGATACTTTGCTTGAAAATAATTTTAAGACAAGAGCTACTATTCAAGCTGATAAGTTGACAAAAGCATTTACAACTTATCCTGCAAAAGGTTTGAAAGGCGATAGAAACGCTAATTTCTATGAATTTTTAACAATGGGGACTGTGCCATACTTAATGGGAAGTGCGGCATTGATGGCTGTTTTTAACCTAGCTAATAAACATTTTACACCATTCGCAAACTCTAAAGCTGGTCAAATTGGTAAAAAGATGGCTTTAGGTGTTGCTATGTATGGCGTTGCTAAAGAGGCTTCAAAATCATTGGTTAATGTTCCTGTAAAAGCAATGACAGGTGTAGATACTGAAATGCCTTACGCTAAAGTTGTTGAAGGTTTCCCTAAATTTGAAGGTGATAAAAATACAAAATCAATTGAATATCACAAAGTATTTGAAAGTGTAGAATTCCCTCGTTATGATTTGTTATATGGCAAAACAAACGAAGACAGAAATGTTTATTATGATAAAGTTGCTAAGAAATTAGGTTTAGGAGAAAACTTAGCATCTTCAGATAAAGAAGTAAAACCAAGAATTAAAGATATTATCGTTCGTTCTAACACAGCTAAAAGTATTTCTTCTTACTTATGGGCTGCAACTGGTGTAGGCTTAGCAGTTCAAAAGCCTTGGGATAATTTCTTTGTTTCAGCTACAAAGGGTAAAGGTATACAAAAAGTTGCCAATATGGCTCGTTCATTCGGTAACAATTTTGTAAAAGCTGCAAAAGATTTGTGGACAGGTGGAGCAAATCCTACTAAGGTTCAAAAATATGCAGGTAAAGCCTTGATTGGTGCAGCTGTTGCGGCAACTGTAATTGGAGTTGCAAATACAGTGATAAGTGCAAGAAAGTCGGCAAATTTGGAAGATAAGAACGTGTTTGATTCAAACAGAAAGGTTGTGGTGGACTAACATGACAATTACCGCAACTAACGGAATTAAAACTCAACAATATATTAAACCTCAAGGAGCTAAAGGTAAATTAGTTTCTTCATCAATTTTCCCAAATGTAAAAGATACAAAATACAATTTTAATGCTTTAAAACATGGTTTAACAGGTAAAGCAAATGATCATGAATTAGGCAAGTTGAATGATGTTGGTATGAAAGTTGGTGCATTAGCATTAGCAGGTTATTTAGCAACTCAAAAAGCTACTCCAAAAACAAAATTAATGGAATTTGTAGGTTTAGCAACCTTCTTTGGCGCTATGAAATTATGGCCTAAATTAGCAATTGGTGCTCCAGCAAAAGCAATTCACGGTTTCGACCCAACTCAAGAATATGAAGATAGCTTCGGACGTAAAAAACCTTTCTTCCAAGATGCTCAATACCAACCTTGGGATGTATATTCAAACGAACAATTACAAAAAATTGGCGATAAAATGGGCGTAGATAAAAATGCTCAAGACAGAAATGATTTAACAAAATCAAATATGACAAAAATCGCTACAAAAAATAATACATTGTGGATGATTACAGCGGGTATTGCCTCAGCAGTGTTCTCCGCTTTAGCTTGTAATAAAGCGGAAAAAGTTATTGATCCAGCTTTAGATAAAGTTAATAACGAAAAAGCTGACAAATTATTACAAAACTTTGATACAGAAGCTCAAAAACGTATGACTTCAGCAAGCAAAGATATGCAAAAAGATTTAGACAAAATCTTTGAAGAAAACAAAGGTAAAACAGTAGATAATAAATTAATCGAAAAGATTTCAGGCAGACTAGCTAAAGGTTTAGACCCTGTTACTGAAGAAGGCGTTAAAGAAGATATGCAAAATATCTTAATGAACGGTAAATCTTTAGTAAACGAAGGTTTAGCTGAAAAAATTTCAAACGGCTCTAAAAAAGTTTTAGCTCAAAAATTCTCAGAAGAACAAGTTGCAAAAATTGTTCCTTCTAAAGAAGAAATAGTTAAACACTTCAACGACAATCAAATGATGGGTAAAGAAGTTAATGAAGATGAAGCAATGAATGTTCGTTCTTCTGTTTCTCAATTATTCTTGTCTAAAGCTAAAGAACAAGGTATGTCTACTGAAAAATTAAAGACTATCAAAAAAGGTGTTGCTTTAGTTGCAGATAAAGCCCTTAAAGCAAATTCAGCATCAGTTTTAGATGAAAATGCAATGAAAAAAGTTAGTGAAATTGGTAAGGCAATGAGCGAATTACAAGCAAAAGATTCTGTTTTAGATGATTATGCTCAAGCAAAAGTTGCTGACAAACCTGAAACTGTAATTGCAAATTATTGGAATAAAACTTCTACAAGCATTGTAAAATCTTTAGGCATTGACTTTAAAGAAATGGAAAAAGTTAGAAATAACCGCCAATTAGTTCAAGGCTTGGTAAGAAATAAAATGGAAGAAGTTACTTCTGATGATGCAAAATACCAAAAAGCAATTGGCGAAATGGCTAACAATATTGCTGAATTAGACAAGAAAATTAAACCAGAAGATACAAGAAAATACGTTGATTTAGTTGGTAAAACTTATGATGACGCAGCTGGTAATTTATACAATCAAGGTATGGAAGCGACAGCTAACAAATTAACAGCTCTTTCTGTTGGTGGCAAAGGTTCTTTGAAACGAGTTAAACAAGTTTATTTTGAAGAACGTGTTGCAGGTGTTAAAAACTCATTCTCAAGAATGATTAACACAATGGACGTTTACAGAAGAATTTCTAAAGGTGAAGTTCCAAAAGACGGTTCAGCAAGAGAAGTTAAAGAAGCTATGTTAGAACTTGTAAAACAAACTACATTACAAGGTCACTCTTCTGACCACTCAATCAAATTCTACTTCAACAGAAGCCAAGACAACTCTACAAATGTCGACAGAAGTGATGTAGAAATTAAAGATGGTAAAGTTGTAAACAAATACTTTAAAGAGGGTAAAGGTGTAGATGTTCCTGAAGATTATGGTTTCTATCAAAAAGCAATGAACTTTATGTACAACTCTCCAATGGATAAAGATACAGTTGAAGCAATCAAAAAAGCAGGTATTGAAAAAGACGTAAACAAATATAATTCAGAAGTTTACAACAAAATCGGTAGTGCTGATTACTTTACAAAACCAAACCACAAAACAACAGGGGATCAAGGCGCATCTTCAGAATACAAATTCTTGTTACTAGGTGTAGCACCTGATGAAATGATGACAAAAACAGTACAACAATCATATAACTCTCAAAAATGGGGTAAAACTTTCGGAACAGTAGGTGCTGTATTAACAGGATTAACAGTTGCAGCTCAATTCTTGTTCGGCAAAGGCAAAGCAGTTAAGTAGAAAATAGGAAATAAAATGACAAGAGTTCAATCAATAAAAGCCAATATTTTAAAAGTTCCAAATTTGAATGTTAAAGCTAAAAATGTGACAAGACCAAGTTTTACAAGCAATATGGAAATGCACACTTCAAACCCATTGAAGAACTTTTTAGATACTCAAGCTGCAATGAATAAATCTCTTGTAAAAACTTCTCCTATTCAAGCTACAACTGTAAAAGAAACTGCTAAAGTCCAAGATAAAAAAGTTGAAAACAAACCTGCTTACAAAAACAATTTTCGTTCAATGTTACAAAATGGCGAAGCTAAAATTTTAGCTATTGTTCCTAGAACTTTCAACGCTAAAGATGAAAACGGTGATGAAAAAATTACAGGCAATGAACAACACGGAACATTTTTAAACGCAATTGATAGATTAGACGAAGTTAAAGCTGAAGGTTTTAATGCTTTTCACATTTTACCAATTCACCCAACAGGCAAACAACACGCAATGGGGTTGGCAGGTTCAATTTATTCACCATTAGATTTTTTACAAATTGATCCTAACTTAATTGATAAAAAAGATAAAAGAACTCCAGTAGAACAAGTTAAAGCGTTTACTGATGCTTGTCACGAACGTGGTATTAAAGTAATGTTAGACTTACCAAGTTGCTCATCTTATGATTTGTATTTACAAAAGCCTGAATTAATGGCAAAAGAGCGTGATGGTCAAGCTAAAACACCTCAAGGCTGGAATGATATTAGAATGTTTCAACCATTTTCAGATGAAACAAAAAGAGAATTAAATCCAGATTTAGTAGATTTACATAAAAAATATGTTGATATGTGTGTAGATATGGGTATTGACGGTATTCGTGCAGACGTAGCTCGTGCGAAACCTACTGAATTTTGGGATATAATTATTCCATATTCACACTCAAAAGACCCAGAATTTGGCTGGTTAGGTGAAACTTATACTTATGAAGATGCCTCACCTCAAGCAAATATGCCTTATGATAGACCTGAAGATTCTTTAAGAGCTGGTTTTGATGCATATTATGGACAATATCACATTTTCCACGAATGGAAAGGTGCAAAAGATTTAAATGATTTTGTAAAAGAAAATATTGATATGTCAAATAGATTAGAAAAGGGCAAATCATTAATTGGTTCATTTACAACTCACGATGATATTTCACCTATGTTTCATGGTGGTACTGAATATTGTAACCTTACAGCAGGCTTGCAAGCTACATTGCCAATGTTAAATCCATATTATGTAGATGGTTATCAATCAGGTGATTACTATGTATATGGTTATGACCATTCAAAATCTGAAGAATCTGAAACAGATTGTCATGAAATGACAGTTCATAGAGGAAAACTTGATATCTTCAATTTATCAAGAAAACCAGGTGGAGAAAATCCAGAAATTGGTAAATTTATGACTGAAACTTTCAAAATGAGAGATAAATATCAAGATTTAATAACAAAAGGTTCTTTCATTGAATTGGATAAGAAAAACGATAAAGATGATCAAATTATTGCTTATGCAAGACATAAAGATGGTAAAACTTTATTAGTTGTAGGTAACAAAAATATTAACAGAAATGTAACAGCAACAGTTAAAGTTCCAACAATGAAAGCAACACAAGAACTTAAAAACTTGTTACCAGCTTATGGTAAACAATCAAAATATCAAGCTGGCGAAGGTGAATTAAAGGTAGACTTAGCTCCTTCGAGAGTTCACGTGTTTGAAATTGATACACCAAACATTGAACAAGCCTCAAAAGGACATGTTTACAAACAAAACTTATAATCAAAACATTAAATGACACGAAGATAACTTAAAGGGTGATTTGAAAAATCACCCTTATTTTTTTATTTTATATAATTCTGTTATTTGTTTTCAATAGCGTTTTTAAGAGCTTTTTCAAGAACTTCAATTTTCGATTCTAAAACTTTTACTTTAGAATCGCTTTCATCTGAAGAAATTGAGTTCTTTTCTAATTCTCTTTTGTATGCTTTTAATTTTCTTGCTATATCCAAAACGTAAGATAATACGAATAAAATACCTGCGATAAATCCGCTAAATGCTAAAATGACAACTTGAGGTTGTTTAATTGTGTAGCAGAAATAGCCGATTACAAAAAGTAATGCGATAGATATTAATCTTAAAAATATAATCATTTTTGACTCCTTAAATATTTTAGTACTTTTTCAATTTTTTCATCAGGTTCAATTTGTAATTTAATTATCTCATCACCAAAAGGTTTTGTAAACTCTAGTTTATATGCTTGTAAAACTTGTTCTTGAGTTTTACATTTTTCGGGGCGAGCGCCATAAAGAGTGTCGTTATAAACTGGTGTTCTAAAATGACTCATGTGAACTCTGATTTGATGTGTGCGCCCTGTTTTTAATGTTAATTCTACAAAAGTTGCATTTTTAAATCGTTCTAAAACCTTATATTCTGTGATACTAGGTTTTCCTCCCTCTATGACTGCCATTTTATGGGGTTGAGTCGGGTGTCTGCCAATTGGTAAATTAATAACTCCTTCTTCATCTTTTACAGAACCTTTTACAACTGCTAAATAGCTTCTAACAGCTGTTTTTGTCTTGATTTGTTGAGTTAAAAATTCGTGTGCTTTATTGTTTTTTGCAACCATTAAAAGTCCAGATGTATTGCGATCTAATCGGTGCAAAATTCCACGTCTGAATTCACCATTTATATCTGATAAATTGTTGCCATATTTATATAAAAGTGCATTTACAAGAGTGTTTTCACGTTCAATTGTTGTCGGATGAGTTAACATTCCAGAGGGTTTGTTTACTACAAGCATATTCTCATCTTCGTAAACAATATCAAGTGGAATGTTTTGAGGCTCAATTTTTACTTCTTCAATAGCTTGAGGTTCAAATTCAATTAAATCACCTTCATGAAGTTTATGCGAAGGCTTTTTTATTTCGCCATTAATTAAAACATTACCATTTTTAATTGCAGACTGAATTTTTGAACGAGAAATATCTTCAATCAAATTTGAAAGATATGCGTCAAGTCTAATATTTTCATCGTTTTCGTCTATTAAAAATTTCATACTGATTATAATTGTTTAAGTTGTGCTCTTGTCAAAAGTAAGTAAATAATGGCTACAATACTTACGTTTATTGCAATATCTGAGAAGTTGAAGATTGGAAATTCTACAAATTTAAAGTAGAAATAATCTCTAACATAACCTAATGTCATACGTTCAAATAGATTACAGAAAATACCTGACATTAAAACACAAAGCCAAGTTATACCTGTATATGACATTGTTCCAGCATGTCTGATTACATAAGCAAGCAAAAAGACAAGTGCTAAAACTGCCAAAATCTCTAAAAGTAAGGGATAGTTTTGCAATATGCTAAACGCAGCACCTGTATTTTTAACATAATTTAGTGTAATAAAATCGTTTGGCGGAAAATTAAAACCGTGTCTGATATTGTTTGTTATTAAATCTGATAAATAACAATTTGCGCAGATAAATCCTGCTAACATTACAAATAAATATATTATTTTACTCCACAGATTTTGCGGTTGTTTCTTTCTTGCCATTTTCAACTACCTTAAAATTTTTTTCTGGAATTACGTTTGTTCTAGTGATAATGTAGCCCAAACCTGTTACAAGAAGTTTAACGTCTTTGTTTTTAGCTAATTTTGCTCTTGTAATACCTATCGAAGCTACTGTATATTCGTTTAAATTATCTTTATTTGCCGTAAAAATTCTTTCTAAAATGCCAGATTCTGGAAGTTTTCTGTAACTTTCTTCTGAATTAATTTGTGGATAAGTAATTTTTTCTTGTCCAATTGAGGCAATTACAATCATTTTTCCGTCATTAATATCAAGGTTTAAACTTGCGGTATAGGGTTTGTTTGCGGGTACTAATTGCGGAACAACTAAATCCATTTTTATATCATTAGCTTCACCATAAGTTAATGTTGTGCGTTCATTTATAATTTGGTCTGAAGTTACAAACCAATTATCGCCGTTTTTTTCTAGGTAATAAATACTATTTGAATAACTTTTTAAATAGCCTGTAATATCAGTTTCGCCAACAGCTTCAACAGATGATGCTGTTGCTTTTTCGACAGCTTCAACAACTGCGGTGTTACCAATAATACTTATTTTAGTAATATTCATTGAATATTTGATATCTGGATACATCTTTAATGTTTTTTGAACAAGGTCAAAATAAGTTTCTTTATCAAAGCCGTCTGCATTTATATAGTTTTTAGCATACATTTTTTTCAAAGCTTCAATATTGCCTGTATTAGTGTATACTAATTGTGATTTAAAGAAATTTTTAACTTCTTTTTCAAGGTTTTGGCTTTGTTTAGCTGTTGCGGATTTGCCTGCATAAGCAACATAATTATCACTTGCAAAACAAGCAGGTGTAATTAAAAAGGCGATTATTAGTGTTAAAATTAATTTTTTCATATAAGAATTATACCTTAAATATTTACATTTGACATCATCTCAATAAGGGTACTTATTGTTGTGTCCATACTAACGATATCTGTTGTTCTTTGTTGTAGGAAGGCATTGATTTGTGGCATCATTTCAATTGCGATGTCCAAACTTGGATTTGAACCTTGTTGGTACATACCTACATCAATCAAGTCTTTGTTTTCTCTGTAAAGTGCTAAAAGTTTACGCATTTTGCCTGCGCACGCTTTATGTTCAGGTGATGCAATAGCACTCATTAAACGGGAAATACTACCTAATATGTCAATAGCTGGGTAGTGGTTTGCTTCTGCAACTTTTCTTGATAAGAAAATGTGACCGTCTGTAATACCACGCACTGTATCTACGATAGGGTCGTTAATATCGTCACCCTCCATAAGTACGGTGTAAAATGCTGTAATAGAACCTTTTGGACTATTTCCTGCTCTTTCAAGAACTTTTTGTAGCCAAGAGAATATTGAAGGTGGATAACCTTTCATTGTTGGTGGTTCACCCAACGACAACCCAACTTCACGTCCTGCCATAGCGCAACGAGTAATTGTATCAGTCATTAGGAAAACTTTTTTACCTTTATCTCTAAAATATTCACAAACGGCAGTTGCCGCAAGTAAGCATTTTTGACGGATTAATGGAGGTTGGTCTCCTGTTGCACAAACAAGAACAGATTTTTTCATACCTTCTTCGCCTAAAGCGTCCTCGATAAACTCTTTAACTTCACGACCACGTTCACCAATTAAGGCTACAACATTTACGTCTGCATCAGAATTTCTCGCAATCATACCTAAAAGGGTTGATTTACCTACACCAGAACCTGCGAATAGCCCCATACGTTGTCCGCAACCAAAGGTTAAACAAGAATCAATTGCTCTAACACCTGTTGAGAACATTTCTGTAATAATCGGACGTTCAAATGGACTTGGTGGAGGGCCTTCAATGTTACGCCACTCAGCGTGTTCTAGTGGTAAAGGGTGTCCGTCCATTGGATTGCCCATAGGGTCAATAAGTCTGCCTAACAAGAAATCACCAACTGGAATATTAATTGGATTACCCGTTGAAGTTACAAGGCAACCCTGTCCGATACCGTTACCGTCAAGTAGCAAAAGCAATTGAGCAACTTCACCTTTAAAGGCAGCTACTTCAGCAGGCTTTTTCTCGCCAGTGTTTGTTTCAATATAGCATAAGTCACCGATTTTTAGACCTGGTAGCTTTACTTCAACCGTTAAGCCAAGCAACTTTGATACAGTACCTTTATATTGATAAAGGTCTGTTTTTTCAAGAACTTCTTTTGTTTTGGCTTTCAACTCATCAATTCGAGATTGGTCAATTTCATCGGTAATCATAAGATTATTCTAGCATATTTTTTGTATTTGCACAATTATTTTGAAACGGCTTTATTTATGCTAAGATTGAAGAATGATTAAGGATATAAAGAGTAGTAAAATATTATCAATAATGAGTTTTTGTATAATTTTGTTATTGGCAATTATTTTTAGATTTACTTGTCTAGATAAAGTTGATGGGCTTTGGTATGATGAGCTTACAATGTACAATGAAGCGGTTAAACCAACCTTCTTGCAGGTTTTATTCTTTTCTTTAAAAGATGATGTTCATTTTCCACTCTATCAAATATTGTTGCACTATTGGGGGAAATTATTTTCTTTTTCTGATTTTGCCCTTCGTAGTTTTTCTGCAGTAATTGGTGTTTTAACTGTTATTGTTGGTTATTTTATTGGTAAAACTTTAAATTCTAAATTTTTAGCTTTTTTATTAATGACATTGTTTGCATTAAATAGTTATTTAATTTATTACTCACAAGAAGTTAAAATGTATGAATTAATGGCTTTTTTTGCAAGTTTAAATCTTTTGTTTTTAATTAGAATTGATAAAATTAATACTCTAAAAGACAGATTAGGGTGGATTTTATCAACTTGTGGCTTAATCTTTTCTTACATAATTTCTTTTGTTTATGTGGGTATTCAAATTGTGTGCTTTATTATTTACAGACGTAAAAATTTGCCAAATAAATTTTGTTCCTCTGTAGGTGCTTTGCTATCTATTACGATACCTTTGCTAGGACTTTTTTATCTTATTAAGCACAATTTAAAAAACTTCGTTAATGGTATGTATTGCGATTGGTCAAGTTTGTTTGTTGCCTTGCAAAACTTTTTTACTCCCAAACTTGTCGGTATAGGAAATAATCCCATTCATTATGTAGGTCAATTTGTCCAAAATTTCAGTTTTTCTGATTTTGTTTTTGTCTTTGTTCCAATTGTGATTGCGGGTTACTTTATATTTAAAGCGGTTAAAGAAGATAAGTTTGCTCGTCTTATCTTTAATATTTCACTAGGGTTTGTTTTGATTGAAATTTTAGCCTTTATATTTACCGATTTTAAAATACTATCGAGATATTTGATAATTATTTTACCTAATTTGCTTACGCTAATTACGATAGGTGTAAAAGATTGTAAAAATAAATTGTCATTGGGATTAATTTTAATATTTTTATTAGTTAATTTTTTATATCTTACATACTCACCAAGAGCTAGTTATAAATTGAGTCGAGAGGGATATTTACCAATTGTAAAAATGATGCAAGAAAATGATATTAAAGATAATGACATTGTTTTTGTTTGGAATAGAAAAGAAGTTTTGTCAAAATATTTAGATAAAAAAATCATAACAGTATCGGTTTTAAAAGATGTTGCTTATAGGTCAGAATACGTTTTTGCAAATCAAAATAAATTGAATAACTCTAGCACTGAAGTTAAAAAAGAAATGCTAAAGGATTATTTTTTATTAAAAAATCCTGCTGAAAATACAGAAATTTTAATGGCGTTTTTAATTTCTCAAATGACTCCAGAGCAAAAGGTTATGTTGGTTACAAATGGTTATTTTGATGATTTTACGGCTGATGAATTTTATAAACAGGTTAAAAACAAAGAGGCTTTTGATGCGTTTACATTTAATAATTTAATGACAGTAAAAGCAACTTTAGATTTGAAATATATATGTAATCATAGTTTGAAATATGTCGGCACATATAAAAAAGGTTTTTATGTGTTACAAGTTTGGAAAAAATAAAGATGGAAAAAATAAAGGAATATTTGAAAAATAATTATAGAGAAACTGCAATTGTTGCTATTATAACTTTTTTTGCTTCGATTTTAAGGCTTATTATGCTACAAAATTATGGTGATTTGTGGTTAGATGAGCTTTATTCTTGGTATTTTGCCTCGCAAAATAATGTTATAGATACTGTGTTAGAGCTTGTAAAACAAGACATTCACATGCCTCTATATTTTGTCATTCTTCATTTTTGGACAAGGCTGTTTGGACAAAGTGACGTTGCAATGCACTCTTGCACTTTGTTTTTGACATTACCGCTTATTCCAATTGCATTTTACTCAATGAAAACTCTGTTTAATAAAACGGTTGGTTATTTTTCAGCAATTTTGTTAGCTATAAATGCGTGGGGTATTTATTATTCAATTGAAGTTCGCTTTTACGGATTTGTTTTTGTGTTATCAATTTTGAGTGCTTTTTCTTTTGCAAAAATGCTTGAAACTTTTGATAAAAAATACATTTGGGCGTTTATTATATCGCATGCTCTTTTAATTTATACCTTTAGTGCAACAGGCATGTTAACGCTTATGTATGCACTTTTTGCGATAATTTATCTAGTATTGAAACGTCGTGACAAATTATTAGAAATGGCTAAATATTTTTCAATTTTGTTGATTGTTTCAATTCCTGTAATTGCAATAATGATTTATAATACGCTTGTTTTTAATAGTGAAATTTGCTCATTTACACGTGAGATTTATTTCTTTGATTGGAAAGTTCTTTTTGATATGCTAGAAACTTATTTTTCTAGCGAAAATTATCAATTAATGACAAGAGAAATCAATGTTTATGGCAATATTTTTGAAAAAATGAGTGTTCCAAGTTATTTTATACTTGTTGCAATTCCTATTTTTATTGGGCTTGTCGGATTTATAAGAAGTTTATTTTCAAAAAATAAATTGTTATATTTCTTTTTAATTCCGTCATTAATGTTTTTAGTTGTGTCATTGTTACTTGCCTCAATTGGTAAAATGGCATTTTTAACTAGATACTCCACAATAATTTATTCTGTAATAATGTGCTCAGCTTGTTATGGTTTGAGCTTGTTGAATTGGAAGAAAGTCCATATTGTGCTATTTTCTTTATGGATTTTAATAAATTACATTTATTTTTATGTTGTTCCTACAAACATTTTTACTAATCCTAGAATAGAATTAGGCTCTTTGTCAAAACTTTTAGAAGAACAAGTACAAATAAAAGATACTGATTATGTTTTAATACCTTATTCGGGTTCAAAAGTTATGAGATATGTACCTCATGGAGTTTATATTCCTTTTGAGGCTGACGATATGCTTTTGTTAAAGGGTGAAGATTCTTTAGAGTTTTATTTTGGTACAAAAGATATTGATAAGAAAAATGTTAGAGCCTTTATGTACGACTACATAGCTAAAAATATTGTAATGGAAGCATACTATAACAATTTAAAGAAAAATTACATAGATAAAATGAACAAAGGTGATAGATTAATTTTAATTTCATATCGAGATGGTTTTACAATGCCATTAATTCAAAATTGGCAAATGCTTAAAGATGTAAACACTTATAATAATATGAATTTGTTTGTTTTAATGATGTCAAAAGTGACTAAAGATAGCTTAGATATTGCTCAACAAACTTTGAAACCTTTGGGCTCTGTCCAAGTTAGAGATGCTGGATATTCAATTTTTGTTTATGAAAAACAATAATTTGAATATTTGTGGTAAAATAAAAGAAAAAATTTCAGGAGATAAAAATGGAAGATTTAAGAGAAAAATATGAAGTCGTAATTGGCTTAGAAGTACACGCTCAATTAAAAACTAATACAAAGATTTTTGCACCAGATGGTTGTGAATTCGGTAACGAACAAAATACACAAATTAGCCCTATTACGTTGGGTATGCCAGGTGTTTTACCTGTGTTAAACAGAGCGGTTGTTGATATGGGTATTTTAACAGGTTTAGCTTTAAACTGTGAAATTGCTCACAAATGTAAATTCGACAGAAAACAGTATTTCTATCCAGATTTACCAAAAGGTTATCAAATTTCTCAATATGATGAACCAATTTGTGGAAAAGGCTACTTAATGGTAAACGGCAAAAAGATTGGTATTACAAGAGCTCACTTAGAAGAAGATGCTGGAAAGTTAGTTCACGCTGGGGCTGATGGTTTGGCAGGTTCTTCATACTCATTAGTTGACTTGAACAGAGCTGGTACACCACTATTAGAAATTGTATCAGAACCAGATATGCGTTCACCTCAAGAAGCTCGTGAATACATGGAAGAATTAAGAAATATTGTACGTTATGTGGGTGTTTGTGACGGTAATTTAGAAGAAGGTTCAATGAGATGTGATGCAAACATTTCAATTATGCCAAAAGGTTCAAACAAATTCGGTACTCGTGCAGAAATTAAAAATGTAAACTCTTTTAAAGCATTGGAAAGAGCTTTAGAATATGAAATTGATAGACAAATTGAACTTGTAGAAGATGGTGAAGAAGTTGTACAAGAAACAAGATTGTGGGACGACAACGCTGGCGTAACTCGTTCAATGCGTGGAAAGGAAGATGCTCACGATTACAGATATTTCCCTGAACCAGACTTAATGCCACTAGAAATTTCTCAAGAATGGATTGATAGAATTAAAGCAACAATGCCTGAATTACCAGAACAAAAACGCCAACGCTATATGGATTTAGGCTTAAGCGAATATGATGCAAGCGTAATTGTTGCTCAATACGAACTTGCAATGTTCTTTGATGAAGTTTTAAAAGCTGGTGGTAATCCAAAAATTGCCGTAAACTTCTTAATGGGTGAAATTGCAGCATACTTGAAAGAACAAAAACTATCTATCAATGAAACAAAATTAACTCCAGAAAGTTTAGTTGAATTGATTGGCTTAATTGAAAAAGCTACAATTTCAAACAACATTGGTAAGCAAATCATTGTTGAAATGATGGAAACAGGCGAAAAAGCATCAGCAATTGTAGAAAAGAAAGGTTTAAGCCAAATTTCTGATACAGGTGCAATTAAAGAAATCGCACAAAAAATTATTGAAGCTAATCCAAGCCAAGTTGAGGCTTATAGAGGTGGTAAAGATAAATTATTTGGTTTCTTTGTTGGTCAAGTTATGAAAGAAACTAAAGGTAGAGCTAACCCTCAAAGCGTTAACCAAATATTAAAAGAATTGTTAGGTTAATAGCAAACTGAGAAAGAGGCTTCAATGGAAAACTTCATTACAAATAAAAAAACTTGCATGGATTTAGAAATACACGAACAACCTGTAATTTTAGGTAAAATTATAGAGGAGTATGTTTCGGTTGAAAATAAAGTTGAAATGGATGTTCCTCAAGATGTTTCAAAAGTTGTCTTGGTAGCGAGCGGTTCTTCTTACCACTGTGCAAGATATGGTGCTGATTTGTTCGGAACAGTTGCCGATATTTCAGCCCGTGCAATTTATTCTAGTGAATATCTCTTGAAACCTAAAGCTCCAGTTGATGAAGGTACTCTTTATATCTTTATCACTCAATCAGGTGAAACAAGTGACACCTTAAGAGCTGCAAAACGTGCTCAACAATTGGGTATGAGAATTTTAGTTATTACAAATAATGAAAAATCCTCAATAGCAAAACTTGCAGACTATGTAATTAATTGCTATGCAGGGGAAGAAAAAAGTATTGCGGCAACAAAATCATTTACAGCTCAAATGCTTTGCTTGTACTTGTTAACTCTAAAATATGCGCAAATTAAAAATATTGATGTAAATGATAAAATTCAAAACTTAAAAACTTTGCCATTTGTTATTTTACAAACATTTGATATGAGTAAAAAGATTAACCAACTTGCAGGCATGTTAAAAAAAGAAAAGAATTTTATTATTACTGCTGACGGAATTTCTTATGCTTTGGCAAAAGAGGCAGCCTTGAAAATTCAAGAAACATCATATTTGAATGTAACAGCGATGATTTTAGGTGAATTTATGCATGGACACGTTGCTGTGTTGAACAATAAAATTCCTTTAGTTTATGTTTCTGCTTCAGGGGTTTCATATTCTTCAGCTAAAAATTTAGAAAAAATAAAAAAAGATTACAATCCGCCAATTTATATTATTGGTCGTTCTCACGAAAGAATTACACCAAACTTTAATATAACAATTGATAATGATGATCCGACCTTGAGAATGTTTTCTAATGCTGTCGCTATTCAGATGTTGGCATTAGAAATTGCTAAAAAATTGGGTCGAAATGTTGACAAGCCAAAAGGACTTGTAAAGGTTGTTAAAGAAAACTAATCTACATAAAAAGGATTTTTTATGCAAAACAAAAAACTTATAATTGCACTAATATCGGCAGTTTGTGTACTTTTAATCGTAGTTTTGACTTTGTTTTTTGTACACGCAAATTCTCATAAAGTTAAATTGTTGAATGTTTGTAAAAACAATAAATGGGGCTTTATTGATAGAAAAGGTAAGGTTGTTGTTCCTTATAAATACCAAATTTTAGGACAAGTTCAAGAAGGTTTGGCAGTTGCATGTGAAAATTTTAAATGTGGTTTTATTGATAAAAAAGGAAACGTAAAAATTAAATTTGAGTATGATGAAGCATACTCTTTTGTAAACGGTTTGGCTGTTGTAAGGAAAGATGATAAATGTGGATTTATCAATAAAAAAGGCAAAATTGTAATTCCTTTAGATTATGAGTATGCCTATAATTATACTTATGGCAAAGCACCAGTCTGCAAAGAAATTGGTCAATGTGGTTATGTAAATAAGGCAAATAAGGTTGTAATTCCTTTTGAATATACTCGAGTAAGCAATTTTGTAAAGGGTTTAGCAAACGTGGAAAAAGACGGTAATTGGGGTGCTATTAATACAAGAGGTAAAATAGTTATTCCAATTGACTATGAAGCTTTGGGTGTGCTTGCCGGTGACAAGATTAGTGCTTGTAAAATTATGCCAAATATCAATAATGCAATTCGTTGCGGATATATTGATAAAAAAGGAAATGAGGTTTTACCTTTTAAATATATTTGGACTGTGGATTTTTCTGAAGGAATTGGAGCAGTTCAAGGGTCTGATACTCGTTGGTATTATATAGATGAAAATGGTGAAAATATTTTTGGCAAATCTTACAGCATAGCATCAGCTTTTTCAGAAGGTTTAGCAGAGATTTGTGTAAACCCTACAACTTGTGGTTTTGCAGATAAATATGGAGAACCAGTTATTTCAGTTAAATATTCTGCAACAAGTAGTTTTAAAGACGGTATTGCAGCAGTTTTGTTAAATAACAAATGGGGTTTTATCGACAAGAGAGGTAAGACAGTTATACCATTTGAATTTGACTGGACAGGCTTGGTATTTTAGCCTTTTAGGTTAAGTGTATTTAACATATTAGACAATATTATTTTGTTTATATTACAATTATAAATATGTAGTAAACTGTATCTTAAAACAAAGGAGAGTTAAAATGTTAAAAAAGATGCTACCTCTTACAGTAATTGCTTTTATGTTGGGACTTTGTGCCAATAACTTTGCTATGTCAGGAGTTCCAGCTAATTATAAAGTTGCAGTTGTTGATGTTTCAAAAGTTGTTTCTTCTTCAAAACAAGTTGCAACATTAAAGAAAGAGCAACAAGCAAAAATGGAACAAATAAAAAAAGTATATGACACAGCTCAAGCTCAAGCATTAAAAGAAAAAGACGTTAAAAAACGTAATGAAATTATGAAAAAAGCAGAAACTGCAGTTATAAAATTAAAAACTGATAATGATAAGGTTTATGCAAAACAGTTAGCTGATATTGACAAATCAATTTCTGCTACAATACAAGCTCAAAGCAAAAAAGCTGGCTATGATTTAGTCTTAGCAAAGGGCGTTGTTTTGTATGGTGGAACTGATATCACATCAGAAGTTCAAAAATTAGTTAAGTAAGAATAAGAGTAAAGGAAAAAAGAATGAAAAAGTACAGATTGTTAACACGTGCAGATTTAGACGGTATTATGTCTGCTACATTGTTGAAAAAATTTGGTATGATTGATGAAATTAAATTTTGTCACCCAAAAGATATGCAAGATGGCAAAATTGAAGTGACTGACAATGATATCATTACAAACTTGCCATATAACGAAAATGCTCATTTCGTTTTTGATCACCATTTTTCAGAAGACGTAAGAGCATACGGACATCGTTCAAATCACATTATTAACCCTGTTGCAAAATCAGCAACAAGAGTTATTTATGAATATTTTGGCGGTGCTGATAAATTTCCAAAAGAATGGAGCGAAATGCTTGATGCAGTTGATAGAGCTGATTCTGGAAATGTTACTGCTGATGAAATTAAAAATCCAAAAGGTTGGTTATTGTTAAACTATATTCTTGACCCAAGAACTGGTTTAGGTAGATATGATAGCCGTTTCAGATTGAAAAATTTTGACTTTATGAAACATGTTATTAATATTTTACAAGAAGAAACAGATATTGAAGAAGTTCTTGACGATTCAGACGTAAAAGCTAGAGCAGATTTTTATAGAGCTGAACAACCAGAATTCATTGAACAATTAAAACGCTGCTCAACAGTTCAAGGCGAAGTTGTAATCATAAATTACAAGGATGAAGACGTAATTCACGTTGGTAATAGATTTATGATTTATACTCTATTCCCTCAATGCAACATCTCTATTCATAAAATTATGAGCAATGACGGCAAAAAGACTGTATTTGCTGTTGGTAAGTCTGTAATTAACAGAACCTCTCAATTGAATGTTGCTGAATTAATGGCAGAACATGGTGGTGGCGGACACAGAAACGCTGGAACTTGCCAAGTTTACCACGATAAAGCAAACGCAGTATTAAAAGATATTATCGAAAAAATTAACACTTATGTTCATTAATTTATAAATAAATAAAAAGGATAATAAAAAGGCGCAGTTGGCATTTGCCAACTGCGCCTTTTTATTATCCTTTTTACCTAACAAAATTAAACATTAGCGATTTGTTTGTAAAAATCGTGTTCTTGTTCAAATTTGTAAGAGAAGTTGAACAAATCACTCTCTTTAAGTTGAGGAGTTAGAATTTGTAACCCAATAGGCATACCTTCTGAATCAAATCCAGCAGGAATACTAATACCAGGAATACCTGCTAAGTTTGCAGAGATTGTTGCAATATCAGTTAAGTACATTGCAAGTGGATCTTCTGTTCTTGCACCAATGTCAAAGGCTGTGTTTGGACAAGTTGGAGATATTAATGCATCAACTTGTTCAAAAGCTTTGTCAAAATCTTCTTTTACTAATTTTCTCATTTGTTGTGCTTTTTTGTAATATGCATCATAGTAACCTGAAGATAGAGCGTAAGTTCCTAACATAATTCTACGTTTAACTTCTGGTCCAAAGCCTTCAGCTCTAGTTTTTGTGTACATATCAAGCAAGCAAGAAGCATCTGCACATCTGTGACCATATCTTACACCATCAAATCTTGCTAAGTTTGAACTACATTCAGCGGTTGCCAAAATGTAGTAAATACCAATTGAATATTTTAATGTAGGTAATGAAATTTCAACAATTTCTGCACCTTGTTTTTTGTAGGTTTCAATAGCCATTTCGATAGCTTTTCTAACGTCATCAGAAAGACCTTCGCCCATTAATTCTTTAATAACGCCAATTTTTCTACCTTTAATATCATTGTTCAAACTCTTTGAGTAATTTTCAACAGGAACGTCAAGAGATGTTGAATCTTTAGGATCTAAACCTGAAATTACTTGTAATAAGTTTGCAGCATCTTCAACAGTCCTTGCGAATGGACCGATTTGGTCTAAAGAAGATGCAAATGCAATCAAACCATATCTTGATACTCTACCATAAGTGGGTTTCATACCAACAATACCGCAAAAACTTGCTGGAAGACGAATACTTCCGCCTGTGTCAGAACCTAGTGATAATGTAGCTTCGCAAGCAGCAACAGAAGCTGCTGAACCACCAGAAGAACCTCCAGGAACTTTATTTAAATTCCAAGGGTTATGAACTTTGCCAAATGCTGAGTTTTCGTTTGAAGAACCCATAGCAAATTCATCTAAGTTAGCTTTTGCAACGATTGGAACTAAATTATTTAATAATTTGTCTGTAATGGTTGCGTTATAAGGTGATACAAAGTTTTCTAAAATTTTGCTTGAAGCCGTAGTTTTAGAACCAACTAAATTCATGTTATCTTTTAAAACAAGTGGAATACCAGCTAATAGAGGTAATTCTTCACCTTTTGCAATTTTTTCGTCTACTTTTTTGGCAGTTTCCATTGCAGTTTCTTTTGTCAAAGAATTGAAAGCTTTTATTTTTGGTTCAACTTCGTCAATTCTTTTGAAAGTAGCCTCTGCTAATTCAACCGCAGAAATTTCTTTATTTTGTAATGCCTTGCTTTGTTCTGTGGCACTCTTTTTCAAGATTTCTTCCATTATTTTCTCCTTAAAATATTTATATGTTTATTATAAGTCAAACAGCAAAAAAGCACAAATAAATTGTGCTTTTTCTTTATGTTGTGCTAATTGGATTGTATCCTATTGCGTTACGTCTAATAAATTTCCTGAAGTTTTAACGATATTTGTCTTAATTTGAGTTTCTTCAAATTGATTTACATCGTGCGAAATTTTTGCGTGAATATCGTTTGCTTTGTTAATGTAGTTTGTTAATTTCTCATAACGTCCAGTAAGTCCGCCAAAAGGTATCCTTAAGCTGATTAATTCATCAACACTTCTATTTATATCAGAAAGTTTTGATAAGGATTCTCTTAAATTAAAAGTGAAATTTAATCTTTTAGAAAGTGTTGCAAAAATGTATTTTGAAATAAAATACGAAATTTTTTCTTTAATTGTCTTACCATTTTTAGGTTTTTTGCGCCGAAGTAATGCAGAAACAATAGTTGTAAATTTTGACATTGCTCCGATATCAAAATACCTGTCATTCAAGTGTTCAAGCTCTTTTTCAATCGCTTTTTTCTTTTCTTTCAACAGTTCTGCTCTTGATTGGTCGTCAATGTTTAGGGCTGAAACAATTTCTTCGTCAATAATCATCAAGTCCTCTTCTAAGTTGTTTATTTTATACTCAAGTTTTAACATTTCATCATCAAGTTTCAGATATGCTCTATCTTCAAGCATAGCAGAATCGTACCCATCTATTGCAAATGGGCTTGTAGCACGCTTTAACCTTTCATCAGAGCTGAAAGGATTATTATTATTTTCATTTCCTCGTTTTAAACTTCTCTCCATACTTTAATTATGTATGATTTTGAGAAAATTTATACCTTCATTAAGAGGATATTTTCTAATGTTTTAAATTTTTTAAAGCCAATAATTCATCTTGATATGGTGAAATTGTATTCAATTTCTCAATGATTGGCGGAATTTTTTCAATTACGTAATCAATTTCTTCTTCTTTTGTAAATCTGCTCAAAGAGAAACGAATACTGCCATGTAATGCTGTAAATGGAATGCCCATTGCTCTTAAAACATGGCTTGGTTCTAATGAACCTGATGTGCAAGCACTACCTGAACTTGCGCAAATTCCTATATCTGCCAAATGAAGTAAAATCAATTCACCCTCAATGTATTGAAAACCAATGTTTGTAGTGTTTGGAACTCTGTTTGTTAATGATGTGTTCAAGCGAGCGTTGTAAACATTTTTGATAATACCTGTTTCTAACTTGTCTCTCAAGCGTTTAACTTCGTGTAATTCAATGTCTAAGCTATCTTGAGCAAGTTCTGCCGCTTTACCGACCCCAACGATGTAAGGAACATTTTCTGTACCTGCACGTCTGCCTCGTTCTTGGTGTCCACCGATAATTAATGGCGACATTACAGTACCAGATTTTACGTATAAAACACCAATGCCTTTCGGTGCATGGAACTTGTGACCTGAAACACCAAGCATGTCAATTTTTGTATCTTTTACATTAATATTAATTTTACCTGCAACCTGTACTGCATCAACATATACAAGAGTATGTGGGTTCTTTTCTTTTATCATTTCGGCAATTTTTTCAACAGGGAAAATGATACCTGTTTCATTGTTTGCCCACATAATTGAGACTAATGCTGTTTCGTCAGTAATTTTATCTAATAATTCAGTTATATTTAATTCACCGTTTGAATCAACACCAATGTAGTCAGCCTTGTAACCTTGTTTTTCAAAATAGTGGTAAGTATTTAATACACAAGGATGTTCAACAGCTGTTGTAATAATGTGTCTTTTTGTTTTGTTATTTGATAATGCACTTTTTATGGCTGTATTTGCACTTTCTGAACCGCAAGACGTAAATATAATTTCTTTTTCACTTGCTGCACCTAAAAATTCTTGCACTTGTTTACGTGCTGTTTGAATTGCTTTTGCTGGTCTTGTTGCAAAGTCATACATACTTGAAGGGTTTGCATATTCTTCTTTTAAGTATGGAAGCATTTCTTCCAAAACTCTTTCATCTACGCAAGTTGTTGCGTTGTTATCTAAATAAATTATTTTGTTTGTCATTACTATTGAACCTCTATAACATCTATTTTACTAGAAACGGTTTCCCTAAGTGTTTGTTCTACAAAAATTTTTAATGTCATGTGAGAATTTTTGCAACCAGAGCATCTACCTCTAAGTTTGACATAAACCTTGTTGTCTTCAATATCAATAAGTTCGATATCTCCACCATCTTTTTGTAGCTCTGGAGAAATTTGGTTTTCAATTACACTATTAATTTTTAAAATCTTTTGAGTTTGAGTTAATTTTGGTTTATCTGCATCTTTCTTTGCCCAATATGAGTCAAGAATAGCTTTAATTGCAGATTTACAACGACCGCAAGCGCCTCCAGCCTTTGTGTAATTGGTAACATCTTCTACTGTTTTTAAGTTATTTGTTTCAATTGCTTCTAAAATTTGGTTTTCAGTTACGTTGAAACATTGGCAAACTACTTTTTCATCTAGAGGAATTGTGATTTCTTCATCGAAGTAATTTTTCAAAGCATCTTCCAATGCTTCGTGTCCCATTACAGAACAGTGCATTTTTTCTGGTGGAAGTCCGCCAAGTTGATCAGCGATGTCTTTGTTTGTAATCTTTTTAACTTCTTCAACAGGTTTACCGATAATCATTTCAGTTAAAATGCTTGAACTTGCAACGGCAGAACCGCAACCAAAAGTTTGGAATTTTGCGTCTGTAACAATGCCGTTTTCTATTTTTAAATATAATTTTAATGAATCACCACAAGCTAAAGAACCAGCTTCACCAACAGCATCAGGGTTGTCGATTTTGCCTACGTTTCTTGGATTTCTATAATGATCCATAACCTTTTCTGAATAATCCCACATAATATATTCCTTAAATATTCTATACTAACTTTTACAATATCATTTTATATCAAAAAAAACACAATTGCCGATAATGTTAATATTTATTTTAGTTTTCGATCCTTGTGAATTTAAAATTAGTTTAGTGATAAAATTAATCTTTACATATTAACAAAGTTAAAAATTTAAAGCTGTTTATAAATTTAAAGCAATTTTTTTGAAAAACTTGTTTTTAAAGACATATAGATTATTTTAGGGTTATAAATGCAAGTTTCTAATAATGACAGAATAAGTAAGATATTATTGGATAAAAAAGATTTAACGATTAAATCTAAGGTTAAGGTTCAATCTACTAATGAGCCTAAATATAATTCGTTAGTTCAAAATACATCAGCTTATGTTATTCCATTTTTAGGTTGCAATACAAAAACAAAAAAAGTTTCATTACAACCTTTAACTAAGCCTGAACGTGATGTTAAAAATGCCTTAGATAAACTAAATAAGGCTTCTCATCAAGCAGAAGTTGATGCTAACAAGGCATATTGGGATTATATCATAGATAATACGCCTGAAAAACAAGCAAAACTTAATGAAAAAGAAGAAAAATGTAATAACTTTTATAATAATGAAATACTTCAAGAAAAATTTCAAAAATTAAAAAATAATACAAAAATTAAGAACCCTAAACTTAAAGCCGAATTAGATGAAGTTTTAGAAAATTTTAATAATTTTAAATCAGAAGAAACAAATGCAGACAAGGATTATGAAAAACTTTCTAAGCTAGAAAATGATGTTCAAACTAAGGCTAACAAATTTTCAAACCCTGAAGGTGTTGCATACAGAAATTACATCTCAAAAGATATTGTAAAATTGGTTAATGCAAGAAATGATTACGCAAAGAAAAAAGGTTACGAAAATTTTTATGAAATGAAATTAGCAGAACAAGGCAAAGATTCTAAAAAATTAGATTCAATGTTTGAAAAAATTGCTGATGCAACAAAAAATGTAGAAAATAATAAAAAAAGCATTTCATCAGAAACAATAAAACTTATAGCTAGCAGATTAGGAAAAAATAATATTCTTGGGCTTTGTGCAGACATATACAAGGATATGGGCTGGAATATTATGGACATGCCTATAAAATCATTTGACTTGTTCCCAAGAGAAAATAAAATTAATTCTAGGCAAACAAATTCAATTGACCCAAATAATGATGTCCGTGTTCTTGCGGATTTAGATATTGAAAATGCGCCATTGTTTAGTGTTAGTACTTTAATGCACGAACTGGGTCATGCTGTACATTATAGTAGTTTTGGCGAAAATTTACCAATTACTCAAAAAACTATTACATCAGAAACTATGGATGAAGGTATTGCGCTATTAATGGGTAGTTTAGCCGAAAAAGAAGGAACATTAGCAAAAACTTTAGGCTTGCCAGAAAGTGCAGCACAGGAAATTAAAGACGCCTCACTTTTAAGCAAAGTTGATAATATCCGTGCATACATTCAAGTTGATAGATTTGAAAAAGCAATGTATGAGAACCCAAACCAAGATTTGAATAAACTTTGGAAGGATTGTGGCAAAAAATACAATAATTATAGATATAGTTCTTTAGAATGGACAGACATTGATCATTTTATACATTCTCCCGCATACTACCATTTTTACGTAGAAGGTGAAGTTATGGCTGAGCAATTATATAATGCAGCTTCTAAAGGTGGTAAAGTAAAACTTACAGAAACAAAAGATACTGCTAAATTTTTTAATAATATTTTCAAATATGGTTCTTCAAAAAATGAAGATGAAATACTAAAACAAGTAACAGGCAAAACTTTAGATGTAGACGCATATTGCAAACAATTTAGAGCATAAAAATAGACCTATCGATTGCCCGACAGGTCTAAATGGCTGGGATGGAAGGACTCGAACCTCCGAAATGCCTGGACCAAAACCAGGTGCCTTACCACTTGGCGACATCCCATTAGGTATGTTTTAATTTTAATCGCACTATAAAAATTTGTCAAGTTATTTTTATAATTTAATGATTAACTTGCTTGTGCATCAGATTCGTCATCATAATACGGCTTCTTAATATTCTTCAACTCGGTTGCATTTTGAATTGCTGTCGAATATACGCAGAAGTCACTATCCGGAGAAAAATAACTTCGGATAAAATCTTTATTCTTAATCGTTTCGCTACAAGTGTAGGAACTGATTTTGTCGTTTAGATACCCTGCAAAAATCCGTTGCCTAGCTGTCAACTTGTAGTCCTTCAAGTTCTTTATGATATCCATATTCACATGATAACTCTTGTTTCAAACCTTTTAAAGCCATGCAGGGCATGGTTTTTACAAATGTTCACATGAATTTTTCAACCATGCCAAGCTGTTGGACATGGTCTAACGTCGGATTCTCAATTACTGCTTGTAATACAGCATCTAACACTTGTGCAAATTTTTTAGAGGGTTTGTATCCCATTTTTATCAAATCTTCACCTGTAATTTGAAGTTTTATCTTACGAAGTTTATCTAAATATTTTTCAACAATATCTTTTTTTGTTTGCGCAAGTAAAATTAAACTTTCGATTTCAACTTTTTCAAAAGCCTTGTAAATCTTAAAATCACTTGATAAATCGGTATTTAAAAGTTTTTTGTAATCCTCGATAATCTTCATTTCTGATTTTGTCAAAGGTAAATTAGACAAATTGAATGAACCTAGATAACAAATCCAAATATTTTTTATTTCAGAAGAATATTTATCAACAATCGCTTGAACGTCAAATTCTTTCACATTGTTTTGTTTTAAAGAAAGCAATTTATACATTTTTTGTTCAATAAATTTGTGTAAAACTTCTTGTTTGTTTAAGTTAAACGCATCTACAAGTTCATCTTTTAAGCGTTTAAAAGACATATTATAATCTACATTTTCTAAGTATTCATCTTGAAGTTTTTTTGTGTGTTCATCAAGCTCAAAACCAAATCTAACGGCGAACTTTAACCCTCTGATTATGCGTGTCGGATCATCAATAAAACTTTCGTCGTGCAAAATTCTAAGTGTTTTATTTTTTAAATCTTCAATTCCACCGACATAATCGACAATTTTGCCAGATTTACAGTTCTTTGCAATTGCATTTATTGTAAAATCACGTCTTTTGACATCATCTTTAAGCGGGCAGGCAATTGTATCAACCACAGGTAATTGACCTTTGTTAGGATATCTTTCTGTTCTAGTTGATGTGATATCGACAGTTTTGTTATCAATATTTAAATGAACAGAGCCAAATTCCTCGTTGATTTGTGTAATTTCGCCAAAATTCAAACTATGGGCAAAATCAATTGCATTGCCAACAAAGGTTAAATCAATGTCGGGGCTTTGTTTACCAAGAAGTTCATCTCTAACAATTCCGCCGACAAAAAATAAATTTTCGGATTTTTCATATAAATTAATGATGTCCATAATTGTATTCTAGCCTAAAATAGAGGGATAATCAAATAAGGATAAAATAGATATGTTACAAGAATTACACGAAGCGACCAGAGCCTTAAACTCTGCATTTAACAATAGTTTTGTAAAGAAATTAAGCCAATATTTACACGATTGTGTGCGAGAAGAAGTTAAGAGCGCAACTTTTAGAAATCTAAAGGGTGATAAGGATAACAAGTGGATTTTCTTAAAGCAAGAAGAAACACTTTTTACTAAGGGTGAAGAATTTTTGCGCCTTGACGGTAGCGATTCAAAACTAACTGAATTGATGATTCAAAGCGAAAATAACACAAAAGATAAATATTTAATTTATGGCTATTTATTTTTAGTTGGTAAAAATTCTAAAACAAAGCGTCAAAACGAGTTCTTAACTCCACTTTTGTATGTTCCTTGCCGACTAGAAAGAAATGGCGTAAACATCAATTGTATTCCACTTGATGATGTTTTATCCTTGAATACAGCGGCTCTTGCAGGTTTAATGGCAAAACGTGATGACGAGGATGAAATTGATTTGTTGTTAGAAGGTATTTTAGATGCAGTTCCAGATTTACCTTTGACTCAAGAAAAAATGGATATTTTCTTAACTACTTTAAAATCAATTGTTCCAGACGTTGAAATTGCTTTAAACGATACAACAGATGAAGAGGACAATGTTTCTAAAGACTTTTATGAAGAAAAAGTTACTTCAAAAAATGTTGATGAAATTATTGATGAGGAAGAAGAAAATGAACGTATCGCAAAAGAAGCAGTAAAAAAAGTTGATCATGTAAGCGTTACAAGTCAAAGTGCGATTATTTTAACAAAGCGCCCTGCCGTTACTGCGGGTGTTCTTCACGAATTGATGCAAATTGCCGAAAAACCGAGTGGAATGTATAGAGAAACCGCATTAGGCGTAATCAACGATGAATTTGTGCAAACAAAATCAAAAATTTTGCCAGATGAAGAAGAACCTAAAGAATTTTATCCTGTAACTCCTCTTTCTTTGAGTGATACGCAAGAAAGAGTTCTGAAAAATATTGAAACAGACAAATTTATTTCTGTTCAAGGACCTCCAGGAACAGGTAAATCTCAAACAATCGTAAATTTAGTTGCTCACCTAATTGCGCATGGAAAAACAGTTTTAATCGCATCTAGAATGGATAAAGCAGTAGATGTTGTTGCGGATAGATTAAACAATTTGGGTGCACAATTCTTAGCCCTTCGTGCAGGTCGTTTGAATTACCAAAGACAATTGAGTTATGAACTTAACGACCTTTTGGCTGGCAAAGTTGACCTAGATGACGGTGCAGAAGATTATATGACCGCAGATATTCAAGATATGAAAGAACATTTGGACAAAATGCGCAGTCTTGAAAAGAAATGCGATAAAATTATCAGATTAGAGAAAAAATGGCACGATTTGTACGAAGAAATCAAAGTTAGCGGACTTTCCTTTGATACAAACCGATTTATTACAAAATACTTAAAACCAGAAGAACTTGATACTGTAAAAGATGCGATTGAGTCTTTTGAAAAGAATTTGGATAAAAGCGGATTTTTTGCAAACATTGCAAACCACAATGCAAAAGGTCAATTAAAGAAAATGCTTGGTATTCATGAGTTTGAAGTTAACTCTGATACAATCGAACAGTTAAAAACTGAATATGATTATGCAAAACTTGAAGCGGAAGAAAAAGAAACTGAGCTTGAAATTCAAAAATCGGGTAATATTCATCAAATGATGGAACAAATCCGTCTTATGAAGAAAAAGCAAAGCGGTATTGCGACCAAAATTCTTAAAAATCAAAGACGACAAGCATTAAAAGGACTTTTAAAAGACCAAGTTAAGCGTCAACGCTTGAAAATTCACGCACGCTCACTTGTGGAACGTAAACAAAGACTTCAAAACAACATTCTTGATACGGAAGATTTTAAACCGTTACTTGAGGCATTTCCTTGTTGGTGTGCAACAACTTATGCTATATCAAGTTCTTTACCGCTAAAACCTGCAATGTTTGATGTTGCAATTATTGATGAGGCTTCTCAATGCGATATTGCAAGTTGTTTCCCTATTTTATTCAGGGCTAAAAAAGCTGTAATTGTAGGTGATGACAAGCAGTTACCTCATTTGTCATTCCTTGAAAAAGCTAAAGAACAGTCATTTATGAATCAATATGGTATTCCTGACAAATATCAATTAATGTGGCGTTTTAGAACAAATTCAATGTTTGATGTCTCTGATTACTATTCAATGAATTCAATAATGCTAGATGAACATTTTAGAAGTTTACCGCCAATTATTGATTTCTCAAATAGGGAATTTTATGCGGACAGAATCAGAATTATGCGCAAAGATAAGGTTGGAGACAAAGTTTTAGAGCTTGTACAAGTTCCAGATGGTAAAGTTGACAGTTCTGCAACACGCAACTTGCCTGAAATAGAGGCTGTTGTAAAAACTTTACATGAATTGATTATCGAAGATGAGCGCAAAAATCCAGAAAAACCTGTTTCTATCGGTATTATTTCACCATTTAGAGCGCAAGTTGAACAATTGAAAATATCTGTATCAAAAGTACTTTCTGATCACATGTTAAAGAAACATCAAGTTGAAATTGGTACTGCTCATACATTTCAGGGCGATGAAAGAGACATAATGCTTATTTCTTGGGCTTTTGCAGATAATAGCTTTACGCAAAGTTTGACGTTTTTGCAAAAATCTAATTTGTTCAATGTTGCGATTACCCGTGCAAAAAATAAAATGATTAACTTTATTTCTCACGATATTACAAATCTCCCAGACGGGCATTTTAGGCACTATATGGCTTATCTGAAGGAATATCAAGAACGACAAGAAGCAATTTTGAATAAAGAAATAGATGAAAATATTTATAAAAACCAGTTGGAACGTGATATTGCAGATGCAATAAGAAATTTAGGCAAGGAAGTCGTTGCGGGTGCAAGTGTTGCTGGCTTAAGCGCAGACTTGATGTTCGACAATACAATCGTTGAAGTTGACGGTATGGAAGACGAACCAAGAGAAAAAATTACAAATATGCGCAAACAATCCATTCTTGAACGCTCTGGTTACACTGTAAAACGTGTAAGTTTTCGAGAATGGCAAGTTTCACCAAAAGCGTGTCTTGACAGGTTGTTAATGTAATTAGAGAGTTATAGAAGGCGTACGCCAAAGGCGTGCGCCTTCTTGTATTTAATTATCTTCATTGTATAATGTAATTGAAATATAGTTACTGCAAAAGCATAAATTGCAGTTTTTAAGAAGTCAAAAGAAAAATCAGAGGTAAAAATGAGTAAATATTTATTAGAAATCGGTTGTGAAGAATTACCATACAAGTTTATTAATCAAGCTGTTGAACAGTTAAAAACAGGTTTTTCAAAATTCTTAAATGAAAACTGTATTAAATATTCTGATATCAATGTTCTTGCAACTCCAAGACGATTGGCTGTAATTATCGACGGACTTGCTGAAAAACAAGATGATGAAACAAAAATTTTGAGAGGACCTATTAAAAATGTTGCTTATGATGAAAATGGCAACCTTACAAAAGCGGGTGAAGGTTTCTTGAGAAAAAATGGTGTTTCGCCAAAAGATGCATACTTAGAAGATAATTATTTACACGCAAAAGTTGAAATTAAAGGTAAAGAGACATCAACAGTTCTTCAAGAAAATATTCCAACTCTTGTTTTAAAACTTCAAGGTTCTCACTTTATGAGATGGGATAACTTCGACGAAAAATTCCAACGTCCAATTCGCTGGATTGTTTCAATTATGGACAACAAAGAAGTTCCAATCGAAATTATTAATGTGAAATCTGGTAAAGTTTCTAGAGGGCATAGATTCTCTAAAAATCAAACAGTTGAAATTAATCACCCAGATGAATACGTTGAAAAACTTCGCTCAGCAAATGTTATTGTTGACCAAGCAGAAAGAAAAGCAGAAATTGTAAAACAAGCAAAAGCTGAAGCAGATAAAATAGGTGCTGTTTGCAGATATTCTGATGATTTGCTAGAAGAAGTTACTGAACTTTGCGAATGGCCGGTTGCCGTAACGTGTGAATTTGATGAAAAATATTTAACAATTCCAGATGAAGTTACAGTAACAGTTATGGCTGTTCACCAACGATATTTTGCTCTTTATAAAGACGAAAAATTAACAAATAAATTTATTACAATTACTAACTACGTAGGTGATGATTTTGAAAATATTAAAGCGGGTAACCTACGTGTAGTTGGTGCAAGACTTGATGATGCGGTATTCTTCTTTAATGAAGATACTCGTAAACCTTTAATAGATTACGTTGAAGGCTTAAAAGGTATGACCTTCCAAAAGGGTATGGGTACAATTTATGATAAAACTCAACGTATTGTTGAATTATCCAAAGCAATTGCAAGTGACTTAGGTAAATCTTCTGAAACTATTAATAGAACAGCTTTGTTATGTAAGGCAGACCTTTGCACAAGCCTTGTATTTGAATTTACAGAGCTTCAAGGTTATATCGGTTCAGACTATGCAAGAGTTTCAGGTGAAGCTCCAGAAGTTGTAGAAGGTATTAAAGAACACTACTTCCCTCTAAACGCAGATAGCGAATTGGCAAAAGGTATTGAGGGGCAAGTGGTTGGTATTGCCGATAAATTAGACACAGTTTCAGCGGTGTTTGTCGAAGGTAAAAAACCAACAGGTTCTTCTGACCCATTAGGTGTAAGACGAGCTGCATTGGGCATTATCAAAACAATTATTGCAAACGATTTAAAAATTGATTTGAACAAAATGTTAGAAAAAACATTGGAACTTTTACCAGTTAAAAAAGACTGTATAAAAGATATCCAAGAATTTTTCACACAGCGTTTGATTATATTCTTGAATGATCAATACAAAAAAGACGTACTTGAAGCATGCGCATCTTCAAATCCATTGTCAGATTTGTCAGATTACGTGGCTAGAGTAAAGGTTGTTTCAGCTATGAATTCACCAGAATTGTTAGAAAGTGCAAATAGAGTTATCAGAATCTTGAAAACTCCTGTACATGCAGAAGTTAAAAAAGAATTGTTTAAAGATGACTCTGAAGGCATGCTTTTAGATGCAATGAATAAAATTAATGAAAATGTTGATTATGAAACTTATTTGAAGGAATTGATTAGCGCAACTCCAGCTATATCAAACTTCTTTGACAAAGTTCTAGTTATGGATAACGATGAACAGGTTAAAAACAACCGCTTGGCTATGCTAACAAAATTGAACGAAAAATTTGAAAAATTGTGTGATTTTTCAAAAATTCAAGCATAGTTTAAAAAGGAAATTTCAAGATATAACTTAATCTTGATAATATTTGTTAACTTATGTAAACAAAGTTTCAAAATGAGTAAATTTTTATTTTTAGGGTTCTTTAATAAGACATAAGAAATCAAAACAAATAAAAATAGTGTAATAAAGGTAGGTTCCCCAAATGCAAAACAAAAATCTAAAACAACAACAAGCACAACAACAAGAAAATCAAAAAGCACAATTTTTGAATTTTGTCCAAGGGCAAGACAAAACAAGTGCTGATTATATTAATATGATTACATCATCAGATGTTAATAGAGTATCTGGCACTCAAAAGCTGGAAGCCATGGTCAGAGCACAACTTCGCAAAGAATTTCCAGGAATTGAAAACAAGAAATCTTACGAATTTTTGGTAAGTGCAGTAATTCACAACTACCAAAAGAAACAGCTTCAAGCAACAGACGGCGAAATTGCTTAGTCGTCTTTATCTAAGGAGAAGGAATTAAATAAGTTCTCAAAAAATACCTACGGACAAGTCGTAGGTATTTTTATGTGTTAAGATAAAAATATGACATCTTTAATTATTATAAACAACGGAAATATGTTCCTAACAACAGGAATAATTAATAAAATTTTGGAAACCCATGCTAGCGACATAAACGCAAGTGTTGATTATGGCAATGAAATGAGTGAAAATAAAAACGAGTATGTGACTGTTTTAAATATAACAAACCCTTCAAAAGCGCAGGAAATAGCTGATAAATTGAAAAGTTTGCAAAATGTAAGAGTAGAAATTATAGAAAATTAAAAAAGGGTATTGCATTTTTTTTAGGGTTCGTCTATAATTATTATACAAACTGAATAAAGGGTATGGGATTGTAGCTCAGTCTGCCCAGCAAGTAATAGGACTTGCGTAGTTAGATTAACACTCTAACCAGACTGAATGAAAATTCCAACAATATGGCAATCATGGGATTGTAGCTCAGTCTGGTTAGAGTGTCTGCCTGTCACGCAGAAGGTCGCGAGTTCGAGCCTCGTCAGTCCCGCCATTTAAAAAGACTATCTTTCATAGATGGTCTTTTTTATTGCAAAAAAGGGGACTTACTCGGCTCTTCTCGCCTGTCTTGGATTTGCTCCACGCTCACAGAGTTTCGCTTTAAGCACTTCGTGCAAGTTCGCTCAATCTGTTCGCTATCCGGACTAGCGTCCGTCCGCAAATCCGCTCGTCAGTCCCGCCATTTAAAAAGACTATCTTTTATAGATGGTCTTTTTTATTGCAAAAAGGGACTTCCTCGGCTCTTCTCGCCTGTCTTGCAAAGGCTCAAAATCTCAATATCCAAATTGTTAATGAGACCCTGAAATACTCTTAGATTATTCGGGTTGTCGTGGGAGTAACGTCCCACTCCAACTTACGGGTTACACTTCATTTCACCCTACCGAAAATCCGCAATTCAGGGTGACATCAAAATTGAGTATTAAATATTATGTCATTCTGAACTCGTTTGACAAAGCGAACAAACGAAGAATAAGTTTTGTGAGCCTGTCCCCTGTGTGACAGAATCTTATAAACTTTCCAATCCAAAAACTAAACCCATAAATTTAGACAGATGTATCACCCAAGAAACTCCTTACACCAACCCTTTCAGAGATAATGTTGTAAAATGTAAACAAATAATTATAAATACTTAATTTTAAGAGTGTTTATTTTATAATTGACAAAACAAGAAGTTTATAGTTATAAGAGCATAAAACGGAAGAAAGACATGAAAAAAAGATTTTATTCTATACTAGGGATTATTATATGTGTAATGATGTTGCAAATGCCAGCATGGGCAAGCGTTTCGATGTGGAGTGATTTAAATGATGCGGCGGACAATGCTTCGGAAGGTGCTACGGTAAATATTATTAATGACATTACGACAGATGGTTCGTCGATTGGCTTTTTGCAAAAAGTTTTAAAATTAGATTTTGGAAATTATAAAATAAATGGTGGTTCATATTCAGATGAATCGCCATTAGTTTTTTTAGGGGCTGGTGCATCTGAAACAAAACTTGAGATTATAAAAGCGACATTCACTGGTTTTAATACAGAAAACGGAATTATAAAAGGAGCAAATCCCCGTATTGAATTGACTGATGTGTCTTTTGTTAATAATAAAGGAATGGCAATTAATAATGAGGGCTATAACGGTTTAGTTATTAATGCTAAAAATAGTGATGTAAACTTCAAAAACAATACAACTTACGGTATCAAATCTAATAGTAATGTATATTTGAACGCTTATGACGGCAAAACAATAACTCTTGATGATGCAATTAGTATTGATAACAATTTTGATGGTAATTTGGTTATTAATAACTCGTATAAGGCGGGTACTGATTTGAACGGTACTGTTATTTTGAATAAAAATGTTGATTTTGCAAGTTCAAACGGAACGATTTCGTTGGGTGCAAAATCTGCTTATAAAAATGGTACTTTGAAATTGGGTGTAACTCCAGCAAACTCAAAAGACTTTAGATTGTCTGTAGGCGGTGAAGCGACATTAGATATGCAAAATGATAATGTTGACAATCTAACAATGAGCAGATTTTCAGGTTCAGAAGATGCACCTTTACATTTGAAATTAGATTATAACGCACAAACAGGAAAAATGGACTTGATTGTCGTAAGTGATAGTGCAGTTGGTGCAAGTACTCCGAGTATTATTGTTGATGCAATTAATATTCTTGTCGATGGAGATGCAACAGATACCGAATTTTTAAATGGTTTGGGTAGAACTGTTATTAATGTTTCAACTGACGTTATTTCTGCTGTAAAAGATAATGTAACTTACCTTTTTAAACCAAAAACTGATATATCAGAAAGAGGTGCTTATAAAGTTTCAAAAGCAAGCAATATTACCAACTTGCCAAGATATATTCAAGACGAATATTCCTTGTTAGGTAATGATGTTGCAATTACAGAAGATATGACTTTAACAGAGGATTTAGGCACTCTTACTGGAAATGGTAGAGATGTAACAATTTACGGAAATGGTCATACTTTAGATTTAAACTTTAATAATGGTGTAAACGTAGCTAATGATCAAACATTAAGTTTCAATAATGTTACATTAAAAAATAGTTATACTCTTTTTGATAACGAAGGAACTATTAATCTTACTTCAGTTGTGTTAAATAATACTTATGCACAAGGTTCTTCCTCATCACTCATTAAATTTTCTGGATATAATGATTTTATAGAAGGTGTTATTCGTTCAGATGGTAGAGTTCATTTACAATCTGGAACAACAAATATTAGAGAAAATTTTACATTGATTACGAAATCAATCTTTTTAGGTAGTACTAATGGTACAAAATCTCCTATTGTTACACTAAATAATCATGGATATATTAGAGTAGCAGATTCGTTTGCTTTTAATAATGCAAATATTAATAATTTCGGAACATTATCACTTAAATCCATAATTGGAAGTTCCTATAAACCTACAAAATTTGTTAACAATGGAACTATAAGCATGGATTCAGGGTCCAAATTTTATGTTCAACAAAATTCTGAATTTATAAATAATTTAGGTGCAATTCTTAATGGTGATATTAAGAATGCTGGTATAATTACAAATGAAGGAAAACTTAATAACGATGTTATAAATTTTAATAAGTATAGACATGATAGACCGCCTTATTACGGTAAATTAACATCAAATATTGATGATATTGCAGGTTTAATCTACCAACAAGGAGATAGCTCTGAGGACTCAATATTCAATGTTACAGGCGGAACAATTAATGATGCACAAAAAATAAAAAATTATGATGGCGAAAATGGTGGTATTGTAAATATTCTAGGTGCGGTAAAATCACAGGTTCGTCTTGATAATTATAGAGGCAAAACTTATGTTAAAAATGGTGGTGAATTACAAATTGCAGGTTCAGAAACCTCAAAAATTTTCACTACTGGTGGTAATGTGAACTTTGAAAATGGTTCAACTTTAAACCTTAGAGAAAGCACGATACCTGCAGGACAAAAATTTTCTCCTGATAATTTAGTTTTAGCAGAGAACGATACCTTAAATCTAAAAATGAAAGACGGTCTTACTCTAAATGTTACTGATTCTTCGGCAAAAGGTAATTTCAGCCTAAAAGAATTAGAGATTAAAGACGGTACTTTACAAAGTTGGAAATTAATTAATGATGATAACAACATTGATATATACAAAAGAACTTCTTTAGACAGTGATTTAAAATTGATTAAGACTACGTCTTCTGCAAGTGGTGTGAATTTTGTTACGTATGATAACTCAGTAGGTAACATTTCATACGGAACAAAAGACTTACAAGGTGCGCTAGATGAAGTTAAAAATGTAAATAAAGAAAATGATTATTTCTACGAAATGACTGGACAAGAAACGGCTTGGAATGATTTTTCAAAAGGTCGATTTATTGTCAACGGTAACAATAACACTATTTTAAATTCTCGCATAGTAATTGAGGGTACAGGGAATCTTGTTTTAACTAATGCTAATTTAAGTGATACTACACTTGAAGCAAGCGCTAACGGTCAACTTGTTATCCGTAACAGTTCTGGAAACGCAATAAACCTTAATAATTCTATTATTTTGAATAATTCAAATAATAGTAATAGTGGCGTTAGATTTGAAGGCAATAGTGACATAAACTTTAATGGAGTATATAATGGAATGCTTCCAAGTAATACGGTTGCTCTTGATTTAGAAAATGCCACTTTAACAAGAGGCGACAAAGACTCTCACGCATTTTGGCTTTTGAATAACGGTACATTAAAATATTCTGAGGATTCATATTTAGCAAATGGCGGAATGAACGCAATTACATTTAATGGTGGTAACTTAGACCTTAGAAACGGTATTGCAAGCAACATTCCATTGTACGGTTTGGCTTTAAAATCAAACTCAAATATCTTTGTAGATGTTGATTTAGCAAACAAATCAATGGATAAATTAACAGCAAATAATTCTTCATACACAGGTGGTAAACTTAACGTTGCCGGCATGAATCTTTTGTCAGATGCGATAAACGATTTTACTTCAATCAATTTTACAGAAGATAGTAACTTAAAATCAAATGTTGCATACACAGGTGATAGCCAAGTTGCATATTCGCCAATTTACAAATATAACGTTAATTACAATGCAAATAATGGAAATTTTGAATTTAAAAGAGGTAACGGCGGAGGCGGAGGAAACGCAAGCGATGCTTTTAATCCAGCAGTATTGACAGGTCCTGTTGGCGCACAATTAGGTTCATACTTAACTCAATTGAACACTTATGAACAAGCGTTTGCAAATATGGATATGCTAATGCTTATGCCAAGGGCGCAACGTATTGCAATGAAATATGCGAATAAATACGCATCAACTCAAGGCACTGGCGAAGGCGGAGTTATTACTTTTAGCCCTAACCAAATTCCTGAAGAACAAAAAGGCTTATGGTTTAGACCATTTGCAACATTTGAAAATGTTGGTTTGAAAAATGGTCCAAATGTTAAAAACATCGGCTATGGTTCATTATTTGGTGGTGATAGCGATTTGTTAGAGCTTAAACATGGTTGGGATATGCAATATTCTTTCTATGGCGGATATAACGGCTCAAATCAATATTATAACGGCGTAAGTATTTACCAAAATGGTGGAAGTCTTGGCGCTAGTTCAACGTGGTACAAGGATAATTTCTTTACAGGCTTAACGGCAAACGTAGGTGCTAATGTTGGTGAAGCAAGCTCAATGTACGGAAATGAGGACTTTACAATGTTAGCAACAGGTATTGCAAGCAAAACAGGCTACAATTGGGAGCTAGCAAATGGAAAATTCATTGTACAACCAAGTTTCTTGATGTCATACACTTTTGTAAACACATTTGATTACACAAATGCTGCGGGTGTAAGAATTAGTTCAGACCCGTTACACGCAATTCAAATTGCTCCAGGATTGAAATTTATCGGTAATTTGAAAAACGGTTGGCAACCATATATCGGCTTGCAAATGGTATGGAATGTTATGGATAGAGCAAGATTTAAAGCAAATGATGTAAGCCTTCCAAATATGAGTGTTGACCCATATTTTCAATACGGTATTGGCTTGCAAAAACGAATTGGCGACAGATTTACAGGATTCGGTCAAGCGATGTTACGTAACGGTGGCAGAAATGGTATTGCTCTACAATTCGGATTTAGATGGGCGATTTAAGAAAAACATCTCATAAGGCGCATGAGCGAAAGCTCATGCGCCTATTTACGTTAAATTTTAAAAATAAAAATCACAAGGTTCAATATTCTAGAACTCTGTGATTGAATCTGAGTAGTGGTTATTCAAAAGTATTTGGGGTAAATGAGATTTTTTCTAAATATCTTAATTCCAATCGAAGATCGTAATAAAAACTTATTCTTCTAGTAATGAATACTAGCATAATTAGATACCAAAGTCAATACATAAGGTTTACAATTCTAAATGTATTTTATAAAATTATGTTATAATTTCGGTATAGTCGGATTTTAAGAGGCAGGCATGATTACAAAAGAAGTTAATGATTGGATAAGAAATGTTGAATGTGGTATGTATTCTGATGAAGATGTTATGTATGAATTTTCTCGCATAGCAAAATACCTAACTCGAGAGGAGTTAGTTATGATTAAAAGAAAATTGTCCCAATATATCAAATAATTACGCCCAAAGGTTTATGTAATTAGCGATGGAATGGTTATTCATGGCTGTTTTTTTCAAGTGGGTTGTAACCCCTACATGTTGTGTTGAATTTGAAACAGGGTCTCCATCAATTATGTAGTTAAATGAATTTTTGTTATCTTGAAAATAATCTTTTGTTTTTGTTTCAGGATTTTTTATAATACTTTTTATGCCAAATGCGTTAAAGGTTACGGCACTTGTTTCTTTATGTCTGCTCGCAACAAGTTGTGCAAGAGAACCACCCAAAGAGTGACCTGTTAAGACGACGCTTGCATTTGGATATTTTGCTACAGTATCTAGATAATATTGGTTTGCTTTTTTGTATTGTTCTGGCACTTCGTTCATTGCCATTTGTGCATCACTAACGAAATCTTTATCGTCATTTGTTCCGCAATAAGCTACGATAATGTCATTTTTCTTTTGATATGTGACTACTCTAAGTCCTGTTTCGGGGTCTTCAAGTTTGTCGACAGGTTTGTACCCATTAATTTCTTTTTGCTCGTCATTGTAGACGTCACGGCTGATTAATGCGGCATTTCTACTTAATTTTTTATTATAAAAGCAATCGTTTTCTTGAGTGTCATTTTTATATCCCTTGCTAAAGAAGTAATCCCACTTGTCTGATAAAACATCTCTAGTTTTATTCCAAGCTTCAATACGGGTATTTTTATCAGAGAGTTCATATTGTTCTTGAACTTTTCCAATAACTTTTCTTAACGCAACAAAAAAATGGTCAGCTTCTTGCTTTTCTATTTCAAATTGTTCTCTTTTGGTGTTTGTCCAAGCAGTAACATCTTCCTTGTTTATAAATTTTTGAGGTTGTGCAATCGGAGAGGTCATTGTTTGCACACCATGATTTTGATTTTGAATATTTGAATAAGTTGGAACCATTCCTGTTGGGGTTAAATAGTTCATTATTATTTAATTTTCCTTACTAAATTTTTATACACAAAACTCATAAATACCTGCAAAGGTAGTTACACGGCATGTAAGTTCAGTGAATTTTCAGAATTGCTTAAATTTTTATAAATGTGAAAAATTCTTAACAAAATATTTTGCATGACAAACAGGCGCAAAGTGCATTTGCACTTTGCGCCTGTTTTACTTCTTTTGGACAGATATTCATAAAGAAAAAGAGTTGAAACTCAACTCTTCTTATTTAAACGGGATAATTTTTAGTTCTCTTTTACACTGATATATTAAGCTATTTCGGGTTATTTTGAAATACCCCGAATGTATAGTTTGAAAGTTGTCGGGCAAAAGTATAATTTGAAAAAATAAAAAATCTCAAATTTTGACTTATTTTACCGCAATGATACATTCATAAATTCTGTCGATTTTTTCTTTCATATCGCCCATTTGCTCTTTTAAATCTTTGACAGAATTAAGAGTTGCAAATTTATTTTCTACATCATCTAAAATTTCTCGATGTTTTTTTTCTAATTGTTCAGGTGTAACAACTATTCTTTGTTGTATTAAGTACATGACAACAACGATGATTATAGGTGAATATTGAAGAATATTGTGCATGCTTTTCCTTTCTGTTAGTTACAACCTTATTGGCCAATAGTAATCAACAAGATAAGATGCTGCATCTAAAGGGTGCATTAAAAATTTTTTTTCCTTAGATTGTTTTATTTGTTGATAGGTTGGCAAATCAATGCGTGAAGAACCTTCTTTGTACTTAAGATTGTAAATGTTGTATAACAATTTTTCGCATTTAGAACTAATGAATAAGCCAATTTGACCGTCAGCCCTGTGAATCTTGCTATTAAATGCCATTATACGGTTTTTGATTGGCGGATTAAAAGGTTTCAACCTAATATCTACATCAAATCCGTAGTTTAAAAATTTCTTTTTCATAATTACGTAATTGGTGTATTCACTTGTGCAACTTCGGTTATCACCAGAAGCGTCACCGTTTATGATAAGTTTCCCTTTGTGGTTAGGATATCTCCTAAAGACCTCGTCACAAGCCTTTGAGGTGGTCGTGTTCTCCATTGCAATTTCGTCAAAGAAGAAAACCTTGTCGTCAGTTTTGTGGGCAATTTCCCAACACATAGGATCAACATTGAAGTCACAAGTTAGGTATAAGTCAAGTTCCGGCTGGTATTTTATGTCAATAATATTTTTGTCAGTAAAATCTTTGATGACTAAACCTGAATTGTAATGTCCATTTTCTGCAAGTACGCAAATCCTGTAATAATCTTCGTCATAGAGTTTTTTTAATTCCTCACAAAAACCTTCTGGAAGATAAATATTTTCTGTAGTTGGCGCAATAATTAGCCTGTAATTTGGCATTGCATTTTCGTGAAAGGTTTTATAAACCCACCCACGCTCCATTTCAGGGTTTGTATGTCCAAAAATTCTGTAAGTAAAGTTCTCCCAAGTTGGTTTAACTTTTTGACGCATACGTGCTAAAAGCATTTTAAAGGTGTCGTATGGAATATCGGACATTTCTTCAATTTCGACAAAACCTAAATTTAAGGATTTTAAACTATTTGGATCGTCAAAATGTCTGAAAAGTATTTCAGACTTGTTTTTAAACTTTAGCTGTTGTAAACTTGCAGACCATTCGTAGTCTTTGCCCTCTATGAACCCCATATTATCTAAATGCTCAAAATAAGTTTTAAGGGTTGTATCTCTAACAAGCGTGTAAGTTTTAGCTCCTACAAGCCCACGAATTCCTGCAAACTTTAAGCATAATAAAATTCCAAGTAATGAGCCACAGAAGGTTTTTCCGCTACCGTAGCCACCTTGATAACAGGCAACGTCGATGTTGTAATCGTGAGGAATTTCTAAAAACTCCCTTTGTGCCTTTAATAAATTGTATGTAATTTCTCGTTTTTCCATAATTTCCTTTTTTAACTTTTGTTATTTAATTTGCTCGTCAGTTCCAATCAAAAAATGACTTGCGTTTTCAATTCCGTACTGTTCTAGTGCAAATTTGAAACATTCAATCCAATTAATTTGCTCGTTTACAGTTGGAACTTCAGCGAAGGATTTTACTACATCAAACAATTCTTTAGAACGTGTTTTTCGCTCTAGTGTTGCTTTTCTGTCGCCATATCGGTAAATGTAATTTGCGCTTCTGACTGTATCATCAATCTCCATAAATTTTTGAATTCCATGTTCGTTTATGCAAATTAATTCCTTACCAAATTTGAAATTTGCAATAATTTCAGCCGTTTTTTCAATCATTGGCACAATCAATTTTCTGTTGATTGCATCAAGCATCATATTCAAACGGGCAGTTTGACCTGTTACTGTATAAGTTAATTCTGTTGCCGTACGAGCTTCGTTTTGTAAATTTCCCGCCATATTTTTAAAAATGCCTGTTGCACTTTCGGTTGTGTTTTTAAAATAATTTAAGAAATCCCAACCGTGTAATGCATTATCAAAATTCAATGGTGTCGGAGCTTGTGGCATTAAGGCAGAATCGTATTCAATGATTTTTCCTGGTCGAACAATTTGTTCTCCTTTAAAGCACCCTTTTGGGGCTAAATAAGGCGGATTCATCATTAAAGAAAGCGCATCAAGTTGTTTGTTTAAGATAGTTGAAGAAATGTTGTTCAAAATAATTGCAACTTTAAGAGGTGAAATTCCTCTTTCTGTTTCTGGATTTTTTATGATATTCGCATACACAAAAGGGTTGATTACAAACGGATTGTCCTCCATTCTAATAATTTCTTTTCTACCGGCAACAACGATTAATTGGTTTTTAAGAATTTCGCCTGTATCAAGCTCTATATCACCCCAATATTCTAAAATTTCGCACTTGTTATCGTCTACTGCCTTGTCTGCAGAAGCGTTTTTAGATTTTTTGTTGTTGATAAGCATTTTTAAATTCTCAATCTTTTCATCGGTAAGCAAATTGTTTGCTTTATCTGAAATGATGTCGTGGATTGTAGAATAAGTTCTATAAATTTTTGCGCAATTATCCCAATTATCGTAGTTATTTTTGTCGAAAACGAAATCTTCTGGTTTTATGAATTTTACTTTTGCGTTGTCGTAAAGAGTTTGTTCTTCAATAACAAATCCTGTGTATTCTGGGTTTAGTAATTGTTCTTCAATTGTTTGAGGGCGTCTTACAACTTTTGTTTTTGTTTGCCAACCGACAAAGAGAGTGCTTTCGCCAGTTTCGACAATTGAATCAATCATTTTTTCGATTTCTTCTTCCAAATTCATCTCCTCAAAAGTGTTTACAAGCATAGCTTTTTGACGATTTGCAAGCATTTGTGTCTGCGGATTTTTACCAGAAACGTCAAACATAGATTCAGGGTGAGAATAAAGATTCTCGCTGATGTGAGCCTTTAGAGTTTGCGCAAGTTCGTAAATTTCAGGCAATTGAATTTTTGTATTCCATTCGTTTACGGTCGGAATATTGTTTGAATAAATAGCATTTCTGATTGTGCGAATATCTGTTAATTGACCTCGACGAGCGTCTTCCATTTCATCGTATTTCTGTGTAATTTTTGAGACTAAATATAAATTTTCGTCTTGATTTTGTTCATTTTTAATTGTGTTCATTTCGTTTACCTCTTATGATTGAATAAATTTTTATATCTTGTAATTTGTTATTTTTAAGTGTTTCGGCTTTCAATAGTGCTTCAAAAGTCATTCCGCAAGCCTTTAATATACTTTCTGTTCTGAAATTTTCTTTAAAAACTAATGCCTTTAGCTTTTTTAGTTTTAATTTTTTGAAGCAATACATAACGAATTTTTTTGCGCAAATTTTGGTGTCTTTTCCCCAAAATTTGCGTTCAAAGGCGGTTACAACTTCTGCTGAGTGAAGATGTTTATCATTGCCAATAATATTTTCTAAATAAACAACTCCTGCAAATTCTTCGTTTTTAAGGATTACCCAAAAGAAAGGACTTGTCCGAGTTATAAGACTTATAACCTCTTCAAACAAGTCCGTTGTATGTGAGTAGTCGTCGTTTAGGTAGTTGTCGTATTTTTTTATTAGGTTGTAAATATTTTCTAAATATTGAATATTTAGAAATCGTTTATTTTGCCTATCAATTTTGACTTTTTTAAATTTAATCATGTCTTGACTTTTAACCTTATAATTAATAAAATAGCTTTTATAAAAAAGGAGAAATTTATGAACCGTGAAGATTTGATTTTTGAGCAATATAGGCTATATTCAGAGCAAAAAGAGAAGTTTATTGATCGTTCATTTATGACAAACAAGTTTTATATGGTTATCGTTTTGGCTATGTTTTTATTAACTTTTTTGTCTAAAGGAATGGCTTTTGGTAAATTTACAGCACCTACAATTTTTGCACTTGCGGGTATTATCTCTTGTGCATTGTGGTGGTTGAATATGGACTCTTACAACTGCTTGATTAAAATCAAATTTTCAAAAGTTCTTGAAGAAATAGAAAAACAACTTCCAATGCAACCTTATAATATGGAATACAAGGCAATTAGAGATTTTAGAAAAAATAAAAAAATGTTCTTGTTCTCAGATATGCAAAAGGCTTTTGCAATTGTTGCCTTCTTGATATTCTTTATCTTGTTGCTAATGGAGGTTATTCCGCTATTTTTAGTTTTTTAAGATTTCCGAGTATTCAAATTTTATAAAAGAATTTTCAGTAGAAAAGACTTCTGTCTCTCCAGATAGAAGTTTTTTTCTTGATGTATCGTCTAAACCTAACATTCCTTCGGCTTGAAGTCCGTTGATGTAGCTCATTGTGTTGTTTTCTTTGTTAAACTTTTTAAAAACTGTGTTTTTACTGAACAGAATTTTTGACGGAATTTCCTTGATGTCATAAATTCTAATCTTTTGTGGCGCTTTGTTCACTTTTTCAAAAGTGTTTTTAATTTCTTCCTTCATTTTAATTTTGATTAATTCATCAATGCTTTTGCCTGAAAGTAAGGCAGATTCAATAATTTGTTTTTTGCGTTCCATATTTTCTCCTTATATTTTTTTGTCGTCGAGATTGCTGATTGTAATAATTTTTGCTTCAAGTTTAGACTTGTCCTCTTTGCTCCATAAGTATTTACAAAGAGCATCTAAGGCTTTTAGGGCAGATGCACTATCTCGCAGTTTCTTTTTACCCGTTGGAGAACCTTCTTTGTCTAAGATGTCTTCTTCTTCAAGTGAAAATTCAGCAATTTTTAATAATTTTTTGATAACGTAGCATTTTGGTACTTGCAAAATTCTTAGCTGTGAATTAATTAACCTGTTGATATATCCGATTACTTGTTCGTTTTCCAGTAATCGTTCCGCAGTGTGTTTCAAGTTATTTTCCTTGTACCCCGCTCTTTGTGCGGCTAATTCACCATCTAAGCATTGCAAGTATTCTTTTACGAATTTTTTTTGTAGTTGTGTTAATATTTCCATAATGTTAAGAACTCTTAATATATTTGCCCGAAACATGAAACATACCGTATTATAGTTATGCTATTTATATTTCGGCTAGTGTAAAATCTTATTAATAGGTAGAATTTCATTTCCGCCTATTTTTTTTTGTTTAAAAACGCTCTAGCGTTATGCTTGGACTTTGTTGAATGTCTGTACATAGTTTAGAACGCATATTTGCGATGTTATCCTTGTACATGCCAAGCCAATATGAAAACTTGCTGTAACTTGGATTAGCCTTCATTCTCATACAAGTTCCATAGACTAAAAGCGGTTCAGCAAAAGGGTCAGGAATTTGTGAGATGTCGTCTTCCTTTTCTAGCCTCATTTTTTCAGTACCGTCAGCACTTTTTACAAAATCGTTTGTGTAATAAATTATGTCGAGTTTTTTGTCTTCATTGAATTTAGGCAATAATAACATATCGTTTAGTACACTATAAACGCCTTTTGGCGCTTTGTTTAGGACAAAAGCTTCAAAATCCTGCGTGTAAACATATTTTTCCCCATCAATAGAAAGTGTGTTAATTTTTCCATTGACAGTATTTAAAATTTCTGTTGCACCTTTAGGTAGTTTTAAAATTTTCTTACGTAATAAAAAATTCCAATTGTCAAACGTGCAAATTTCTGAATTAATGATGTTTAGAATATTTTTAATTTTTGTATGGTCGTTTTTTATAAGTTCGTCAAAAGTTCGGACTTTTTTATAGTTCAATTCCATTAGACACTTGTTAATTATTTCAAGATAATTCATCTGTTCTCCTTGTTATTGTTTTTATGTATACCCCCTAACCCGCACCCAAAGGGTGCGGAAGGGTGGGGACTAGGATTAAAAGTGCTATTTTATTAACCCTTTTTTTAATTGCTCCATAATTAATGGTTCGTTTTTAAGGTATTCAGCACTTGTCATTTTGCCGATTTGCTCACGAGTAAACGGTGAAAAGTTTTTACATTCGCTCTTTGTATTTTGTGCATTAGCTTGAAGTTTTTGTTTAGCTTGTAAATTAGCCTTTTCAAGATTTTGTTCGTGCGCTACTTTCTGCAAATATCTTTCAATGGCAGAGGCTTCAACAGCTTCAACAATTTTAGAAATTTTAGAAAGTTCATCTTTGTCAACAGAAATATTGTCGGATTTTAAGTAATTTAGAATTTCACTTCGTCCGCCAATATTGAAAAAATTTGGATTTTTCTTTGCAAATTCTTCAAAAACAGTGTTTTTATCGCTAATTTGAGTGGTTAAATCTTCCTGCGTGTTTTGTACATTCATTTTTAACGCCTCTTGAATTATATGGTTCAATAAATTTTGACCTTGTAGCGGGTTGATTAAACCTGAATTTAAAACGATTTGAAGGTTGTTCAAATCCTTTTTAAATTCCTCCGGAATTAGCGATTTTTGCGTTGTTTTTTCTGAATTTAAGCCAAGTTTATCTTCAAATTTACTTTGAATTTCTTGTTTTTCTGCTTGTTGCTCGGCTTGAGATGTTGTTTCTTGTTGGTTTTCTGACATTTTTTAATCCTCATTTTTAACTTGGTTCATGTATTTAACAGCTTTTTCAATAGCTTCATCAATAAATGTAGCCAAAAGCATTGCTACAATTGGCTTAAATGGAATAGGTACAGGAATTCTAGTAATTACAAATTCAATTGCCGTACGTTTTTTTGTTTGTCCAGAACTTGTCTTTAATGCGTTCTCTGCATAACTTACAGCCCCATAGGCTAAATCTGATATTGTATCTTTTAAATTTTCAAACATTGTTTTTTACCTCATAAAAAGGCGCAAAGAGCAAAGCTCTTTGCGCAAAATAGTGTTTACCGTATAAATTAAGGAGTATTAGTGTTTTCATCTTGAGTTTTTGCATTTGGATCAGCCACAACCATTTTTGCTAAAGCCTTTGGCTGAACTGTTTTTGCACCGTAAAGGTATAAGCCTCTAACAAGGTCAGCAAAAGAATCTTTGTCTCGTAGAGATTCGACTTTTGAAAGTTGAGATGCAAAAGTTATTGCATCGTTTGTGCCAGCTAAAACATAGAATAGACCTGATGTTGAAGTTAAGTTTGTGCTGACCAAAACATCCATACCTGCAATTCTACCGATAGAACCTTGTCTTAATGTTTCATCAGCAACGTTATGTGCGCCAATGAATTCGGTGCTTTGTAACAAGTACGATTCGATTGTGGGATTGATTACAACCCAAGGCTTTTTGTCGCCAGTTAAAGCGTTTGCGTTTTTAAGTTTTAAGGCTAATTCAACAAATTTTGCGTAGATTGTTGTCTTGTCTAAAGTTACAGCCGTATCTTCTGAACCTACGGTGTTATCTGCATCAACGTTTGTGTGCATACCTAAAAGGTAAGAATCTTGAACTTCTTCAATTGCTTTTTTTGCATTTGTTAAATGAGCTTCCATAATACTTTGGTTTGCTTGAGCTTGCGCTACATCGTTAATTTTGAAGGCAAAATATTTCTTTTGGTCGATTGTTAAATCTTGAGAGGTTGGTGACAATTCGCTGTAAGAAATGTTTTCAGAGCCGACTGTTGAGATTGTAACGTCAGCAGGCGTGATAATTTTAACCTTGTCACCTTGATTTTTAATTTCGCCTTCGTAATTGCGGTTAACGCATTGCATCATGACGCAATTTTTTTCAAGCATGGTGTTTAATTTTTGACTCCAGATTTGTGGAATAAACGCAGAATAAGCGTTTGAGTTTTGAACTTCAGTTGATTGTGATTCAGTCATTGTTTTTCCTTTCTGTTTTATGTGTACTGTAAAAGATGCGCCTAGACATTAATGTATAGGTGCGCTGATATCGTATAAGTTAAGTAGGTCAGGCAATGCCTGACACATAAGCCTATTGAATTGTTCCTCTAGTGGTAAAATCTCAGGTTGTAGAGACCCTGAACTAAATTCAGGGTGACATAGAAATTAGATATAAAACCTTATGTCATGCTGAACTTGTTTCAGCATCTCGTGATGCAAAGACCCTGAACCAAATTCATGGTGACATAGAAATTAAATATAAAACTTGATGTTGCACAACTTAATCTTCATTAAAAATTTCTTTGAACTCGATTCCAATGATTGCAACATTGTGCTCTAGTTGATTTCCCTCAACGCACAGTTGTATTGCGTAATTTGCCTCTGAAATTTCTGCTTTGTAGGCACTTTCGCTATCTAATGCCCAAATTGCCTCGTTGTCATCGTCACTCCAAGTGTTGTTTAGAGGATAAAGACTGTTTTCTTTACTCCATACAAGGTTTTCAAAGTTTGACGAGTAGATTAAATCGCTATCGTCTCGACTTTCGCTGTCATAATTCTTGTAAACAGAGAAGTTAAAACAGTTTTCGTAACTTTCATCTAAAATGAAGTAAAATTCATCAATAGTTTTTCTGATTGTTGGACTTCCAATTGACAAAAAAGGTGATTTCCATTTGAATTTAATCGGTTTTCCGTCAAAGCTGTTTCCAAAATTTTCCTTATAAATTTTTCCGTCTTTGTCCGCTGTTAAAATGTCGTCACCAAAAATACAAGCACTAACGATATTTTGAGGCAAAACTCTTTTATACCAAGCCTTATTGATAATGTCGTTAATCCAAATTGTGTGAAAATAATTGTCATTGTTATATGGAATAAAGTACCAAACTTGATTTTTTGCCTCGTAGTTTAGCGCAAAAACCTCTTTTAATCTGCTTTTGTCAAACTTTTGAAACTCTGAATTTATTTTTTGAGTTATATCGCTACCTAATAAAATCTGATTTAATTCCCCTACTTCAAGCGTGTAAATTCCAGAATTTGAGAAGAAAAACTCCTTGTTTGCAACATTTACAATGCCGTTATGAGTTTCTGCGCCTTTGTCGGCAAAAGGAATTATTGCAAAATTGTCGGGCGAAGTTCCGCTCAAAAGGTATGTTCGATGTTTTTTGTAGATTGCAAGATAGTCTTTGTAAGGTTTTATGGCAATTATGTCATCTGTGTCTGTGTAAAAATCTTTGATGTAACCTGCGTCGTTCTCGGTTGAAAAGTCAGAATAGCTTCCAAGTGCTGAAAAATATAAACTAGAACCGCATGCAAGCCATACTCTGCCTTTGTAAGTTGCAATTACTTCGCTTAAAACCTCTTTGTTGTTGCCGTCTTTTACTTCACAATCAACAATTTCGCCATTTTGTTTTATGTAAAACATTTTGTCTAAAAGACTTGAGATAATTACACCATTCAAAAAGTTTGTAAATACAGGCGATTGAGATTTAAGTGTTCTTTCAATTTCTGTAAAACTGTCGCTTTTTTGGTTGTAAATGTAGATTTTTCCGCTTGCCGTTGTGATTAAAAGCCTGTTGTTAGAGCTACTTCCAAATTCGTGTAGCTTTGTAATAGGCTCTGTTATTGGAATTTCGCAATATAAAACATTCCCTTTTTGTCGGATAATTCCTTTATTCAAAAATATTTCAACATTTTCCGCATCAGACCAAAATATGTTTTTTGTATTAAGTCCAAGCTCTGTTTTCGTTGAGGCTTGGTTAATTCCGCCTGATAAGTTGTAGTAAAAAGTTTCCATTTTGTCCCCTTATTTTTCTCTTTGCAAATACCATTTAACCTTTGTACGAATGAATTTTCCTACCTCTTGCGGTTCTACCCATGAATATGGAGGTAAGAAAATTATGTCAATTTTCCCCGCACTGGTTGTTTTTGGGTGAGATTTCCCGAATTCGTAATGAGTTAAAATAGTCTCTGGTGTAATTTCTATGTCATATTTTTTAGCAATTTTTGCCGCTAATTGCATTGATGCTTCAAATTGAACTCTTGTGATAGGATATTTTCCAATAGAATATTTGTTTTTAAATCCAAACATTCCGCACATTGAAATCCCTATTGAACCTGTATTCCCACCGCCTGTATGAGGTGCGTACATTCCTGTTCTGCATATTTCGTTTGCTTCTGGTTTAAATTTTCCTTTGTAAATTTTGCCGTAATTGTCTACAAGATAGTGATAGCAATTTTTTTCATAAGAACTAGGAACAGCATTACCTGCTGTCCAATGAATAATGATTCTTTTCATAGACCCTCGCTTTATTTTTCGTATTGTAATTTCATGTAATTTGCAACTGCTGAAACTTTGTTGCTTGCGTTCAATTTGTTAATAATTCTTTCAATGTAAGTTTGTACGGTTCTGGCTGATATGCGCAAAGATTTAGCAATGTCGCTATAATCGTAACCGCTAATTAATAATTCAATAATTTCATTTTCTCTTTGTGATAATTCTTTCATTTTTTCCCCACTAACTAATCCATTAATTATCATCTTACACTTGACATAAAAAAATAAGTTTATATATATGCCTGTATCTTATAATTTACCTAAAGTCATTGTGCTTAAGTTTGAATAACATTTCTTTTTTACCCCGTATTCGTTGTAGTATAAGTAAAAGCGCCCTTGTGAACGACTTAATGATGAGTAATTATAATGCTTTTCAGATATTATGCTTGATTTTATCTTCTCAAAAAATTTCTTAGCTTTCTTATTTTTTAATCTGTAAACTGATATTTCGTTGTTATTGTTGAGTCTCGTTAATTGTAAAACGCTGTTTCCACATATTGGACAGCTTTCCAAGTAATCTAACTCGCAAAAAATGTAGTTGTCATAAGGCTTAACGCTGAAAGTTTTGCACTTTCTTAAGCCACTGCAACAGTGAACATATCCCATATTTCTTCTCCGACTGTGTAAAGGCATAGTTTGCCCCGTATTAATTCGCCAAACAGTTTTGCCATCGAGGGCGTGAACCTTATCCGAATTTGTGTTTTTATTATACAAAATTTTTTTCAAAAAAAAGTCCGTTTTAAAACGTACGAATTTTTACGTACGTATTTTTACGGACATGACGGTTTGAAATTCTTTAAATTTAATGCTTTAAGTCTAATTCACAGCACATCTGACAGGCACCAAAGACCTTTGCAACTTTAAGATTCTTTCTAAAGCAACAATAATGTGGTTTGTTAAAGATTTCTTTTATAGTGTTCTCTCTTACATTGCCCATTTTCATTGAAAGACAAGGGTACATATCCCCCGCAGGTGTAATGAAGGTGTTAGAAAACGGAAACTTACAAGGCTCATATATTTCATTTATCGGTGTTTCAGCCGAAGTGTTAAAGAAATTTTCTATTGCTGACAAGGTGTTAGGGCAGTTTTCAAATTTTGGTGAAAAGCGCAAACGCACATTTGAACGCTTTTGTAGGCTTTCAATCTCTTTGTAAACCTCTTTGAAATGCTCCATATCAAAGTATTTTTTTATAGGGTAATTGCCATTAAACTCCTCAATAAAGCTATCGTGGAGAATTGAATTCTGTTTCAAGTTGTTATTACGTAGAAACGAGATAGACAAAAACTCAAAACCCTTGTCATCACACAATTTGAACAACTTTGGTAAATCATCAAGGTTGTTTTCTAAAACAATGGTCTTAATGTCAACCATAGGGCGCTTTTTGCGTGAATTTAAGTTGTCTAAGTTGTTCATTATTTTGTCAAAAATGCCGTTTTTGTTGCGGTTTAGGTCGTGATTTTTGCCGTAACCGTCTAGAGATACGGATAATAACAACATTTTTGTTCTTATAAATGCTTCAATTATCTCATCATTGATAAGTATGCCGTTTGAAACCACATTAACCTTTGAAAGTGTCTTTTTACAAGCCTTTTCGAGTATTTTAATAAAATCTTTTCTGATTAATGGTTCGCCTCCAACAAGTGTAATAAAGCTGTAAAACGGCACTTGGTCAATGATTTTGAACCATTCCTCTGTTGAAAGTTCTTGCTTGTTGCGGTCTTCGCCTACATAACAATACGGACATTGTAGATTGCATCTGTATGTTAGCTCAAAAAAGTACCTCAAAGGCATTAATGCTCTGCCATATCTAGAGTTATAACTAGGTAAGGCATACAAATTTCTGGCTAAATCAAACATTTTTGAGTAATTAGGCATGCCTTTATTATCCTTTAAAAACGCTAGTTTTACAAGTTTTTGTTTTTATTGTAAAATCAAATTATGGAAAAGAGTTTAATAAAAATACGTCCTATGCAAAAGCAAGATATTGACGGTGTTATAGCGATTGAAGAAGCAACCTATGGCGAGCATCATTGGTCTAAGGACTCTTTTTACTCTGAATTGAATAATAATTTGGCTAGATACTACTGTGCGTTTGATGAAAACGATACTTTAATGGGATATATTGGCTCGTGGTTTGTAATAGACGAGGCTCATATTACGAATTTGGCTATAAGTCCTGATTTTAGACGTAAGCATATTGGTGAAAGTCTATTAAGAACAGTAATTGAGAACTGTTTTAAAGAAAAAATAAAATATTTGACATTAGAGGTTAGAATAGGCAATGCGCCTGCAATTGGGCTGTATGAAAAGTACTCTTTTAAATCTCTAGGGACAAGAAAAGGCTATTATCAAGATAACAATGAAGATGCCTTGATAATGTGGACAGAAAACATTTTTTGGGATAAATTTAAAGAGCAGTATGCAAAAAACGTAAGCGCTTTAGATGGAAAAGTGAACGTAAAGTATTATGATAATTGAAAAACCAGCAAAAGTTAAGAAAGAAAACGTATTTAAGTACAACGGCGAACCTGTGAAAATGACACTAGGTACGCTAATTTTGACTTGCTTGTGTGTCTTTATGATTATTATTGCAACGTTTACACAAATTTCGTTTACCCATTTTATAATTCCTGCGGACTTTTTGACATATTTAAATGACGGAATCACTCCAACAATTATTAAAGAACACTTTTTTAAGTATTACAGATATATTCCTCAAGTGCCTGTAATTCTATTTATTGCAGCGTTGTTGGGTAAAGTATTTGGCATAATTGCAGTTTTGGTCTATATTGCAATAGGTTTGTTTGTTTACCCTGTCTTTGCTTTAGGCGGTGGTCCAAAATACATTATGAATGCTAATTTTGGCTATATTTTAGCTTATATTCCAGCAGTGTTCTTTGCTTCATCTATTTTGAAAAATAATTTTTGCTTTAAAAATATCCTACAAGCCTCTATTGTAGCTGTTTTGGTAATTCATATAATTGGAATTTTTTACTCCTTATTTATTGGTGTAATCAGCCAAGTTTCAAACTCACTTTTGTTGGGGTGGATTATAGCGCAAAGTGGTACAAAAATTCTTTATGACTTTATGTTTAGTGTAATGTCTATCATTGTTTCAGGCTGGGTAAAACGCTTTTTGTGGATTACTATGTGTTAACTTTTATTACGAATTTGACGAATCGCTAGCAAATATTATTTTCAGGCTTTTTAGACTATATGTTAACCCAAAAGAAGGAGATATTTATTATGACATCGTCAAAACTAAGCGAGAAAAAGGTTCAAAGTAAGAACATGGACGAATTTGAAATTTACTTGAAAAATCAATGCATGAAGACTACTTTCAACGGCATTGAGATTGAGTCTTTCTCTTGGTATAAAAAGATGTTAGGTATTAAATAAAACTTTTGAAAAGGGGACGTCAAAAACGTCCTCTTTTTATTGACAATATTGTCTTGTATGTGTTATAATGTTAAATAGTTTTTTAATATTTTTTTGAATAAAAAGAGGTTTAAATGAAAATGAATTTTAAAAAATCTGCATTCACTTTGGCAGAAACACTTATCGTTATTGGGATTATCGGTGTAATTGCATCGTTAACAATTCCTACTCTTTCAAACGAAACAAACTCTAAAGAAGTAGTTACAAAATTGAAAAAAACTCAAGCTATTTTGGAAGATGCATTTGGTCGTGCTGAAGCTCAATACGGCTCTTTAGACGATTGGACAACACTTAACACAAATACTTTCACTCAAAGAATGACAGGTACTATGAAACTTACTAAAGTTTGTAGCACATCAGCGGACGATACAGGTTGCTTTGGTACTCAAAACACAGCAAACTTTATGAAACTAGATGGTTCTGTTACAACAGCTGCAAAAGGTTCTACTTTAGGCAAGGTTGTTTTAGCTGATGATTCAGCAGTAGGTTTTTACTTAGAACAAACTTCTTCTAAAGATTGTAACAAAGACGTAACTTCAAATAACGCTTCGTTACCAGACTTACACAAGGTTTGTGGTGTTATTACAGTTGATATTAACGGTGCTAGCAAAGGTAAATCAATTTGGGGACGTGACTTGTTCGCATTCTACATTACAAGACATGGTTTATACCCTGTAGGTATGGACGGTGATACAAATGCTAAGTTAAAAGAAAATTGTATTACAAAAGTTGCAGCTGGTAACGCTGGTACAGGTTGTACAGCTTGGGTAGTAACTAATGGCAACATGGATTACACAGATGTTAATAGTTCAGACGGTAAATGTTTGAAGGGTAATACTAGTGCAACATTAGGTTGGCAAAATCAAACATCTTGCAGATAATATCTAAAAGATAAAATAATCATTAGAGATAGCTGACTCAGTTCCAATAGGAATAGTCAGCTTTTCTCTTGCATGAGTAATCTTCAAACCGCTGATAGCAGGCACTTTTAACTCTTGTGCAAGTTCATTTTCTAAATCTTTTAGCCATTCTTGATTATCAATATCTAAAAACTCTCCAAAAACAATCCCTGCAATGTTTTTACGGAATTGTTCAAGGTTCATTAATTGAGAAAACATTTTGTCTAATTTATAAACAGGTTCGTTTAAGTCTTCAGCAAAGAAAATGAACTTTTCATCGGGTATAAAATCAAGTCCACAAAGCGATACAAGAGTTGCGAGGTTTCCACCAAAGGTTATACCAGATGCTTTACCTTCTCGAATTATTTCTATTGCTTTATGCTCTTGTTTTTCGTCAGTTGTGACCGTCTTAAAAAACTCATCTAGCGTGAATTTATTAAGGTCTTTTGCCCCAAAGTCACCGTTAATCATCGGCGCAGAGTAGGTTACAAGCCCTGCGTGTTTTAGTATCATTGCTGAAAGAGCGGTTATATCTGAATGTCCGGCGAAAATCTTTGGGTTATTTCTGATTAAACTGTAATCAATTTTGTTCACAAGTCTAATAGCGCCGTAACCACCTCGTAGAGCTATGATTGCTTTAATATCTTTGTCCTCAAATGCGTTATGTAAGTCCTCAAGGCGTTCTTCATCTGAGCCTGCTAGGTATTTATTGAGTTTTAGAACATTCTTACCACATTTAACCTTATAACCTAAATTTTCAAAATATCTAGTGGCTCTTAATAAATTCTCACTACTTTCAACACCGCCAGAAGGTGCTATAATACTGATTGTATCGCCTTTTTCTAATTTTTTAGGTTTAATTAAATTCATAATACTTCTCATAACCTCATTCTTAATATATAATAATAACATGAATGAAAAATATATACCGTTATACAGAAAATATAGACCACAGACTTTAGAAGAAATTGTTGGTCAAGAACACGTTAAAAAAGCGCTAACAAATGCTATTGAGCTTAACAAAATTGCTCATGCGTACTTGTTTACAGGTCCAAGAGGAACAGGTAAAACCTCAACAGCAAGAATTCTTGCTAAATCCTTAAACTGTGTAAATGGACCTACTACACACCCTTGTGGCAAATGTCCTAGTTGTCTTGATATTATCAACTCAACTCCGATTGACGTAATTGAAATTGATGCAGCAAGTAATCGTTCAGTAAATGATGCGCAAAATATCTTGGAGAAAATTCAGTATGCGCCAGTAAACGGTAAATACAAAATTTATATTATCGACGAAGTTCACATGCTTACAACACAAGCATTTAACGCACTTTTAAAGACTTTGGAAGAACCCCCAGAAAATGTAGTGTTTATTCTTGCAACAACGGAAGTTCACAAGGTTTTAGACACTATTAAGAGTCGTTGCCAAAGGTTTGATTTCAAGCGTATTACGACTGACGACATTGTAAATCATCTTAAATATGTTTCAAAACAAGAAAATATTAATATTGAAGACGATGCACTTATGACAATTGCTAAGAATGCTGCGGGCGGAATGCGTGATAGTTTAGCACTTTTAGACCAATTGAGCGTTTTAGATACAGAACATGCGATTACAACAGAAGATATCAATATGCTTTTAGGTCGTTTGTCTTTTGATGTTTTACACCGCCTGTCTCAATGTATAATTGCTTCTCAGCCAAATAATGCAATAGAAATTTTTAACGAAATCTATAATTCTGGTAATGAACCAACTCAAATTTTAATGAATTTGTTAAACTATTTTAAAAATCTGCTAATTGTTAAAAATTGTAAGTCAGAGCTTGTAATTGAGCTTACTCAAACGACCGAAAGCCAAGCCAAGACCCTTAAAGAGCAAACCAGCGAGCTTGAAACTCAACAAATAGTGTTCTTGATTGATAAGATTCAACACTACATTCAAGAGCTTAAAATGACGACTAATCAGCATTTGTGGCTTGAAGTTGCAATGATTGATTTGGCAAATTTGGCAGAAAATTCAAAACTTCTTGATTTGCAAAATAGAATTGCAAGGTTAGAAGGCGGTGAGGTTGCTCATGAGGTTGTAATGCCTAATTACAAGACTCCGCCAGCTCCTGTTCAAAAACCGTCTATGAAACCTGCAAGTGCACCAGTTCATACCCCTGTTGTGAATGAAGTTCACCATGTAGCGCCAGAAGTAAAAGAGGTTAAAGAGGAAGTTACAACTAAAGTTGAGACACCTATGGAAGAACCTAAAATACAAGTTGAACAGCCTAAAGCTATTGAGAAACCAGTTGAAACATCTCAAGAAGATGCTTTTCCTGCCGTTAATACTTCAAGCTATGATCATGCAGATTTGGTTACAATGTGGCATGAATTGCTTTCTAACATTACAAGTACCCCTACTAGAGAGTTATTGAAGCAATTAGGCAAACCTGTTGAAATTACTCCGGAAAGCGTCGTTATTGCAATTAAGCAAGAAATATTTGTTAAGCAATGGAGTGAAGATGCCAAAAAGAAGACTATTGTTGATGCTGTAGATAAATTATTTAGTCAAAAAGGCTCTAATGTTGTAATTAGGCAACCTTTGCCATCGGATTCGCAAATAAATATTACATCAGCGCCAAAACAAGAGGTTGCAAAGTCAACTCCAAAGCCACAACAACCAAAAGAAGAACCTTCTCACGAAGAACCATTACCAGAGAAAAAGCAAGAGGCTGAAACTCTTGCTACAACGGTTGTTGACGTAGAAAAACCAACCTCTGATCCTGATATGGTTGAGTTAGTAGAAGTAGAAGTTCCAAGTGAAAAGACTGAAAATAAAATTGAGAGTGAAACTGTTTCTGATCAAGTTCGTATGGTGAAAGACCTTTTTGAAGGTAAAATCGTAGAATAATTAAATATTCTTAATATTTACTAAAAAAGCGTTATTAAACATGGTTACAAGGGCATATATAATATATAACCATTCTTTATATTATTCCCTAGATAACTTACCTTACCATACTCCTTTATCATGTTACGAGCCGAGTAATCGGCTGATTTTCATATCATAATTCCATAGTATAAAAATTAAAGACTTATAAATTTGTCGTACTTGTGCGATAAGAGCTTCAGATAGGCATTAAAATTCTTGTGTACCGATTTCGCTTATCTGAAGTTTTTATATGCTTATTTTTACAACTGCTTTTTTTACGTAAGACGGTGTGTCCATAGCTATTTGAGGCATGTGAACATCTTGTGGATAAAGTATAATAAAATCGTTTTCGCACATATTTATAAATTGGTGCTTATCGTTTGTTGTGTTAAGAAATTCAAGGTCTTTTGCTTCGTCATAAGCCTCAGATGTTTGGTAATTGTCTATTTCGCCAACTCCAATTCTTTCAGAACCTTTAATCATAAACTGTATGTCGATATATTTTCTGTGAGCTTCCCATTTACCTTGTGTTTCAGGCTTTGATGTATAGTCTTGAATGTTAATATAAACGTCATCGCCTAAAATGTCATAACGCCCGTTTTCACGCTCTTTTAGGTCGTTTTGCTCAAGATATTTCAAGGCTAATTTAATCTTGTCTGACAAGTTATAATAGTTTTTCGTATATTTTAATGAGTTTTTAATCATAGTTTTAGTATATCATAATTGTTATGAATAAGAAAAAATATTACACTTATTTACTCTTAACTGACCGAAATACCTACTATTGCGGTTATACAGACGATATTGAACACCGTTACATAAAACATATTTCTGGTACAGGTGCAAAATACACTCGTGCCAATAAACCTCTGAACATAGCCTATTTAGCGGAATTTAAGACAAAATCAGAAGCTATGAAAGAGGAGTGTCGTATCAAAAAGTTGACTCGAAAAGAGAAAGATGAATTAGTAAAAGGCTTTACTAACGTGCGTTTAAGACGTTTGATTAAAAATATTTTATTAGAAGTCCAAGAGCTAAAATGTGCCTAAGGTCTTCTGATAGCGTCTTCAAAGCCTGTTGGCTTTCCGCCTTTAATCTTGTATAGTGGAATGTAGCTATGAACCTTGTCACTTCTACTATCTTTTGAAGTGTCCTCTTTTTTAAGTTCTTTATATTCTTTTTTAATTTCTTTTACTTCTTCTTTGTATTGCTTTTTAAGTTGTTTTCTACGTTCTTTTTCAGCTTTTTTCTCGTTTTTAGCCTTGTCTTTTTCGTAAGCCTCAGCCATTTTAGCTTCAGCCTCAACGCTTTCAGGGTCAATGATTCCGTCTTCAATAATCTTTAAACCGATTGTACTAACCTCTATGCCATTATCCATAACGCTTTCAAGTCGTGTTTGCTCGCTTTTTACGTCAATACTCCAAATTCCAAGACATCTAGGCGGATTACCAGCAAAAGCATACGCAGCGACAAGGATTCGGTCTGGATTTTTAACAGAAAAACCAAGTGGGTAAATATCCCAGCGAAGTTCTTTTATGTCCATATTCTTTGTTGTGCGCCAATAGTAGCGAATAGCTTCTCTGATTTCAGGTACTCTAACGGTCTTTTTAGTCAAAAAGTCATAAACGAGCATTTCGGTTTGCCAAATACCGTCTTCGACATTACCTGTTTTTTCTTTTGCTACTACGTATCTCATATCAGCTGAAAAATCAACGGGCGTAATGGTTCTAAATGTTCCATATTCAATAACGGTTCTGTCTGTTGAAAAGATTGGCTTAGGGTCTTTAGCTGCAATATTGGCGCTTTTTACTTTGTCAACATCTGTTTGTCCTTGTCTTAATGGAACAACATAAACATCACAATCTGTTGATTTTGTTTTTGAATAATAGCTTACGATTGGCTGAATCATCATTGATACATCAGGCGCAATTAAAGCTGTTGGAAGTTCTTGTTTTTCATGAAATAAACTTCTGTGAAGGTGCATTTCAGGACTTCCTGGTGGATTGTTGTATCGCACCAATTTGTAATGAGGTTGCGGAATATAGACCATTTTGCTATCTTCAACCTTTTTGATATATTCGCCTGTTCCTTGAGATTTGTCTTTTGCCATGGACTCTTTTTCGTACTCTTGCACCGTCATATAGCCAGATTTAGGCATTAAACTTTTCTCATAATTTTCTTTTGCTTCTTGTTGATGAACTTTGCTCCTGTAATCCCACTCGTTGTTATTTAGGGCAAAACAACAAGAAACTCCGATAAATTGAAGTCCTATAATTCCTGTTAAAACCTTGCGTAGCATATTAAACAAGCCCTTGTGTCATTGCGATATTAACAGCTTTTGTACGCTTTGTAACGCATAATTTTTGTAAAATGCTGTGTACGTGGGCTTTTGCCGTAGATTTAGAAATGAAACAACGGTCTGCAATTTGAGGATTTGAAAGTCCTTCAACCATAAGTGAAAGAATTTCCATTTCTCTTTCTGTCAGTCCGTAAAGGTTTTTGCCGTCTTTGTAGTTGATTTCACCAGTTGCAACGCCTGTTGGTTTGTTTGAGCGTTGAATGTTCGATAATACAATTCTTGCAATTTGTGGGTCTAACCAGCCAGAACCTTCAGAAACAGACTTAATCGCACGTTCGGTTTGTTCTGCGTTAGCACCCTTCATAATATAACCGTTTGCTCCTGCTTCAAATGCAGAAAGAACGTCATCTTCGCTGTCTCGTGATGTAAACATTAAAACTTTTATTTCTGGATTAGTTTCTTTAATTCTTTTTGTCGCTTCGATACCATCAATTGTTGGTAAACCTATATCCATTAAAACTACGTCTGGAAGTAGCGCACGAGTTTTTTCAACGCCTTCCAATCCGTCTTCTGCCTCGCCAATAAGGTCGATATCACCAATTTTTTCCAATACTAAAGACAAGCCCATTCTAACCATTAAATGATCTTCTACAATAAGTACTTTTACGTTAGCCATTATACTGTAAGCCTTTCTTTACTTGGTGTTGCAACAACATCTGTTAAGATAAATGAAAATTCGCTACCTTGATTGATTTTGCTTTCAAGCCAAATTTTTCCGCCATGAGCTTCAATGATTTGTCTTGAAAGATATAGCCCCAAACCTGTACCTGTCGAGCGTTTCTTGCTTGTTCCTTGAGAAAAACGCTTAAATAAGTGAGGAATGTCCTCTTTTGGTATGCCGTTTCCTGTGTCAGTAACAGAGAACAAGAAGTCGCCAGATTGTTCTTTGGCTATAACTTCAATTTTGCCGTGTGGATTTGTGTAATTTACAGCATTACCGCACAAGTTAGCTATTACTCTACCAATTTCTTGGCGGTCTGCTGTAATTAACAAATCGTCATTTGCCTCAAACGTAACTTTAAATTCAATATCCTTCTTATCTGCAAGAGGTTTTAACTCCTCATAGCGTTGCATAATAAGGTCTTTGATGTTAAAGTTACTCTTCACTAATTCAATTTTGCCTGCATCGAACTTGTACACAGTTAATAAACTGTTTACAAGCCCTAAAAGTCCTTCATTATTTGCTTTCATAGTTGATAGCAGCATGTGTTGTCTTTCATTCAACTCGCCAACTGTCCCGTCTAAGAAGAAGTCTAACGTTTGAATTGCTGCTGTAAGTGGGGTTCTCATATCGTGCGTAAGTGTTGCTATGAAATCATCTCTAAGCCTATCTGTTTCTTTTTGCACACTTACATCTCTAATTACGCCAACGAATTTTTGTTGTGGGTCCTTGTCGTCTTCTGTTGCAATTAGGGCAAAACTAACTTCAACAGGAATGTGTTTTTCGCTCAATGTATTTACGATATAGCAATCTCTTAAAACTGCTTCGCCTTCATCAATACATTCGTCGAAAATTTCGTTTAAGTTCTTACCAAATACTAAGTTTGACAAGTTTGTATTTAGCAAGTGACTTTGTGACAAACCTGAAAGATTTTCTGTCGCTGGGTTGACTTGTTCAATATTACCTAATTTGTCGGTGATAATAATACCGTCAGCGCAATATGTTACAATACTCTTTAATTGAGAGTGTGTTTTCATCAAGTCTGCAGTTTTTTCTGCAACTAAATCTTCCAAGTTGTGTGAATATTTTTCTAATTCTTTTTTAGCAACTTCAAGTTCATCAATTTTTTCGTGAAGTTTATCAAGCAAGTTGCTTCTTTCAATACCATTTTGAATTGTAATGATTAAATCGTCGTTATCCCAAGGTTTTTCAATATATTTGTATAATCCGATTTCGTTAATCGCACGAATTGCGTTTTCTTTATCGGCATATCCAGTAAGTAGTATTTTGCTTACATCAGGGTACAATTTTTTAGCTTCTGACAAAAATTCTAAGCCATTCATTTCAGGCATAATAAAGTCAGATATAATTATATCTGGTTTGTTGCCTTTTAAAAACTCGACCGCTTCAATAGGATTGTTGAAAGCCTTGCAGTTTGTGTAGCCTTCCATTTTTAAAAGTGTCCTAAATGCAGATGTAACCATTTGTTCGTCATCGACGATAAGAATCATACTGTTTTTCATAACAATATGATACTGTATTTTTTGACCCATGCCAAATTCTTAACAAAGTTTAAAAAACTTTTGCTCGTCTAAATGGCCAAATAATTGTAACAGCTTTTCCAATAAATCTTTCTTGTGGTAAAAAGCCCCAATAACGGCTGTCTTGAGAGTTTCCTCTGTTGTCACCCATCATAAAATATTCACCTTCTGGTACAATCATAGGTCCACAATGCATTGCTGCTGTGCAATCATTGTAGTCATATTTGCTTTTTATATAAGGCTCGTTAAGAGGCTTGTCGTTTACAAAAACTTCAAAAGCGCCGTCTTTAAGTTTTTTGATTTCAATTTTATCTCCAGGCATACCAACTACACGTTTGATAAATGCAATATCATCGCAGAAAAAGCCTGTTAAACGCTCGAAAATCTTCATTGGTGTTGCTTCTAGATGAACCATAGGTGGGTAGAATACCATAATATCACCACGCTTAGGTGTTTCGTAAAAACGTGAAAAACGCTCAACAAAGATTCTATCACCCTCTAAAAGTGTTGGGTGCATTGAGCTAGATGGAATCCAACGAATTTCACCAATGAAAAATTTGATTATGATAACCATTACAACAACAAAAACAACTGTCTCAACAGTTTCTTTTAGCGTTGCTTTTAGTTTCTTTTTTAATAACTGTTTATCTTTTAGCACATTGCGTATGTTGTTTAAATCTTCTTTTAGCATATCTTTAATAAATCTAATAACTCTAGTAATGCGTGTTTGTATTTATTCTCTGGAGCTTTGTCCAAGCATTTTTTTACACGATTGATATAATTATCTAACAATTCCTTTGTTTTTTCAATGCCGTAAGCGATATTCTTTACGTCTTTTGCAAAAATCATTGGTGCTGTGTAAATACCTTCTTCAATGTCATTGTTTTTAGGCTTGTCGTCGTCAGTTGAGATTACGTTCAACAAGTCATCTCGGATTTGGAAGGAAATGCCAAATCTTTTTGCAAAATCTTTTGCTGAATTTGTGTCTAAGTCTGCGACCATTGCGCTACTTACGATTGATGCCATAAACAATTCAGCAGTTTTGTGTTTGCATCGGTCTAGATATTTATCAAAGTCTGTAAGTTTGAATTTGTCGTAATATTGATGGATTTCACCAATAGCCATTTTCTTTATTGAAAGATTGAAAAGTTCTAAAATATCAAAGGATTTCACGCTTAACAATTTTTTTATGGCAGTAGTTAAAAGAAAATCCCCTGTTACAACCGCTAGGCTGTTGTCAAATTCTTCGTTCAATGTCTTATGTCCACGACGTTTTGAAGATTTGTCAATAACATCATCGTGAATAAGCGTTGCATTGTGGATTAATTCTACTGCAGATTGAATTTCAAGCTGAGCGGGTGTGATTTCAGCACCATACATTTTTAGGTAAAGTATCGCAACAAGCGGGCGAATTCTCTTTGAGGGTGCTTTTATTATTTCTACAAGCGCCTTTTGAAGTTCATCATTGCCACAATAAAAATCAGTCAAGTTATTTTCAACTTTGTATAGTTCATCAGCAACAAGTTTTTTTATATCTTCGTATTTTTCCTTAAAATTCATTATTAACATTCGTCCCATAGGCTTAAAACATCTGCAAAAGTAATATGTTCGTCAATATCATTCATGCAGGTAATATGGCTTGTGTCAATGCTCTCCTTGAATACATTTTCTAATAAGTCTTTATTGTAGTTGAATAAAATTGAGCCGTGTTGCAACACATAGCCTTCTTTTCTAAATTGTGCTGAACCAATAAGTTTTTTACCTTTGTAGCATAAATCTGCGCTTGTTGTTACTTGCATACAATAATTAATATTCATATTGGTATGGCGTTTGTCTTGATATTCAAGTTCAATACCCAATTTTTTAAATTTTTCAATGAAGATTTGTCCAATTTCTTTGTAAGTTCCAACAATGCTGTCACCATGTTCAAAAGTGTAGAATGGTGCGATATAGCTATATGTAATTTCTTTGTCGTGTAAAAGCGCTCTACCACCTGTTAAACGCTTAACTACATGTATGTTTTTATCCTTAAGTAAATTTCTATCTAAAAAATCAGCCTTTTGGTTTCGTCCAAGAGAAACACAAGCAGGACTCCAGCCGTACAGTCTAAAAATAGGCTCTTTAGACTGCTTGCTAATAGCATTCTCTAAAAGCTCTCTGTCAATTTGCATATTGACTGCACCTGTATTTACTTCAAATGGATAAAACTTCATATTCCTAGTATATAACAAAATCTCTATATGGTTCAATATATAAAGATATAATACAAAATATGGCGCTTTGCACATTGTGCAAAGCGCCATATTTTAGTTATTATTTTTCAAATGGTGGACGACCTTTTGGGTGATGAGGTCTGTGACCTTTAAAATTCTTTTCTCGTTCAGTTTTCATTTTTGCAAGTTCAGCTTTTTGTTCTTTTGTTAACAATGCTTCAAAAGATTTTCTGTTAGCTTCCTTAATTTTGTGTTCTTGTTTTTTTAAAGCCTTGATTTCTTTGTTTAATTTAATTAAATCTGGGTTAGTTTCTTCGTATTTTTTGATGATTTCAAATTTTGCTTCTTTTTTAGCTCGAATTTGTTCTTTGATAGGTTTTAATTTAGCCATATCAGCTTTTCTGTTCTTTTCAATTTTTGCTTTTTGAGCTTCTGTTAAGTTTAAGCGTCTTTCAAACTCAGCTCTATGTCTGTCACCTTTAAATTCTCTAGGTGGTGGCATCATTTGTCCTTTTTGGGCAGGAGTTTGTACTTTTGTTGCTGTTGTTGTACCAGCATAAGCTGTGCTTGTCATTGTTAATGCAATTATTGATGCTAAAATTAGAGTTTTCTTCATAAAATAATCCTTTCTTTAAAGCATATCTTCTAGTAAGATTGCGAGTTCCTTCTTTGCGTTGAATAGCCTTGATTTTACTGCTCCGATTGGACAATTAAGTTCTTTTGCAATGTATTCATAACTTAGCCCATCTATTTCGTACATCATTATAACTTCTTTTAGTTTTGGCTTTAATGAATCAATAGCTTTGGCTATTCTTTTTCGTCTCTAAAAGTAAATAGACTTTCGTATTTTGTGCATTTTTCTTTCATGATATTTTCCTTTACATTAATATAACGATTTAAAATGAAAAATGTTCATTTTTATTATAAATTTATTAAAAAATATTAAGATGTAATAAAATCAAGCATTTTAGCCAGTATGTTTGTGTTACTATTATGATTATAGTAGATGGATTAGAGGTGAATATGGAAAAAAGAGACGCTTGGAACTCACGATTTACGTTTATTATGGCAGCCGTTGCATCAGCAGTTGGTTTGGGTAATCTTTGGCGATTTCCTGGAATTGTATATCAAAATGGTGGTGGTGCTTTTTTAATTCCTTATTTTGTGGCTCTTGTGACTGCAGGTATTCCTCTTTTAGCTATGGAAATTTCTATTGGTAAAAAGTTTCAATTAGGTGCGCCAATGGCATTAAAAAAAATGAATCCAAAATTTGAATGGATTGGTTGGCTTGGTGTTGGAACAGCTTCTTGTATTACATCATATTATTCCGTTGTATTAGCGTGGGTTGTTTATTATGTATACTTAGCGTTTAAATCACCTTGGATACATAAAAATGCAACAGACATTTTCTTAAAAGATACATTACACGTATCAAGCGGTATGTTTGATATTGTCGGTATAAATTGGCTGATGTTTACTGCCTTGATTGTTGGTTGGTTTGTAATTTGGTTATGTATTAGAAAAGGTGTAGATTCTGTTTCAAAAGTTTTAAATTACGTAGTGACTGTACCGTTATTTCTTTTAATTGTTATGATTGGCAGAGCTATTACACTTCCAGGTGCAATGCAGGGTTTATATTATTACTTGGTGCCAGATTGGTCAAAACTTTTAGACCCAAGTGTATGGGCAGCAGCTTACGGACAAGTATTTTTCTCTTTAAGTATTTTGTTTTCAATTATGGTTGCTTATGGTAGTTATTTAAAAAAAGATGCTCCTGTAACATCAGATAGTATAATTATTGCATTGGCAGATGCATTAGTAAGTTTTTTAGCTGGTTTAGCAAGTTTTGGAACATTGGGCTACTTGTCGCACGTAACAAATACTCCAATTTCAGAAATGAGTTATTCAGGCGTAATGTTTGCTTTTGTTACATATCCTACCGCAATTGCTGCAATGCCAGGTGGTACTTTGGCAGTTAAAGCCTTCTCTTTAATATTCTTTGTAATATTATTCTTGCTGGCTTTAGGTTCAGTCTTTTCAATTGTACTTGCTGTTGCAACCTCATTTAAAGATAAATTTGGAACTTCAAAGGCTAAAACAACATTGTTCTTCTCAATCGTTGGCTGTGTTATTGCAATGCTTTATGTAACAGATGCAGGTTTATATTGGGTTGATGTTGTTGACCACTTTATGAATGATTTTAACTTGATTATGATTGGTTTAATTGAAACAGTTGCTTTAGGTTGGTTCTATGGCGCAGACAAAGTGTTAGAAATTGTTAATGAAGGATGTAATTTTAAATATGGAAAATCTTGGATTTTTTGTATAAAATTCCTTTGCCCAATTGTGTTTGCAATAATTACGGTAAGCTACTTATATGTAAATATAAAAACACCTTATGGTGGTTATCCGCTTTCAAACTTGATGATTGCAGGTTGGGGCTTTATTGCTGTAACCTTTGTATTTAGTGCTTTAATGACTTATTTTAAAGATTTTAAAGCTCTAGAAAGTATTGAAGATAAAGAACTATAAATTTAATGTTTACATAGGATAAAAACTGATTAAAAAGTTGCTAACATGGGAATATCTTTAGTATGGAGGACATTCCCATGAGTTTTGACGTAAATCCTTTAAATGATTACACCCCACCAAGCATAAAAACCAACAAAACCTCAGATGGTGGTGCTGGGAGTTTGGGCTATTTTCAGCAAGAAGAAAAGCGTAAAGAACAGGAAGAAGAAGAGATGATCAAACCGTGACTGAAT